>C687J35021_10002177_pt1 | contig 14054 bp, 17 predicted proteins | sample RifCSPhighO2_12_FD_35021 | JGI IMG/M metagenome (IMG submission 35021)
CTTGGTGTCGGGCGTGTTGAGCTGGCGCAGGATGGAGTGCAGCGTGGTCGTCTTGCCCGAGCCCGTGGGGCCGCAGACGTAGAACAGGCCGTAAGGTTTGGAGATGGTGGGCAGCAGCCGGCGCAGGTTGTGCTCGCTCAGGCCGAGCTGCTCCAGCGGCAGCGGCTCGCCGCCCTTGAGCAGGCGCAGCACCACGTCTTCGACGCCGCCCACCGAGGCCACGGTGGCCACGCGCAGCTCGATGTCGAGCGGGCCGAAGCGCCGAAACTGGATCTTGCCGTCCTGCGGCTTGCGGCGCTCGGAGATGTCGAGGTCGCACATGATCTTGATGCGAGTGACCAGCGGCGCGCGGTAGGCCGCCGGGATCTCGATGTAGGGCTGCAGGCTGCCGTCGATGCGGAAGCGGATGGCGGTTTTGCCCTTGCCCGGCTGGGGCTCGATGTGGATGTCCGAGGCGCCCTGCTGGTAGGCATCGACCACGATCTTGTTGACCAGCTTGACGAGTTCGTTGTCGGCCGCGGCCGACACCAGCGACGCCTCGTTGGTGTCCTCTTCCGGCAGGGCGGTTTCGGCCATGTCGGCCAGCATCCGGTCCACGCTGGCTTCCTCCATGCGGCCGTAGATCTGGTCCAGGGTCTGCAGAAAATCCTGTTGTGTGGTGACCTGGTACTCGATCTTGCTGGCGCGCGGAAACACATGGCGCACCATACGCGAGGCCAGCACCGCTTCAGGATCCAGGCACATCACCTGCAGGCCGGTGGGGGTGTCTTCCAGCGGCAACCATCCCTGGGCCTGCAAAAACTCGCGCTTGAGCCCGCCATGCAGCGCCTCGATGCGCAGCCGATCGGGTTCAAAGCCAGTGTAGGGCACGCCAAAAAAGGCCGCCAGGCTGGCACCCAGGTCGGCCGTGCGCAGGCCGTGCTGCAGGAGCAATTCTTCCCCGGAGCGTCCGGTTTCGCGCGCCTGCGTCAGGCAGAGCGCCAGCGTGGCCAGGTCGAGCAGGCCCTGGTCCACCAGCCACTGATAACGCGCACCTCCGGGCACGCGCGGCGCGGGCACGGCAGGCGGCTGCTCTTCAGGCGGCACCTGCAGCGGCTGGCGGTGGTGCTTGAAGGCAATCGCCAGGGTCTGGCAGAGCTCATGCACGCCCAGTTCGGCCAGAACACCAAAGGGTTCGTTGCTGGCGGTGTTGATGAGTTGCAGCACGCCATAGAGCGTGTCACCGTGCAGCACCGGCGCGGTCAGCAGCTGGCGGGTGCGGTAGCCCGAGCGCTGATCCACCTCCTTCTGGAACCTCAGTCCCGGTGCGATGGCCTGCAGCGCGGCGGCGTCGTGCGCATCGGCCACGTTGACCATCTTGCGCTGCAATGCCACATACCCGGCCACGCTGGAGGCCTTGATGGGCAGGCGCAGATTGCACAGCGTCTTGAGTCCCGTCTTGAAGCGCGAGACGATGTGGCGGCCATCGTCGGCCACGGTGTAGAGCGTCATCCGGTCGGCCTGGAACAGGGCGCAGATGTCCGGCTCCAGATCGACCATGATCTGCTCCACGCGCTCGGTGTTGTGGATGCGGTTGCTCAGGGACTGCAGGTCACGGAAAAAGGGGCCTTCTTCCAGGCCAGGGGGCGGGGTGCTTTGCATGGGTCAGGCCTTGATGCTGCGACGGCGGACATGGTGACCCAATGTATCCTTTTCTGCTTGATCCAGGACAGAGGGCCCGCCCGGCAAGACGCTGCGCCGTTGTGGTCCGAGGGGCATTCTGCTAAGGTGGCCTTTCGCCTGTGAGCGCCGCGCCGCGCCCGGTACCTTGCTGCTGCGCTCACGCTTTGCGCACCCTGCTGGCCTGCGCGCCAGCCGCCCGAGGAGAAGCCATGTACCAACGAATTCTTGTGCCGGTGGACGGCAGCAACACTGCGCAGCGGGGGCTGGCCGAGGCGATCCGGCTGGCCCGGCTGACCGGAGGGCAATTGCGCCTGCTGCACCGGGTGGATGCCCTGTCGATGACCTCCGCAATGGGTGCCTACGCCCCCTTCAGCAACGATGTGCTCGCCCAGATGCGCACCGATGGTGAAGCCCTTCTGGAACAGGCCCGTGCGCAGGCCCTGGCCGAGGGGGTGGCCGCCGACGTCGTCCTGGACGATGGCGTGCACAGCCGGCTGGCCGACTGGGTGGTCGAAGAAGTGCGGGCCTGGAATGCCGACGTGGTGGTGCTGGGCACGCACGGACGGCGCGGCGTGGGCCGCATGCTGCTGGGCAGCGACGCCGAACAGGTGCTGCGCATCTGCCCCGTGCCGGTGCTGCTGGTGCGCAATCCGGACGCGGAGTGAGCATGGACCGCCCGCCTGGCCAGCGCACCTGTCTGTACGACAGCACGGCGCTGGGGGTCGTTATCGACCGCATGGCCCGGCAAGCCGCCGGCCTGCTGTCGGGGCATGACAAGATCGCCGTCATCGGCATCCTGCGCCGGGGCGCGCCGCTGGCCGAGCGTCTGACCGAGCTCATGGTGCGCCGCTATGGCCTGCGCGCGCCGCTGCGGCTCGACCTGTCGGTCAAGCGCTATGCCGACGACCTGACCCTGCTGCACCCGGAGACCCGGCTCACCGAGGATGCCAGCCACGCCGCCATCGACCTCACGGGCCATGCCCTGCTGGTGATCGATGACGTGCTCTACACCGGGCATTCGCTGTTGCGGGTGGTGGAATACCTCGCGCGCAAACAGCCAGCGGAGATCCGCGTGGCGGTACTGGCCGACCGGGGTGTGACACGCCTGCCCCTGCATGCCGACGTGGTGGGCGTGCGCCTGGACATCGCCCCTGGCGATGTCATCGAGTGCAACGTTCCGCCCTACGAGAGCGAATTCAAGATCGAACTGCTGCAGTTGCAGCGCGGCGCCTGATCCGGGGCCGGACCGCTGCACGGACAACGAGAAAGGGGCTGCCATGTTCCAGGACCGTGCCGATGCCGCCCGCCGCCTGGCGGCCAGCCTGCATGCCTTCCAGGGCCAGAACCCGCTGGTGCTGGCCATTCCGCGTGGTGCCGTGCCCATGGGCCGGATCATCGCGCGGCAGCTCGGCGGCGAGCTGGACGTGGTGCTGGCGCGCAAGCTGCATGCGCCTTTGCTGCCCGAAGTGGCGGTGGGGGCGGTGGATGAGAGCGGCTGGACCTATGTGTCGCCGCAGGCCGCGCATCTGGGTGCAGACGCCGGTTACCTGGCCAAAGAGACGCGCACCCAGCTGCAGGCACTGCGCGAACGCCGCGCCCTCTATACACCCGTCCATGTACCCATCCCCCTGGCCGGGCGGACCGTCATCGTGGTCGATGACGGGCTGGCCACCGGCGCCACCATGGTGGCCGCGCTGCACGGACTGCGTGCGCGGCACCCGGCGCAACTCGTCTGCGCCGTGCCCGTGGCCTCGCGCGAGGCCCTGGCACTGGTACAGCCCCTAGCCGACGAGGTGGTGTGCCTGGAGGTTCCGCCCGATTTCGAGGCGGTGGGGCAGCATTACCGCGAATTCCCGCAGGTCGCGGACGTTGAGGTGGTGCGGCTGCTCTCGGACGGTTGAGAGCGCCCCCCACTGGCGCTGCACAAGCCTGAGCAAGGCCGCCCGTCCCGCATTGCCTAACAAGGCGAGAGAAGGGGGGAAGGCGCAAAGCGCCTCAGGGGGATCTTCAGTGGTGGTGCCCGTGCGCGCCGTGCACATGGCGGTGCGCAATTTCCTCGGACGAGGCGGCGCGCACGGCCGTTACCTTGCAGGCAAAGCGCAGCGCCTGGCCGGCCAGCGGGTGGTTGCCGTCGAGGTGCACCTCGGGGCCCTTGATCTTGACCACGTTGAACACCTGGGGCTGGCCGTCGGAGCCTACGCCCTGCAGCTGGCCGCCCACCTTCACGCCGGGCGGGAACTCGCTCTTGGGGATGGTGCGCACAAGCGACTCGTCGCGCGCGCCGAAGGCGTCTTCCATGGCGAGGTCCAGCGTGGTGGCAAAGCCCGCGGCCTGGCCTTCGAGCGCGGCCTCCACCTTGGGGAAGATGTTCTCGTAGCCGCCGTGCAGGTAAGCCAGGTTGCCCGCGTCGAGCGGTTTGCCCTGGGGCGTGGTCACGGTGTAGCTGATGGTGACAGCGGAGTCTTTGGTGATGTTCATGCGGCGCTTTCCTTCGGAGGGGCAAAACCAGGATTTTCCCTCACGGCAGGCTGTCGGCCTCCTGGCCGGGATAGCGCGCGAAGCGCCGGACCTCGGTGCCGTGTACCGGGTCCTGGTCAGGCCAGGGCCAGCCACCAAACTGGGTGCGGCGGTAGTCGTTCATGGCCTGCATGATCTCGGCCTGCGTGTTCATCACAAACGGGCCGTACTGCGCCACCGGCTCGCCAATGGGGCGGCCCTGCAGCACCAGGCATTCCACAGCGGTGGTGCCGGTGTTGGTCAGCACCCAGTCCTGCGCGGAACGCACTTCCAGCGCCGCGTGGCGGTCCACGTCTTGCGGGCCTACGCGCAGGCTGTCACCGACAAAGAAGTACAGCATGCGCTGGGTGTTCTCGCCCTTGGCGGCAGGCAGCGTCCATTCAGCGCCGGGCGCAAGGTGCAGCGTCCAGATGGCCACGTCGCCTTCGGGCTGCGAGGCCCACGACTCGGGCGGTGGCGCCAGCGGCTCGGGCGCGCCAGGCAGCGCACCGGCCACCACGGTGACGGTGGTCAGGCGCCCGGCGGCGTCGCGATGCTGCAGACGCGGAATGCGCTCGTTCCACAGCATGGTGAAGTGCGGCGCCACCATCTTGTGGCGGGCGGGCAGGTTCAGCCAGATCTGGAAGAGTTCCAGCGGGTTGGGCCCGGTGGCGTTGAGCAGCGGGAACATCTCCGAATGCACGATGCCCTTGCCAGCCGTGACCCACTGCACGTCGCCGCCGCCAAAACGCGCGGCCGCGCCGAGCGAATCGGAATGGTCGATGAGGCCCTTGCGCACCAGCGTCACCGTCTCGAAACCCCGGTGAGGGTGTCCGGGGAAGCCCGGCACGGTGTCGCCGTGGTACATGCTCCAGCCGTCCTTGCGGCTGAAGTCGCTGCCGATCTGGCGGTCTTCAATGGGCACGGCGGGGCCGAATGCGGCGTTGCCTGCGGGGTAGGCATCGTCGTGGTGGGCGCAGAAAAGAAACGGGTCGAGCGTGGGCCACTGCGGACCCAGCAACTGGGCGCGCACGATGGGCACCAGGGCGGTGGTTGCAGCAGGTGTGGACGACAGCATGCGAAGGCTCCTCGTGTTGTGCACCACCACGATCGGGCGGTATGCCTGTGGAATATGGAGCCTATGGTGCCTGAGCGGAAGTGCGGCCGGTGGAACAGTGCGGTGCAGCGAGCAGGACAGTGGGGGGCTTTGCGTCTCCTGCTCCGTCAAAAAATTTTAGTGAAATTCGGCTTCAGCGCTTATGTGGCAAGCGCTGACAGCTATGGTTTTGATACCAATGCACTTGTTGTGAGCGTGTGCATCGCGCGTTGCAGCCGATCCTCCTTGTGCCGAGCAGACTGCCAGCGGACTGCTGGCGGTCTGCTCGGCACCGGCTGCTCAGGCCTTCACTTCCACCAACTGTTCGAAGCCGCCGAAGATCATGCGTTTGCCATCAAAGGGCATGGGCGGGTTGCCGGGTGCGGACGGGTCCATGCGCGGGTCTTCCATCATCTTCTTCATGCCCGCGTCGCGCGTGGCCTTGTCCGGCCATTCGACCCACGAAAAGGCCACCGTCTCCTCGGCCGTGGCCTGCACCGCGCGGCGAAAATCGGTGACTTTCCCATCGGGGACATCGTCGCCCCAACTTTCAATCACACGGATCGCGCCCAGCTCGATAAACATCGCGTCGAAATGGCGCGCGTGCTCAATGAACTTCTGCTTGTTGGCGGTGGGGACCGCGATCACGAAACCGTCGATGTAGGACATATCTTGACTCCTGTGAGGTTGATCACTGAACGTGCCTGCCTGTGGGCGCCACGTATTCGTTCGGCGGACGCAGACCGGGGCCCGCCCCATCACGTGCGCCGGTACGTCGCCTGCATCATCTGCGACCAGCGGCCATCCGGCTGCAGCGCAAACGATGTCAAGGTGCGTTCGTTCGCGCTCACGATGGTGATCACGTCGCGGTAGCGGGCGGTCTTGCCGTCGCCCTTGAAGCTGGGGCCTTCGGTCTCCAGCGTCAGCACTTTCTGGTCGGCGTCCAGCGTGCCTTCGTACACGAACATGTGGGTCATCATCGAGCCCACCCAGGTACCGCGGAACACGCTCTTGTCGGGGTCGTAGCCCAGCGTCATCTGCATCCGTGCATCACCACCGCCGGGCATGGTGCCGGTGCCTTCGCACAGCACCCACAGGGCGCCCAGCGCGCGCACGTGTTCTGTGCCCTTGGCCTGCTCGGCGGGTTGCTCAGGGCCCATGTCGCAACTGGATTCGTTGTTCCAGTCGCCCAGCAGTTGCTGCAGCCAGCGGTGCATGGCATGGGGTTCAGGGTTCATCATGGGGGTCTCCTTGGTAACAAGAGGTTGATCAGAAAACGTGCCGGCCCAACGGGGCTATGCCGCCTGGCCGTCGTAGTGGTGCACGGGCACGGCATCCAGGTCCACGCCGTCCAGGCAGCGCAGGTTCACGGCTGCCACGCGCCTCCCCGTCGGGTCCACACCCTCGCCAAAGAGGTGAATGCCGCAGGCCGGGCAAAACCGGTGCTGGATCTCCTGTTTATGAAAGGTGTAGGTGGCCGCGTTGGCTTCGGGCGTGGTCAGGCGCAAAGCCTCGCGCGGTACAAACCACAGCAACGATCCGCGTCGGCGGCACATGCTGCAGTTGCAGGCCAGGCCGCTGTCGATCGTGCCCTCCACCTCAAAAGCCACCTTGCCGCAGTGGCAGCTGCCTTGGTATTTCATCGTGCCCACCTCACTCGGGCGCCACCACCATCCACGGCACGCCAAAGCGGTCGGCCACCATGCCAAAGGCCTGCGAGAAGAAGGTCTTGCCCAGCGGCAGGTGTACCTGGCCGCCGTCGGCCAGCGCATTGAACAGGCGCTGGGCCTCGGCTTCGTCCGCCGGGCTCAGCGCCAGCGAAATGCCCTGAAAACTGGCCTTGCCCGAGCCCATGCCGTCCGACGCCATGAGCGTGGTCTGGCCCACGGTGAGCTCGGCATGCATGACCATCTCGGGCGTGGGGCCCGGGCCACTGCCTTCAGCACAGCCGGGCGCTCCGGCAGGTTCGGGGTTGTCCTTGTAGCGCATGAGGGTGGTGACTTTGGCACCCAGGGCCGCGCGGTAGAAGTCCAGGGCTTCTTCACAGCGGCCTTCAAACATCAGGTAGGACTCGACTTTCATGGGGTCTCCTTGCAAACCAGGCTGTTCACGTTGTGGCGGCCTGGGTGGGGTCATCAACGAGAAGTGCCCACCTCATTGTGAACACCGTCCACAAACGATAGCAAAGATAATGGACAGTGTCCACATCTACAACTGCCATGTCTGTAACCCAACGCAACGCCCCCGCCGCCCGCAGCACCTACCGCCACGGCGATCTGCGCCGCGCGCTGCTGGACGCCGGCATCGAGCTGGCGCGCCAGGGCGGCCCCGATGCCGTGGTGCTGCGCGAGGCCACACGCCGCGCGGGCGTGGCGCCCAATGCGGCCTACCGCCACTTTGCCAACCGCGACGACCTGCTGGCCGCCGTGCGCGCCGCCGCCGTGGCCGCCGTGGCCGAATCAATGGAAGCCGAACTGGCCCAGGTGCCCGCCACCGGCACGCCCACCGAGCAGGCCCACGCCAAGGTGCGTGCCGTGGGCGCGGGCTACCTGCGGTTTGCGCACGCTGAGACGGGCCTGTTCCGCACCGCGTTCGGTGGCCGCTTTACCGTGCAGCAAAACCCCGACCCGGCCATGGGCGGCGCCACGGGGCTCAACCCGTTTCAGCACCTGAGCGCTGCGCTGGATGACCTGGTCACCGCTGGCGCCCTGCCGCCCGAGCGCCGCCCGGGTGCCGAGTACCTGGCCTGGTCCACCGTGCATGGCATGGCTCTGCTGAGCATCGACGGGCCGCTGCGCGGCACGCCGCAGCCGATGCTGGATGCGCTGGGCCAGCGGCTGCTCGACATGGTGGAGCGGGGCCTGTGAGCAGAGTTTGAAGCCTTTTCGCCTCTAGCGCTTATGCAACAAGCGCTAATAGCTATTTATTTAATAGCATTCACGCCACACATTACTCCACACCCAGACCATAGAGCCGGGCGGTGGCCCGCACCCGCTCCACGAGCGCGCGGCGCAGCACTGCGGGCCGCAGCACCTCCACCTGGGGCGACAGCCGCATCAGCTGCCCGCAGGCATGCTCTACCGATTCGATGGGAATGGTGACCGCCATACGCCCGTCCTTGCGGCGCGATGGCGGGGCGGCGGCCACCGCGCGCGCCACGGCGCTGCTGAGCGCGCGCAGCCCTTTGAGCCCGGCCGGAGTGGCCAGCAGCGCGGCCTCGCCGGTGTAGATGGCTGATTCAAAGCGCTGTGTCGATTGCGCCCAATAGCCCGGCAGATCAAACCGCACCGGGCGGCGCACCGGTGTGGCCAGCACGGTGGCTGCCAGGATGTTCGACACGCGGTAAGTGCGCGGCCCACGATCCGCCGCGCCCGCAGGCAAGGCCACCAGGTACCAGACACCGGCCTTGAGCACCAGGCCCAGCGGGCTCACCGTGCGTTCCACGGTATCGACCCAGCTCTCGTAGCGCATCGTGATCTGCTGGCCGCTCCACACCGCAGCAGCCACGGTGGGCAGGTGCGGTGTCGGGTCGCTCTCGCGGTACCAGTCCACCGGGTCCAGGTGCAGGCGGGCACTCACGCGCTGGGCGTCTTCGCGCCAGGACGCAGGCAGGGCGGTCAGCAGCTTCAGGCGCGCGCCTTCCACATCACCGCCCAGGCCCAGGTCCTGCGCGGGGCCGGGCAGCCCGCTCAAAAACACGGCCTGCGCCTCCGACGGCGTGAGGCCCGTGAGCGTGGTCCTCCAGCCCGGCAGCAGCGCAAAGCCGCCGTGGCGCCCACGCTCGGCGTAGATGGGTGCACCGGCCGCGCTGAGCTGGTCCACATCGCGGTACAGCGTGCGCACCGATACCTCCAGCGCATCAGCCAAGGCGGTTGCGCTCATGCGGCCCCGGGTTTCGAGCAGCATTTGAAGAGAGAGCAGGCGGCTGGCGCGCATGGGCCAAAGATATCCTAAATACCTGCCACCGGTTGGCAGGTATGGCGGCGCAGACTGCAGACCTGTTTTCGTTTCACCCCTTGCACACCAGGAGCCCTTGCATGCCTGACCTCACCCCCCGCCTCATCGCCATCCCCTCCCCCACCGAGACCCCCAGTGCCGCACGCGACTTCGACTTTCTGATGGGCCCCTGGCGCATCCGCAACACGCGCCTGGAGCAACGGCTGCAGGGCTGCCACGACTGGGAGGTATTTGATGCCACCGGCACCGCGCACCGGCTGCCCGGTGGCATTGGCAACTGCGACGACTTCCTGCCCGCCACCTGGAAGCCCGGCTATGTGGGCATGTCGCTGCGTGTCTTCAGCCCCGCCTCACAGCGCTGGAGCATCTACTGGCTGGACAACACCACGGGGGGCCTGGATGCCGCCACGGGCCTGCTGCAGCCGCCTGTGGTGGGCGGCTTTCGCGACGGCGTGGGCCTTTTTGAAGGGCAGGAAATGCTGGAGGACCGCCCGGTGCGCGTGCGCTTCGAGTGGTCGCAGATGCACACGGGCGCGCCACGCTGGCAGCAGGCGTTCTCGGACGACGGCGGCGCCACGTGGGAGGTCAACTGGGTGATGGAATTTGCGCGGCCGGTGTAACACCGGCTTGGAGGGCACCACGGCGGCACCAACCGATGCGCGCATCAAACGGCGTTGCGGCCGCACTCCGCCTTCTCTTCTTGCTGCGGAGGAACCGATGGGCTCAGTTGCCTTGGCCCTCGAAGAACGGCGTGCCCTGGATGGCCGACGGGCTGACGGTAAACGTTCTCAGCGGCTCCAGGGGCGGGTTCTGGCCTTTCTTCAGGGGACGCGGTGCGCCCGGTTTCAGCGCAGGCACTATGCAGCCTGTTCGCACCGTTTGCACCACCTCGGGATCCAGCGCCCGCCGTTTGCCCAGGCGGCTGCCCGACAGGAACAGCATGTCGCCCTTCAGTTCTGCCCGCTGATCCATGAGGGGCATGGCCTGAAGCGGGTCGAACCCCACGCGCACGGAATTGGCACCGTCCAGGCGGTACTGCACCACTTTCACCACAGCGGGCTTGCCCGGTGCTGGCTCCACCACATCACCCAGGTAGAAGTAGCGCACCGACTCCGCTGGCAGTGGGGGCAGCCGATAGCTTTCGGACCAGGTGTTGTGGTTCTGGCCAAACAGCGGGCGCAGGGTGGCCGGGATCTCATCGTCCGCCGACACCGCAAACACCGGCGCGCGCGCACTGGACAGCGTCTGGCCATGGAAGTCGAACTCCACCCTGGCGCCCAGCGCGGCCACCTTGCGGACGTAGGCCGGGAACAAGGTCTGGTCCTGCCGCACCTGCTGCAGCCGCACGCCGCTGCCTTCGGACTTCCAGCGACCCGCCATCACCATGTCCAGCGCCCCACCCGTCACGGCAAAACAGAAGGTGTTGTCATCCAGCAGCGCCAGTTGCGTGACGGTATCCGCCGAGCCACCCCGGTATTCGCCCACATAGCCGGACTCGGCGGGTGTGGCTGCGTGGAGGGCGAAGCTGACCGTCAGGGCGGCCAACACTGCTGCAGTGGCGCAGGCACTGCGCAAAGGGCGAGGGGGGTGGTTCACGAACAGTGTCCTGGTGCAAGGGTGGGCCACTATATCGCCGCCGTCCCCCTACACTGCACGCACCATTGACTGCCGATCGCCGCGAGGAGCCCCATGCCCACCCCCATGCGCACCCGTTCGACATGGATCACCCTCAGCCTGCTGGCGTGCCTGGCCACCAGCGCCGCGCACGGCCAGCCCACGGACAGGCTGTGGCGCACCACATCCACCCCTGCCGAGCAGGCACTGGACGCCACCGCATTCCAGGGTATGGACGCCGTGCTGGCCGACCAGCTCACCGATGTGCAAAGCGCCGTGGTGGTGTTGCGCGGCCGGATGGTGTACCGCTACTACCGCGATGGCAATGCCGAGAAGCTGCGCGACACGCAGTCGGCGTCCAAAAGCGCGCTGTCGGCGCTGGTGGGCACGGCCATCGCGCAGGGCCGCATCGCCAGCGTGGACCAGCGTGTGGTCGAACTCATGCCCGCGTGGGAACCCCTCAACAGCGACCCGCGCGCCGCCGCCATCACGCTGCGGCATCTGCTGACCCTGACGGCGGGTTTTGCGCTGGACAGCGGCCTGCGCACCCGCGCGGGTACCGCTGCGCCGCTGCCCGTGCAGCAGGCCTGGGCGCGGCCGCTGGCGGCCGATCCGGGGCAGGTGTTTGCCTACGACAACTCCGTGACGCCGCTGCTGGTCGCCGTGCTGGAAAAAGCCACCGGCATGCCGCTGGCCGAGTACGCACGCCAGCAACTGGTGGGGCCGATGGGCTTGGCCGAACCAGCCTACCGGGGCAGCATCGTGCACCTGCGCACGCTGGACATGGCCAAGCTCGGCCAGCTGTACCTGCAGCGCGGCCAGTGGGACGGCAAGCCGCTGCTGACCGAGGCGTTTGTCGACGCCTCGGTGCAGGCGCAGAACGCAGGGGGCCCGCCAGTGGGATTGCACTATGGCCAACTGTGGTGGGTGGTGCCCGGCAAGGCGCCACGCCCCACCTTCCTGGCCAGCGGGTTTGGCGGGCAGCTCATCTGGGTGTATCCGCCGCTGGACCTGGTGGTGGCCACCACGTCCACCGTGTCACTCGAAAGCGGTCAACGCGGCCAGGCGCTGCAGTGGATCCGCAATCAGGTCTTTGCGGCAGCCCATCACCGCGTGGCCGCCGAGCCCACCCGGTGAGATGCCCGCGCGGGCTACATCGAAAAATACAGGTCTTTTTGGCCTCTAGCGCTTATTTATCAAGCGCCAGCAGCTATCACTTTTGATTTTCAAAAACCTACCGCCCCACCACCGACCAGCCCGCCTGCTGGTTGTTTTTGTCGTTCTCGTATTCCCAGGCCGTGCCGCAGTGGTCGCACAGGTAGCGGGTGATGGTGACGGTGCCGGTCTCGCGCTCTTCCTTGCGGTTGCCGCGCTGCACCAGCTCGGCATGGCCGGGCGCCTTGCGCCAGTTGCGCTGGATGCCTTTGCAGGCATCGCACAGTTCCATCGGGTTCAGTTCGCGCTGTCGCGCCAGTTCTTTGGTCATGGGGAGGAGGCTTTCGGGGGTTGCGGTGGGGCGGGTTTGCGTTGGGCAGGGCGGCTACTGTAAGGCACCGGCCATGCGCAGCCTGCGCGCAGCCTCTTCGTCGCGGGCGTCGTCAATTTCGCGCAGCACGGCCTGCATGTCCACGTCGACGTGGTCGGGCGCGTAGCGGCCGGTCAAAGGGGTTTCATTGCTCAGCAGGCCGCTCTGGTACAGGCTCCAGATCTCCGGGCCGTATTGGGTGGTGCGCAGCTCGGGGGCAAACTGGCCAAAAAAATTGCGCAGATTCGCCACGTCACGCAGCAGCATGCGCTGGGCGTGGTTGTTGCCTGCGGCGTCCACGGCCTGGGGCAGGTCGATGATGACGGGGCCATTGGAACCGTCTTCACCGTCGGTGCCGGGCAGGTGTGCCAGCAGGATGTTGAACTCCGACAAATCACCGTGCACCACGCCCGCACACAGCATGCGCACCACCTCGGCCACCAGCGTGGCGTGGTGGGTGCGTGCGTCTTCGGGGGTAAAGGCCACGTCGTTCAGGCGCGGGGCGGCGTCGCCGTGGGCATCGGTCACCAGCTCCATCAGCAACACGCCGTCATGAAAGTTGAACGGCTGCGGTACGCGCACGCCTGCCGCAGCCAGGCGGTAGAGCGCATCGACCTCAGCGTTTTGCCAGGCGGCCTCTTGCTCCTGGCGACCAAACCTGCTGCCTTTGGCCATGGCGCGGGCTGAGCGCGAATTTTTCACCTTCCGGTTCTCGGTGTAGTCCACCGCCTGGCGAAAGCTGCGCTTGTGGGCCTCTTTGTAGATCTTGGCGCAGCGGGTTTCGTCGCCGATGCGCACCACAAAGACCATGGCTTCCTTGCCGCTCATGAGTTGCCGAACCACGGTGTCGATCAGGCCTTCGTCGATGAGGGACTGGAGTCTGGGGGGTGCTTTCATCGGGCCTTTAGGGAGGGAACGGCGGTATTGTCGCTGCAAGCCCCATCAACGGTGGCCAATACCATTGGGCGCAGCGCCGTCTCAGCGTCCGCCCTCGGCAGCTGGCGCGCACAGCTCCCGCAGCCACAGGTGGGCATCCCCATCGCGGTCTGGCGGCAATTGGTGCTTGGCCTGCAGGTAGTGGTGGGTGAACACGTCGAGGTAGGCCGCCATCACCTGCGCTGCACGCTCTTCGCCCGCCAGCGCCATGCACAGCGCCGCCACCTCCAGGGTGCACAGATGCGCTTCGTTGGCCGACTGGCGCAGCCGGTAGCGCGATAGCGCTTCAGGCTGTAGGCTCAGCACCGGCAGGTGGTCCAGGTATGGGCTTTTGCGGAACATGCGGCGCGCCTCGGGCCAGGTGGCGTCGAGCAGCACGAACAGCGGACGCCGCGCGGGCTGTTCGCCCGGGGGCGGGGTGGTTGGCACCTGCATCACCACCCGCTGCGGCTCGACGAGATCGGCCGGAAACACCAGCCAGGGCTGCCACTGCGGGTCGGCCAGCAGCGCCAGCAGACCCGGGGGCACCGCGGTGCGCGCCCAGCCAAAGGCAAAGGTGTCGGCCACCACATCGGCGATCAGCCAGCCCGTGTTGCTGGGCTTGAGCGGCTCGGTGTCGGCCATCAACAGGCACATCCCCGCCTGCGTGGGGATGTGCGGGCGCAGGGCGCACAGGCAGTGGCTGGGCCGCAGGCGACAGCCCGGGCAACGTGCGCCTTTGGGGCCACCACGCGCCAGAAACGGCTTGGCGCTGCGCGCCAGGCGCTC
>C687J35021_10002178_pt1 | contig 14048 bp, 13 predicted proteins | sample RifCSPhighO2_12_FD_35021 | JGI IMG/M metagenome (IMG submission 35021)
GGTTCGGCTTCATCCCAGGTTGGAATGGGTTCGGCTTCATCCCAGGTTGGAATGGACTCGATTTCCTGCTCATGGGTAAGTTGGACTGGCATACCTGATAAATTCCTGGGTCACAGCGTTGTAAATTGCCCTTCGACCACGCACCAACATTTCAATTTCCCCTTGCTGAGCAGCGGGAGTCGCAGGAGAAGCATTTGTCAAGGCGGATTGTGGCGGCAGAATAGGAATGGCCGGCGGGGATGTTGAACTGTCCGCTTGGATCAACTTCAACAATTTGTCGTCGTTGCCCTGAATGGTTTCTCCCAGTTTTCTCAATTCTCTCATGGAGTCAGTAGTATAAAACCCTTGCCTTCTTATCTGTGAAAGCAGCGTTCTTTTTATCAACTCATCGTCGTTGATGTTTCTTTTTAAGAAATCAATTTCTGCTTGTTTTTCAGGTGGGAATTTTTTCTGTCCCGGCTCGGGCAGGAAATGAATATTGGCACCTTGCCAACCAATGACCTGCCGGTTGGCCGGGTCGAAGATCGGTTGCGCGGTTTTATCAGCCTGAGTCTGCCTGAATTTCAAAGTATCCCTTCGGTAATTAGCGAGAAGTTTTGCAGCTTGCAATCGTTCCTGCGCAGCTTCTCTGCGCTGGTCCAGACTTTCCTTGTATCGCTGCTCCTGCATGGCACGTTCCGCGAACGAAATCTGAAGGCGTTGCGCCATTTCTTCCCTGGCCGATGCCAGGCGCTCGGCGGCTTCCTGCTGTTGTGCATCCATCTGGGCCAGATTCAAGCCGAGGTTGGTGCCAGATTGCATGGCAGCCAGATAATTGGGAGGCGTTAGCCAAGGTGCGAGTTGCATAATCGTTAAGGCATACTCCAAAAGTCATTTTCCCACTTCCAATAATCCTCGTCGGACCAAGGGACATCCTTCCATTTTACGTCAGTATTGGTGGTTATGCCAGGGTCTGGTAGATAGAAAGCAGGAACATTTCCGGCGGTAAACGTTTGACCGCCGCCAGTGAGAACTCCCCATCCTGCGTCTGGTTGGGCGAGTTGATCGGCGAACAACTGGCTTGAAACGTCCATTCCTGGCGCAGGAGGCGTAATGGGCCTCGGAGTTTGTCCGGAGCGCCCTGCCGGATTGAAAGGCGTTCCCAGGGTGCCGGTCCCCGGACCGCCCATTCGTTGTCCAATCATTCTCAAATAAGCATTGAACAGTTCTTCTTCGCGCAATCCTTTCAGAGTTGGATTGGCTACCGCTCTGTTTATAGAATTCAGATTGCTGATTGCCGCCTGTTCAGAGGGTGAAAGCAGGCGTGTCTGGGCGACGTTCGTCGTGAATTGGTTGAGGTTTTCAAAGGCTTGCTGCTGCAATTGTTCCCTCGACCTGATATTGCTCAGCTGGTTCTTGTTGTAAGGCAAAGTTCCGGGGATCGCATTGGTTCCGGGCATTCCAGTTTGTGTTGCGAACCTCGCCGCATCGGATTGATTCATCGCCAGCAATTCCGGCGATAATTCACCTCTCAATCCCGCCATGATATTCGTTCCAGCCTGGCCCGTCGCCCCAGGAAGCCAGGGAAGCATTCCGCTCAGATCAGCGTTCGGATCGGGAAAATCAATCGGACCCGGGACCATGCCCCACGGGTTCCAGACACCGGATTGTGGAAGAGGACTTGCGTTGATTGGCATATTGTTTTGAGTTAAAAGCATCGTTGCTGGCCGATGCGGTTGTTGGCAAATTCACCGAAAGATACCGGCATTTCTTCAATCGGACTTTCATCTCTCAATTCCAGGTTCAATTCCCGGATGGCATCCGCTTCATAGGCTTGCGCAGAAGTCCGGTCTCCGGCTTCGGAGAACTTGATGGCTTGGACCATCAATTTCAATGCGTCCAAATTCTGGATGAGCACCAAATCGGTCCCCACGGAGGCAGGAATGAACTTCAACTTGACCAGCGCGATGACACTTTGACTGGTAGCACATGAGACGATTCCCGTTGTTCCGCATGATCCGGCGCAACCGGAGCGCAACTGGGAACGTTCGTAATCCGGGTTGGTCTCGCCGGGCTCATAAACAGCCATGTCCTCCAACACGTTGTTGACGGAATCATAGGCATAAAGGTGCACATCGAGTTGAGTGATCTCTTTTGAAACGCGATCCACCCGGTTGACAAAGACCGACGTTGAACCGAATGGAATGGCCATCGTGATCTTTACCCCTTCCGTCCATGTTCCATCCTGGTTCGCAGTTCGCAAGGGCTGATTGTTTTCGTCCAGCCCAAACAACGTGACGGTCTTTCCCACATCAGCAGGGCAACCCGGATAGGCCCGGACGAGCCGTTTAGACCCAAGAATATCCTGAAACACCGGCGACTTCCCGAACGCCACCAACCCTAACTCCGGTCCGCACAAATTGGTCGGCCGGTTTTCCTCGACAAAATCCCACCAGAGATTACGCACGGGCAAAGCACTCCCCTGGCAATGGTTGATCTTTCTCACCTTGCCCACGTATCTCGGCCAGACCACGCAACCCCGGCGCGCACAGACCATGATGCGCACGACCGTTCCAGCCCAGTCTCCCCGCCGCATGAGGCGGCGCGTGGCCTCATTGACCAGTTGACTGAACGCGGCGCTGCTGGGGCACGACCCGGCGACGTTGGCCAAGGCGCTGTCACGAATTTCTTTTAGAGTGGCGAGCATGGCGGTATTATCAGGGAGTATCAGAACAAGCGGTGAGAGTACCTGTGACGGTGAAATTACCACCCGTCCCCGAATTTATGTGGAAGTTATTGTGATCACGATTCAGATAGACAATAGGAGCGCTTCCAGTAGGAAGGCTGCCATCTGACCCCAGATCAATCCGTTGCAATGGCGTGCCTCCATCATCGAATTTACGACGATTGATCGCTTGAGTAATGTCCAAATATTCCGACAGATTAAGATAGAATTCCGTAAGACAACCGTCGAAGTCTGAACCTCCAACGCCCGTCGCTCCCAACCAATAATTCGGCTGTGTATAATCCAAAGCGCCATCTGAAAATGTCACGGCGTTGGTTTCATCGACATCATCAATGTAAAGATGCCGGGTGCCTGGGATTCCAGTGTCATACGAAATAAGGACATGATGCCAGGCAGCAGAAGCCACATAAGTAGATGTCGAATGTAGCCTCAGTCGTTGTGTTCCACCACTATCGTAACCGAAAATCTCAATTTGGTTGAAAAGGTTTTTTCTGATTTCAAAGTAATATCCGTCCGCAAGAATGAACTCCATGATTTGACCATTGCTTCCATTCAACTTGAACCAAAAACTTATCAAGCCTTTTTTCCCATCGGCATTTCCGGTTAAATCACTTCCTCGTGTGAGATAAGCAGCGGGAACAAAGTTCACGGCTGCTGGATTGAAGCCTGCCACCGTCAAACTCAATGCTTTCTCGAAACTGAGTTGGATTCCGCTAAAATCTTGCACTTTCACGGTAAAATTGCTGGTCGCGCTGGTGGTGGGAGTTCCGACAATGCTCCCGGAATCATCCAACGTCAAACCCGCCGGCAAACTGCCCGAACTAACACTCCAAACATAGGAGCCAGAGCCGCCATCCGCAACCAGCGCTTGTGTGTAATAAACGCCTAGGGTGCCATTAGGCAAGCTAGCCGTGCTGATATTGAGCACCTTGTTGTTGAAAATATGAGTCAGAGTCTTTCCCGTGCCCACGTCCAAAGCTTTGACCGTAAGTGAAGTGGTGCCAGCGACGGTTGGGAGGCCGGTAATGGCCCATTTCCGCCCGTCACCGCTGATTTGCTGAAGAGCCAGTCCGGTCGGCCATGAGCCCAGGGCTGACAATGAAAACGGTCCGAGGCCGCCCAGAACGACAAAGGTTTGAGTCATAAGCCGTACCCCCATCCGAAATCGGTTTGGGAAAACGTCATCGCGGGTGACGCGGACAGCAAACGCGCCTGCGCACAGGCCCAGGTCGCAGCGGCTGCATCCGCCTCAGCTTGGCTGAGAGCGAAAAAAGTTCCGCGCCGGACGGCGAAGGTATAACTGATGCCATAAGGTGAAAGATAGGTGCAGGAAGCGTTTTGATTGGCAAACAATTGCCTCGGACCAAGGGCCGGTTCTCTGGGCGATGGAAAACAGGGATTCCGGGCGGCACATTCTTGCAGCATTTCGGACAACAAGTTGCTCACGATCTCGAAGGTCGATCCGGATTCCAGGGATCGGGCCAGGTCAATTTCCGGGTTTCCGCCACAGCTTGGGCAGACGAAATGAATCTCTCCAGGCCCAAGCGGAATCGACCAATCCAGCGGGATGACGACCGGGTAAAATTGGCTTTGCAGAGAGTATTTGTCATAATCCCCGCCTCGTTGATCTGCCAACTGGATGTCGCCGCAATTGATCACGGGACAGTCCGAGGAGATCGCTCCGCCGCTGCCGGCCTTTTGGACCGAATAAAGCAGCGCTTCATCCGAACCATCGGCAGGACAAATCAAAGTGGGACAGGACGCGCTCATTCCGGGATTGGGACGCAGGTTTTCTTTGAAAAGGTCGGCAACGGTTGTGTGACAGCGCGGAACCGCGCTCCCAAGAATCGGCAATGCCCCGTGACGAGTATCTTGACCTGGAACCAAAAGCCTTCCCGCAAGACGCGGTTGTTGGTTTCATCACAATCCGAGGCAGAAGGTTCACCCAGACCGAGCGCGGGCCTGAATTGGGGCTTATATCCTGCCGTGGCAGGGTCAGTGGTGGGTTGCCGGGCGCATTCCCTCCAGGAATGCCAAGGAACCCAGCACGGCCATTGGTCAGGCTTGTAGAACACTTTGAAATCGACGTTTCCAAGCAAATTATCGATGAAAATCTCGCCATCCGACAATCTCAACAAATGCCGGTTTGGATTGAGGCTTTTGCCAAATAAAACAGGGCTTTCAAATCCCCACGTGATTCTTCCGTCACCATTGTCGTAGTGCTCCTTGTCGGTCTTCAGAAGTTCATAAAGCTCGAGGGTATGGCTGATCGTATTCAGTGTGAAAGCAAAACAGCGTTCCTCATTATTGAAATCTCCGGTGACAATCTGAAAGATGTTCAAGCCCGTCCACAACCCGTCATAAACTGAAGCCTGCTTTCCACGCAAACTGGACAAGGGATCGAAATTAAGAGCCACCAATCCGCGGTGATAAACCCCCTGAATACTCGAGGTGGGTTTGGTGGTCATCAACAGGCGATTGTCAAAGATGACGGCGGAACTGTACTGCAACAAATTCACATCATCAGAATCCAGAATAGGATTGACCTCGCGGGAAGCGGGTACGTTTCCCCACGTGTTGAAATCGCGCCGGCCCAGGATGAGAGAGCGAATGCCGTCCACCGAGCGGAACAGCAAATCACCGTTGGCCATCACCGTTGAATTCTGCGACAAACCGCCATTGGAAATCAGGCTTTCGGTCAGGATCGGGTTGCTCAAATTCTGCCAAGTCAGCCGGTCCACAGGCGCCTGGCAGCTAAAAACGGTCTTGGCCGTCAGCACTTGAAGCGCTCCCTGGCCCAAGGATGCGTCCAAAGTGGCGTCAAATCTCATCGCTTTGATGTCGCCGACGCTCCCTGGAACCATGAACGTTCCCCCTCCGGCCAGTTGCAGATTCTCCGTAATCTTCAAAACCGCATCCCGGTAGGATTGAGCTTGCGTCCCCGACGCGCCCCCGACCAGGTCGGAAGCGACGAATTGTTTGCCATCAATCAAACTCATCCAGTTTCTTCCCAACCCATAAACGCCCATCCGCCCTGGGGCAAGGTCCGCTCCAATCCGTATCCATGAGATCGTAAACGGCCCCGCAATCACCTGGCCGACCGGCCCGGCGTCTATGTTCAGAAAGGTCACGTTGGTTCCACTGATGGTTTGCACGGCCAAAGTGCCCTTGTTGGGAAGCGTTACCAAATCTCCCAGATTCATATTGGCGACCCCGTTGGTTGAGAAAGCGACGGCGGCTGAAGTGGACCCGACCGCTGGAATCGTCAAGTCTCCGAGTGGAGTCACATTGGAAGCGCGGCTATGTTTAACCGGAGTGTTCCACGTGGAACGCGAACAGGTTGCGCCATCGAAGAAGACCGGGTTGCTCACGCCGTCATTCCATATCACCCACTTTTCCGATTGCCACAGCCAATGTTGGACCGCATTGGATTGCTGTTCAGTGCCGGAGGCGCTTCGTTCCGTTACGTCCATGCCGCCGGCTGAATTAAGGGTCAATTGAAAGAGTTTTCCCGAAATAGCCGCCAGCAACGTGCCCGAAGCATTATCGGGTTGATAGTAACAACCCCCTTGCCAGATGGCGGATTCAAATGCGGCCTGGAGGCTGGGATTATTCGAGAAATTGAGCGCCACCCTCTTGACCGAAGGCCGATGCACGGCATAGGTTCCGCGCACGGTGACGTTGACCGCGTTGGCCATTTGATTCCTGGGTAAGAGCTCCGGCGCAACCCCCATGTACACCCCGTTCTCGAAAGAGGCCAGGGAATCAAACAGGTCAGAGGCTTTGAAATTCGATTCCACACTCAGGCAATTCTTAAAGCCACGATTTCGGCTTGCACCGCGTCAATGCTTCCGGCATCGGGAACGACATCGATGCTTCCCCAAAGCTCAATCACATCGGTGGTGTAGGGCGTGGTATAGACAACGGGAGGCAACGCCACAATGGCGGCGGTATAGGTCTGGGTCGTGATAATGGGNGTCTTGAACGAGGCCGTCGAATCCGAAAGGTATCCCGCCGGGTTGTTGGTTTGACGCAAGACGAGCGTCACGGTGCGCTGGGCGGCAAAAGTAGCCGCATTGTAATCAATCTTGGCCCGCGAAAAAATCAAATACGTTCCGGCCACCGCCAAAGTCTTGACCGGGTCCGTCGTTCCGAAATTAAGCAACGCGGGCGTGGCCGTCAATTGATAACCGGTTCCTGCCGCATAAGCCGTCAATGGACTGGGCAGACCCCATCGGCCCGAAGGACCCACTCTCGATCCGGACGGCAGCGTTCCGGTGGGCGCGACGTTCCCCGGATACCCCAGGAACTTCAAATCTATCGACACGGAACTATGGATGGCGACCAATTGAAATTCAGCGATCTTGTTCGCGCCCGCGTCACCGACAGCCAATGTTTGGCCGTAAACCATCCAGGAAGAATCCGCCACGGCCACGGAAGCCACTGTGGCGTTTACAGCCGGCACCGTTAGCGTGGCCGTCAAGGTCGTGTAAGCATTCGTCCCGTTCGTCCCGTTGCTGCCGCCGGCGCCTTGCGGGCCTGGAACATTAGTGGCGACGGGAACGCTACAACAAGGTTGGCATGACGTTAGGGCTGGCATAATTCATTCTTTCGTTTTAAGGTCCAGGGTGCCTTGCGAAATCGCAGTTGAAATCCCGGGCGGGTTTCTCTTTGAACAAAATGACCGCCGTTTCCCCGGCGTGAATGAAATTAACATTCAAATGGAACGTGTTATCGCTTATCGGCGGTCGAACAACCTTTCGGGAGCCACTCAGGACGAAGCCCGTCAGGATATTGTTCTTTTCAATTGCACCCGGCTTGGGTCTCATCCCCGATTTTGTTCCTGCACCGGTCCATTGCCTTCCCAACCCGGAATTGCTTTCATCCCGGCGCATTGCTCCTCCTGCGGAGCCGTAATTCACTGAAGGCACGCTCACGAACCTCAGGATTGATCAAAACATGTCTTACCGCCACTTAAATTTATGACACCGCCTGCCCCGGGCAAGGTTCGGTACGGTTTTACCTGGCCTGAACTCTGTCATGACATCGACATTGAATTCGAGATGATCCGGCGCGGTGGCCAGTGGAAAACGGCCAAGGGAACCGTCGTAGGATCGGGCCTTTTCGAGCATTACATGAACGCGCGAAAATTACTCTGGCCGGAACGCTACCGCCATCGCTGGACGGACTTGCTTTATCACAACTTCATCGAAAACACCGTCACCATCATGCTCGGCTGCGGCGCGAGTCAAAAGACGAGCCATGCCAGCGAATTTTGCCTCATCAATTACTGGCTTTGGCCGGAGGAAACATTGGTGATCGTTTCCACCAATACCCTCGACAAGTTGCAGATGGGAGTTTTCGGGGAATTGAAGATGCTCTGGAAGAACGCGCGCAAATACTGGCCGCACCTGGCGGGCCATTGCGTTGATTACAAACATCTCATTGCCACCGACGACGTTCCTGCCAATGACGACCGGGAGGAAAGCGAAGCGCGCGACATCCGGCGCGGAATAAAAGGTCTGGCGTGTTACCAGGGGCGCCAATGGGTTGGGCTGGGCGTTTATTCCGGCATCAGCCAGGTCCGAATCCTCTTTCTGGCCGATGAACTCCAATTCATGGCTCCGACCTACATGGAATGCCTGCCCAACATGATGCAGCACTCGGAATATCTGAAGGTAATCGGCTCAGGAAATCCCAACCATGATCCCCTGGACTGCCTCGCCCGTGCCGGCGAACCGAAACTGGGTTGGGACTCCATCGGCGAGGTGAAAAAGACCACCGTATGGGAAAATAAATTCGAGAACGGCAAAACCGTGAACTTGATTGGGACCGATTCCCCCAATTTCGATTACCCGGAAAGCGAACCGACCCACTTCAAGGGCATGGTCAGCCGCAAGACGGCCAAAAGCGTCGAAACATTCTGGGGAAAAGACTCCTTGCAATACAGCAAGCAATGTATCGGCGCGATGCGCATTGGAATGATCGGCAATCGGGTCGTAACCATCCAATTATGCCGCCAACATCACGCCCTGGAACTCGCCCGCTGGGAAGGATCTCCACGCCAGAAGATTTATGCCCTCGACCCTGCCTGGGGAGGCCCGAATGCGGACCGTTGCGTCGGCGGTTGGGGAGAGTTTGGAATCTCTGACACCGGCCAACAAATTCTGCGCCTGAACCCACCGGTCATTGTCCCAATCGATCCCGCCTCCCCAACCGAAGCGGACGATCAGATTGCCCTCTTTGTCAAAAAACAGACTGAAAGCATTGGAATTGCGCCTGAAGATATATTTTATGACAGCACGGGCCGAGGCACAGTCGGTTCCGCCTTTGCCCGCGTCTTTGGACTGCGCGTTCCGGTTCCCATCGCATTCGGAGACCGGCCCTCCACCCGCCCGGTCCGTCATGATTTGTTCAAAATCGACTGGGACGGCGCCCGAAGACTGGTGCCATGCGATGAACATTACAGCAAATTCGTCACCGAACTCTGGTTCAGTTTCCGTTACATCATCGAATGCGACCAACTCAGAGAGTTGCCCGAAGAGGTCATGATGGAATTCTGTATGCGCGAATACCGGCTCGTCGCAGGCAATAAAATCGAGGTCGAAAAGAAGGAAGATACGATTGAACGCCTGGGCCAGAGCCCGGACCTCGCGGATTGGGCTGCGATCCTGGCTGAAGGCGCCCGCCAGCGCGGTTTCAAAATCCAGCGTCTCGGAATCAGCTTCACCGACACGATCCAGAACGATACGAATCTTGAAGAGTCGGAAAACGAATGGCGTGAGAACATTCAATCGCGGTTGCTTCTTCATCGCTGATGAGGTTAAATTCAAGCCGTATGATCGCGCTCGTAAGTTACGATAAGATTCCGCCCGGACAGTTCTGGTACCAAGACCCGCATCGCCAGAAACCGTTTCAATCCACGCCTCTCATTGTCACTTTAATCCATCAAGTGGCTAATTTCCGCGCCGCCAACTTTATGCCCCGGTCCTTGGATCAGGAGGTGCTTGAAGACATCGTGGCCTTTACTTGCGCGCGAATTGGCAATGACCCCCAATGGTGCTATGATACGGAAAAGAGGCCGCAACAAATGGCCCCCCCACCCCCTTCCGGTTGCGCCGGTTGCGGCGCACAAGTAAAATGAACCCCCTCTCTGAAATTCGCAAAGACGCCGCGGGCGCAGCCCTGCTGGCGGACTGGCTGGGTCACGGACTCGACGTCGTGCCCATGACGGTCGCCCGGCAGAGAGCCCAAACCTGCCTGGATAACCATTGCCAGGAGAATCGCGCTCCACGATGGTGGGAGACCCTTCAGAACACCATCGCCTTGACGATTCGCCGACAACTCGAAATTAAAAACAAACTCGATCTGCGCCTGTCAACCGAAGAGCATCTCCACATGTGCAGAAAATGCGGCTGTTGTCTGAAACTCAAAGTCTGGGTGCCCTTCGACCACATCCGGTCTCATCTCCACCCAACCCTTGCCGATACTTTCCCCAATTACTGCTGGATAAAAAAGGAATTCAATGAACTTCTCTTCTCCCGATAAAGTCCTGGCCACCCTCTCCGCCGGCGATGAGGCCGACCGCATTCGGGCCGAAAACCGCGTCAAAATAAACGAGGCCGCCAATGGCTTCCCTCCCTTTGACCTGGATACGGCAAAAAAACAAAACCTGAAAGTCAACGTCAACTGGGGTGAACTCGCCGTCCTCTTTTCCCATGCCCTCCAGCAACTGACCAACGCCTTCCAACGACCGGCACTCTTCTTCAAAATCCAAATCCCGCTCGCTCCGGAAAAGGACCAGACCGATTGGGGCCGCTACCTCACGAATTCCATCAACCGCGTCCTGAAAAAATCGCGCCCCTGGTTTTTCATTCAACGCGACGTTTTTCAAAGCATCATTCCTCATGGCTTGGCCCTCCGATTATGGCCGGATCATTCCACCCTTCTGCCCGAATTCATTCCTTACGAGGATTGGCGTGTGGCCACGGATACCAACACCTCTCTGGATAACCTCGAATGGTTTGCCATCCTCGATCATTCCACGGAAGGCGAATTGTCGAGAAAGGTTTTCAGCGCCCATTCCCTCCCGGGTTGGAATAAAACCGCCGTCGCTTCCATCCTCAAAGCCTATCACTCGCGCAATGTCGATGACTCTTATGATTATGATTGGTCGCAACCGGAGAAAATGGCCGAACTCGTCAAACAAAACTCCGGATATTACCAGTCCGATGCCGTTCCGACCATTCCACTCTGGCGCTTCTATTTCAAAGGCAACCCCGGTTGGAAACTGGTCGTCCTCCCCCACAGTTCTTGCAGGGGCCGACCCGACCCGCACGTCTTCCTCTACGAATCCGAAGACACCGTCGCCGATAAATTGGAACACCTGATCCAAATCCAGATCGGCGATCTCTCCACCAAAGCGCCCGCTAAAATACACTCCGTTCGTTCGCTGGGATTCATGCTCCTTGAACCTACTTTCTGGACTAACCTCGCCCGTTGCCGCGGTCTCCAACATCTCTTTGAGTCTTTCAACGTCTGGCTCCGCTGCGCCGATCCCTCCGGCCATTCCCGCGCTCAAAAGATCGAAATGTTCGACCGCGCCTTCCTCCCGGAAGGCGTTTCCGTCGTCCCCCAAAATGAACGCCACCAAATCAACCCGCAACTGATGGAAATGATGCTGGCTCAACTCAAACAGTTGATGAACGAAGCCTCTTCCTCCTACACCCAACAGTCCGACACCGGCACTCAAAAAGAACAAACCGCCTTTGAAACCAGCGTCAAACTTTCCCAAGTCACCGCCATGCTCAACGGCATCCTCACCACCGCTTTCTTTCAGGAAACCTTCGTTTATCAGGAAATCTGCCGCCGATTCTGCCTCAGAAATTCCGACGCCCCCGAAGCCCTCCGCTTCCAGAAAGACGCCCTCCGCTACGGCATCCCCAAGGAATTCCTCAATGAAGACCTCTGGGACATCCAACCCGAAATCCCAATGGGCCTGGGCAATCCTACCATGGAAATGGCCCAATCCCAGCAACTCCTCGCCCTCCGCCCCATGTTGAATCCAAATGCCCAACAGGAAGTCCTCCATGAATCCGTCTCCGTCATCACCGGCGACCCCCGCAAAGCCACCCGATGGGTCCCTCTCGACCAGGAACCCCAAGTCTCCGATGCCGCCACCTTCGCCATCACTTCCTTTGCCCCGCTCATGCTCGGCATCCCTGTTCCCATCAAACCCGGCCTCAATCTCCCAGACCAAATCTCAACTCTCCTCGGCATGATGGCCGGCCTCATCATGCGCATCAAATCCACCGGCCCTTCCCTCACCCCTCAGGAACTCGCCGGCCTCCAAACCGTTGCCCAGCACATCCATACCCTGATCCAACAACTCTCCCAAGACCTCACTCTCTCTCCGCTCGCCAAACAATTCGCCCAAGCTCTCTCCGATCTCTTGAATGAAGTCAAAACGCTCGCCGCCAACATGCCTCAGCCTCAAAATAACGGCGCCCCAGCCGAATCCCAAGCCAAAATCATTGCCCTCCAGCAAACCACCCAGGCCAAACTCCTCTCCAAATCCCAAAGCGACCAACAAAAACTCCTCTCCAAATCCCAATCCTTCCAGGCCGACCAATCCCGCAAAAACCTCGCCCTCGCCTCAGATCAGGCCCGCCTCGATGCCACCACCGCTTCCGATATCGCCAGACAAAATGCCCTCGCCCAAACCCAAATCAATCGCGCCGAATAATCCTTCCGGGTGCCTCATGCTGTGCAGAGAGACCCTTCAACTCCGTCTTGGTTTGCGAAATTGAAACAAGGACCCGGACTTTACCCCACTTTCACCCTCGGACGCCCTTTCTTCCTCAACGCACTTCCCAACGGTATCCCCACCCTCTCCCGATACCGGTTCCGCTCTCGCGTCCGCACTTTCTCCCGGCATCCCCAGCAAAACCCTCCCACTTCCTCTTTCTTCCCGCACTGACGGCATCTCCCCACCGCCAACTTCTTTCGCTGCCACTTCAATTGCCGCGATATGCCTCCGTTCTCCATTCTGCAGCCTATCCCCTGTTCAGTGTCCTCGCGCCATCCCAGCAGTTCGCCAGGAAGAACGAGTATGCGAAGCCCATCGACGTTGCGCTTCGCAGCGTTTTGGTTTTCTCGGATTTGCCGCCGAGCTTTTGCAGCCATGAGCCTTGCGAGCAGACCCGCACAGGCTTCACGCTGCGGTCGCCGCCCACGAACAGCGGGAGCGGCGGCACATAGTTTCCCCACAGGCCGGTGCGCTTCGTGTAGGTGTCTCCGAAGTCGCATGGGTCGAAATACCACGGGCCGAGTTTGGCGAGTTCCGGCAGCAGCGTGTTGAGTCTGCCCACGGGGTTTTCCATCGCCCACCAGTCCGGCTTGCAGAAGTCCACGCACCGCAGGACTTGGCGCACGAGTTCCAGGCTCTTGGCTGTCTGGCCGCTCTTGTCTTTGGCCGGCCAGTATTGCGCGCCGCTCACCGCGAAGTCGGTGCATGGCGGAGCGGCCAGGATGCCGTCCACCGTTCCGTAGGCATCCATCACGTTTTCCATGAGCCAGGTTGCGTTGATGTCCATCACGTCCACGCCATGCTTGAGGTCTATCCGCACCACATTCGCGCCCGCTTCCTCGTAGGGCAGCGACCAGTTGCCGGAGTAGTCGAACAGCGAGAGAATCGTTCGACCGGACACTGAACAAGACGCTGTATGGAACGCCGCTTGAGCGTCCAGGGCGAGGTCGGTGCGTTGAGTGGCGGCGTCCATGAGCTATTCGTTCGGGGTCATAGCAACGCGCCCGGTGCGGTCAGTTGGTTCAGTAGCGCCCGCCCATCGCTTTGCCGACCAGGGTGAGCACGCGCGCCACTTCGGGATTTGCCTGAAGTGCTTCGAGCGCGGCGTTGGTTTCCGCCAGTTCAGTTTCGAGCTTTCGTTTCTTGCTCGTGAGCCGGTCGGTGATGGTTGTTGCCACCTCGCAGGATTTTGGTTCCTGACAGACTGGCATGTTTGTGTCGTCCATATTGTGGTCCATATTGTGTCTTTCGATTGTGCGCTCTAACCATGCGCTGAGCTTTTTCGTTCGGCCCGTCGAACTGCCCCCTCGCTGCTCTCTTTACTCCCCCTTTTTGTTCCTGACTCAGTTTCATTCCCTCATCCTTATCCTTCCCTCTTTCCGTGTCAAGCAAAAATATAAAGTCACCCTCTTAATCTCCTCTCTCCCCTCCCCTTTCCCTCCCCTTTCCCTCCCCTTTCACCGTTTTTCCCTTATTCAACCCACAGCGCTGGACGGTATGCCATACTCCTCCCCT
>C687J35021_10002179_pt1 | contig 14044 bp, 10 predicted proteins | sample RifCSPhighO2_12_FD_35021 | JGI IMG/M metagenome (IMG submission 35021)
GCCCCCCCCCCCGCGCCTGCGTTTTCTTGCAGAAAACACAGGCTCCCCCCAGAGTATTTAGGCCAAGATGAAGGGCAGGGCGCAATAGCCTTGCCCTTTTGTCATTATCCCAACGTGACCAAAGCGTGCCGCTTCTTTCCTGCGGTCAGCTTCAGCGGCTCGGCGAGATCGCCCGCGCCATAGCGCAGGCTGGCATCGGTCACCACGTCATCGTTCACCTTGGCGCCACCGTCCTGAATAAGCCGCTTGGCATCCTTGCCCGAGGCCGCAAGGCCAGCGCGCACGAAAAGCTGCACGATGCCAAGCCCTTCGGCCAGCTCGGCAGGGTCCAGATGCACGGTGGGCAGATCATCGCCCACGCCGCCCTTTTCGAACACCTCGCGCGCCGTGGCCTCGGCTGCGGCAGCCGCTTCGGCCCCGTGCAGCAGGGTGGTGACCGCATTGGCCAGCACGATCTTGGCCGCGTTGATCTCGGACCCCGCCAGTGCGCCCAGACGGTCGCACTCCTCAAGCGGCATTTCGGTATAAAGCTTCAGGAACCGGCCCACATCGGCGTCGGTGGTGTTGCGCCAGAACTGCCAGAACTCATACGGCGACAGCAGGTCCGCGTTCAGCCAGACCGCGCCATTCGCCGATTTGCCCATCTTCTTGCCATCGCTGGTGGTCAGCAACGGCGAGGTCAGCCCGTACACCTCGTGGTCGATCACGCGGCGGGTCAGATCGACGCCGTTGACGATATTGCCCCACTGATCCGATCCGCCCATCTGCACAAGGCAGCCATAGCGGCGGTTCAATTCAAGGAAATCATAGGCTTGCAGGATCATGTAGTTGAATTCAAGGAAGGACAGTGACTGCTCGCGGTCCAACCGTGACTTCACCGATTCAAACGACAGCATCCGGTTGACCGAGAAATGCCGCCCGATGTCGCGCAAAAAGCCAAGGTAGTTAAGATCATCCAGCCATTCGGCATTGTTGACCATGATCGCATCGGTCGCACCCTCACCAAAGGTGACGTAAGGAGCAAACGCCCGCTTGATCCCGGCGATATTGTCGTCGATCTGCGCGTTGGTCAGCAGCGGGCGCTCATCGGCGCGGAAAGACGGATCGCCCACCTTGGTGGTCCCGCCACCCATCAGCACGATCGGCTTGCCGCCGCATTTCTGCAACCAGCGCAGCATCATGATCTGGATCAGCGACCCCACATGCAGCGACTTTGCGGTTGCATCAAAGCCGATATAGCCCGGCACCACGCCTTTGACCAAAGCCTCGTCGAGCGCCTGATAATCCGTGCAATCGGCCAGAAAGCCGCGGGTCATCATCACGCGCATGAAATCGGATTTTGGATGGTAGGTCATGGCACACTCATGCTTTAAGATGGGTGGGGTATAGCGGTGCAGGGGGCCAAGGGGAAGATGCGTCAAACGGGGCCGATCTGGGCGCTTGGCACCATGTCCGGCACTTCGCTGGACGGGGTGGATGGCGCGATGATCCTGACCGATGGCCATGCGATCCTTGATTTCGGCCCTTCCGCCTATCGCCCGTATACCGAGGCCGAGGCCGCCACCATCCGTGCCGGTTTTGGCCTCTGGCCCGGCGATCCCGGCGTGGCCGCGGCGGCCGAGGTTGTGGAACTGGCGCATGTCGAACTGTTGTCGCGGTTTTCGGGGGCCGATCTGATCGGCTTTCACGGTCAGACGCTGGCGCATGATCCAGGCCACGGGCGCACGCATCAGGCCGGAAACGGTGCGCTTCTGGCCGAGGTTTTGGGGGTTCCGGTCGTGTGGGATTTCCGCAGCAGCGATGTGGCTATGGGCGGGCAGGGCGCGCCCTTGGCCCCGTTCTATCACCACGCCTGCGCCCGCCGGATCGGGGCGGATGCGCCCTTGGCCTTCCTGAACCTTGGTGGGGTGGGCAATCTGACATGGGTCGATCCAGCCCTTCCCGATCCTGCGATGGCGGGGGCTTTGCTGGCCTTTGACACCGGCCCCGCGAATGCGCCGATCAATGATCTGATGCACAGCCTGCAGGGCGTGGCGCAGGATCAGGGCGGGGCATTCGCCGCGACCGGCATTGTTGATGAGGCGGCGGTCCAGAAGTTTCTGACCCACGCCTATTTCCACAAGATTCCGCCAAAATCGTTGGATCGCAATGAGTTCACAGCTTATCTTAATCCAATACGCGAACTTTCCGCAGCCGATGCTGCTGCCACGCTGACCGCCATCGCCGCCGCCTGCGTCGCCACGGGCGCCGAGCATTTCCCTAGTCCGATCAATCGCTTGCTGGTCGCAGGTGGGGGGCGGCACAACGCAACCTTGATGGCGCAACTAAGGCAACGCCTTAATTGCGCGGTGGAACCCATTGAAAATGCAGAACTAGATGGGGATATGCTTGAGGCGCAGGCCTTTGCCTATCTGGCCGTCCGCGTTGCCCGCGGGCTTGCCACCTCTGGCCCCACGACAACAGGGGTGATGGCGGCGGTCGGTGGCGGGCAGATCAGCCGCCCCGGCGACTGATCACCTCGTCCGCGCCTGCCGCAGCAGCGAGGTCGTATAGATCGCCAGCGCTGCCCAGATCATCGGAAACGCAATCATCCGCGCTGTGCCGAAGGGTTCTCCGAACACAAAAACCGCGATCAGGAAGATGATTGTGGGCGAGATATATTGCATGATGCCGATGGTCGACAGCCGCAGCAGTTTCGCGCCATTGGCATAGATCATCAACGGCACCGCCGTGACCAGACCGCAGCTTGCCAGCAGCACCGTGTCCCGCGTATCGCCCGCCATGAAATGCCCCGTTCCCGTGGCGGTCAGATACCCGACATAGCCCAGCGCGGGGACAAGCAGGATCAGCACCTCAAGAAAAAATCCCTGATTTGGCCCGATTGGCAGCGACTTTTTCAGATAGGCATAAAAGCCCCATGTCACCGTCAGCCCCAGCGCCGCCAGCGGCAGTCGCCCTGCGTCAACCGTCATCACACCTACCGCCAGCGCCGCCAGCGCAATCGCCAGCTTTTGCGCGCGTGACAGCCGCTCTCCCAGCAGCACCGCGCCCAGAAACACCGAGAACAGCGGGTTGATGTAATAGCCCAGCGCCGTGTCCAAGGCATGTCCCGCGCCGATGGCCCAGACATAGATTCCCCAGTTGATCGTGATCAGCGCCGCCGTGGCAGCCCCCATCGCCAGCATGCGCGGGGTTCGCAGCGCGGTCTTCAGATCGGCCAGCCGCCCCGTCCACATCAGGACCGCCCCCGCAATCGGCACCGACCAGATCACCCGATGCGCGATCACCTCGGCGGGCGAGATATGTGCCACCGCCTTCATAAAGATCGGAAGCGCCCCCCACAGCAGATAGGCGGTCAGGGCATAGCCGAAGCCGGCGCGCGAGTCTTCGTTCTTGGGGGAATTGCTCATGCTGACCTGTTAGCGAGAAACAGGCCAAGGCTCCACGACGAACTTGTGACGGTTACAACCTTCTGGACAGGTAGTCGCGGGTGAAGGCGGCATAGCCCTTGGCGGTCACGCGCAATTCGTCCCGTATCAAATGGTGCAGGGCAGGCAGGTTGTGGAAGGGAACAGCCGGATAGACGTGATGTTCAACATGATAGGGCATATTCCACGCCAGAAACCGCACCAGCGCGGTGGTAAAGGTGGTGCGGGTGTTTTCAAACATATTCGCCACGCGTGGGCAGTCGCCGTGTTCGGCCAGCAGGTATAGCCGCAGCACCGGCTGGGCCAAGGCCACCGGCAGCAGCCAGACCCAGAACAGCAGCGGCGTGACGAACAGGCTGGCCAGCACCAGCACATAGCCAAGCGCCATCCAGCGCGCCTCGGCCACAATGCGGGGCAGGGCGCTGGCGGGCAGGTAATCCCCCTTGGCCCTGCCCATCACCAGCGCCGCCAGCAGCCGCGCCCCGGCAACCCAATAGGGGATGCCCGACACATGCCAAAGCCATGCCCGCAGGGTTTCCGGCTTGGCCCCCTCCAGCTCGGGGTCGCGCCCCTCGATATTGGTCCAGCGGTGATGGGCAAGGTGGAAATAGCGGAACCATTCAAACGGCAGCAGCAGCAAAACCCCGCAGCCCCGCCTGACCCATTCATTCAGGCGTTCCGAAGCAAAGGGCGTCTTGTGCGTCGCCTCATGCTCCAGCGTGAACAGAAACACGATCAGCACGCCCTGCACTGGCAGCAGCATCCCCCAGAACGGCACCTGCGCCGCGATCAGCCCGGCCAGCAGCAGAATAGCGCCCAGATGCCCCGCCAGATGCCACAGCCCCGCCTGATCGGATTTCGCGGTCAGCTTGGCGCGCAGATCGGGGGACAGCCCTGCGACAAAGGCCTTGTGATCCATCATTCCCCTCTTGGCAGGTCAAACCCTGCCTCTGCCAGTTCAAACCCTTCAAAGCGAAAACCGGGCGAGACCGTGCAGGAAACCAGTGTCCAGTCCCCTGTTGACCGCGCCGCCTGCCACCAGCCCTGTGGCACCACAAGCTGCGGCGATTGCCCGCCCAGCACATCCGGCCCCAAAACCAGATCCCGCGCCACGCTTTGCCCCAAAGACAGCACCAAGGGCGCGCCCGCATGCCAAAGCCAGATTTCATCCGCATCGACACGGTGCCAATGGCTGCGCTCTCCGGCCCGCAGCAGGAAGTGGATCGCCGTTCCGACCGCGCGGCCCGCCACCATTGGCCCCACCCAAGTCTGGCGATACCAGCCACCCTCGGGATGCGGCTGCAATCCCAGCTTTGCGATGATCTTATCCGCTGACATGGCTTTCCCCGCGTCTGAACCCGTGGCAGTCTGACCGAAACCGGCGGGAGGTTCCATGGCGCAAAAGATCATCATCGTGGGTGCGGGGATCATCGGTGCATCGCTGGCCTTCCATCTGTCCCGCGCAGGGGCCGAGGTGACGGTGTTCGAGGCGACCCAACCCGCAAGCGCCGCCACGGGCCGCAGCTTTGGCTGGATCAACGCCAGCTTTTACGCCAACCCCGCCCACCACCGCCTGCGCGCGGCCTCGATGCAGGCATGGCACCGGCAGTCGGCCCTGCTGCCCGAAGCCGCCCCGAACTGGCAAGGCTGCCTGTGGTGGGAGGAGGAGGGCGCAGGCCTTTCCCGCAAGGCCGCCGATCTTGCCGCCCTTGGCTATCCTGTCGATGCGCTGACGGGGGCAGAGGTCGCCGCCCTTGAACCAAGCCTTGCCCAGCCCCCTGCGCAGGCCTTGCGCTTTCCGACCGAAGGCGCGGTCGAACCCGCCGCACTGACCCGCGCTTTGCTTTCGGCATCGGGGGCCAAGGTTCACGCTGGCCTGTTCGTCAAAAGCCTGATCGAAAAATCCGGCCAGATCACTGGCGTCCGTACCGCCATCGGGCCTTTTGCCGCCGATCACGTCATCCTTGCCACTGGCACCGCGACGCCCGCACTTCTGACGCCCTTGGGGCTTGATCTGCCGATGCTGACCCGTCCGGGCGTTCTGCTGCACACCAAGCCGGTGCCGTGGCGGCTGCACCACATCATCGTGACGCCACATCAGGAAATCCGGCAGGATGCGGCGGGCCATATCCTTGCGCCTGCCGCAGCCAACCATCAGGCCGATACCACCGAAACCGTGCCGGACCCCCATGCCCTGATCGACGCCACGCTCTCCCGCCTGCGCGCCCTGTTCAATGCCGAGCTTGCGCTTGACCGCTATGTCATCGGTTATCGTCCGGTTCCCGGTGACGGATTGCCGGTGGTCGGACTTGCGCGCGCGGGGCTAAGTCTTGCGGTGACACATTCCGGCGTAACCCTTGCCGCGGGCATTGCCGAGGCGCTGACCGCCGAGATCACGGGGCAGGGTGACAGCCCGCTTCTGGCCGATTTCCGCCCCGCAAGGCTTTTGTCCGCGCGCTAGGGCAACAATCGCCCGAAACGGCGGCATCCCACGGCTGTGACCACGGAAAAACTACAGAAAAACCACGCAAAGCCTGCGCTCTGCGTGGTTGATTTCAGTCGTTAACCTTTGGCAGGTCAGCCGCGCAGAATCGAGCGGCCTGCGTATTCTGCCGTCTCGCCCAGCATCTCTTCAATGCGGATCAGCTGGTTGTATTTCGCCAACCGGTCCGAGCGCGACAGTGAGCCGGTCTTGATCTGGCCGCAGTTCGTCGCCACCGCCAGATCGGCGATGGTGTAATCTTCCGTCTCGCCCGAGCGGTGCGACATCACGTTGGTATAGCGCGCACGATGCGCCATCTCGACCGCCTCAAGCGTCTCGGTCAGGGTGCCGATCTGGTTGACCTTGACCAGCATCGAGTTGGCGCAACCTGCCTTGATGCCCTCGGCCAGACGGCGCGGGTTGGTCACGAACAGATCGTCACCGACCAGTTGGATCTTGCCGCCCAGCTTGTCGGTCAGCAGCTTCCAGCCTGCCCAGTCATCCTCGGAACAGCCATCCTCGATCGAGATGATCGGGTAGTCATTGGCAAGGCCAGCAAGGAAATCAACGTTCTCTTCGATGGACAGCGATTTGCCTTCGCCCTTCATCTCATAGCGCCCGCCCTTGAAGTATTCGGTGGCCGCACAATCCAGCGCAAGGTAGATATCCTCACCCGGACGATAGCCCGCTTTTTCGATGGATTTCAGAATGAAATCAAGCGCATCGCGGGCAGAGTTAAGGTTCGGCGCAAAGCCGCCCTCGTCGCCGATCCCGGTGTTGTGGCCAGCATCCTGAAGCTCTTTCTTCAGGGTGTGGAACACTTCGGACCCCATGCGGATCGCGTCGCGGATATTGTCCGCGCCCACCGGCATGATCATGAATTCCTGAATGTCGATCGGGTTGTCGGCATGTTCGCCGCCATTGATGATGTTCATCATCGGAACCGGCAACACACGGGCCGAGGTGCCGCCGACATAGCGGTAAAGCGGCTGGCCGCTGAATTCCGCAGCAGCCTTGGCCACCGCCAGCGACACACCCAGAATGGCGTTTGCGCCCAGACGCGACTTGTTCGGCGTGCCGTCCAGCTCGATCATGGTGCGGTCGATGCCGACCTGTTCTGTCGCGTCAAAGCCGATGATCTCTTCGGCAATCTCGCCGTTGACGGCGGCAACCGCCTCCAGCACGCCCTTGCCCTTGTAGCGGGATTTGTCGCCATCGCGGCGCTCGTTCGCCTCATGCGCGCCGGTCGAGGCACCCGAGGGAACAGCAGCCCGGCCAAAGGCACCGCTTTCAAGGGTGACGTCAACTTCAACGGTGGGGTTGCCACGGCTGTCCAGAATTTCGCGGGCGTGAATGTCGATGATCGTGCTCATGTCACGGGCCTCCTGATCGGTGTTCGTGATGCTCTCGCGCGGCTTTTAGCGCGCGGGGGCGGTTATGGGAAGGGCGCGTTTACGGGCGCGCTCGCGGGCAAAGGAATATAGCCCTGACCCGATGATAAGCGCAGCACCTGACAGGGTGATGACATCGGGAATTTCGGCAAAAACAAAGGTGCCGATCAGGATCGCAAAGATCAGACGCGAATAGCGGAACGGGGCCACAACCGACACCTCACCGGTGCGGGTGGCGGCGGTGATCGCCCAGTATCCGGCGGTGCCAAAGGCCAGCGCGCCGAAAAGAATGGCGCTTTGCCAATAGGTTGGAACCCGCACATCACCTTCGCCGATCATCATCAGCACCCCCAGCAGGGCCACCGCCATCAGCCCCCAGCACGACACCTGGGCATCCGAACAGGCGCGCGGGATCGCCCGCGCCGCGAGATCGCGCAGCGCAAGCCCCGCCACCGTCAATAGCCCCCAGAGCGCCTGCGGATGAAACCCGTCCATCCCCGGACGGATCACCAGAATGACCCCGGCAAAGCCTACCGCAATCGCACTCCACCGCCGCCAGCCGACCTTTTCCTGCATGAACAGCGCCGCCCCCATCGTCACCGCCAAGGGCATCGCCTGCAAGACGGCAGAGATCGTCGAAAGCGGCACGGTGGCCAGCGCAAGGATATAGCCAAACGTCCCCACCATCTCGCCCAGCGCGCGCAGCAGAACCGCCGGATGCAGCGCGAACCGCGTCAGGATGCGCGCGCCTTGCAGCCACGCCATCACCGCAAACACCGGCGCGCCCAAAAATCCCGCCACAAAGATGATCTGCCCCGTCGGCAGGCTGGCCGAGGCCATTTTCAGGAACATGTCCTCAACCGCAAACAGTGCCATCGAGACCAGCATCAGAAAGATGCCGCGCAGGTTGTCGGGGTCGCGGAGCGTATTGGGGGCCAAGCCTTATCCCTTCTTGACCGGAACGCCCAGCAATTCAAGCCGGTGGCCAATCAGCCGATAGCCCAGCCGTGCCGCGATGCGTTCCTGCAATTCCTCAATCTCAGGGTCAATGAATTCAATCACTTGCCCCGTATTCACGTCAATCAGATGGTCATGATGATCGCGCTCGGCGTCTTCATAGCGTGCGCGCCCGTCGCCAAATTCCAGCTTGTCCAGAATCCCCGCCTCTTCGAACAGCTTGACGGTGCGATAGACCGTCGCCAGCGAGATCTTGGGATCGACCTGCGCCGAGCGCGCGTAAAGTTCTTCGACATCGGGATGGTCATCGGCAGCCCCGATCACCCGCGCCACGACGCGACGCTGATCGGTCATCCGGAGGCCCTTGGCCTCGCAACGCGCAATGATGTCCGCCATGGCTGTCTCCAACGCCTTTCCTTTCGCGGGCTTTACGGGAAAGCGGCCCGTGCTGCCAGAGCTATTCCGGTGGAGTCTGCCGGGGATTCGCCAGAGCGACAGGTGGGCCACATGGGTGGGATCGGCTTCAGGCAAGATCCAAGCACCCTGCGCCAAGTCTGCGCGCGGACAAGATTTTCCCGCCTGTTTCATCTGCAATCTGAACTGCTGTGCGGGGCAATCGCGCTCACATCCGCGTGATCGCAGCCCTTGAGGCGGATTTCCGGTCAAGCACAAAATGTAGTGGATAAAGTTAAAAAATCCGTTGCCGCGCCCCAAGATTTGCGACAGTTTGACGAAGCACAAAGCGGGGCCACAATATCTGGTATCCGCGGGCAGCAGACCTTGATCCGTAAGCCGCGCCGAAATTGGCGCAGCGCCCGTCCCTTGCAGGGGTGCGGGCGGCCGGCAGGGCTGTGTGCATCAAAATTAGGGGACAGCCGGACGGGGCCAATCAGACCCTCGCCGCGAAAAATGGGACAGGGCAGATGAAAATCGAGCGTAAGTTTACCACCGAAGAAACCGGTGCCTATGGGGCGATGGCCTTCACCACCACCACTTCGGAAATCCGCAACCCCGATGGCAAGATCGTGTTCCGCAATGAGGCGGTCGAGGTGCCGGACGGCTTTAGCCAAGTGGCTTCGGACGTTCTGGCGCAGAAATATTTCCGCAAGGCAGGTATCCCCGCCCGCCTGCGCCGCCTGAAGGAAAGCGATGTTCCGAAATTCCTCTGGCGCTCGGTTCCCGATGAGGATGCGCTGGCGAAACTGGCCCCCGAGGATCGTTTCGTGGGCGAAACCAGCGCCAAGCAGGTGTTTGACCGTCTGGCAGGCGCTTGGGCCTATTGGGGCTGGAAGGGTGGCTATTTCACCACCGAATCCGACGCCCGCGCCTATTACGACGAGATGCGCTTCATGCTGGCCCGCCAGATGGCGGCCCCCAACAGCCCGCAATGGTTCAACACTGGCCTTCACTGGGCTTACGGCATCGACGGCCCTTCGCAGGGCCATTACTACGTCGATCACGCCACCGGCGTTCTGACCAAATCGACCAGCGCCTATGAGCACCCCCAGCCGCATGCCTGCTTTATCCAGTCGGTCAAGGATGATCTGGTCGGCGACGGCGGCATCATGGACCTGTGGGTGCGTGAAGCGCGTCTGTTCAAATACGGTTCCGGCACCGGCACCAACTTTTCATCCTTGCGTGGTGAGGGCGAAAAGCTGTCGGGTGGCGGCAAGTCGTCCGGCCTGATGGGGTTCCTCAAAATCGGTGACCGCGCGGCGGGCGCGATCAAGTCGGGCGGCACCACGCGCCGCGCGGCCAAGATGGTGATCTGCGACATGGATCACCCCGATGTCGAAGCCTTCATCAACTGGAAGGTGATCGAGGAACAAAAGGTCGCCTCTTTGGTGGCCGGCTCCAAGGCGCATGAGTTGAAGCTGAACGAGGTGTTCACCGCGATCCGGCAATGGGATGGCTCGGCGGAAGACTCGGTTGATCCGTCGAAGAACCCCGCGCTGAAGGCTGCGATCAGATCGGCCAAAAAGGCGATGATCCCCGACACCTACACCAACCGCATCCTGCAATACGCAAAGCAGGGCTTCACCAGCATTGAATTCCCGACCTATGACGTGGACTGGGATTCCGAGGCCTATATCACCGTTTCCGGCCAGAATTCGAACAACTCGGTCCGCGTGACCGATGCCTTCCTGAAGGCGGTCAAGGACGACGCCGACTGGGCGCTGATCCGCCGCACCGATGGCAAGACCGCCAAGACCGTCAAGGCGCGTGAGCTGTGGGATCAGGTCGGCCATGCCGCATGGGCCTGCGCCGATCCGGGCATCCAGTTCCACGATACCGTCAACGCGTGGCACACCTGCCCCGAAGATGGCGCGATCCGCGGGTCGAACCCCTGCTCGGAATATATGTTCCTTGACGATACCGCCTGCAATCTGGCCTCAATGAACCTGCTGACCTTCTACAAGGACGGCCAGTTCGACGCCGACGGCTATATCCACGCCACCCGCCTCTGGACGGTGACGCTGGAGATTTCGGTGATGATGGCGCAGTTCCCGTCTCAGGAAATCGCGCAGCTTTCCTATGATTTCCGCACCCTTGGTCTGGGCTATGCCAATATCGGCGGCCTTCTGATGAACATGGGCTTTGGCTACGACTCGACCGAAGGCCGCGCGCTGTGCGGCGCGCTGACCGCGCTGATGACCGGCGTGACCTATGCGACCAGCGCCGAGATGGCGCGCGAGTTGGGCGCGTTTTCGGGTTACGCCCGCAACGCCCAGCACATGCTGCGCGTGATCCGCAACCACCGCGCCGCCGCCTATGGCAAAACCAGCGGCTATGAGGGCGTCAACGTCAACCCCGTGGCGCTTGACGCTGCCAACTGCCCCGACCAGACCCTTGTCACCCTTGCGAAATCCGCTTGGGACGAGGCGCTGACGCTGGGGCAGGCCCATGGTTTCCGCAACGCACAAACCACCGTCATCGCCCCTACTGGCACCATCGGTCTGGTGATGGATTGCGACACCACCGGCATCGAGCCGGACTTTGCCCTTGTGAAATTCAAGAAACTTGCGGGCGGCGGTTACTTCAAGATCATCAACCAGTCGGTTCCGGCAGCCCTTGAGAAACTGGGCTATTCCACTGCCCAAGCCGCCGAGATTGTCGCCTATGCAGTGGGCCATGGTTCCATCGGCAACTGCCCCGCGATCAACACCACCTCTCTGGTCGGCCACGGTTTCGGCGCGCGTGAATTGGAAAAGATCGAAGCCGCCCTGCCTTCGGCCTTCGACATCCGCTTTGTGTTCAACCAATGGACGCTTGGTGTCGATTTCTGCAAAGGCAGCCTTGGCATCCCCGAAGCCAAGCTGAACGACCCCACTTTTGACCTGCTGCGCCACCTTGGCTTTACCAAAGCCCAGATCGACGCCGCCAATGACCACGTTTGCGGCACCATGACGCTGGAAGGCGCGCCCTTCCTGAAGAAGGAACACTACTCGGTGTTCGATTGCGCCAACCCCTGCGGGAAAACCGGCAAACGCTTCCTGTCGGTGGAAAGCCATATTCACATGATGGCGGCAGCGCAGTCCTTCATCTCGGGCGCGATTTCCAAGACCATCAACATGCCCAACAACGCCACCATCGCGGAAACTTTGGCGGCTTATGAACTGTCGCATTCGCTGGGCATCAAGGCCAACGCGCTTTACCGCGACGGCTCGAAACTCTCGCAGCCCTTGGCCTCGGCCTTGGTTGAAGACGATGAAGAGGCCGAAGAAATCCTCGCCACCGGCTCCGCTCAGGAAAAGGCCGCCGTTCTGGCCGAAAAGATCGTCGAGAAGATCGTTTACAAGGAAATCATCCGCACCAACCGCGAAAAACTGCCTGAACGTCGCAAGGGTTACACCCAAAAGGCCATCGTCGGCGGCCACAAGGTTTACCTGCGCACCGGCGAATATGGCGACGGGCGCTTGGGCGAGATTTTCATCGACATGCACAAGGAAGGTGCGGGCTTCCGCGCCATGATGAACAACTTCGCCATCGCGGTTTCGGTGGGCCTGCAATACGGCGTGCCGTTGGAAGAATTTGTCGAGGCCTTCACTTTTACCCGCTTTGAACCGGCAGGCATGGTGCAGGGCAACGACTCGGTGAAAAACGCCACCTCGATCCTTGACTACATCTTCCGCGAACTGGCGATCAGCTACCTTGACCGCACCGACCTGGCGCATGTCAAACCCACTGGAGCGGCTTTTGACGACCTTGGCCGTGGCGACAACGAAGGCAAGCGCAACTTCTCGGAAGTCAGCGAACAGGCCGCCTCGCGCGGGCTTGAGGTGCTGAAACAGATCAGCTCGACCGGCTATCTGCGCAAGCGCCTGCCCTCGGAACTGGTGGTGCTGCAAGGTGGCATCGGCGCCACCGCCCTTGCCAACGGCACCGACCCTGTGTCCACCTTGAACATGCTGATCCCCGAAACCAGCTTTGGCGGAGGGGGCAGCACAACCGCGCTGGCCACCGGCACCGTCACCATGGACGCCCGCGTGAAGGCCAAGATGCAAGGCTACGAAGGCGACCCCTGCGGCGAATGCGGCAACTACACCCTCGTCCGCAACGGCACCTGCATGAAGTGCAACACCTGCGGCGGCACGAGCGGGTGCAGCTGACGGGGGAGTTGCTGTCGCTTCGGCGAAAGTTCCTGCAGATGTAGAATCCGGGAATTTCGTTCGAATCCGGAAATGCCTAAAATAGCAAAGGCTGCAAGGCACTGAAAATAAATGATTACCTTGCTGGCATCTGATCGCAGATGCTGTAGAATCCGGGAATTTCGTTCGAATCCGGAAATGCCTGAAATAGCAAAGGCTGCAAGGCACTGAAAATAAAGGATTACCTTGCTGGCGTCTGATCGCAGATGTCAGCAAGGTTGTTCAGTTGATGTGGCTCGACCACTTTGGATATTGGCAAACTTGATCGTGTGCCGGTCACCATGATCTGCTCCGCTATGGCGAAAGAGGGGCGTTGTTTCGCCCTCCATCCACAGGTTTCAGACCCAGAGCGGCTTTGTTGCGCAAATGGGATGGAGGATTCACTCTGTGAATGCAGCGTGGTAGCTGGGATGCATGAGCAAACCGAAGCCCTCCGTCTACCGCACCACGAACTGGCATGACTACAACAAGGCGCTGGCTAGGCGCGGATCGTTGTCGATCTGGTTCAATCCCGAGACACAATGGCTGGCCGCGCCGACCGGCAGGCGCGGGCGTCAGCCCGTGTTCACCGACGCCGCAATCCAGGTATGCCTGACGCTGAAGGCGCTCTTCGGGCTGCCACTGCGGCAAACGACAGGTATGGTGGCGAGCCTTCTGGGGCTTGCCGGGCTGGATTGGCCGGTGCCGGACTACAGCACCCTTTGCCGCCGCCAGAAGACCCTGACAGTCCATGTTCCCTACCGCCCCAGCACCGGTGCCCTGCACCTCTTGATCGACAGCACAGGCGTGAAAGCCGAAGGCGATGGCGAGTGGTTGGCAAAGAAGCACGGGCCATCCAAACCACGCGATTGGCGCAAGGTTCACCTTGGGATTGATGCAGAAACGCTGGAAATCCGGGCCATCGAGATCACCGGCAGCCGGGTTGGAGATGCCCCCATGCTGCCCGACCTGCTGGACCAGATCCCGGGCGGCCAGCCCATCGGCATGGTCACAGCCGATGGTGCCTACGACACCCGCGCCTGTCACGCCGCCATCGCGGCGCGCGGGGCCGCCGCGGTCATTCCACCCCGCAAGAACGGCAAGCCGTGGAAGGAACCAACCGCAGGGGCGGTGGTGCGCAACGAGGCGCTCCGCAGT
>C687J35021_10002188_pt1 | contig 14016 bp, 12 predicted proteins | sample RifCSPhighO2_12_FD_35021 | JGI IMG/M metagenome (IMG submission 35021)
GGACCGGCTGGCCACGCTAGCACCGGATGTGCCGCAGTCGCCTGCCGCCGTAGCGCTGCATGAACTGCGGCAGGCGTGGGCCAGCGTGCTGCCCAAGGACGGTGACGCCCTGTTCGCCGTCCTTCAGGCCATGCCGCAGGAGGAACTGCTGCGGCTGTTGGCGGTGTGCGCGGCGGCTTCGGTGAACGTGGTGACGCCCAGCGCCACTCACCAGCCCCCTGGTGCCGCGCTTGCCCGGGCGGTGGGGCTGGACATGGCGGCGTGGTGGAAGCCGACTGCCGAGGGGTATTTCCGCCACGTGCCCAAGGCGGCCATCCTGGAGGCCGTGGGCCAGTTCGCACCGGAGCAGGTGAGTCGGCTGGCCAAGCTCAAGAAGACCGAAATCGCCGATGAGGCCGAGCGGCTGGTTGAGGGGGCAGGCTGGATGCCGGCGGTGTTTGATGCGGAGGGTGTCAGAACCGCAGCGCAGGAAGGCTCTCCAGCAGCGGACGGGGATGCCGGGATGGACGGCTGATCTCTTTAGGCGCGCCTTGCGGTGTGCCAAGGCCCGGCCAGGACTATGGCCGGGCCTGGGGCTTGGTAATTATGGGCGCGACGCGCGCGGCAGGTGTGCTGCGCGCGGGTGGCTGCCAGGCGGCCGAAGGCCACCGTTGCCAGCGGACGCTGCCCGTGGGCTGGGATCAGCGCCCCGCTGCTGGCGGTGCGATGGCTTGGGATGGGTCTTGCTACGCGCAGTTGTGCACCTGATCGCCTTCGACGTGGGCGGTGGCTGTGATGGCCGTAAGGCTCGTGCTCCAAGGGGCGATAGTTTGCTGATCCAGGCCGTCTCAGACCTTTAGGACTGCTGCGGTGGGAGCGTTCCTGCGGCTTGTTTTGGGCTGCTGGCCTGGTGTTCCGGGGGGCTCGGGGTCCGGCGGGAACGCTGTTGGCGCGGGTTGGCCGATGTTGCGGGTTCCTGGGCGAGGGCAGGGCGCTGCCCACGGGCCTTGCTCTTGAGTGTGAATCCTGGCGCGGGCACGGTGCACCTTCTCTTCGTTGCCACTGCGATGCGGTGCGCCTCGGGCTGGTTCGCCGCAACCGGCCTGCCCCAGAAATTTCCCCTCCGCTGTGCGGATTCCTCGCGAGGCAAATTTCTGGTGCCTGCCGGTCCTTCACTCCGTTGCGGCCCTTCGCTTCGCTGCGGGTGCGGCGCGCCCGGCGCCTTGCCTGACCGGATCACCGCACAAGGCCGCGATGGGCGCGGACCTGGCACATCCTCGAAAGGAACCATCATGAGCACCATCGGCAACTTCACCGCTTCGGGCAACAGCTACACCGGCACGGTCCGCACCCTGACTCTGAACGTCAAGGTCCGGATCGTCCCCAGCGACAAGGCCAGCGAGATCGCTCCGGACTACCGCATCATCGCCGGCAGCGGTCTGGAGATTGGCGCGGCCTGGAAGAAGGTCAGCAAGGCCGATCGCCCCTACCTGTCGGTGACCCTGGACGATCCATCCTTCCCGGCCACCATCTACGCCCGTCTGGTCGAGGGCGATGACGGGGCGCACAACCTGATCTGGACGCGCAGCAAGGGCGACTGATCCCCGTCGCCAGCGCCCCGCCAGCGGCGGGGCGTTGTGGCGTGGGTGGGTCATCAGCACAGTGCTGGGCTGGTGGGCTCGGTGGCCTGTGGTCGTGAAGCCTGCTGTGGTCGGGCGGTTCTGCTTTCGTGTGGGGTTCCGGCTTTGCGGGTTTGGCGTATTGGCGCTTCGCAGGAATTGCGCTTTTGTGGTTCATGGGAAAGGCGTGAGGCTGTGGATGCGCTTTGGTGGCTTTGCGGTGTTGTGAGGATGCGGATGCGTGGCTTTGCGATGGCGTGCGTCTCCGGCGCGGGCCGGCCGCGCTCTCGTGCGGTGCATCGAGCCATCAGGCGCGGTGGCCTGTCGTCTCGCCCCTGCGGGCTTCGATCGCTGACGCCTGCGCGCTGCGCTTGCGGAGGAGCCGGGATGTGGCGGAGTGCAGTGGTAGGGCGGACTTGCTGTCATGCCAATGGTGCCACGCCGTTCTCGCCGTCAAGGTCTGCGCGCACTGCCGTGCGCTGGCGGCCTGGGCGGCCGTCCCTGCACCTTGACCGCTGCGCTGCGCCGTGGCCCTGCAAGGCCTGGGCAATCCCGCCCGGTCACCCTTCAGGAGTTCACCATGACCACTCTCATCACCCCCGAGCAGCGTGCGCAATTGCTGGCCAATGGCCGCGAGTCGCTGCAGAACCCGGGCTTCGACCCCGTGCCTGTCGTCAAACTGTTCACGCCGGATGCGGGCGCGACCTGGCTGCTGACGGAAATTGATCCCGACCACCATGACCATGCGTTCGGTCTGTGCGACCTGGGGCTGGGCTATCCCGAGCTGGGCTGGGTTAGTCTGGCGGAGCTGGTGGCCGTGCGCGGACGCCTGGGATCCTTGAACTTCATCTCCTGGATGTGCGCTGCGGCCTGCTGGTCGCGGGCCTGCAGTTGCGCATTCAGCGCCGCCATCTGGGCCAGCATCTGGCCGGCCAGCTCGGCCATGGCGCTCGGGCTCAGGCCTTGCAGGTCCTTGGCTTTGAGCGTGTTCACATTGAGCATGGGCTGATTGTCCGCAGTCTGGGCGACGGTCGCCATCGGGGCATTCTCGAATTGCCCCAGCGTTATCTGGCCAAGTTCGAATAGGGCAGCAAGCTTAGCCGCTTCACAAGCCCGTCATACGAAGGCGGCACCACTGGTCGAGTCAGAAGAACGTTGACAGTCGCCCAGGCTGCGGCGCAGCGGACGTCAAATCCACACAGCAAACTGACTCGATCCGTCGGTGTGCGCGGGACGGTCCGGTCCAGTCCGGTGCGTTGCCACCGTCAAGTATCTGCTGAGCCATCCCCAAGGCATCCGACGGATGCCAGGCACGCATCAGTCCGCGCGCGCCGATGTGTCTCACGCTCAGCGCAGCAATGGACTGTCCCAGCCGCAAAGAACGATAGATGTCGTTGTAATCTAGGTCTCTAAGCTCGCTGACCCCACGGCCAGCGAACAGAGCGTGCAGGAACCCAGCTGTGCACCAGTCTCCTGCCCCGGAGGTGTCGGCAACCGAACTCGTGCGAAGCGCCGGCAAGTTGACCCAGTCTGGCGCAAGAGAGTGTTTGCGGAAACGTAGGCCCCGCGCACCCAGTGTCTGTATCTCGACGAAGCCCGAAGACAGGCGGTTATCCAACGGCTCACGAATCCGGTCGATCGAGTATTTCACGACGTGCGCGCAGCTCAGTGCAGCGTCAAATAGGCCTCGGTCGGTAGAGATGGACGACGGCTCGAAGAACACGAAAGCGCCACCAGCGCGAGCGGCTTGTGCCATGCGCACGGTGCCAGTGGTAACTCGGTCAAAAAAGAAAACGTTGGACTCGGCGGCGCAATGTACGAACTCATCACCACCGCTGTCGACTAGGTTTTCATGGAATCGGCGCGTCTGACCGCAGACAGGGCAGGCGAAGCTGTAGCGGGGCGCTTCGGAAGATTCGCCGGCAAACTGATAGAGCAAGGGGCTCGTGAGCCCGCGGTCCAGCCGCACGTGGCGCATGTTCGCACCGAGCTTGGTGAATTCTCTGTGGATTGTTGCGCCCACGTGGTCGCGCCCCAGGTTCACGAGCGGAACGCTTTCCCAACCCAGAAACGCGAGGATCGAAAGCACGTTGCCCGTGGACCCGCCGATGCCTGTGTAAGCCAGTTGAAACCCCGTGCCCAGCATCACATCAAGCGTGATGAAACCTGCTCCCGATATACGGGAGCGCAAACCTTTAGTCGGAGGAAGGAGTGAGCTTGTCAACACGGAAATGCCATCGGTGAGTCGGGGNGCCTCCGACGCCAGGAACCAAATCTCCATGGACATCGTAGCCGACAGTCTCCAGGTAGAAAATTGGTAGCCCGTAGGAGATTGCGGCAAAGAGCATACCGATTCCGGGCAGCCTTCGCCCAACAGGGGACAATACAGTTTGTGACATCAGACCGGAGCCGGTCAGGGCTTCAACACGGGTCGTGTGGAGGCGCACTATTGAATGAAAAACGTCCATAGGATCTGACTCATGCGCCCGGATGAAGTTAAGCGGTGATTCGAACCACTCACGCTGCCAGTACTCGCGATGCTCGAATAGCAGTTCGTCGGCGCGGCGCGGGTTCATCGCCGGGAAAGGCAAGACCGGGCAGACCTCTTCCGGAGAGTCCAGTTCCCGAAACATTGTCTGCAACGATACGCCCGCCTTCTCGGACAGCTGCACGACCCACAACTTGAGCGCTTCGCTGAAATCGTCAGTCTCCGTTTCAGCGGGGAATCCATGCATCCAGCCGCCGCGGTCGTTGGATACCGACTCGACGTTTGTGAAGGTTTGGTTGCTGTCGGCCACCAGCAGATGCACACGAATCGGAGTGTGTTGCGACAGTTGGTAGAGCTGCTTGACAATCGGAAAGGCCGTGCACCGCGACATTCCCGTGGCGTCAACCACGACGTCCGTGTAGGCCTTTGCGTTTAACCACTGGTGTACCTGCATACAGGCATTGCGACCGCCCACAGGTGCACCGTCTTCGGCAAGTATTCTAACGTCGACAACCTGCATGGGACAAGCTGCGAAGTCGCGGAGCTGTTGCTCGCGCTCAGCAGCCAATTGCGTGATCACAACAGGGACTGCCGGGCGCTTCTCGTGGAAAAACCGCATGTCAACGTTGGGAAGCGGTCCCAGTCGTTCAGGAAAATACAAAACGTCAGGGCTGAAGCCCACATTGCCGATTAACAGCGTCGCTCCAGCGGTCGGGAAATAGTCGTCGATGAACTCGTCGACATCATCAAGAGAGATGTTGGGTACGCGAATCATGCGGCACTCCCCACCGATGCCTTGAGTTGGTGAAGCGTCCCTTCAGCGAATCCTCCACGGCTGTGAGTCAGGCCCTTGGTGATGATGGCTATTCCACCGAGCTCGAACAACGCCCAGGTCTTGCCTTTGCACTCATAAGGTTCAATGAGCACGAGCGCCTGGTAGGCCAGCGCATAATTGAGCACGCGTGCGAGCTCGTCGTTCGAATCTAGGCTGGCTAAGTCGGAAAGCAGGATGCCATAGGCATTCGCGCCGTCGGACAGCGGCGCATTGGGCCGAAGGGTCAGCTCCTGACACCTGCTACCGATGTAGTCAACCAGCTTGCGCACCTGCGGGGCGTATGGAAAGTCCCACTGATCAATCAAGCTCATAGCTTGCTCGCGCACGGCTTTGTGCTGCTGCCGCGCATCTAGCGCCAGCGGCCTCCCTCGGATCGCCTGCGTCTCTAGGCGATCCACCAGCACGCTGGCCAACGTCACGAACTGTTCGATGTTCTCGTTGGCGGCATCGGCCAGTCTCTCAAATCCGAAGTAAAACGGACGGTCAAACCGATGGAGCATCTGGAGTTCTGCGCCGGTGACAACGGGACGCTGCACCTTGGACACTTCTTCCTCGGACGGGTCCTCTGCGGGCGCACCGAACAGCGATCGTTGTGGCGTCCGCTTCAGCTCCCTCTCCAGCATGATGTGGGTCACTGCGGCCTTCACGTCGGGCGTGATGTCGGCCGGGTACGCCGCTTCCATGGCCTGGACTTTCTCGCTGGTCAACTGGTTTACTTCAATGAGACGAGCGTTCTCAGATTCGAGGATATGTAAGTCGGTATCCGACACTACAGGGGGGCGGGCGGTGTTCAGCAAGTTCTTGAGGCTGAGAGTGCCGCCGCGTCGATGAAAGGCCGCCAGGGGCTGCAGGTAGCGTCGAGCCACGTCTTCAGCGATCGAACGAAAAGCCTGGCGGTTCCGGTTATCGGTGTCTTGAAGCAGGATGCGCACACGATCGCGACCGGGGTTGGTACCGGGCGAGATGGTCTCTTCGTCACGCAGCACGCGCCTGAAATCCTCGAGGTTCAGTGAGTCGATGCGCGTCAGCATCCAGCGCGCAATCTTGACCTCCCGATCTCGGAGCCAGATGTCGACGTCTTCCAACTGGGTCGGATGCAACTCGTGCGCGTCATCGATGATGACCATTGGCTTGAGACGCAATGCCCTGCCACGCCAAGCGGCGGATATTTCAATCGACTCGATGATGGCAAATGGCGCGTATGCCACGTCGATCAGGTGTTCACCCAGTTCGTCTTCTGCGGGCGCGACCAGCGCATTGACGAGCTTGAAGATTACACGCTCCGTCATGCGCGCGCGCTCGCGGAACGCATTTAGATCGTCGGCGTTGACCGCGTCCCGTGCCGCCTCTGCATTGGGAGTGGTGATGATACGAACTTGCTTTAGGTCGACGCCGACATCCTCCATTGCGCGCAGCCATCCCAGAACGGTCTTCGCCTCAATCATGGCGCGCAGTAGGCGGTGCCTCAGTCGAACCTCGTAGGGCAGGTCCCAGATCGATCGAAGTTGACCACCGGCGGGCAGCCGTAAGGCGAGAACGGCAGGTTCGAGATCGTCAAGGACGTCTGCGTTCGCCAATGAAGCCAACAGCTCTCGAACGTCAGTGTTGCTCTTAAAGTCCTGTACCGCCGCGAGCGTTCGAAGCTCGAGTAGGCGAGCGAGAGTGGTCTTACCCGAGCCAGGCGACCCGACCACCACCACCAGTCGATCAAACAGCCGCGTCGATTCGCGCTGGAAGAAGCGCTTGATGGGCTGAGGGCTGATCAGTGGCAGGAGTTCGTTGGCGTCGCGGATGAACTCGTTTGCCCGTTTGTGCCAGGGATTCATGATCGGACGTCCGAGTGGCGTTGACGGCGGGGGAAGAGAGGCGCCATGTGCTTGTCTTTGTCGTAGTTCTCTGCCGTAGGATCGCTTCGTGCCCAGAGGGTCGCAACTGAATTGTTGGGCGTGTTGTGGTCGAGCACGAGCGGTAGACCGCATTGTTTGTAGCCCAGCGCAATGTCAGGCCCCGTGTGGGTGGTTTCGATTCCACGGTCGTAGCGCCTTTCCAGAAGCGCCGCTAGTTCTGGATGAGTAGCCGAAGCAACCACGACGTCATCCGGAAGCACATACGAGAACGACGGGATGAAGCGCATTCCAGACGACTGCGCCTGAAAGCGCTCAAGCAGGCTAGAAACCTTGATGCTTGCTGCCTTGGCGGCCAAATAGTGGTGAACTTGAATATGGACGTAGTCACTGATCAGAGGCGCTTCTTCGCGTGTCTTGTCGACTTCTTTGATGAAGCGTTGCACCTTCCCCCCCCACTTGCCATTGCCCTCCTCTCGAATCGACGTGGTGCCAGATGCGGTGAAATCGTCTATCAGGCAGACCCACTCGAATGTGGCCGGTGCGGTAGATTTGATCGCGTCCAGTCGCTCCTTCAGCTTCTCTTTCAGCCCGGCCTGCTTCAGTTCTGAGATCTCGATCATGGCGACAACCTGCTCGTTGTTGACTGTACCCTCGTTGTAGCGGCGGAAGACGTCGATTCGAGCGCCATCGCTAACACCGACGTAGAGCGTACGGCACTGCATTTCAGCTAGCCGACGACTAGCTTCGGGATCATCGTCGACGCGGTATACCGGCAGGTCGAGTTGCTTGGCGACGGCAGCGCGCATTTCGCGCTCGATTACGGGGCCAGTGAGGCTGACAAGATGATGCATCTCGTCCTGGCTGATGTAGACGAGTTGTTCGCGTAGGAGTTTCCACATGCGCTCGCGATCGGCCTTTTCGTACTGCGACAGCCACCGCAGCAGATGCACATAAAACCGGTGGCCAGGCCCATACTGTTGGTAGGTGTCGAACTTGCAGTTCACCATTAGGTCGAGCCAAGCGAACTCGCTCGTCGCGCGTTCGACCGGCCACTCCATCAGATCGGCAACAAGCCGCTTGGCCAGTGTCTCCTTCATGCACCATCTCCCTTTTTCTGTGTTCTGTTGCCATCGTCAGCTGTGGCCGAGGCCCTCACGTACCGCAAAGTTAGCATGGTCCGAGAACTCGGCTGAGAACTTAGCCTCACCTTTGGCCGACTCAAGGTTCTTCAAGTAATACTCGGTACCACGCACGCCGCTCAACATGCGTGGCAGCAGATTCCAGCATTGCTCAACACCTGGGGGGGCCGCATCGACGCTTAGCGCAAGACCCTCGGACAGAAGTTCATAGTCGTTGCCGCCGAAATCACCTCCGTCGCCTATGCGAAGCACTTGCGTCAATGAGTTCAGTCCCAACCGATGGCATGCGTCCTGCACCACGAGCAGCTTGCCGGCTTTTTCGGTGACAACGTCCACCGAATGGCCCGAACTGAACGTCCGCCATCCCTGGTGGCGTTGTTGTGCCACCCACTCATTTATTGCTGCGATAAGTCGAACCTTATCGCCATCGGAGACGCCGCGTAAACTTAGTTGTCCAGCATCCGCACATGGATCTACTTGCGTCGACAGCGCGCGTGTCTTGCGCAGCCATTGAGTCAACTCGATGAGGCGTGGGTCGGTGGGTGGCGTGGTGGCATGCTTGTCCGCTAGGCTGAATATGAAAGAGCCGCTGTAGCATCCCATAGTCACCATAGGCCACACATCCGCAGGCAGCTTGTTTTGTAGTACCGCCCTGAGCTTCACACCCCTTCCGGTTGCGAAGGCCAAATGGATACCGCTGCGAGCCAATCGCGTCAGCTCGGGTGCAATCCCAGAATCGATGCCTTCGAAACGCTTGACCGTGTCGCAGAGTGTGCCGTCGAAATCACACACCAAAAGGCGCAGCCGCGCGGCTTGCAGGCGCTTGATATAGCTTCGGGCGTGTTCGAAAAGCACCTCGGGCGGGTCACCGGAGACTTGCTTCCTCAGCATGGCTGGATTCGGAGGTAAGGCATGCGATACGAGGGTAGACACGTCCAACGCGTGAAGATCACGGCCGAATTGGGGCACGTCCGGCTGGCCGGGATCGATGTGTTCGCCAGCCCATGCCCGCGTGATTACCATCGCAGCCAACACGCCTGCAATCTCAGCGCCCGCATCGCTGATGCGAGGCAGAGCTACGTCAAGAACAGGCCCGACCTCCGTCGGCAACAGCTGAATTGTCTTGGTGGCCAAAGGGTCTCCTCCAGTGCTGAAGCTCACCATAGTCACTGGTTCGCTGAGCCCGGATAGCTGCAGGTGTCTGCCATGTGCGAATTGCCTGAAATTGCAGACCTGACCGAATGCCAGCGTTCCCTCGGCCAGCTTCGATTCGAGGTCGATGGCTCCGATACGGCCGACGGCACCGTGCAGAATCAGTGCCCGCCCTGATCGCTTCATGTCGCCAGCTTGCTTGATGCGGTGATCGAACTGCAGGTACCAGTTCGCCAGAAGTGGCAATTCGCAGGCGACAGAGGCATCGGATACATATGCTCGCCAAAGCAGAACCAGCGTGGCGACGAGCGAATTCGTTGCAAGGTAGCCGTCCTTGCCCCAAGGCATGTCGTAGGCCACAAGAGATGCCGCGCCAGTTTCATCACTTAGCTCGACTAACGGGCTGGTTGAGCGCAACGTCAACCCGATAGTCGGACAGGCACGCAGCCGGAGCTGCTTCGCTGCGGCCAAGATATCGTGGTTCTTGCCTTCTGCGGACAGCAGCAGCCCAGCGGCGTTCGCTGCCGCATTAGCGGGCACCTGAAAGACCTCGAGCGGCGTGATGGCCTGCGACGGGCGGCCAAACGCACGGAAATGTTGATCCGCCGCATAGGCAGCCGCTGTGAAGGAGCCGCCCGAACCCACAGCCAGGAGGCCGCGATCGCCATACAGCTGAATTGCTCGGCGCAACAACGTTACATCCTGTTCGGCCGCCCACTGCATGGTCGTAGGAAGCTCTTGGAGTTCGTCGATAAATCGCTTTCCCATGTGCTCAGTCGATTAAGTCTCAAAGTTGTGGTTCAGTGGTTTTGCTCGCCGAAGCCACTCGTGCTCGACAGCGAATCGATTGGCGGAGACCGCTCTACGCGGCGACGGATTCGGCCGATGCTCGACGTTTTGAACGCGGCATATTGCTGACGGTCGCATTCACTTGCGTTTCACATTTCTTTGTGGCGACCTTCGGCTCCGCCTTGCTCTTGCTTTTGTTTTTGTTTTTGCTTTTCGCAGGCTCGGTGGCCACCGCAAGTTCAGCGCGCACTTCCATGAGCAGTTCGCCCAGCCTGTTCTTGCCGATGCCTCGAACCTCGCCCCACAGACGATTCACGGCGTTGTCGACTGTGGCCGACTCTACCAAGCGGGCTGTGCCAGTACTCAGAAGCAGTTGCTTCAGATCCTCGTGCTGCGTGAACTTGGCCATCAACACGCCCTTCATTCGGTCGAACTTGATCCTCGACCAATCCGAGTTGATATCCCAGACGTAGAGACCATGGGCAGCCATGGCTAACAGCGCCGGAGATGGGGCATCCATCAGCCACTTTCTAACTTCCGGCTTACGGGCCTTGCCGGCCTGGTACGCGTGCTCCGAAGTCGGGAAATTTTCGCCTTCGAACTCAATTTCACGCCGATACAGATTGCTGAAAACGCCATATGGCTTCTCGCTTGCTCGATAGAAGCGCACTTCACTCAATTCCGTCTTGGTCGTGGTGTTGGTCATTTCTGAATCTTTTGGGTTGTCTCGACAGTGATGGGTTTGTGCGGAGTTGACTCAGGCTAAAGCGCCAGCACCTCAAGAGAGCGGCGACTAAGGCAGAAATGAAAAACTGAGTAGCCCTGTCATTCCCATGGGCGAGGCGCCGCAGCGCATTTACTGGGCAATCGTACCGTAGTCAAGGGTGCCTAGGACCACAGATGCTCGGTAGCTGAACGCAGCCTGAATGTTGGCAGTACCTTCCAGATCGGGCAGCTCTAGGCCGACGGGCAATGTGCTCCCAGGAAAACTTTATGCTGGGCATCACGCCCTTGGCGCTTCAGGCGAAGGACCGCAATCGCTGCTTATGGAGAGCTCTACATAAGCAGCGCTATGCACAGGTCCCAGTTATATGCAAGACTCCGACGCCGTCAGGCTGCAGGCTGCAGGCTGCAGGCTGCAGGCCGCATGAACGCTGGCTTTGTCGGCGTCAAGGGCGAGGACGCGCTGCACATAACGTTTGATTCCTGACGAGGCGGGATCAAGGGCGAACAGTCTTGTCACACGGTAGCCGCCTACGCGATGACTATGGCACACCGCCCCAACCGACTTCGCCTGTTTGTGACGGGTATTCCCTCGACAGCGGCCAATCAAACTCCTGGGATTGGAACAGTTCGCCGCACGGCTGGAGATGAAGCCGCGGTGCGCAGCCTCAGCAAGGATTCATCGTCTTTGGCACCTCTGAGCATGACGAAACTATGGATAGCCTCGTAGCGCATGCACGCGCCCCGCACCAGGGAGATCTCGCACGAGCACCCAGCGGGCTACTCATAACGGTGCACTGTGCATAACGCTGCACTTCTGACCTTCAGGGGCTCCGGACTTAAGACAGTCGAGGGGGCAATTGCAGCTGATCACGACGTCGCACTGGGTGTTCACGAAGAGATGGACGCTTTGGTCATTGGTGACCGGAATTCGCACTTTTTCATTGGATTGTCCGGGGGCGCCCCCCAGGCCAAGGGCGATACCAGCCGCGTTAGTTCTCTGGCTTGCCCGAAGGGCTTGCGAGGCGCGCCTCGGTCTCCAGCACCAACTCCCCCGCGCTGCGCCCCAGCGCCCGCGCGATCCGCAGGATCACCGCTAGTGTGGGCATGTGCTCCCCACGCTCGATCTTGCCCATGTGCGAGCGCTCGATGCCCGCCAGATGGGCGAGGTTCTCCTGGGCAAAGCCTTCTTCCAGCCGGATGGCGCGCACGACCGAGCCAAAGGCCTGTGCTGGTGCGGCCTCGAAGGTCGTTGCACCGGCAGGCCTTCCACGCTGGACTCCTTGCTTGGCTTGCATGGCTCCGAGCGTCTCGTCTCAAGCATATTTAAACCACGTTAAATAAAACTCTTTTTCACCATTGCAGTAGGGATAGGTTCTAGAATTCCTGGACTGCTCAGTCCGGTGCCAGCGCTACCTGCCGCTGGCATGGTGATCGGCTGGCGGCGCAGGTATTCCCAGGAGACATGATGGCCTTACTCACCGGCGTGCAGCGTCGCCAGATGCTCGCCCATGGCGAGGTACGGGCGCGCGGCGATGCCATCGATCCGTATCCCGTGGCCAAGCTTTACACGCCGGACGCCGGGGCCTGTTGGATCCTGGTGTCGCTTGCTTCCGATGGCGATCTGGCCTATGGTCTGATTGATGTAGGGACCGGGTTTCCCGAACTGGGCGAAGTGAGCCTGGCCATGCTGGAGGGCCTTCGGGGGCCACGCGGCTTGGCGGTGGCAATGGAGCCTGGCTACCAACCGCGCAAGACGCTGTCGGCCTATGTGGCCGATGCCCAGCGGGACGGCATGGTTACCGGATGATACAGTCTGCAACGGAGGGACGCACAAGTTACGACGGGCGAGGTCGAAAGCCACGGTCTCCGATCCGAAGGTGACCATCTCGTGAGCAGTGCATGGCAGCGTGCGAGGTTTTCCGCAACTGCTTGCCGCCATGACGACCGACGTTGATTTCCTGCCCGCACCCGCGCCTTGCTGCGCCACGGCTGCCTATCTTTACGTGCTGGACCTCGATGGCCCGGCCCTGGCATGGGAGTTTCTGCGGCGCAATCCCGGCTACGGCGCGGACTGGCAGAAGGGTGCAGGCCCTCGCCGTGATGCGGCCGCCGCCCGATGGGGGTTGAGGTTTGGTGTGGACCCGAAGCTGGACGCCCTAGAAGTCCACCCGGTCTGGATGGGCTCAGAAGATGCCTTGCCCCATGTGCGCCCTGCGGGGTCTCGTGACATCGCCCAACACCCGGTCTTCCGACTCTGGTCCCTTCCTGGCCGCAAGCAGTTGCTGCATACGGGTGACGACCTGATCCTGAGCGCGGGGCAGGGAAGTGAGGTGCTGCGGGCCTGTCTTGCTCCGAACATGGGGAGCGACATTGCCTGCCGCATCACGGCGCCCGGGGACGCACACTGTAGCGCTTGCCGGGCGGTACACGAGGCGTTGGTGCGTGATCCCAAACCCTGCATTCCACAGTCGGTCTCGCGCATCAACCTGCTGCACATGCGCTGCCTGCAGGCGCTCGATGCACAGCAAGCTGGCAAGACCCAGCGGGAGACCGCAGTCGGAATCTTTGGTGCACTGGCTGTTGCCCAATCCTGGCATGCCGACAGCGAGCTGCGCGCCCAGATGCGCCACATCCTGATGCGTGCCCGGGTCTTGATGACAGAGGGCTATCTCCGGCTCGCTGGCGTACGCCCCGTTTAGCACCGCTCCCCGGAGACGAAGCTAGTCCACCGAATCTCCCTTCGCGCTGCTCCCACCTTTGCCCAGACTCCCTCTATCGGGCTGCGAATGGTTCGCTGCCCATCCACCCCGATGGAGATCTCCATGGCAGCAGGAACTTCGATGGCATCGTTTGGCGCGCCTGATGTTGCGCAGCAACCCGCCTCTTCAGTCGCTTCGGCGATATCAGCGGCGTCCCCGCAATTTCTGACCACGGTTGAAGCTGCCGAGCTCCTGCGGCTGTCTCCACGCACACTGGAGAAGCAGCGGGTGCTGGGCGGTGGCCCGCAGTTCCGCAAGTTCGGGGCCCGCGTGGTCTACGCCATGGCCGACCTGCGTGCCTGGGCCGATGAGAACACTTTTGGCATGACTTCCGATCCGGGCTACGTGCAGCGCGAGAGCGTGCGTTGACCGTCGCACAGGGCGAGGACCTTGGACATGCCACTGCGACGCGGTGAATGTGAGCAGCTGCCGCTGTTCCGTGCCCTGCCGGGTGACGACATGGCGCTGCGCGATGCGCAGGATCTAATGGCCTATCCGTTTTTCAGCTTGGGTAAGTCGCGGCGCACGGTGCCGATCCGTTTCGAGGCGGGTGCCGTTGCTCTTACAGTGGAAGGGGTTCCCGAACATGGCATCGCCACCATATGGGATGCCGACGTGCTGATCTGGGCGGCGAGCCAGATCATCCAGGCTCGCCGCGAAGGCATCGCGCCTTCGCGCCTCAT
>C687J35021_10002193_pt1 | contig 13997 bp, 18 predicted proteins | sample RifCSPhighO2_12_FD_35021 | JGI IMG/M metagenome (IMG submission 35021)
AATTAAGTCAAGGAATATTAAAAATACAAATTGAAGTATCTGATGCTAGATTTAAAATGTTTGATGATGGAGCTGTCTGTTTGGAAGATGGAGAACTTATTTATGGATTCATTAAAAGAACTAAACCTCAAAACGTGCTCTCAACTGGTGTGTATACAGGAATTTCTGACCTCTTTATAGGGATGGCTTTAAAAGAAAATGGCTTTGGACATTTAGAAGCCCTAGAATATGAACAATTCCATATCAATAGAGCCAAGGAATTATGGCAGAAGATTGGAGTTTCAGATCAAATTACAGCTATTAATACCCCTTCTTTAGATTTTAATCCTGATAAACAATACCAATTTATGTTCTTGGATACAGAGTTAAATTTAAGGCTACATGAATTAGTAAAATTCTTCCCTTTTTTAGATGAAGGTGGATATATATTTATCCATGATATGCCAAATACTCTTTGTAAGGGGAATATAAGCACAGACCATCCTGATTTTATTAATTACCCCGTAGGAGAATTCCCTCCTGAATTTGATGAACTACTAAGAACAGATAAGTTAAGATTATTCCATTTTGGAGGTGCGAGAGGAATGATTGGGTTTTATAAACCAAGAAAGGATGATTATAAATGGTAAAAATAACAGATATTGACCAAGGTTTAGCCAGAATTTCAGAGGAAGACTTTAATGTTGTAAGAGACTTCACTAAAGGGGTATATGTGGAAGTAGGAACCCTTCATGGAGCTTCAGCTTATGCTGCTTCCGAGAAAGCAGATGTAGTTTGGTCTATAGATATATATGATTGGCAACCCAAAGTAAGTACTAATGAGAAGATACATTATGTCAAAGGAACCTCTGAAGATTTTGCTAAAGGGTGGGAAGAAGAGATTGACACTTTATTTATAGACGGCAGTCATGAGTTCGATTCTGTAAAAAAAGATTGTGATGCTCTTATTCCCCTTGTTAAAAAAGGAGGAATAATTATGTTTGACGACTATAATGTTAATAATCCAGCTAGCGGAGTATACCCAGCAGTTAATGAAGCAATTAAAACGTATGATTTAACTATCATACAAGAAACTAACTATCCCACCTGTAGTGTATTAATATGCAAGATTTAATAGATAAATTACCAGAACAATATCAAGATATAGAATATCAAGGCAAAACCTGGGAGGGACTGCGTAATTGTGAGGAAAGGTGGAATTTAATTAAAAATGAGATTAACCCCCATGGTGTAGTTTTAGACCTTGGCTCTTCACTTGGATATTACTCAAAAAAAATAGCCCAGACCTATCCTGATACTTTGGTCATCTCCTTTGAGTCCGACCCGATTATGTGCCAGATACAGGCACGCATATTTGAAGAAGAGGGTATTTATAATGTGGTTGTCTGTAACTATAGATTAGGATTAGAAGATTTAATTAAATGGTTAAGACATGTTGAACTTTTTGATAAAGTTTTAGCATTGGCTGTAGTTCACCATTATCCAAAAGAAGACGTTAAAGGTGTTATGGAGTCTTTACTTCAAATGGGAGACTTGATTATAGAAACACCTCCTATGGATGAAGCCGAAGCCTGTGGTGGAGATTCTAAACAGTTAGTCTTAGATAAACTTGAAGAGTTAGAAGGAACATGGTTAGGAGATGCCGAATCACATTTGGGTGATTATAGAAGAGAAATCCATTTATATAAAAGATCAGAGAGAAAAGGTTATAACTTGGATGCTTTCTTTGGGGTTTCCCATCCTGATAGGCATAGATTTAAAATAGAAGATGGAAAAATAAATGGTAAATACATTATTAAAGGAATAAATGTCTGGAATCTACTCCACTTTAATATAGTCTGGCCTTTACCTAATTGGTGGAAAGTACAAGCTAGGAAAGCCTATGAAAGCCTTGAATGGAAATCAGATGTAAAAGCATGGAACCTTCTTGTCACTTCAACAGGCTTAAAAGCAATAGACTACTTAACTAAATTCCCAGAAGGAGATCAAGCAGACTATAAACCAGAGGATCTGGATAAGTTAGATGAAATTTTTGAAAGGATGAAACCATGAATATTTTAGTAAACAGACACCACGCTGATTTACACTGGAGTCTTGAACTTCTTGCTAAACGCTTGGGGGCAACATTATATATTCCCAAAGGAATTGAGTGGTTTGAAAAAGGATACTTTCTCATGCATCAGAACCCTCAAAAAAGAGAACCATTAAGGTATATGGCTCAACGCTTTCTGGAAGATGATATTTGGGAAGGAAAATCCCTACATAAAAGACGGGGGTGTGTCGACTATCCAAAATTGAACACCCTGACTTTTGATGAATTTCTAAATACGGATATAGACATCATTATAGCAACCAATAAAGAAAACGAAGAACCAATGAGCAGGCTACGCCAATACAAACCCAATGCGAGGTTAGTGCGTCAAGTAGGAAACAGGTCTGATATTTCTAAATACCCCAATACCATGTATTCAGACAAAGAAAGTTATGAAATGAATACTGGAAACAAGATTCTCTATCATCAAGAATTTGACCTCAAGCTATTCCCATACATGCAACCAATCAATGCAAAAAATATTTATGCGTTTCAACACCGCCTAGAAAACTATGAACCCGCAGAAGAACTGTGGATAGAGCACCAGCATCTTTTTCCCGATTATAACTTTCAGTCATTCGGAAAAGAAAATGATGGAGGGTATATTTACCCAAAACGTGATTATGTTAAAAAAATGCAGGAAGCTACTTTTGTCTGGCAAGTAAAAGATTGGGAGGGATATTCTCATGTAATCCATAATTCACTTGCTCTTGGGCGACCAATGATTCTCAGACGGGAAGATGTGAAGGGACGTATTTTTGAACCTCTCTGTAATGAAGATACAGTAATCTTTACAGACCAGATAGATAGACTTAAAACTGCCGATTATCAACAAATGTCCTTTAATGCTAAAAGAAGATTTGAAGAAGTAATAAATTTTGATAAAGAATATAATGAGAAATTGAAGCCATTCTTTGAGAATTTAATATGAAATGTAATTTACCAATGTTATGGCAAGAGGAGGAATGGTTGACTGAGAATCCAGAACGTATTTCTCCATCACAAATAAGCATAAATAATTACCTTAAAAATGCAAAGAACTTATATCAAGGGAAGAAAATTCTCCATATCGGGATTGGTAATTCTTCCATATTTAAAGAGTTAAGTGATGTTTTTGGACAGATAGATGGAGTAACTAATATGCACCAAGAGTTAGAAAGGGCTGCTGGTCAATACAGAGTATATCTAATAAACAAATATAATTTGGATGAGCTTTCTAAAATTGATAGTGATTATGATGTGATTGTTGATGTAAGTTTAAAAAGTTATGCCTGTTGTAATGAGCATTGGCTAGGGTTTATGAAAGCAGTCATTAACAAGTTAAAAATTGGCGGTAGATTGATTTCCCATACGGGAGGTTTTGGTGGACACGCATCTCCTAATTTTGATAATAGCACGAATATAGCAGAGATATACCAATTACTGGGAACAAACTGTTTCCTTTTTGAAATTAAACATCGTAGTGATGAAAATGGATGTTACCCATTTATTATTGAAAAAACATGAAAAAGAAAACTTGTAAACATAAATGGGTATTTGATAAGGAAGTAACTTTCCCAAAAGAATATTGGCACAATGAAACACATAGAATGGTTTACCACTGTGAAAAGTGTATGCATCAGAATATTCAAACAATATACAGATGAGTAAAAATTTAGTTTTAGTATCTCATAGTGATGACGAAACTATCTTCTGTGGGGGGACAATCCTAAGTAATCCTAATGATAGTTGGCATGTGGTTTCAATGGTTTTTAATTTGGAAGATTCTCCCAGAGGCATAGAGTTTAAAAATGCTATGGAAAACTATAAAAGATTAGGAGTAAATCTTACCTATCAGATGTTAGGACATGAAGATATTGATCTAAATTCCGCAGATATAGAAATCTGGAAAGAAAGTGTTAAAAATCTTAATCTAACTCCTGATGCTGTTTATACCCACAATAGTGAGGGAGAATATCATCATGAACATCATGTAGCAGTAAATAAAATTGCTAATGAACTTTTTACAGATTCAACAATTTATGAATTTATTTGTCCTACTATGTGGAGGCTACAGTTAGTTTACCAACCTTTTTTAGCCAATACTAAAGTAGTTCCCCTATCTCCAGAGGTTTTAAGAAATAAGCTTGATATATATAATAATAACTATACTTCCCAACTGGTGAATTGGAGAAATCTACCTGATATTATGAGGTTTGAATTTATGTCTACCTTTGAGATATTTACTTATAAATAATATGAAACACCCAGTGATTTTTATTGATATGCACCACCAGCAACTTTATATGGCTATGCAGATTCTTGTAGAAGAAAGATTAGGAGGTACTCTTCTAAGACCTATTGGAACTGATTGGTTTGAAAAAGGGCTTTGGCATAATGCTGAAATTTATTTAAACCACCCTGATACTATCAAACAATACCTTGAGATTAGAAATACTATTCCTACCAAAATGGGTCCAAGGAATAATGTTATAGGGGAAGAAGAAGACATATATTTAGTAGAAAATACTTTTAAGACTGAACACGCAGTAACTTATGACCAATTCATGAAAATTAAACCCGATATTATTATAGCTTCATATTACGGGAATTTAGCTTCTTATGCCCAGCTTGCTAAAGAATTAGGAATTCCTCTGGTCTTTCAAATGGGGAACGTCTGGCCTGTACCCTGGGATTTAGTCAATAATGTTCTTTCTTCTACCTCTCCATTCCCAGTACCCTCAGGGAAGAACGCTTGTTTCTATCATCAGGAGATTGATTTAAAGACCTTCTATAAAGGTGATTATACCTATGATAGTAAACTCCTAGTCTCATTTGTTAATTGTTTAGAAGAACATGATATACACAAACAAAGTTGGGAAGATTTTCGATCCCTTGAAAAGATAATGCCTGAATATACTTTTAAAAGTTATGGAATTTCAAATAGAGATGGGACTATTATGAATCAGCAAGAAGTAGCAGATATTATGAGGAGTGCTAAATTTGGGATTCACTTAAAAGGGAAAGGTGACGGATTTGGTCATGTTATCTTTGATTGGTTTACTTTAGGTAAACCAGTTATATTTAGAGGAAGCCAATATAGGGGCAAATTAGCTGAATCTCATCTAATCCATGGGGTTACAGGATTTGATCTGGAACAGATTAGCTTTGAAGCTTTAAAGGATAAGATTATCAGTATTTCTGAAGAAGAATATAAAAAGATGTGTGATAATGTTGAAAGGATATTTAAAGAGAAGGTGGATTATAATCGAGAAGAAGAGGAAATAAGAAAATTTATGGAGAATTTAATATGAGAATAGCCCTAGTAACAGGGTCATCAGGTTTAGTAGGTTCAGAAACAGTTAAATTCCTTTGCGAGAAGGGTTGGATTGTTTATGGAGTAGATAACGATACACGAGCCTATTTATTTGGTCCCGAAGCTTCTACTAAATCAACTAAAGAAGAATTAATAAAAAAATATCCTACTTTTACCCCTTTACATAATGATTTAAGAAACATAGAAGAGGTAGAAGCTATATTTACCCATCATGGTCCATTTAATTTAATTGTTCACTGTGCAGCACAACCAGCCCATGAGTGGTCTACAAACCATGCCCTAGAAGATTTCCAATTCAATGCCCAAGTTACTGTAAATATATTAGAAACTTATAGGCAACTCTCTCCTAAAGCTAAATTCATTCAAGTATCTTCATCTAAGGTCTACGGAGATTCAGTTAATACTCTCCCCTTAAAAGAATATAAAACTAGGTTTGATCTACCTAAAAATCATAAATATTATCAGGGGGTAGATGAAGACTTTGGGAAATTGGATGGTAATTTACACTCACTTTTTGGAGCCTCTAAAGCTTGTGGTGATATTATGGCTCAAGAATACGGAAAATATTTTCATCTTCCAATAGCGATCTTCAGACCAGTCTGTATTACAGGACCCGCTCATAAAGGAGCTAAACTTCATGGCTATTTAGCCTATTTAGTCAAATGTATAGCAGAAGGTATTCCTTACACAATCAATGGTTATAAAGGCAAACAGGTCAGGGATAATATTCACTCTTATGATTTAATTACAGCCTTTTATGAGTTCTATAAAAAACCCTCTGGTTATGGTATAGCTTACAACATAGGTGCTGGTAGAGAATCTAATAATTCTATTCTTGAAGCCATAAAACAAACTGAAAAACTGTTAGGTAAAAAGGCTAAAGTCAAATATTCAAATAAAACCAGAAGGGGAGATCATTTATGGTGTATTTATTCTTCTTCAAAATTCAAGAAAGATTATCCAAATTGGAAAATTACTTATAATAATGACAGGTTAATGGAGGACCTTTGTAAAATATATGGCTAGTCGAGCTATTCTAGTTTGTTTCCACAAATATACACCATTTGGAGGTCAGTTTTATGAACCTATTTTAGACTTCTTTTTAGCTTCAATGAAAAAATATGAAAATGAATATGACCAGCTTTACTTAATAGATTCTAACTGGGAAATTAACCCTGAAAAGATTAAAGACATGAAAGCTCAAATAGTCAGAGTAAACCCCTCTTTAAGATATTATGATGTCTATAAAGCTATACTTCCACAAGTTAAAGAAGATTTAGTTTTATTTATGGATAATGACATGGTGGTATATAGAAAAAATACAATTTATAACACGTTTGCCCAGTTAGATAATAGTTACCAATTTATTAAAACGGGAGAATATGGTGTAGTTTCTATAATTGATGAAATAGGGGAATATAAAACAGATAAATTAAAAAATGGTAATAAGTTTTGTCCCTACTGGTTTGCTGCTAGAAAAGAACTTTTAATGAAATACAGAGATGTTGATTGGGGAGTAGCTCCTTTTAGTGAAACTTTAGGTTACTTGACTGAAGCTATGCTAAATGATGATGTTAAGGTTTATGAATGGCCTGAAGATAAATCTAGTATTTATTTTGAAGGAATGCAAGATGGGGAAAAAGGTAAAGATTTAGGATATATGCACATAAGAGCTGGTTCTAGTTCTGCTGTATTATTAGCTTGGAAGAATTCTCCTGAACACAAACATTCTTATGAAGATTATCTTAAAACTCAACCTAAAAATGAAACACTTAGGCATTGTGCTTGGTATAGGTATATGGGTGGAGATGCGGGAGAGATTACTATTGATTTAGGAATAAATTATCAAGAATTCTGGGTAGAATATTACAATAAGTTCAAAGAGTATCATGGTTTGGAGGACAGATGAAAGAAACATTAGGCTCACTTATAGATAAATTATCAGTAACTAATATTAAGATATTCATGTTAGTGGATAAAGTCCAGAAAGATGATTTCACTAAAGAAGATGCTAAAAAGCTTCAAGATTTAAATACCTATAGAAGTCAGTTGACTAATGCACTAAATGAATGGGCTAATGAAAGGCAGGAGATAAAATTATGAATATCGGATTAGATTACGTCTGGATGCTAAACTTGAGGGATACAGATGTAAGCCAGCATCTGATGACTATTTATAGTCTTGCTATAGTTTCAAAAGCGAAAGTGCTACTCGAAATCGGAGCAGGACAAAGTACATTTGCTCTAACTGCTGCTGCTAATGAGCTTGGAGGAGAATTCTACTCTATAGATGTAACCCCTAAATTATCCAGTTTAAGACTATTCCCAGAAGGTGAAGGTATTTTAGATAAAGAACCTAGGTATCATCCAATAGAGGGTAGTAGTTTAGAAGTATCAATGGCTTTTGCTCATACTCAAATTGATTTTTTCTTTTTAGATAGTGGACACAGTTATGATTTAACTCTTGCAGAACTTAAAAGATGGACTCCTCTTGTTAAGAGTGGGGGATGGATTCTTCTTCATGATACTGGAAGGCTAAACACTGTATTTGCTGATTGTCGCAGAGCTATGCTGGATTTTCTTGCAGAAACAAATTGGGAAGTAATGACAATGGACAATCAGAACGGATTAAGTATTATAAGGAAAATATGAAGAGGATTCTTTGTACGGGACATTTAGGGTTTATAGGATCTAATTTAAAGAAAGAATTTAAAGCTGATGGATGGGATATTAAAGAAGATAATGATATTGCTGGACTCATTTATCTTCAAGATTATGATGTTGTTATTAATTGTGCAGGAGAAATTTGGGATAAAAATAAAATGATTTGGACTAATGTTTACGGTTTGGATACTTTGGCTAGAAAGTGTAAAGAAGCTAAAACTAAATTAATTCACTTCTCAACTGCTTCAATTTATGGGGATACTCGGTATGGGATTACTAAACGGATGGGTGAAGAAGTAATCCGTTATCATAACCCTAAAGATTGGTTAATTCTAAGATTGACGGGGGTTTATGGTAAAGGAGGGGATACCTCGGCTTACCTCTTTGAAAAAGGTGATAATACTATTTTTGGGGATGGTTATCATATTAAAGATTTTATTCATATAAGAGATTTAATTAAAGCTGTAAAAATGGCTATTAAGGATAATTGGACAGGAGAAGTTAATTTAAGTGGAGGTAAACCTGCTACAGTTAATGAGATCTTTAAAAGATTTGGTAAAGGCAAACCGAAGTATATTAAGAATAAAAAACCAAGTCAGTTTATAACTTATTTAGACAATTCCCGTGCTTTAAGTTTAGGCTGGCGACCTAGTTGGTCAATATATGATAAATTATAAAATAATAGATTGTTGTAGAGTATGTTACTCACTTAATTTAAAAACATTGTTTTCCTTGGGGAGTCAATGCATTTCTTCCTTTGTAGAAAAGGGAATAAAACCAATTAATATTCCTTTAGATTTAATAATCTGTGAAGGTTGTAATCTCCTTCAATTAAAACATACTACCAATCCTGAACTTTTATATAATGAGGGATATGGTTACAGAACTGGGTTAAATTCAACTATGATTCAGGAAATGCAGAATATTGTAACTTCCACTTTAGATAAAAAACATTTGCTAGAAGGTGAAGTGGCAATAGACATTGGTTCTTCGGATGGAACTTTACTTAATTTTTTCCCAGAAGATACTATCAAAGTAGCTTTTGAGCCAGTTAAGAAATTTGCTAAATATTATGAGGGGAAAGAAACTATTTTAATTCAAGATTTTTTTAATGCTCAAGCATATTTAGATGTGGTAGGTAAAAAAGCTAAAATTATAACTACTATTGCTATGTTTTATGACTTAGATGATCCTAATTCTTTCTTAAAAGATATAACTGAGATTTTAGATGATGATGGAATCTTAGTAATTCAGCAAAATTATTTACCTAAAATGCTTTCGGAGGGAACTTTTGATAATATCTCCCATGAACATGTAACTTATTATTCCCTAGCTACTCTTCAAACACTTCTAAGTAAACATAATCTTGAAATCTTTGATGTGGAATTTACTCCCATTAATGGTGGTTGTTTCAGAGCCTTTATTAGATTTAGCAATAATCTACCTTATCAACAATTTGTGGATAAAATTAAGAGTAATGTAGATAAGTTAGCTGCTTTTATTAATGCTGAATACAAAAAAGGCAAAAAGATATGGATTTATGGAGCTTCTACTAGGGGTAATGTTATCTTACAAGCTGCTGGACTTCAATATCCTGTTATTAGTGGAGCTAGTGAGAGAAATCCCGAAAAATGGGGAAAATATACTTTAGGTACGAATATTCCAATGTTCTCCGAAGAAGAAGCAAGAAAAGTACACCCAGACTATTTTCTAGTTTTACCATACTGGTTTGGACCTGAATTTTTAGAGAGAGAAAAGGAGTATTTAGAAACTGGGGGGGCTTTTATATTTCCCTTACCATCTTTTAGAATAGAAAGGAAGAAAAATGGATAGAAAATCCAGAGCAGTTTTATTACCAACAACTGCATGGCCTTTTATTATTAGATTGTGGCTGGAGAATTTTAAAACATGGGAAGATAAAGTTGATAAAGTCTATTTAGCTTTAGGTGATAATACCAAACCTGAGTTTATAACATCTTTAAAAACACAAATATCTAAAATGCAGATGTCAGATAAGGTCACTATTGTAATAACAAATAGTGGCTGGATTGATAGTTATACTGATGCCTACAAAGCAAGCACAGAAGATTTAGTAATGATTATGCATGATGATACTTATATTAATGATCCTGAAATGGTGGATAAGAATTTTAAACTTGCTGAAGAAGGGAAAGTGGTAGCTGCTATGTGGGATGCTTATGGCCCAAAGGAAGAAGTAGAAGAATGGTTGAGACAAACATATCCAGGTGTTTTCCCGATAGGAACGGGAAATGAAAAATATGGATTTGTACTTAATTTAATTTTTATCTCAAGAATAAACATGGACAAAACCAGTGTTAATTTTAATGGAGGGAATATATGGCCTGATAAAGAAGGGTGGGGAGTAGATGTAGGATTTCGATTTATGTTGGAGCTTTTAGATAATAAAGTAGAAATTTACCCATTGAAAAGGTACCACTTTGAGATGGAAGAAAAGGGTGATTATATTCATCTTGGGAATATGGCTTCATCAATACCCCCAATATTTGAGGGTAATGATCTACCAACTTTTAATTGGGATATTCCAAAATTTAAGATAAAATTAGAATTAATAGAAAAAGCACTACTACTAGATGATTATGAAGATATACCTGAGTATAGAGATAAAATAAAAGATAGGATAACAGAATTGAGAAAATATTTATGAGTTCACGTTGTGCCTTATTAAGTTCGAGTGGAGATCCTTTTACCCTTTTACTAGGAGTGAAATTATTTAAAGAAAGATGGTATGACGAGATAGACCGACTATATATTAACTATAACAATTATGTTCAAGTTCCCAATGATGTAGTAAAAGACTGTCTTAGTAAATTAGTTGAAGACCCTAAAATCCATTTGATCTATCATCCTAAAGGCATAGGACACGGAAGGCCAATAATAGAATTGTTAAATGTAGCAACAGAAGATTTGGTGGTATTGTTGGAAGAAGATTTCTATATCTTTGAATCTGGGGTGGTAGATGGATATCTTAAGAAGATTGAATCTGGAGAATGTGATTTATTAGGAAGCCCTAGATATGCTTTTGGTGAAGTAGCAGATGCAGCTAAAGTTAAATACAACCTGGATTATTCAGGGATTGGAGATAAAGGGATGTCCTGGTGGCCTTCAGGGTTTTACTGTAAAAGAGAAGACCTTTTAAAAACTGATTTAGATTTTGGTTCTACACTTTATCCTAAAGGACAATATTTTAAAGAGTTAGATCATACCTTTATAGAAGATGCACACACAGATACTTTTGCATGGACTTCTCTTCAGCTTAGATATATGGGGTTAAAATCTATAGATATACCTCAGTTTCATGCTTCACCTAATGAGATAGAAGAGTTTAACAGGAAAGAACTTAAATGGGTTGAAAGACCTAAATATATTCATGCTGGAAGTTTATCCGCAGGGTGGTCAGGGTATCTTAGTGGCATTTTGCCTGATTTAAGCAATGAAAATGCTATTTTAGAGATTGAAACCCGTTGTGCCTTCTGGACTATAGCATTAGGAACTGTTAAAGAGTTTGATACTTTTAGGGGCGAGTACGCTAAAGGTATAGATAATCTTTGCAAAAGTGCAGGACTAGATGATGATAGAATTTATAAAAAGATTCAAATTTATAAGGAGTTAATGAATGTCTAAGCCTGATTTACTCATCTGCTGGATAAAACATGCTGACTACCCTATCTTTAGGGCTACTCTTAGAGAGCACAGAGACTTCTTTGGGAAGATTATAATTTACTGGTCTGAACATTTTAGAGATATATACTTTGATGAATTTATCCAGAAAGACTTAGAAACTCTAGGCAATATTCAATTCCTTCCAAATATAGAATATAAATATGGGGAAGAAGACTGGCGTAATATAGCCACAAATTATATGCTTCAACATACTAATTCTGAGTGGGTGTGCAGCATAGAACAAGACTGGTTTGATAAAGATTGGGATAAAACCATAGCTTTAGTTGAAAAAGCTATGGAAGATGCTGATCTAATTGGTTGGTGGAATCCTACTAAATTTCCATATCTCCATCCTGGTTTTTGGTTTATGAAAAGAGAAGCTTTAGAAAAAACTTCTAAAGACTTTTCAGCTCATGGAGTCTACGATCATTTTGGTTGGATTTCTAAAGATGCTCAAGACCTTGGAATGAAAATTGTTAAATTAACAGAAGATTTAGGATTGATAACTGAGCCTCCTGCTTTTGAGTTGTATCCTCTGGAACCATTAGATTGTTTTCATTTAGGTGGAGTTAATCAAAACTATTTAGAAGGATTAAAAGAAGGATATGCTTTTCACCGTACTCCACTCTTTATGGTTTATAATTATTGGTGTAGGAAAGCTAATGTAGTTCAAGACCCAAGATTCACAGAGTTATCTCTAAAGATTGAGAAAGTATTGAGAAAACAATTCCCAGACTTAGATTTAGAGAATAATCCTTGGTCAATATTTTTTAAACAATGAAAAATCTCCCTGATTTGGTTGTATGTCATCCACTGCATCTCGATTATCCTTTGTGGCGAGAGATGATTAAAGAAAATAGAAAGCACTTTAATAAAGTGATTATTGTTTTTACAGACATGAATGTAATAGATCCTAATTATAAAAATTATGTTCAACAAACTATGAAAGAAGATGATATTACCTTTTTAGATTGCTTACCTATAGTAGCAGGAGAAGACTGGAGAAATAAAGCAGTTAATATGGCACTCAGTATTTCAAATTCCGAATGGGTTTATTTTACAGAACAGGACTTTATTCCAGTACCTGAATTTTGGAGAGAAGTTACAGATTTAATGAAAAGAGCTGATGTTTTTGGAAAATATGAAGGTAACAGACTCCATCCCTGTTGTTTCTTTATTAAAAGGGAACTTTTAAATAGGACTTCTAAAGACTTTGGTGCTAATGGAGATAAGGGGTATGACCATTTTGCATTAATCCAGAAATGGATTAATTCTCATAATATTATTTGTGGGGTAATCTTCTCGCAATTTGGTCATCATATGAATGGTTTATCCCAAAATCTACATATGCTTCAAATAGGATTAGAACCAAATTATCAACCAGAAAGATTTAAAGAATATTGCAAGCAATGTCTCCTTTTAGATGATCTTCATCCAGCTTTTGAAAAACTATTTAAGGAGTATCTAAAATCATGAAATGTATCGTTTGTTATTCTGAGGCAGATGTTACTTTTCAAGCTAATACTTTCTGTAAGGAACATTTTGAAAGTGTTTGGAAATTTGTTAATCAAAGCTTTGGTGGAAAGAATATAGCTCAGTTAAAAAAAGAAGAAACTGAAAAGGAGGTGAAAAAATAATGATAAATGCCATTTGTTTAGAGTGCTCCAATGAAGAAAGAGAAATAGTTTTCCCTTCTGTTAGAGAATTAGCAGCACATAGGAAGGGAGGACATGCAATTATGCCAAAAGTTGAAGCAGAGAAGCCCGCAGAAGTAGTAAAAACGGCTGATAACCCCCCAAGTAGTACTCCAGTACCTGAAAAGAAACCAATAATTTTAAAATATAAGTATGAAGGGAGTCATGATTGTGGGAATGCTTTAGATACTATACAAATACCTGTAAAGGGAAGAGCAAATATGTGTGTTGCATATTGTCCTAATTGTAGAGTTCAAGTTACTAGTCAAGAAGTTATACAAATAGAAGCCCAAGAAGAATTATTAAAACAATCTATTGTAGTTGAAAAGAAAAATGAATAGCTTATTTAATAATTTAACTCAAAATAATTTAAAAAGCCTTAAAAGAAGTTGTAGTAAATGTGGTAAATATTTCCCTTATAAGAAGAGGGTTGATTGTATAAACCTTAAAGGCACAGAAATTAGTTTCTGTATGAAGCATTATAATTTAGAAACCAGCAAACCAGACACACTAAAAGAAATAAAATACTG
>C687J35021_10002198_pt1 | contig 13984 bp, 11 predicted proteins | sample RifCSPhighO2_12_FD_35021 | JGI IMG/M metagenome (IMG submission 35021)
GGCGGCGCAGTGCGACCTCTACCATATGGCGCGGCAGGGTCTGGATATACAGGCTGGTATCGCGCTGTTGGCAGGGCGTATCGGTCATGTGCAGTTTGCCGATTACCCCGGACGCGGTGCGCCGGGCAGCGGCGAGTTGCAGTTCGTGCCGTTGCTCAAGGCTTTGCGTGACGGTGGGTATCAGGGCTGGATAGCGGCCGAATATCGACCGGGAGAGGCGGGCACCTTGGCCAGTTTGAGCTGGTTGAGTGAGTGGCGAGCCATGCTCGTCTGAATGATGCGCCTGTTTTTCGCAGCGACTGCAGCGAAAAACAGGCACTTCGGCCTTACTCTTGCGTGTCTTCTTGGTACTTGTTGAGCGAGATAACCCGAGTCTTGCCGATGCGGTGACGGTAGATCTCGCGCAGGTACTTGATCGCCTTTTTCACGCTTTCACGGGACAGGCGGATGTCGTTGATCGAGACAAACTTGTCCTGGTCGTGGATCAACTCGCGGTACTTCTTCTCATACATCGGCTTGATCGCGTACCAGTTGGTGTCGAGGATTTTCGCCGGGTTCTCGTACTCGTTAAGCATGGCGTCGACCCGCACTTCGTCGAACTCCTCGCTCATGATGAAATCGAGAATGGCGTTGTCCAGGCTTTCATCGAAACGATGCGGATCGCGGGCAAAGCAGCGCTTGATAAAGGCCACGATCAGCGTCAGGAAGTCGTCCGACAGGCACGGGCTCTTGGCGATCAAGGTGGTCAACGACAGGTTGGCCGACGCGCCGATGACCAATGCATAGCGCTTCAATGTGGTGTTAGGGAACAAGCTATTGAGGTGGGTCTTCAGCCGGTTCAGGTCCATGTAGGACAGCTTGTAGTCTTTCGGCAGTGAAACGATCGACACCACCGAGGAGCAGTTCTTGAAGAAGTGCAGATCACTGAGTTTGGCGGCGTTGTAATCGGACTTCTTGTACTCATCCAGCGCTTCGCGATACCGCTTGGACTCGATCGGCAGCAGGCTGATGCCCTCAATGGCCTGGGTGACCTTGTTGAAGTGCGGCAGGTCGATGGAGCGGAAGAACAGGTCGTCGATATTCAGGCGTGACGGTTCTTTGTCCAGTACGCGGAATTTGTCCAGCGCGGCGGTGCTTTGTTCAGGCACCACTGATTCGGCATACGCCACCGCCACAGGGCCGGCCAAGCTCATAAACAGGTCGTTGGCGTCCAGGCGAATGGTTTCGCCGATGTCGATGCCCGCGCGGCGGAAGTAGTTCTGGTCGTAGTCGGTGGTCACTGCTTGAGCGGTGAGGATGTTGAAGATTTGCTGCGAGATGTACTGGTTGGCGTGCCGCTCCATGGCGTTGACGTCGATGTTCTGGATATTGCCGTCATCGCTTTCCTCGGCGTAGCGCATGATGTCGTTGGAGATCAGCATCATCGCGTTCCAGGGGCGGATGCGGCGCATCACGCTTTCTTCGCTGTTCTCTTCATTATCGAAGTTGTAGGAGAAGTCCCACTCCTCGGCGAGGTACTTGCACAGCAGGCGACCGGCGTTGATGTGCAGGGCCTCGGACATCTCGCTGCGTTGGTCGGAGATGTTCGGCAGGATGCAGATGCCGCTGGTGAAGATCGGCTCGAAGACAAAGCTGTGGTCGCGGTTTTCCGGGGTTTCGTCGAAGCTCTTGGTGTCGAAGGTCTTGCTCATGTAGGCGAATTGCTGGGCCAGGCCGAACTCTGAGGCCATGCCCGAACCGGTGCCGCCGCCGGCGCTGAAAATGTAGAAGTACAGGCGCGACTGGTTGGCCTTGATGCCGCAGGAGTCGATCAGGTAGCTGTGAATGAATTTCCAGTCTTCATTGGTAAAGCGCTGGGTATCCTTGTTGAGGATGATCTTGGCCAGGTATTGCCCGAGTATTGGCGCGTTACCGGCGCCGCCGGCATGCACCTCGGAGAGGTCCATGATCTTCATCTTGCTGTAGTCGCTGAGGAAACCGCTGGTTTCGCCCTTGCGCGAGAAGCGGATGCGCCCCTCGATGTCCTTGTCCAGATCGCCGAGCATGACCAGTGGCTCGATCAGAAATACTGGCTTGCTGTCCTTGCTCGGTGCGCGCAATAGGTTGCTGCGAATCCAGCGGGTCGGGCGGAAGTCCTGTTCGGCAACGGTTTTTTCTTCGCTTTTGAATTCGCTCAGGTAGAACTGCCGAGCGTTGTAGACCAATGAGGCGACATCTAGGGCGATGTTCGAGCCGCAGCGGCCAAGGCCAATCAGGCACACCGATGGGAAATGCTGTACCCGTCGGTCGTTCTCTTCGTCATGTGGCGCTGGAGGAAAGACCAGGCTGCGCAAGCCGTCGAGGTTGTCGAGGATGCGATCAATGTCGCGCTCGGTGAAATACATGTACTGCTCGCCGCTGCTGTCGATGCGCACCGGTACCAGCGGTGCGGGGGGCGGCAACGGTTCAAGCGGGGCCAGCAGCGTATCAGCCAAGCCCGCCAGTGTGGCTTCGGTCGCAGGTGGGGTCACAGCGTCTTTTTTTGTTTTCATTTGGAGACAGTCCGGCGGCTAACGAGGGTGGAGCGGCAAATGGCCACATTTCGCTCAACAGGCTTGTTTGTAGCATGAAAAATGGAAAATCTCGCGGTTTCACATGGTTTTACTTAGGCATATTCGGAGTTTTTCCGATGCGCTTTGTGACCTGGGTGCTTGCTCGGGCGCCCATTACCCGGCATACACACCACAAATAGTCACAGACAGCATAGTCGCAAGGCTCTAGATTGCGCCTTCACGTGCTGGATACAGCGGNTGGCCAAGCGTCACCGACTTGCTTCGATAACAACAATAGAGATGGATTCCATGCAGCAGCAGTCCCTTCAAGCGACGAATGCCTGGCGCATTCTGTTCCTGCTTTTTCTCGCCAACCTGTTCAACTTCTTCGACCGCACCATTCCGGCGATCATCATTGAGCCCATCCGCATGGAGTGGAATCTCAGTGACTTGCAGCTGGGCTTGATCGGTACCGCCTTTACCATCGTCTATGCGATTGCCGGCATCCCGCTTGGGCGCATGGCCGATACCGGTGCGCGGCGCAAGATCATGGGTTGGGGCCTGGCGGTCTGGAGTGGCCTGACGGCGGTCAACGGTCTGGCCTGGAACTTCTGGAGCTTCCTGCTGATTCGCATGGGCGTCGGCATTGGCGAGGCCAGCTATGCACCGGCGGCCAACTCGCTGATCGGCGATCTTTTCCCAGCGCACAAACGTGCGCGGGCCATGGGCATCTTTATGCTCGGCCTGCCGATTGGCCTGCTGCTGGCGTTTTTCACCATTGGTGCGATGGTCAAGGCGTTCGACAGCTGGCGTGCCCCCTTCTTTATTGCCGCTGTGCCGGGACTGATCCTCGCGCTGTTTATGTTCTTTATTAAAGAACCCAAGCGCGGCGCGGCCGANCTGGTGCAATCGCGCACCACGCCGGTGGAAAAACCCCTGCGCAAGGTCATGGCGATCCGCACCTTCTGGTGGCTGGTGATGGCTGGCCTGGCCTTCAACTTCGCCACCTATGCCTGCAACTCGTTCATGGTGCCGATGCTGCAACGCTACTTCCTGATGCCGCTGGAGCAGGCCGCGATGGCCACCGGGGTCATCGTGGGGTTAACCGGCTTGGTCGGCCTGACCCTGGGCGGCTGGCTGGCAGACAAGATCCACCAGCGCTGGCAGACCGGCCGGCTGCTGTTTGCCGCACTGAGCATGTTGATTGCCTCTGTCGCCACGGGTTACGCCCTGCTGGCCGGGCAAATTGAGATCGCTGTGTTCGTGGCGCTGTTCAGCATTGGCTGGCTGTTTGCCTACAACTTCTACACCTGTGTTTACACCGCGATTCAGGATGTGATCGAGCCCCGTCTGCGTGCCACGGCCATGGCGCTGTTCTTCGCTGGCCTGTATCTGCTCGGTGGCGGCCTTGGCCCATTGGCCGTGGGCATGCTGTCGGATCACTACTCCCATGCAGCTATGCTCGCCGCTGGGGCCAGTGAAATGAACGAAACCTTCAAGGCGGTTGGCCTGCATAACGCCATGTATCTGATTCCCGTGGCCTTGATGCTGACCATGGTGGCGCTGTTGCAAGCCTCGCGCTGTTTCGTTGCCGATGCGGCCAAGATGCAGCAGGGTATGACTGAGGCGGTGCCTGCCTGACCCAAAAAACAAAAGGCCCGCATCTGCGGGCCTTTTGTTTTCTCGGCGAAATTAACCGGCAACCAAGACGCGTATGGCTTCCAGACGCAACGCCGCCTTGTCGAGCATGGCCAGGCCTTGCTCGCGCAGCTGGCGCAGGGCGTTGAGTTCGCTGTCGCGCACGCTGGGGTTGACCGCTTGCAGGGCGATCAGGCGCGCCAGCTCTTCATCGGTTTCGGCGGCCAGGCGACGCTTGGCCTCGTCAACGCGTGCTGTGTGGCGTTCGGCGACCTTGCCTTCGCCGGCGTTGATCAGCGGGTTGAGGCTGTCGCGCTGGGCCTGGACGAACTTGTTGGCACTGGCGCGCGGCACGGTTTCCAGCTGCTCGTTGAGCTTCTCGAACGAGACCTTGGCCGCCAGGTCGTTACCGTTCGCATCGAGCAGGCAGCGCAGGGCGATCGGCGGCAGGTAGCGGCCCAGTTGCAGGGTGCGCGGCGCTACTACTTCGCTGACATAGAGCAGTTCCAGCAACACGGTGCCGGGTTTCAGCGCCTTGTTCTTGATCAGCGCCACGCCGGTGTTGCCCATCGAGCCGGAGCGCACCAGGTCCATGCCGCCTTGCACCATAGGGTGTTCCCAGGTGAGGAACTGCATGTCTTCGCGGGCCAGGGCCAGGTCGCGGTCATAGGTGATGGTCACGCCTTCGTCGTCGCCCAGGGGGAAGCTGGCATCCAGCATCTTTTCGCTGGGACGCAGGATCAGCGCGTTGTCGGAATGGTCTTCGCTGTCGATGCCAAAGGCGTCGAACAACTGCTCCATATAGATCGGCAGGGCGAACTGGTCATCCTGCTCGAGGATCGCCTCAACCAATGCCTCGCCTTCGCCAGCACCGCCGGAGTTGAGTTCCAGCAGACGGTCGCGGCCAGCGTGCAACTCACCCTCCAGGCGAATGCGCTCAGCTTTGGCGTCATCAACCAGCGCTTGCCATTCACCGTCGTCGCCGCTTTCCAGCAGCGGCAGCAGGCGGCTGCCGAACTGGTGCTGCAGGGCGTTACCGGTCGGGCAGGTGGCGAGGAAGGCGTTCAGTGCCTGGTGATACCACTGGAATAGGCGTTCTTGCGGGCTGTTTTCCAGGTAGGGCACATGCAGCTGGATACGGTGCTTCTGACCAATACGGTCGAGGCGGCCGATGCGCTGCTCAAGCAAATCAGGGTGAGCCGGCAGGTCGAACAGCACAAGGTGGTGGGCAAACTGGAAGTTACGACCTTCCGAGCCGATTTCCGAGCAGATCAGCACTTGGGCACCGAACTCTTCGTCGGCAAAATAGGCCGCTGCGCGGTCGCGCTCCAGGATGCTCATGCCTTCATGGAACACCGTAGCCGGGATGCCTTTGCGCACGCGCAGGGCGTCTTCCAGGTCCATGGCGGTCTCGGCATGGGCACAGATCACCAGCACCTTGAATTTTTTGAGCATCTTAAGGATGTCGATCAGCCACTCGACGCGCGGGTCGAATTTCCACCAACGCTGCTCTTCATCGACATCCGGCTGCGCCTGGTAGCTGACTTCCGGGTACAGGTCAGCGTGCTCGCCAATCGGCAGCTCCATATATTCATCGGGGCTGGCCAACGGGTAGGGGTGCACTTCACGGTCCGGAAAACCCTGCACGGCGGCGCGGGTGTTACGGAACAGCAGGCGACCGGTGCCATGGCGATCCAGCAACTCGCGCACCAGGCGCGCCGAGGCTTCGCTGTCTCCGGCATTGACGGCGGCCAGCAGCGCTTCACCGCCGGTGCCGAGGAAGTCGTGAATGGTCTTGTGCGCGGCATCCGACAGGCGCCCCTGGTCGAGCAGTTCCTGCACGGCCTCGGCAATCGGCTTGTAGTGCTCACTTTCGGCGCGGAAGGCGGCCAGATCATGGAAACGGTTCGGGTCGAGCAGGCGCAGGCGGGCAAAGTGGCTGTCCTGACCGAGCTGTTCCGGGGTCGCGGTGAGCAGCAGCACGCCCGGGATGACCTGAGCCAGCTGTTCGACCAGGGCGTACTCGGGGCTAGCGTGTTCCGGATGCCAAACCAGGTGGTGCGCTTCGTCGACCACCATCAAGTCCCATCCGGCAGCAAACAGCGCGTCCTGGGCCTTTTCGTCCTCGCGCAGCCATTCCAGCGCGACCAAGGCCAGCTGGCAGTCTTCAAACGGGTTACTGGCATCGCTTTCGATAAAGCGCTCTTCATCGAATAGGGCAACATCCAGGTTGAAGCGTCGGCGCATTTCCACCAGCCACTGGTGCTGGAGGTTTTCCGGTACCAGGATCAGCACCCGGCTGGCGCGCCCGGAGAGCAGCTGACGGTGAATCACCAGGCCGGCTTCGATGGTCTTGCCCAGGCCCACTTCGTCGGCCAGCAATACGCGCGGGGCGATGCGGTCGGCGACTTCGCGAGCGATGTGCAGCTGGTGCGCAATCGGTTGCGCACGCACGCCGCCGAGGCCCCAGAGGCTGGATTGCAACTGACGGCTGGTGTAATCCAGGGTGTGGTAGCGCAGGGCGAACCAGGGCAGCGGGTCGATTTGCCCGGCGAACAGGCGATCACTGGCCAGGCGGAACTGGATAAAGTTCGACAGCTGGGTTTCCGGCAGGGTAACGCTTTCATGCTGCGCGTTGAGGCCGTGATAAACCAGTAGGCCGTCGATGTCGTCGACTTCCTGTACGGTCAGTTTCCAGCCTTCGAAGTGGGTGATCTCATCGCCCGGCGANAAGCGTACGCGGGTCAACGGCGCATTGCGCAGGGCGTACTGGCGGGTTTCGCCAGTGGCCGGGTAGAGCACGGTAAGCATGCGGCCGTCCTGCATCAGAACGGTTCCCAGCCCCAGCTCCGCTTCGCTGTCACTGATCCAGCGTTGCCCCGGTTCATACTGCGCCATGCTTGTCTCCCGCGTGAAAAAGCTGACTATGTTAACGCAGCGTCGGGCCGTGGCCAAAGGCGCATTGCTGCACATCGGGCACTTTGTGTGATTAGGTTGATCAAAAGTGTAGCGAGGCACGGCTCAAGTCGCGGCTTGGCTGGCCGACAGTCTGACCAGAGGAGGGCTAAATAGATGCTGCCGCCGATCCCCCACAGTCTGGTTCCGGTTACCGTCCAGCAGGACGTGGTCAGGCCGCGCCCGGAAATCCCGCCGGTTACAGCCTCTGCTGAAAGCTCCAAGGAAAGTGGCGTGAGCCTGGATAAACGCCATCCGCAGGAAGCGGAAATGCTGTTGCGCGAAGAGCAGCGCCGTCGCCAGCGCCGTCATGGCTACACCCCGGAAGAACTGGCCGAAGGTGAAGTGGCCGAGGCCGATGAGGCGGTGGTCAGTGANCTGCCACGTCAGGGTTTGTGGGTGGATGTGGAAGTCTGAGCTGGGCACACTAGGTGTTNCGNCTGTTCGAGTTTTGTTCCGTGGATCTATTTGCCGACAGCCCGTTGCAGTTGCCTGATGCTGACTTGCAGTTGCACGCGNGCTGGCTTGATGCAGCCACCGCCGATCATTGGCTGGCCGAGTTGAGTGCGCAGACGCCCTGGCAGCAGCCGCAGGTGCAGATATATGGGCGGCAANTGCCGGTGCCGCGATTGGTGGCTTGGTACGGTGANGACGAGGCCAGCTACCGCTATTCCGGGTTGACCCATCAGCCGTTGCCTTGGACGCCACTGCTGGCGCAGATTCGTGCGCAGGTGGAGCGGGCCGTGGGGCAACCACTGAATGGCGTGTTGCTCAATTATTACCGTGATGGGCAGGACTCCATGGGCTGGCACAGCGATGATGAAGCTGAGCTGGGTGCTAATCCGCTGATCGCCTCGCTAAACCTGGGCGGCACCCGGCGTTTTGATCTGCGCCGAAAAGGGCAGAGCCGTATCGAGCACTCATTGCCGCTGCAGCATGGTTCGCTGCTGGTCATGCGCGGGCCAACCCAGCATTATTGGCAGCATCAAGTGGCGAAGACGCGCAGCGCATGCGCGCCACGCCTGAACCTGACCTTTCGTTTGATCAAGCCGAGACCATGAGCAAAGACGACAAGCTGATTGATTTCGCCGCCGAGCGCGACAAGCGCATCCATGACCTGCGCGACAAGAAACTCAATGAAATGCGCGATGCGTTCGAGCAGGCCTTGCCACTGCCCAAGGGCAAGAAAAAGCCCAAGAGCAAACCGAAAAAGCCTTGAAACTGTTCTGGCATAGGCTGATTTGTTGATCTGGATCAGCTAATCAAAGCCTCATCCCGCCAGCGCCCGCCGCTTGTTGATCTGGATCAATGGCGCCCCTGCAGCCCCTGTTAACTTGAAGCCATACCCACACAGGCTTCACAGCAGGAGGCAACCATGTTTATCGATGTCGTAGTTCTCGCCGGTATCGGCACCGTCGGTCTGATGGTCGCCTTCTTCGCCGGTGTCGGTTATTTCATCTGGCAGGATTCGCACAAGCGCAAGCAGGGCTGATTCTGCAGTAAGGGGCACGCAAGGCAATTTGGGCGACTTCGGTCGCCTTTTTTTATGCCTGTAATGCTAGCTAGCAAGGCTTATGTTTTATGGTAGGCACTCGGCTGATTTGCTATGTCGCTTAGTGGCGACAATAGGCAGCGTTAACGTGACAGTTACGCCGGCTGTAGTGGAATGCCAGAGAATTTCAGCGCCTATTGAAGCGGCTCGGCGCAGCTGGTTCTTAAGTCCTTTACCGTTAAATAGCGCGGACTGTTCTGCGGTAAAGCCCTGGCCATTATCTGTGATAATGACTCTGACATGAGTCGCATCAGAAGATGTGGTAATGCGAATTTCCGTAGCATTGGTGTGCTTGATAATGTTGGAGAATGTCTCTTGAAGAATGCGCAAGATATGCAGCGCATTACGCGGGTCAAGCCAGTCAAGTGCGGGCACATTCTGAATATCCCAGCGCAAGCGTATTCCGGCACTTTCCAAGCGCGGTGTTAAACGGAATCTTAATGTTGCCATCAACAGCAATAGGTCGGCCTCTACCGGCTCCATCGAATCGATGGTGAGTTTCAGATCTTCGATGCAGTTTTTCAGTACGTCGGTTAATGACGAGGCGTCAAGATGGCCTTTCTCAGCCTCCAGCAATGCAATTATGAGTGACGAGCCCATACCATCGTGCATGTCTTGCATAAGTCGCTGACGTTCATTGCTGAGTGTTTGCCGATGTTCAATTTCGCGTAAGCGCTGATGGCTGTTCTTTAGCTCGTTTTCACGCTCTTGTAGGCGAAAAGCCAAGCTGGCATTGGTGCTTTTGACGCTTTCATTAGCTTTTAGGAAACGTCGGTAAATAATGCTCATGACAATCAGGAATGCGCCGATGTTGCTGTAAGGACCGAGATAAATAGATTCGATACTTAAATAGTTGTTTTGCAGTAACCAATCATGGCAGCCCAGCAACATGCCTGCTATTGCCCAGCCGCTTAATAACAATCCATCATTGCAATTTTCCTGCTTTGATTTGTATGCGCCGAATCCTGCTACTAAAGATCCGGTGATGATCAAGGCGAAGTAAATCAGTGGCGACAGTGCATAGGCATTCAGTAGTCCGGAAAGCATTGGCAGAGTCAGCACTCCGGCTACAATTGTAACCAATATGACTAGTGCGCTTAGCCAACGGCTGGGGCGGTGGTGAAGGCTTTGCAGGAAGAAGTGAGTAACTAATACCATCCAGAATAGTGAGTTTATGGTTAGCCAACTGAACCAGGACTCCGCTATGGATAGCTCACGCTCGCCGACGTAATAATGGAGTGTGCGAATAAACGAGGCGATTGAGATAAAGAAAAATAATAGGTAGGAGTGCTCGCTGCGTAATCGGCACCAAACAAAAAAAGAGAATAAGCCAACTGCTAGAAAAACCACGCTACTGGTATACGGCAGCTGGACCTGTAGTAAGTATCGAAGCCGGTAACGCCAGTTTAGGCTGCTGCTTTCTTGCACCCATATAGAGGAAATACCGCCACCCGAATCGCTCGGGCGTTGGATGCGCAAGAGGATAGTGCTGGGGCTGGATGTGTTGGCTGTTGCATTTAACGGGATGCTCAGGGGGATATTCCAGCCATTCCAGTACACGCCACCGCTTGACATGTAAATCAGCTGGCCGTCGGCATAAATGGCAAGGTTGCCATCGGTTTTCCAGCGTGGAATATAGAGTTGTTTTTGTGTTTCTGAGGCTGGCGCTGGAAGTTGCAGGCGATACCAGGTTTCTATTGTGGCTGTTCTTTCATGTTCATGCAGGGCGGAGGAAGGAATCAATTGCCGAGTCAGGGCGTGTGGCAGATTAACGGTAGACCATTTATCAGGCAGCAGTTGTTCATTAACCACTTGAGGTGGGGCGCTAAAGTCTTGGCAGGGGATATTGAGTATGTGCGCGGTGGTAATGTGTACGGGTAATTCAGTCGCAGTAGCTGCAGGAATACATACAGTTAGCAGTGCAATTATGAGAAAGATTTCTGGCCATTGCTTAGGCACCCAGTAATCCTTGGCTGCGCGCTTCGTAGATCGCTTCTGTTTTCGAGCTGACTTCAAGCTTCTTATAAATTCGCCGTACAAAGGTCAGAACAGTATGGCGTGATACGCCCATCAGCTCGGCAATCTCATCCGAATTAAAGCCTTTAGTTATGTATTCCAGTACTTGCTGCTCTCGTGCGGACAATCGCGCACGGCTGGGGCTGGGTGATGTTGCTGCCAAGGGCTGGGATGTGTCTTCGTGGCGAAAGCGCATCAGTATCTGGCGGGCGATCAGGGGACTGATCGGGCTGCCGCCCTGGTGCAGGCTGCGAATTTCTGAGGCAATGCTGGCAGTACTGCTGTCTTTAAGCAGATAGCCCGTCGCGCCGGCCTCAAGCGACTGCATGACATGCATCTCATCGCCAAAAGCGGTGCTGACCATGATGTTGCACTCAGGCCATTTGCTATGGGCGGCACGAATGACATCGATACCCGAGCCGTCCGGCAGGCCGAGATCGACCAACAGCACATCCGCCGGCGCCTGGTTGAGCATCTTCAAGCCCTCAGCGCGCGTGCTCAATACGGCCACCAGTTGCATATCTGTCGCGGTGCTGAAGGTATGCCGCAGTGCTTGCTGAAACGTTACATCGTCCTCAACCAGGATCACTCGAATCGGCATGCTGTCATTTTCGCTGCGCATCTTGATCCTGCATGAGACGAGTTTATTGCCGCGATAGTAGCGCAGCTAATTAGGCGGTATTGCCCTAACAGAGTAAGGCGGCAGGTTTATCTGTAGCTATAAATGGGGACATACGGCGCGGGATGCCTTCGCTTAGCATCGCTGTGACAAGTAGGGCGCTTGTGGCAGCACGCCGAACATGACCGCCCCAGGCCAGCCAGTGGCCACGCCAGCAACCATACATCCCAAACACACTCGGCCTAGTTCAGAGGAAGCACCATGTCCATTAAGTTGCGCGCTCGTCAGTTGGGCCAAGGCATGACCGAGTACATCATCATCGTGGCGCTGATCGCGATCTCGGCCATTGTGGTTTACAACCTGTTCGGCAGTACCGTGCGTGAGCAGGTCGGTGACATGGCTGCGGAGCTGGGCGGTGGCGAAGCCACGCAAGCGGCCGCTACAACGGGTGGCGAAGCGCAGACAGCCGCCGGCGTCAAATCCAACCTGAGCAGTTTCAAGCAAGACGAACGCAAGTAATTAGCAGCAGATATCGCGGTTGTGAGCGCGCACCGGCAGTCGGGGCAGGCCATGGTCTTTGGCCTGTTCTTTCTCGGCATCGCGCTGGTCGGCCTGATCCTGATGTACAACAACGGGGTACTGACCCGTGATCGGGTGCAGGTCGAAAACGCTGCCGACGCGGCGGTTTACTCGCAAGCCAAGCTGTTTGCCCGCCACCAGAACCTGATCGCCTACACCAACCGGGCCATCGTCGCCAACGAGATGTCGGTCGGTCAGGTGGTGGCGCTGATGTCCTGGTCCAAGCGCTACGCCAATATTCCGCGCTGGGTGAATACCTTTGCGCCGTACCGGATCCCTCTCGTCCCTGCCCCCAATCCGACAATCGCTGATGCGTTGTCCGCCATCACGCTGCCCTATCAGATCCTCGGCAGTGTCACGGGGGTCGTGGCCAAGCCATTGCTCGGCATCTATCCCGACGTGATCTCCAGCTTCAATCTGGTGATGGGTTTCTTCCAGAAGATTTTTGCGGTCGCAACGCTGGAGGCGCAGTTCACCACCCCAATAAACATTGTTGATCGCCATGAGATGCCAGGAACCAACGACAACCTGAAAGTTGTCACCCTGAGCCATTTGTTGCTGACACAGAACTTCATCCTGACGTATTTCGCCAGTGAACTGAATTTGAGCAGCCTGGCCAGCCAGGCGAAAAGTGCCAGCACGGCCGGCGGCGGCAGTGCAGCCTCATCCGAAGACTTTGTCGCCGACTTTCTCGGCAGCCTTGCCCCCTCGACCATGCTGGTCAATACCGCGCCGGAAAAGTACGACAGCAGCAACGCCCAGAATGCCGATAACAGTGCCGCACGGACGGCAGGCCGTCAGTACGCGGCAATCATGAACAGCAACCGCAACACCTGGCTGGCTGCGCGCAACTTTAATCCAACCGTCAGTTTGAGCCCACCGGAACTGCCGATTTACCTCGGGTTCATCACGATAAGGTTGGGCTTAAACGTCGAGGTGGGTGTGTTCAACAATGGCGGCACGGCCTATGTCTATAACCCCAAGAGCACGGCCGCTGGCGGTAAAGGTATCCCGCAGTACGGCTGGAGCTCCGTCGACTTCAGCTCCATCGGTTTCAAGATGAAAGTATCTCTGCGAATCGAATTCTGCCTGCCCCTATTAGGTTGCTTTGAGATACTCACTGGCTTCCCACTCCAGATGGGGCTGCCACTTAGCGGCGGCACGCACCAGATAGTGGCCAAGGCGGGCGATCAGTTTCTGATTGGTACGCAGTGGGGCAGCCCCATGCAAAATTCACCGCCAGGTAGCTCTGCGCCCTACGGCGAGGCGATGCAGTCGGTGCATGCGACGACCTGGGCCCATGGCAATGTACTCGGAGCCTTTGGTATCAACCAGGCTGAGGACGTCAATACCGGCTATGGCGGCGCGCCCTCATTTTTCAGCCTTGGCCATGACTATCAAGGCCGTGGTACCAGCAACGAATTTACCGTGGCCGTGGCCAAGCCGCTGAGCAGCCTGCGCACCAGTGACAACCCTGCCAGCCTGGGTCTGGACAGCGGCACGTTTGCCCTCGAGACCCAGGAAGTCAAAGACAACGCACTGTCGTCGCTGTGGGGCGGGCCTGACCATATGATGACCATCGCCTCGGCGGAATCCTATTTCGCCCCACCGCCGGGCCGGGTAGAAACCCCTAACCAGTTCAGCCCCTTCTGGGATGCCCGCCTGCGCGAACCGAGCCGCGTGGTGCAGATGATCGCGGCTGGGCAGATTGACCTGATGGCCGTGCTGGGTCTGCAGCCAGGTGCCAGCACATCGGCGATTGCTGGTGCAGTGATCGACAGGGGCCTGAAAGGGCTTATCAACCCGGGCAAGGATCGGGTGGTCGATAAGCTGCCCTCTGTTATCAAAGGGCCGGTCAAGCCGGTACTCGACAAGTTCGTTGACACGATCACAAGCTCGGCCGGCAGCGCTGTCTCCGAGTTGGTGAAATGACCATGCTCGCTTCTACGGGCAGAGCCCGCATGCATGGCCAGGCCATGGCGGAGTTCGTCGTGATGGTCGCGGGCGGTGTGCTCTTGCTGTTTGTGCTGGTGCCCGTGGTGGCCAAATTAGCGGACATGGCTTACACCGCCCAGCAGGTGGCGCGTTATGTGG
>C687J35021_10002202_pt1 | contig 13970 bp, 11 predicted proteins | sample RifCSPhighO2_12_FD_35021 | JGI IMG/M metagenome (IMG submission 35021)
GTGTCGGTCAGCGTATAGAACGTGCCGCCTTCACCTCTGATAGAGAACTTGTTGGCGACGATGTCGTTGGCGGCACCGCTGGCCGACAGAAACCCGCTGCCAGCAACGACCAGGGTGCCGGTGCTGGCGTCATAGGTGGCGTTGGTGATGGCGGGGATCGCGACGTTGCTGGCGGTCACCCCGTTGCCGGTCAGATCGGCCACGGTGACGGCCGCATCGGCACCCGCGGCCCAGTCTTCGGCCGCCGCCAGGTTGTAGGTGGTGGCGTTGGTAGAGCTGGTGCCGATCTTGTTGACGATCTGGTTGAGCGCGGCTTTGTCGGTCGCGCTCAGGGACAGGGTGAAGCTGGTGCCGGAGGTGATCTCGACATCGGCCGTGTCGGTCAGGGTATAGGTTGCGCCGCCCTCGCCGGTGAGGGTGAACTTGCTGGCGTCGATATCGTTGCTGGCTCCGCCACTGGACAGCAACCCGGTGCCGGTCACCACCAAGGTGCCGGTCGATGCGTTGTAAGTGGCGCTGGTGATGGTGGGGACCGCGACGTTGCTGACGGTGACGCCGTTGCTCGCATCCGAGGTGTCGCCACTGATCACGTTGGTATCCCAATCATCTGCGGCGGCGAGGTTGAAGGTTGTGCCGCCGGTGGAGCTGGTACCGTTTTTGTTGACGATCTGGTTGAGCGCGGCCTTGTCGGTGGCGCTCAGGGTGATGGAAAAGCTGGTGGCGCTGCTAGCCGTCACGTCACTGCTATCGGTAAGCGTATAGGTTGCCCCGCCTTCACCGGTCAGCGTGAGGGTGCTTGCGTCGATGGTATCGCCGGTGGTCATGTTGGCACCGGTCACCACCAACACGCCGGTCGCGGCATTGTAGGTGGCGCTGGTAATGCTGGGCGGGGCAATGAAGTTGGTATCGAGCGTCCCCAGGTTGTAGATATTGGTAGTGGCCCCGCCGGCTGTCCCGTTTGAGCCAGGGCCAGGGGCCAAGCCGCCGCTCCCCCCGCCGCCCGTATTGGTCGCCAGGTTCGAATTGCTGGTCGAATCGAGATTGAGGGTTGCGCCCGCGGCATTCCAGATGCCCCCCACGCCGCGGCCACCGGCACCACCATTACCCGGCTGCCCCGTGTAGCCGCCGCTGCCGCCGCCGCCACCACCACCGGCACCTACGTTATTGGAAACCGTGGACGACAAAATGGTTAACGTGCCCGCGTTGTAGATTGCGCCAGCGGCATTGCCGCCACTGCCACCGCTGGCGTCATAACCCGCGCCGCCGCCGCCGCCGCCAATGGAGAGCGTGCCATTGTTGGCCAACCCACCCGCTCCGCCACCTGCATAACTCGCGTCTCCGCCAGCGCCGGTACCGCCAGTAGTCGATCCGCCACCACCGCTGAGGTAGCCAGCGCCACTACCGCCGACACCACCGGTACCGGAACCACCGGTACCGCCGATATTGCCACCGGCATCGCCACCATTGCCGCCACCGGTGCTCGCCAAGCCGCCACCGCCGCCGCCGCCGCCACTGCCGCCAAGCCCTGCGCTCGCGTTGCCGCCGCCGCCGCCGCCGCCAGCCGCACCACTGGCGGTCACGGTCACACCACTCAGGGTCAGGGTTCCGGCATTGCGTATGGCACCACCCAGCGCATCGCCAGCCGCAGCGGCAGGATCCCCAGTATCGCCGCCATCGCCGGAGACCAAGCCTTCGCGCAGGGTCAAATCGGAGATGGACACCGTACCGGCGCGCACTTCCAACACCCGGCCGTAATAGTTGGCATCGACGCTAAAGCCGCCACCGACAACGGCCAGGTTCTGGCCGTCGGTAATATTGATATCAATGAACGTACGTTGTCCGTCGGTCGCGCTGGCGATCATGTCGCCAGTGCCGGTAGCGCTGATATTGCCAAGGAAGGTGATGGTATCCGCCACGCCGTTTCCGGCAGAGGTCGCCAAGGCGGTGCGCAGCTCGCCGATGGTGCTGACTGCAAATGTAGCAAGGTCATAGTCGTAGGTTTGCAAGCTGGCGATATCGAGTACTGCCGTGGCAGCCACGTCGCCCACAGCTATTTCCAGATCCCAGTCGCCACCACGGATATCGCTGCCGGTGGTGTTGTCGGAGGCACCCACGTCGGCACCGGTTGCCGCTGCGATAGCCGCGACAAAAGCCTCGCCTGTGCTGCCGGCCGCCACATCGCAGCCATACAGCAGAATATCGCCGTCGGCCTTCAGGGCCGCGCCTATTTCGCTCAACTGGACGGCATAGGCATCCATGTTGCCGCTATGCAGCGCGGCATTGCCCAACAGCAGCACGCCCTCGTCGCCGTGAGAAACGATATGAATGGCATCGATATCTGTACGTCCAGCCAGGGCATTGGCGATCTGATTAACGCCATTGCCTTGACTGTCGATCAGAATGACTTCGGCATCGGCAGAAACCGCTGCGGCAATCTGCTGGTAGTCGGGCAGGCGCGTATCGACGAACACCACGTCCTTGCGTTCGCCGGGTTGTCCGGCCACGGCTAGATTGACCTGGTCGGCAAGCGTCTGGTTGTTGTCGGTGTTCGCCTCGGTTGAATCAGCCGAGGACGTGACACTGGCATCGACCGCTGCCGCCGCGGCGTCGACGACCATCGCACCATCGAACATCATTCGCGGTTCAAGCGACTGAATCAATGAAGGCCGTTGCGACGATAGCTTCTCGCAAGCGTTTTGGGGGGATGGGTTATTGCTCCACCACATGATCGACTCCTTGCAAGTGCGCTGAGGCGCAGCAACAGTTGTGCTTGTTGTCTCAGCGCGCGGCGCTGAACTCCTCGGACTTGGTCCGTATTACGCTCGCAGCGCTGCCTGCGCCGTCATTCCAAAACGACAACGCCGAGTATTGCTGAAACAGATCGGGCGGCAAGATAGTGCGCCGGGCTTGTGCGGCAACCTGCGGTCGTACGCGATGCAAGCCTGCTAATCCTAATGCCTGGTCGAACTCGGGGGCATCGTAGTGCACATTGTTGAAATCGTGCTGATACCAGGGTGCCTCGATAAAGTCGTACACCAAGCGCAGCACCTTCTCGGGTGTCTGCGTCAACAAATCATAGTCCACGACCAGCAATGAGCGGGAATGTTCACCGTAATAGGACTCTTTCAGCGCAGCCCAGGCGAACCCGACCAGCCGGTTGCGTTGGGCCAGGGTGTCGACCCGGCTGTAGACGGTGTTGCGTTCGACATCGTCGCCGAACAGCTTGGTGTTCTCGTAGGGGTTGGCGCGATAGAGCCGCTCGAGACTGTCCATCACCCAGGCGACATTGCGCACGCAAGCGATCACCTTGGCCTGCGGGAACAGATCCATGAGCGCCGGCAGCTTGGCGCACCATTGCCGGTTGGTGTCGAAGACGATGTCTTTACCAGCCTGCTCGGCGTAATAGTTGCTGAACAACCCGGCCAGCAGCCGCTTGCGCTGTTCCTGGGTGATCACGGGGCCGAACTCGCTGCCGGCACTGAACTGCCCAAGTAGCGTCGAAAACAGGCTACCTACCGGGCTGGTCATGCCGGCATGAAAGCGTGGATTCTGCCGCAGCAAGGCGGCCAGCAGCGTCGAACCTGAGCGGGGCAAACCCGAAATGAAATGAAACGTCGGCACTACCTTGCTCTCTTTTTTTGATTCCATTAATCGCCCAATCCTAGTCGTCGTATTTGATTCTTACCAGCGCACAGAGATAAGTTCCCCATCTGAATAAAATTTTCTGGCCTGTGTGCCGAGCGCGCCCGTTGCAGTCAGCCCATTCCCCCTTGTGCGAGACCTTTTGCTATGTCACCGGATGGAATTCTTGTGCCCCCTGATCGTCAACAGCACGAAGCCCGTCATGGCCATCGCGGGGTCGCCATCCTGTTGACCGGATTGCCCTCCGCCGGCAAGTCGACCCTGGCCCGCGCCTTGGAAGCGCGGCTTTTCGCTCTTGGCGGACAATGTCTGGTACTCGATGGCGATCAGCTGCGCGCGGGGCTCAACCGCGACCTGGGTTTCAGCGAAAGCCAGCGCGAAGAAAACCTGCGCCGCGCCGCAGAAGTAGCTGCTCTGCTGGTAGACGCGGGCGTCGTGGTAGCGATGGCGATGATCGCCCCCTTGGCCCGACATCGAGATCTGCTGGCAGAGCGACTGGGTGCCGACTACCGCGAGGTCTGGTGCCGCGCCGCGCTGCACAACTGCGAACGTCGCGACCCCAAGGGCCACTATGCCCAGGCCAGAGCCGGCAAACTCAACAGCTTCACCGGGGTTTCCGCCCCTTACGAAGCGCCGCAGGCCCCGGCACTGATACTCGATTGCGACAGCTGTAGCGTGGCGGACAACGTCGAGCGGCTGCTGCAGTGGATGAGCAGCGAAGGGCTGCTCGGCTCGCTTATGCAGGACAGCCGATAGCGNAGCGCGCCAAGCCCGACCATGCCCCGTGGGCCGCTCTGCAGTCCAAGTGGTCTGGCCTGGTAACAAACNATTTAGCTATAGCCGAGCATTTACTTCCGCAACTTTTCGACTACAACTTTCCGGGCGGCACTTCAGCGTACCCATCAAGAGGTCGACTGAAGCCGCCGCCCCTGATGCGGGTCGACCACTCAAGAACCGGGAGTAGCCTTCATGGAAGTATTTATCGGCACTATTCAACCCTTCGCCTTCAACTTCGCGCCACGAAACTGGGCGCTGTGCAACGGCCAGATCATGTCCATCGCCCAGAACAGCACCATGTTCGCGCTGTTGGGTACCACCTATGGCGGCGACGGCCGAAACACCTTCGGCCTGCCCAACCTGCAGGGGCGGATGCCCATTGGCATGGGCCAAGGTCCGGGTTTGCCGGACTACCGTATCGGCGAAGCCGCTGGTTCGCCATCGACGGTGCTGACCAGCAATCAGATGCCCGCACACACCCACGCGGTGCAGGTACAAGTAGGTGGCGCGCCGTCCAATCCCGCTGTCGCCCCCAGCGCAACCAATCAGTTTCTCGCCGCCTCCAGCCCAGGCGGTCCGCTCGCCGCGGCGATCTGGTCGGATGCTTTGTCCTCCCCCGTCAGCATGGGTGGCGCACAGGCCGGTTTGGCTGGTGGCAACCTGCCCATGGACATCATGAACCCCTACCTGGCACTGAATTTCAGCATCGCCATTCTGGGCCTGTTCCCTTCACGCAACTAAACGGGCTCACTTTCACGTTATAACGGCGGCGGCTCATCGCGCCGCCCACTAGCACGCCAGAAGGAACAAAAAAGATGCTGAATCTCATCAGCGCGGATCATTTTCGCCAAGTGCAAGGCGAGGTCTGTGAGTTCGTCACGGGCACCGGTGAAAAGCTCTTGCTACGGGTGGATTCGATCAACCTGAAACCCAACGCCCGCATGCCCAGCGCCGCAGAGGACACACGCATGCCGTTCTCGGTCGGGCTGACCGCCGTGCAACCGACCGGATTCATGGACGGCGGCTGCACGGTGGAACTGCCGCAACTGGGCCAGGTATCGCATTTGATGGTGTTGCGTGAAGCGGCGCTGGATCGCGACCCCAGGCAACACTACTTCCAGATACTGTTCAACTGAACGCAACCGAGGGATACCACACCAGGCGGTCTGCCACCGGCTGGGTTTCCTCGACGCGGAAGCCCAGCTCCAGGTACAGCCGCCTGGCCTGCAGATTATTGCGCCACACCACAACCGCAACCGGGCTGGCGACTTGTTGTGCCGCACGCTGCACCCCCTGCAGAACGACCTTGCCGTAACCCCGCCCGCGCGCAGCGGGAATCAGGGCGAGATAGATCAGGCGTACCTCGTTATGGCCAAAATCGACCGTCACCGCACCAATCGCCGAGCCAGTTTTCTCGACAATCAAATGCATGGCATTGGGGTACTGGTTGCCCATCCCCGCCTGCTGCACCTGATATTGACTGGCGACTACGGTATCGATCAGCTCGGCTTCGCCATCGATCCATTGCAGATCCGCACGGCTCGCTTGATACAAGCCCTGCAGAAAAGGTTCGTCGCTCGGTTTGGCCGGTCGCATGCTGATGCCGTCCGCCAGGGATGAAAAATTGCTCATACACCACTCCTTATGATGAACAGCACCTGTTAACCCAACTGCTGCAAGCGCAACGCTTCTAACTCTCTGTAAGGGGCCTCTGCCCAGCGGTTGACCGCCTCGCGCAGCGGCGCAGCAGCCCCGTCACGCTTACCCTGAGTATCCGCGGCAAAGGCCTGCTCCGGACGTTTAGCGTTTTGCCCACTGCCCTCCAATGCCATGGCGACCTGCCCGGCATCGAGCCCGAACATCGCGCGCAACCGGCCGCCAAGCGCCAGGGGCAGCTCGTTGTAGTTGAGCAGCAGGCCGCCATGTTGCCGGTGCTGCTCGGCCGCGGTCTGCAACAGCCGGCCAAGGCGACGGGCAATGAACGCCTCGCGCGGCGTCGGCATCTCGTCCGCCAGGTTCAGCGGTGAGTCGCCGATCAAGCCCGGCACCATATGCATGCCCGGCTGCAGCACATGCGAGGCCGCTATTTCCAGTGGGTCGCGGTAGAGAAACAACCAGGGCGTGTCGGGAAAGCAGCGCCGCAGCAACGGCAACTCATGGATATTCCAGGCATCCAGCTTGACCACCAGGCGCGACGCCCGACTGTCACGACTTTGGCCCAGCGCCGAGAGCATGGCACCAATCGCGGCGTGCTGCGCGGCACCACCCAGCGGGCTGGCATAGTGCGCGCGCAACAGCTGATCCAACGGCGGAGGTTCGGACAGGACGATATGACTGTCGAGCCGTGCCAGCATCTGCGCCAGCAAGGTCGAGCCGCAACGCGAGGCGTGAAAGATAAACGCACCGGGCGTCAAACCGGAGCTGATGGCCTGCCAGTCGAGCAGCGTGGCCAAGGGTGTATCGCGGCGAAACGCCTGGTTGAACGGTAGCCGCAGGGCCAGATCCACCTCGTCGCGATAGAACGGCTGGGTCAACCGCTGCTCGCCGAACCAGCACCAGTCGACGCGCCACTCGCCGTCACGCAGCCAGGCCCTGATGGGCAGCCAGCCGTGCATATCTTCATCCGCCCTCGGCTCATGAACCATCAGGCTCGCCATAACGCACTCCAATCGCTCTTGCCCTGGCGCATGGCCGCGCGAACTTCCGCCGCGGAAAACTCCAGCCCCAGCTCCCGGCCGATTCGCAGCGTTGCTTCGATAAATTCCCCGGTATCGGTCAAGGTGCGCAAGCGTTGCGCCAGGCCCGCATCCCGCGCGATGCATTGGCGCAAGCGCTCGAAGGCCTGCACCGCGCCACTGATTTGCAGCGCCGGTGTCGTCGCTTGCCCCTGGGCGATAGCCTGCAGCAACCACGCCTGCGGCAAACAATCGAGTACCAGATGAATGCGTGGTTGGCTGCTGGAATTGCTTACCCGATGCGGCCGGGATAGATCGAGAAACCAGCACTCGCCTGGCTGCATCGGCACCTGTTGGCCGTCCAGCAAAAACGCCACGCCCGGCGGACTAAGCAGCGGGATATGCAGGCGCAGATCGCTGCCCGGCTGACCCAGATCGTGATCGCAATGCTCATGGATAGTCGAGCCCGGCCCCAGACGCAACAGGCGCGCGCTGCGCAGAGAGGTCTGAAAGTTACCGAGCACCTCATGCCAAGCGGGCTCGTCCTGCCACCAGGCACTGCGGCGCGGCGCGCCGAGCCCGGGGGCGAGCGGCAGCGGCGCATCTTCGGCGCTAATCAACGCCACCCCGCTCCAGTCGCCTTGGTAGTAGGCGCTGTTGAAATGCCCCTGCCAGGCATCGGCCGGTATGTGCTGCAAGGCGTCGAGCAGCGGCGGCAGATTGCAGCGCAGGGGCAGGCGCGAATAGACAGGTAGTGGGCTGGACTGCATGGAACTCTTCCTTGCTCCGAGTTGTGTGATAACAGCCTGGCTAGAAACCGCTTTCCCTCACCCCCAGCGCCGCCACCCGCCGCCAGATGGCACCCAGAATGGACTCACCCTTGCCCTGCAGCACCACCACACCCACCTGCGGTTGCCGCGGTGCCTGCTGGTCATCCTGCGGCACCATGTGTACGCCGTATTGCCCTTGCTCAGGCTCAGGCCGCTGCTGCGCATCGCGGCTCACCGCGATCGGGCCGCCCTGATCCGACGCCAGCGCCGGTTGCTCGAGATAGGCGGAGCCGGTTACATCCACTTCGGTCAGTCGCACCGGCAAGCCCGCCAGCCAGGGGTCGGCACTGGCGATAAACCTCCCCTGGGCACCGACCTCGATGCGCCATAACGACTCCTCGGCCAGGTAACCGCGCAAGCGCGCCTGTTGCGCAACCACCCGCAGCAGCGGTTGTTGTGGTGCCAACCAGCGACCGGCGGCCAGATCCATAGATAGATCGCGCACCACGCCGTCATGGGGCGCGCGCAGATGCAGGCGCTCACGTTGCGCGGCCAGGCCGCGGTATTCGGCCACGGCTTCGGCCAGGTTCTGTTCGAGGATGCCGCTGTCGGCCACCGTCTCGCTGCGCCCGGCCTGCCGCCGCAGTTGCAACTGCAGGATGGCAATTTCGCTGCGCACGATCAGCTGGCGTGAATCCAGGTCAGGCGATTCCAGTTCCAGCAGCAGGTCGCCGCTGCGCACCGCCTGGCCGTTGCGCGCATGCAGNTGTTTAAGCCGCGCCGCCAATGGCGCATGCAGCGCGCTGACCCGGCTCGCCTCAAGCATCGCTGGCACTTCCACGGCNCTGCGCCAAGGCACCAGCANCACGGCCAGCAGNCCCAGCAGCGCGCCACCGATCAGCAAGGCGCGGGCCGGTTGCGCCTGCTCGCGGCGTTGCCACCACTCCTTCATCTCGCGCCAGATCGGCAGGCCGACAAACCAGGCCAGTTCCACCAACATCAGGAATATGCCCAGCAGCTTGAAGAACATGTGGTACACCACCAAGGCGATACCGATAAACAACGCCGCACGCCATAGCCAGGCACCATAACCCCATACCAGCAGCTTACGGCGCAAGGCCGGCGGCCAGGGCTCCGGCGCTGCCTCGCCAAAACCGAACAACGCCTCGCGCATGCGCCAGCGACACAGGGCGAAGGCGCGCGACTGCAGGTTGTCCACCCCCCAGAGATCGCTGAGCAAAAAATAGCCGTCGAAGCGCATAAACGGGTTGAGATTGACCACCACCGTAGTGATCCAGGTGGCGCTGGCCAGCATAAAAGCGGCGGTACGCAGCGGCCCATCCGGCAGCAGCGACCAGACCAAGAGTGCGACGCAGGCCAGCAGCAACTCGGCCAGCACGCCACCGGCACCGATCAGCAACCGCGAGCGCCGATCATTGACCCGCCAGGCATCGCTGACATCGGTATAGAACAGCGGGAANAGCACCATAAAGGCCAAGCCCATACTCTGCACCCGGCAGCCGGCGCGNTTGGCCATAAAGGCGTGGCCGAACTCATGNCAGAGCTTGGCGAACGTCAGGGCTATACCGAAGGCCAGCGCCCCGCCCAGGCTGAACAGGTGCGGGAAGGTGGCGATAAACCGCTGCCAATCGCGCGCTACCAGAAACACGCCAAGGGCCAACAACAACGGCAGGCCGTAACGCAACAGGCCTGGACCATAGCGCCTGAGCCAGGGCCAGGTGCGGTCGAGAAAGGCATCCGGTCGCCACAGCGGAATGCGGAAGAACAGATACTGATGCAGCAAACCCATCCAGAAGCCCTGGCGCTGCGATGCCGCCTTACTGGCGAAACTGTCGCGCTGCTCGGCATCCTGGGCGACGACCAGGTCATGGCCGCGAAGAAAGTGCAGCATCTCCTGCACATCCGCCTCACCCAGGGGTTGGCCGGGCTCGGCATTGGCCGCGCGCAGCACCTGCCCGGCATCGCCCTGGGTCCAGTGGCGCAATAGGCGCATGGCCGCGACGCCAAGTTTGAAATAACGCCCCCGCAAGGGGTCGACCAGGGTCCATTGGGGTGCGCCGTCCAGGGCCGGCGCGGCAACGGACAGCTGCAGATCGGGGCGTAGCGCCGGCAACTGCATCTACAGCCCCACCGTCTGGCGCAGCGCAGCAAGAGGCCGGCGCAACAGATAGAGCGCCAACGGGCCGCGCTCGCCATAAAGCTTGGCGGTGCCGCGCAAGCCGATACGCGGCGGCGCTTCATCGAATTCGGCATCCAGACGGTAGGCCAACTGCCCGCCGGCAAGGGTTTGCGCCTCATAGGCCAAGCGTTGCAACCGAGCGCTATGGCGATGCAAGGGATCGCTATCGAGAAACAGCGCCACTTCGCCACCCGACTCGAAAGCCAGTACATCGGCCACCGCCAGATCGATGCGCAGCTCCGCCTGACGTGGATCGGCCACCACCATCAAGCGCTCGCCGGTTTGCACCGGTAAGCCGGTCCAGCGCTGGGCATCGGCGAACACCGCGATGCCATCGCGCTCGGCCTTGACCTCGGTGCGTGCCAGCAACTCGCGGGCATAATCGCGCTCGGCGCGCTTCTGTGCCACGCGGGTAGTGAACAGATCAATACGCGCACCGGACTCGGCATCGCTAAATGCGCGCTGGGCGTTGGCACGCAGTTCGGCTTCGGCAACCTGCAAACTGCGCTCGGCGACATCCGCCTGCGCCTTGATGCTGGTGGCATCGAAGCGCACCAGCACATCGCCCTGCTTAACGTTCTGATTAGGTTTGACCAGAAACTCGGCGATCACCCCATCCAGCGGCGCAGCCACCACCTGGCCATCCAGCGGCACCACCTCGGCCGGTGCCAACACCGACTGACGCACCGGCAACAGCAACAGCAGCAACGCCGCCACCACAACGATAGCGATCTTGCGCCGCGGCCAGCGCAGCCGCCAGGGCTTGCGCGGTTGCAGCGCCAGCCAGGCATGACTGTAACAATCGCCGAGCTGTTCCAGCAGCACCTGCTCTGCGCCCCCCCAGGGCTGCTCGCGAGCGATCCACAAACCGCCGTAAGGCTTTTGTTGGTGATCGAGCAAAGGCAACCAGAACACCGAACTCGCCGACAGGCTCTGCCAATCAGCCTGGGTTTGTGCGCTCAACGAATTGGCCGTCACCACCTGAGGCTTGTCCAGACGCTTCTGCGCGAGCAGCTGCCCGGCGGCATTTTCGACAAAGGCGACGAAGGGCGCGTGCGCCTCGACCACGCTAATGCCGGTCAGCGCACGCACCCGCCCAGCGATCAATAAGGCCGCATGGCGATAGCCGAACAGCGCCTGGGCATCATTGACCACGGCATAGGCCAGGCTGTCGATATCGCGAGCCGCACGGGCCTGGCGTTCGAGGCCGAGAAACTGGGCAAAAAGCCGATCGGACGGATTTTGCTGCGCTGCACTCATGGCATGCCCTCGAACTGCGCAGTGCCGCTCATCCCGGCCAGCAAACCACTGGCGTCTGCCGGCAACGTGGCGATCAACAGCAGGGTCTGGCTGCCCTCATCGATACGCGCGCCCAGGCGCTTGACCTCGGCCTGCAAGGGCTGGCCGGTTTCATCGGGCACAAAGGTAAAGGTCTGACCGGGCTTGAGCGTGGCCAGCCAGCGCGAAGGCACCAGCAGATGGATTTCCAGGGTGCGGTTGTCCACCACTTCCAGGATCGGCGTACCAGCGGCGACACTTTCATGGGGCTGGACGCGGCGCTGCACCACCTGGCCGTCAAACGGCGCGGTGACACTGCAACGCTTGACCTGCACGCGATACACCTGCGCCTCTGCCTCGGCTTGCGCGCGACGCGCCTCAGCCAGATTGACTTCGAAACGGCCGACCGAATTCAGCGCCGCCAATTGCTTCTTGTGCGCCAACTCCTCACGCGCCGCCCGCGCCGCCGCCTGCACCGCATTGAGCTGAGCCTGGTAGGCACCACAGTCGAAGCGCACCAGCACCTCATCCTTGCGAAAATGCTGGCCCTCGGCAAACGGCATCTCGGTGATCCTTCCTGCCAACTCGCTGGCCAGTACCGCCTGATCGCGCGCGCGCAGCACCCCCCTCGCCTGCCGCTCGGCAGCGACGGCCGGGATATCGATATCGGTGGTCAGGAGGGGATCTTCGGCCCGTAGCGGCATAGCGCACACCAACACGACCAGTGTCAAAATCGAACGGCAATATCGCTTTGGCTCACGCCGCATAGTGCACTCCTTGCGTAATGGTCGTGGCAGTCTATGCCAGAAGCAGGCTGGAAGGAAAAGTGCCATAAGGCATAGCGCGCCACAGCCCACACAGATAAAGCCGCCAGAACTCGCCCCTCTCCTAACGGCCCGCTAAGCATTTGAAAGTGCATAAAATTATCGCAACAAGGGTTGACAGCAACAGACCTTGCGCGGAGAATGCGCGCCACTCGGCTACGTAGCTCAGCTGGTTAGAGCATAGCATTCATAATGCTGGGGTCCGGGGTTCAAGTCCCTGCGTAGCCACCAAACAAAACAAAGGCTTACCTTCGGGTAGGCCTTTGTCGTTTTGAGGCAGTGACTACGAAGTGACTACAGATCGACTACACCTCAACACATCGGTTTGACATCCCATCGAAAAGAGACACTGCCCCAGTCTGCACGGCAACTCACGCATGTGCTTATATGACAGGTTCGACCATCTTGCTTGCCAAAACCAAACTGAACCTCAGATGATTCCCGCTGATGATGGTAGTTAGGACCGGTAGACCAAAAAGGAATTCCGTGCGCCTTCAAGGTAGCGCTTTCTATCAAATTCCAAACAATTATTTGCCCTGTACTTTCCCTAACAACAAAAACCTTACCATTGTAAGTTGTTTCACACGTATGGAATACATTGCAATAATATTTGCATTCCCAAGCCGAAAATCTTATTTTGAACTCCGACTTAAATGCTTCGACATTGTCGATTCCAATTGATTTTCGCATTGCATCCGAATCTATAATCTTCACATCTTCCGCACTAATCGGAACCTCAATATTCTCACCACGCTCAATAACCTCCCCCTCCAGCCGCCGCTCAATACTTAACAGCCGGCTTTCTATATTTTCAATTGAATCCCGCAGAAACGAATCGCTATTCGAGCTCATAACTATCTCCTTTAATTAGGTACTCCAGATTGTTAAAGCAAATCCGGCTCAGACACTGAGATATACTCAAAACCCAAATTTCGCCGGGTCAAATCTCACACTAGACAACGAACAGCAATACGTCTAGAGAGGTAGAGCTCAGCTGAAGTGTAAAATTTGTGCCAAAGGAGAAAGCTTCAGCACCGACTCCAAATACTCCGGCGACAAATGGGCATAGCGCATGGTCATGGCAATGGATGAATGACCAAGGATGCGCTGCAAACTGAGAATATCCCCTCCCCCCATCATGTAATGACTGGCGAAGGTGTGTCGCAGGATGTGGGTTAGCTGTCCTGGCGTCTGGAAGCCACAGCGTTCGTAGGCACTTCGAAATGCCGCCCGGCAGGACATGAACAATCGACCGTTTCCAGGCATGGCCACCTTGAACGCAGCAGCTTCGACTTCCTTGGGTATCGGCACCGACCGCGACTGCCGATTCTTCGTTCGGTGAAAATGGGCCTTACCCCCAAAGATTGCTCCCCGCGTCAGGTTTTCCGCTTCGTCCCATCGTGCACCAGTCGCCAAGCAGACCAGGGCAACCGGATAGGTGTGGTTGTTCGTCGACTTCCTGCACTCCTCGAGGAGTTGGCCAATTTGCTCCAGGGTCAGAAATGACAGTTCGGTCTGATCGGTCTTGATCTGGCGGACATTGGCCAGAGGGTTGATGCCTGACCATGCGCCCAGGCGGATCAGCTCGGAGAACACAGCGGACAGGTAGCGTTGTTCGTGGTTGACCGTGCTGGGCGTGGCATCTTTGAGGCGTGATTGGCGGTAGCGTGCCCAGGCCAAGGCATTGAAGTCGGAGACGCGAGGATCGCCCAGGCGTTCGACTACAGCCAGGGTTCGCGATAGTCGGGCCTTTTCATCCTTGAGCGAACAACCGTGCAAGGAATGCCAGACACTAACCAGATCC
>C687J35021_10002204_pt1 | contig 13968 bp, 19 predicted proteins | sample RifCSPhighO2_12_FD_35021 | JGI IMG/M metagenome (IMG submission 35021)
TACTGGGGATTTATAAATAAATGAAATGTTCCATTGTTCTAACAACTTGTTATAGGTATGAGCTACTTAACCTAACATTAGAAAGTATCTTCAAACAAAATCCTCCATTTGATACTGAAGTAATTGTTGTTAATGATGGACAATCGGATGATGTATTCAATGTATGTAAGAAATACGAAGGTAGAATATATTATCACTTTACTAACAACAAAGCATATCGTAACCCTTCCGCTGCACGCAACGTAGGTTACTTAGCCACTCGTGGCGAGGTCATAATAAGTCAGTGCGATGATGTTGTTCATGTCTCTGATAACGTAGTTGAAAATCTTGTCGATAACTTGAAGCCTGGAACATTCTTACTTGCCAAGTGTGAAAATTGGGACTATGTTTGTGGTAAGCCTGTTAAATATGTAATGGATTATTGTTCATTGAACAAACGGCCCGTACCCTTCTTTTTCTGTGGCGCAGTAAGAAGAGAAGATTTGTACGCAGTAGGTGGTAATGATGAAGACTTTGTAGAAGTTTGTTTTGATGATAACTGGTTTGCTGACTGTCTTACTAAAGGTCTTGGACTAAAGCCAGAATATAGTACAGACATTTTAACTCATCATATTCATCACGGCTACCCTAAAGATAGCCATAGGAATGAATCTACTTCAAAGAAGCTGTATATGTCAAAAGTAGCAGAAGCAAAACAAACAGGTATCTGGCAAGCGTCGAGTGGACCGTGGCCACTAAAGAAAGAAGTTATACCTAAGTGTATGAACTTCTTTTGGTCCTCAAATAAAATGTCATGGTTGAGATATCTAACTTTGAAGAGTTTCAGATCGCTTCATCCTGATTGGAAAATGCGACTCTTTAGCTGTGATACAAATAACAAAGTTACTTGGAGTTCAGGTGAATCACATGACATGAGCTTCAATGTCAGTGATAATTATTATTCTGCCATAAATGATTTAGATGTAGAAATTGTACAATGGGAACCGTGCATACAGAACCTATCCCCCGCACATGCTAGTGACGTATTAGAGTGGGAGGTACTTAGCACCGACGGTGGCTTCTATTCAGATATGGATATCCTCTACTTAAAACCAATAGACTATGATAGCATCTGCAACAATGATGTAGTTTACTGTAACTCAAGAGGATATATGACAATTGGGTTCTTTGGAGCTACACCTAATAATGTATTCTTTAACTCAGTGTTAGGAGAGGCATTGAGAGGATATACAGGTAGAACGTATCAAGACACTGGAGCGGAGGCTATTTACCGTCTAGCAAGTACAGATTTCTCAAAAGGTAGAACTAAGTCAGGTGACTTAGCAATGGTGAAGCTAATAAGAAGATTCAGGCAACTAAGATACAGACAACTATCTGACGCAACAGTATACCCCTTCGCTTGGAACGAACAGGCCCGTGTATGGGTAAACAAAGAAACTGTACCAGAAGAAACAATAGGTATACATTGGTTCGGTGGTGCGAAACAAAGTCAAGAGATAAATTGTAAACTTACGCCAGATAACTTGAGTCAATTTCCGTGTACGTTTACTAGTTATGCAAAACGGTATATCTAGCATTAATACACTGGAGTATTAGCAATGGGCACTAAAGACGTAAGGCGGCGACTAATGGAGAATAACCCTAAACCTGTTAAAGAACCTGTCCCAAAGTTCAACTCCATATACTTACGCGGTGTAGGATCAGCTATTCAGTATATTACTACACATGAATACTTTGCTTCTGGTTGCAATGGCTGTCACACGACAGCAAGAGAGATGGACAAACTTGCGCCTGACGATATACTAGCCCGTATAGATGAGTTCGCTGAGAAGCTGCATCAGAACTCGCAAGGGCAAAGATGGAGCAAACTCTTAGACTGGTTTGCATACAACATATACGGACTTGAGAAGCACAAGGAGCTAATCAGACGAGCGGTTACACTACATATAGAAGAGGCGGCTAAGAAGGCACATTACACCCCCTGAAAGTAGGATAGACAGACACCTAAGTGTTAGGTATACTTATGGATGAGAGTAACCCGATACTAAGGAAAGAACAAATGAGCAAGTCTAAAACTTCTAAGATTAAACTACACTTTGAAAGAAACTCAAACAGATGGGCAACAATTGACGAGATAGTCAATGGTACTGGCTTGAATTCACTAGATGTAAGGTTATGCCTTATAAGGTATAGTAAGCGATTGTTTGAAACAAGGACTTCCCCTCTCTATTCCATCCCGCAGTATAGACTAAGTGTTACAGAGGGTGATTACTAATGCGTACACTTTCAGAAGCTACAACCGCTTACCTCGAAGCTCCTAAAGATAAACGATTCTTAAAGGATCGACTGCATATCTCTGTAACAAGGACATTAGAGAAAACATTGACTCACTTTATTTGTGAGTTTTACAACCATGATCCATCCGCCCCTGGGCAGCGTAGATATCCTTGTATGTCTACTAGTGGCTGGGCTGCGCAGTTTCCAGAATCAAAGCGACTAGCCCAAGATATGACTACTCTCAAGTATGAAATGCCAATTACTGATATGGTAGTTGAGAGAATCAACGCTTGCATCCCGAAAGAGAACATCACTTTTGAAGACATTGAAACACAAATGCTCTACACAAAAGTGTTGTTACGGGGTATGGAAGCTGATAGAGCGGCAGAAATATATGCAGACTTTAAGAATAATGGTATTGTTCCATCGCATAACCTTGTGCATAGTTCTGAGTACCCTCTTGCTGGATTTCAGCAAGTCGGTTTAGTAAATAGTCTAGGTACAGACGCTTACGCTTTGTTCATGGAACAGGGTACAGGTAAAACTCCTATTGGTGTTGCAATGGTCTGCAACGAAGCGGAAGAATATTTTGCAAAACATGGTAGAATGTACAAGGGTATAATTGTTTGCCCTAAGAATGTACGAACAAACTGGGAGAATGAATTTCAGAAGTTTGCAACGACAACTGGCAAAGTAACTATTTTAACAGGTGGGTATTATCCTAGACTGCATCAATTACTAAAATCAGTTATTGAAGAACCTGGGTGTAAGTATTCAATCGTTGTCTGTTCCTATGAAACACTCTCACGTAGCTGGCAAGCAATTGAAGCAGTAATCAAAATGATGCCTGATGCTAAGTGGAATTTAGCACTGCTCGATGAGTCTCATTACATAAAGAATGGTCTAACAAAACGATTCAAGTATGCTAGACTACTACGGGATATTAGCGATCGTCGATCTATACTTACGGGTACACCTATCACGAATACCGCTCTTGATTTGTACACACAGCTAGAGTTTCTAGGTCGTGGTTACAGTGGTTTTTATGATTACAAATACTTCCGTAGGTTCTTTGCTCGACACAGAATGGATCAAGCAACTGGTCGCGAAGTTTACGACGGTTTGCAGAATGTACCATTTATGCAAGAGCGACTTGCTAGATATACTTACATTGTACGCCAACAAGATGTTCAAAAAGACTTACCGGATAGAGTCTATGATACTATTGAAGTTGAAATGACAGCACAGCAACAGCGTATCTACGAACAGATACGCGATGAAATGATGGTAGAGATAGAGGCGGAACTCGCGGGTGTTGGTAATAAACAAATGGTGATTAATAATGTGCTAACGAGACTTCTTAAATTAGCACAAGTTACTTCAGGCTTTGTATCTTTTTCACAAGTATTAGATCCAAATACTGGTGACATTCTTTCACCTGCGTCTATTGATCGAATTGATCCTGACCCAAAACTAGATGCACTAATTGATATTCTTAAAGACAAAAAACCAGAGGAGAAAACAATTGTCTGGTCGTGCTGGGTACAGAACATAAAGACTATCGCAGCAAGGTTAAAACTAGAAGGTATTGACTGCGTTACTTTCTACGGTGCAACTAGTGATAAAGAGAGAGAAGAGAACGAGCGACGATTTAACTGCGACCCAAATTGTCGTGTCTTTATAGGTAATCCGGGTGCTGGTGGTGTAGGTCTGAACTTAATTGGTTATCCACCAGAAGGGCACAAAATCTACAGAGAAACGGGGAAGACTCCCGATGACTGGGTAACTAATTGTAGCCATGTAATCTATTATTCGCAAGACTGGTCAATGGTCAAGCGTAGTCAGTCTGAAAAACGTGCCCATCGCCGTGGTACTCGTGCGCCTGTTCGTGTTACAGACTTAGTCGTTCCGCATACGGTAGATACAGAAATTCGTTCCGCTGTACTAGATAAGACTACGCGGGCATTAGAAATTAGTGACTTGCGACGAATACTCGAACGCCTTGCAACAATGGAGCTATTAGTTGATTAATAAGCCTAGAGTTTTCGTTGCAGTAACATTAGAGGCAACGGCCAACGCTGCTAATCTACCATTGTTTGGTAATATAGTGTACTTGTATGCTAGCGTACCGAACATTTGGACCCCCTCGATAGAAGGGGACTTGATAGCACGATTTGATGACTTAAATTTTAACCCAGACCTTGACTTCTTTGCGGTCAGTGGTACAATACCATTAAGCTGTATTGCACTGGCTACACTAGTCGAAGAATTTGGTGAGATAAGAACTCTGTTATGGGACCGAGAGAAACATGGTTACAGAGAAAAGGAAATTGGAAATTGGTAGTAAGGAGGATTATAGCAAATGGCAAGTAGCAAACTCACAAAGCATACGAAGTTTCAGAAAGGGTTGATTTAATGAAAAAAAAAAAAAATTTGCAGTAGCATATAAGTCTTGCATGGATATCGCAGATGAATTAGTAATAGCTATAGTAGAAGCTAATACAGAGAAAGAGGCTATTATGAATCATCCATACTTTTTGAAGCCTGAGAGTAGAAAGGACACAGAAGAATGGTTTCGAGGTCTACCTGAGGACTTAGAAGGGATCAGACAAGAGTTTTATGACTGTGACATGCTCATGGATATTGTGGAGATAGAATAAATGCTTAACATAGTGGGAACAATGTATCGAACCAGTAAGCAAGTTCACCATGAATTGTTTAGTGACTTACAAGGACTCGAAGCTAAGTTTCAAGTGGGTAATCTTGCAGAACGTGTTGATATTGTTTATGGGTTACAAAAGACAAGTGAGATGTTAAGTGAGTTACGTAAACAAATTGACAAAATTGTAAAGAAACTTGGGACACAAACTTGTATGCAAATGGAGTTGAGCGGTATTGACAAAGTTAAAACAGGTTATTGTACTGCCACCACGAAGCTAGAATATTTTGCGAACCTACCACACAAAAGAGAAAAAGACCCAGTTAAATTTGATGCAATCATGGTAGCAATAGGTATCCCGGCAGAAGTAGTTAAGCAAGAGGGGGTGCGATTTCATTGGCCTGGATTCAAAGAATATTTGACCAACCAAGTTGCCGCAGGGTTCCCAGTACCTGAAGGAATTAAGCCAGATGATATGTATACCGAGTATACATTATCTACTAGGAAATTGAAAGAACCGGATGAGGATTAACTGAAAGTGAGGAAAGTAAATAGTTTCAAAGTTTCAAAGTTTGCATTCACAAAGGAATTACAAATGTCAGAAGATAACAAAGAACTGATTAACTCACAGCTACCTACTCACTTGATACCTTACATCGATAAGGGAGGTCCAACAGGTCTTGAGGAAATGTCAGAGTTCCTTACCCCGCCAAGGCTCAAAATTGCACAAGCAAATAGGAAAGGTGAGTTCAAAGCATTTGAGGAGGGAACTATACTTATCACTCCGACAAATGAAGTTGCGTGCGGTCCCAATGGTTTCTTTGCGTTTACCGTTGTGTACGCTTACCCACAATTCTGTGTGCATAATCCTTTCAAACGACCGGAAGGAATGCCCTGGATTCGTGAGTCTACTCTCGATGCAGACTCGGAACTTGCTCAAAAGTGTGTGCAATTTGTCAGTGAGACTATGCCTGAAGATAACGATCAGAAGATTCGTTATGCTACACACTTCAACTTCTTAATCATAATCCACGGTATTCCGACTTTTGCGAATATCCCAGTGATTATGTCTTTGTTCATTGGGGAGGCAAAGTCAGGGAAGAGATTAAACGATCTTATTAAAGCTCGTGTCAGTGGAGAATACAAAGGTACAAAGATTTACATGCACAATATCATGGCACATCAATCTCTGCACCGTAATCCAGGTAACGAGTGGCAAGGATTAGACTTCTCTAATCCTACTGCCGATGTTGATTGTGGTCGCTTTGTCCCGACGGCAGAATTTGTTGAAGCTTATGCAAAGCTCCATGAGCAATGCAAAGTTGACAAAGAGCGATTTGTAATCAAGTATGATGATGACGAAGTTACAAGTGACACACTGTAGAAACTCCCCGCGTTTGGTAATGACCGAGACTTAAATGGTTGTCTCAAGGGGTTCGAGTCCCCCGGTCATTCTTTTTAATGGTTGGCATTGGAAATGGTTTCCCGAATCACGATGTCGTGCGGTCATGTGAGCGACTATGTAACGTGATAGTGACAAAATGAATGTAAGTTCGATTCCTACGGCTGACCACTATAGATTAAAGCATTTCTTAATTTCAATTGCTCTTATCTTAGATAAGATACAAGAGTATACAAGACCTTACGGGCGTGACGAATAAATTTGTTCTCTAATCTGTATATGATCTTCTCGCTTAGGCTCGAAATCATATAGCAGCAATGAGGGTTGCCAGTGTTTGATATCTTAGAGGAGCTTCGTCTACTTAACGTAGATGCTAATGGCAGTGATGACAAGTTCAAGATACTTTGTCCTTACCACGAAGATAATGTGCCTTCTTGCCAAATAAACACTAAAGAAAATTCTTTCAAGTGTTTTGTCTGTGGTAGTTCTGGCCCTGCGTACAATATCTTAGCTCGTTTGCGCAATGAGCTACCAGCAAAGACACGTACTTACATTGCTCAAAAGTACGGTGTTAATCTTACTGACACTATTGACTTTAGTAAGATTGAACGATGTCATATTGCTATCTGGCAAGAGAAACAATTGCTCATTGAATTAGCAAACAGGGCAGTGACACATGATCTTATTACAAAGTACCGATTAGGTTGTGAAAATAGTCGTATTACTATACCTATTACAAATGCCGCAGGGTTCTACATTGATTTACGATCTTATGCACCAGGTGCTGAAACTAATAAGTTCCGATCAATGAAAGGGTATGGTGGAAATAACATTTTCCCGTACTCTCAATTATCCTATGACAAAATTGTAATTGTTGGTGGTGAAATAAAAGCAATTGCCTGCTCCGCTATCTTAAATCAACATGGGTACGGTTGTGTAACTGGGACAACAGGCGAAGGTAACTTCCCTACTACAGCAATACCATTACTAAAAGGGAAGTCCGTTCATGTTATTATGGATGTGGATGAAGCTGGCCGCAAAGCATCAAAGAAACTTTGTCACATGCTTTGTAACTTGGTAACAAAGATATATGATGTATTACTTCCAATAGACATAACGAAGTTACCTAAAGGTGGTCCTGATGATTTCATTGCTTTAGGTGGTAATTTACTTAGATCCATCGAAGATAGTGAAGAGTGGTCGCCGGTAGAAAGTTTAGTAGATAATACACCTAAACTAGTTTCTCTCCCTCAAGCATTTTCGGCCAGAGAATCAGGGAAACTAATTAAATACAAAGGTATGATTGATTGTGTCGAGCAAAGTATTTACCACATACCTAAGACATTACAGATAATTTGTGACAAAGAGCAAGATTGTTGTTCTCTTTGTACTAAGATCTTTCCAGCTAGAGAAACTGACAACTTTGGTATACACCCTGAATCTGCTTTTATATTAGAGACGGCAGGTTGTAGTAAAGCAAGTCAGGCATTTGCAGTTCGTGACGCTTTGGCTATACCAAAGTCATGTAGTGCTTGGGTACATAATGTAATAGATAGATACTCAGTAGAGAATATTCGTATCTCTTCTGATTTAGATATACATAATTGCAATGTTGAAAGAGAAATGCTACCTGCTTTCATTGTCAGAGATGAAGATGAGCAAAATATTCTATCAAATGCTACTTATGAGTTTACAGGTAGGACGTGGCCTAGCCCTAGAAATCAAGAAGCTATATCAGTTATTAGTGGGTATTCGTTAATAGAATCAGCACTTGAGTCTTACAAAGTTGAAGACCCAGAACGTCTACAGGTCTTTCAGCCAGTGGATAATACTATTCAAGGTATTCAAGATAAACTTGACAGGATATATGATGACTTAGAGGCAAATGTAACTATGATCTTTGGTCGAAGAGATATGCACCTAGCTATTGATTTAGCATATCATTCACCATTGTTCTTTCATTTTGATAAGAAAATGAGAAATGGTTGGCTCAGTTGTCTGATTCTCGGAGATAGTTCTAATGGGAAGTCAGAAGCTATTGAGTTTATGATGAAGCATTATCGTATTGGTGCAATGGTCGAGGGTGGTAAAGCAACGCGGGCAGGTATTGTCGGTGGTCTTGACAAATTAAATGGAACTCACTTCGTTACTTGGGGTGCGATGGTTCAGCAAGATAAGAGACTATTGTTCATTGATGAACTTGGAGAGAATAAAGACTTACGATTGCTAGGTGACATAAATGATACTCGGTCTAGTGGCTTTGCTAGATTGACCATGATACAGAAAGCAGTAGCTCGTGCCCGTACCAGACTAATCATGGCCTCGAACCCAGTGAATAAGCGTGACATGAGCAGTTATAACTATGGTGTAGATGCTGTCATAGACTTGATAGGTTCTCCGCAATACGTTCGTAGGTTTGACTTATGTGTTATTACAGACAAGGGCGAAGTACCTGAAGAGATACAGACGTGTCGACCTGAAGTTAATCATGTGTATACGAGTGGGTTATGTAATGAGTTAATTCTGTGGGCATGGACCATAAAAGATGTAAAGTTTGAGAATGAATCGTTGATACTAGCTAAGTCACTGGAATTGACTAGAAAATATAGTGAAGATATTCCATTGGTTGACAAAGGATCAATGCGACTGAAGCTAGCAAAGCTGTCTGCGTCCTTGGCAGCTAGGTTGTATAGTACAGGCGAAGATACTAGTATACTTGAGGTACTTGACTGCCATGTAGACTATGTATACAATTACCTTGACGCATTATACAGCAAGCCAGCATTTGCTTATGATGCTTACAGCAAAGCAAAAGAGAACCAAAACAAATTACGTGACCCAGATAACTTATTACGTCTTATCCAAGAGACGACATTTCCTAGAGACTTAGTCGAAGGATTACGACAAATTAACACAGTAGATTTATCAGTAATAACTGATATCATGGGCGCAGTTGACCGAAGTGAATCACAAAGTTTTCTATCAGCACTTGTAAGGCATAAAGCAGTAAGAAGGCAAGGTAAGAATTATTATAAGTCTGGTGAGTTTACTACTTACTTAAAGAAATGGAGTAATAACGGTGTGTTGGATAAGAAACCTGATTACATGAAAAAGAAACTGGACACACTGTAATGAAACTTCTATTCATAGTAACCCATGACAATAAAGTTTTGTATTATTGTCACAGTCTTATGGAACTCTTCCGACTACGGAAAGTTTACAACCCGCCATCAGAAGCAAAAGTCTATCGCTACATTGATAAAGTAAGCGTCCAGATAGATTCTTACTTCATGTGGGATAAAATAACAATGTGGTGGTTGGTTTCGGATAAGCATACTGGTATTGGCTTTAACGAGACAAGCTTTGAGATATATGAACCGGCTTACAAAATGCTTGGAGGGTAATAAATGACTAAGAAAACAAAAAATAACCCACTTGGATTGCGAATCGGGCAAAGGATAACAATAAGTAAGAAAGCGTATGTTGAATACTCAAGTGACGGAATTCGCACAATAAATACTCAGAAATTATATGAACCACTTGTTTGCTATGTGTTAAGTTGCGTTCTTCGAGCCGAAGGTCAGTATCATAAAGGATGCCTAGCTAGTTTTGAACAAGATTATGATCCTGCGTACTTAAAAGTAACAAAGTATGTAAGATTGTATCAATGTGCTGTAAGTCTTAACAATAAACCGTTTCTCGTGATACCAGAGGATGTTATATTAATATAAAACAATTAGAGTGCGAACGCTGTAAAATACTTTGTTCAGAATGCTTTCGATTATGTCGTGAAACTTTCATAGAATGGATGGAAAATAAATGATAGGTAGAAACATTACTTGCCCTGTTACAGTTTCCGAAACAGGTTGTATTCGTATTGTAGCTGACGCAACAAAAGCACTTGGAAGCCCTTTCACAAATTACAAATGGGAATATAAAGCAATTGTTTATGATCCTATCAAAGAAGTGAGAATAGGTCAAGCCTTCGATGTAACAAAGAGAGAGATTGAACAATGGATGAAATCTTAATCAATGAGGCTCTGTCAAGTTTACGTGGGTTAGACCAACAACGTATCTACGGTTCAAGTGTATGGAAGTCACCAATACTAGAACTTGCCAGACCTGGAAGGGTATCACCTTAATGCAAACTGAGACAAAATTGACAGCGAGATTGGTAAAGTCTTTTAGAGAAATGGGGGCGGAGGTTCTTAACGTGCATGGCAATGCACAACAGGCTATAGGTTGGCCAGATTGCTTTGTATGTAGTAAACTATGGTCAGGCTGGATTGAGTTCAAAGGACCAAAGACAAGGTTAGAACCTCATCAAGCCCATATAATCAAAGCTCTTGGGAAAACAGAAAATATTTGGATTATACGGTTTGATGCACAGAAAGATGGTAACTGGTGGATTTCATTGACCAATTCTAATCTTCTATTAGTTACATCTATTTTAATGTGTGGCACTGATGGTCAAGTAGCTGCGAAACTCTTGCAGGAATTAGCGAAACTAGATGGTTACTAAACGTACGTACACTTGCACAGTTGAACATGCAGAAACTGGCTTGACTTTCCAAGTCTATTGTATAGACTTATTCTGTGAGGCTCACGATACGCTAGGTGTGCCGAGTTTTGTTTTTGAGGATCGATTTTACGAAACTGCTACTTGTCAAAAAGTCATTCGTGACCCAAAGAATCGTAAAGGTATTTGGATCGTTGTCACAGATAAAGGTAATTGGTATACACATGAAACGATATCTAGTATACTACCGTAAAAAGAAAGGATTAGTCAAGAGTATTCAGTTAAAAACTCACGCTAAACCTGAAACTGTAACTGACAAAGAATTCAGATTACAGTTAATTAAGCATTACATACGTGCAAATAGGCGTATCCTTGCAATAAATATTCTAAGAAAGCCTGAAGATGTGTAAAAAATTTCAGTTAGCTTCACGAGAAATTTCGTCACCAGAACAAATTTCTGACGCTTTGCTAAGAGGTTCACATGAAATGTCACAATTCCCTGAGCTATTTCAAGGTATACCAGCAAAGACTAAGCACGTTGTTCAAACTATTATTGACAGAGTAAGGGTCTTACAATTAGAGAAGAGGAAAGTAGAAATACAATTAGACCATTGTTTAGAACGTAGAGATGAAAAAGATGATTCGGTATCCAAATAATACTATACTAATTCAAAGTCTCTCTGAGTTACCTAATCTAGCTGGTTCATCTAAGATTGTACTAGATTTTGAAACTACAAGCGGCAATGCTAAATTAGCTTCGACAAACCCCTGGTTCAATTGCGACGTACTGGGAACTTGTATTTGCAACCACGATTCGCCCGGGTACTACATTCCTATTGGGCACAAACATGCAACGCCCCATACCCCGAATCTCGATAAACAGCTAGTTCGCAACTGGCTGTTCGACGTGCTGGCCGAGTGTAATGTACTAATAGGCCACCATGTTAAGTATGACGCACACGTATTACAGAATTGCATGGGTATTAAAGTACCAGATAATTGTATCCTGTATGATACCTTGACCCAAGCTAAGATAATTGACTCTGATAGATTATCTTACGGTCTCGACGTGTTATCACGAGACTGGCTAGGGCGTGATATCTCACAGTACNAACACGCATTCAATGCTTATCTATTTAGTGGAAAGGGTATTAGAGTCAATAAGGACTATGGCGAGATACCGGCCAACGTGCTTGCGCCTTACGGGGGTCAGGACGTATTAACTACAAGAGAGTTAAAGCAGTATATTGAAGCTGCTATGCCAGAATCATGTAAGTTAGTAGCTAGTAACGAGGTTAAACTTACTAAGATACTTCTTAAAATGGAAGATGTTGGGTTATGTATTAATTCTCAACAGGTACAAATTAAGCAGATACAGACACAGTATCGGTTGATACAAATAATGGATCGTATTGGCGAATTAACTGGTCGAATGATTCGCCCTAATGTGTCTGATGATTGTTACAAATTACTATGCGGGGAGTACGGATTACCTATTCTCAAATGGACTAACGAAGATGATAATAGTAAAGTCAGTAATCCGAGCTTTGACAAGGATACAATGAAGAGTTATCTTATTCATCCTTTGGTACAAGAAAATTCAATTCTGAAAGAAGTTGTTGAATTGATTAAAGAATATAAGATACTAGATCAATTTAACAATCTCTTTCTCAATTCTTTCATAGAGTGTAATATAAATGGTATTATGCACCCGACATATAATCAAGCAGTACGTACGGCTCGATTAAGTTGTAGTGACCCAAATGCACAACAAATGTCGAAACTTGCTAAAGAGCTGATTATTGTACCTGACGATGATTGGATGATAGTAGACGTTGACTTGTCACAAATAGAATTTCGACTAATAGCAAGCACGCTTAATAACCAAGCAATTATAGCCCAATACAACACAGATCCAAGTACTGATTACCATGCGTATGTCAGTCAAGTAGCTGGTATTGACCGCGATTCAGCAAAGAGTCTCAATTTCGCTGTAGGTTATGGTGCGGGGCGCAAAAAAGCTGTGTCAATGGTTAGTAGGTCCCTTGACATTGCCAGTCAAGGGTATAAGGATAGTGGTATGGCGTTCGATACATACTGCCAAATGCGGGCAGAAAATATGTATAATTCCTACCACCGGATACTACCTGAACTCAAACCTACGATCCGTAAATCAGAGCAGATTGCAAAGAAGTATGGATACATCGCGAATCTCTACGGTCGTTACCGTAAGCTACCAATAGAGGGGTGTTACAAAGCTTTCAATGCCTACGTGCAATCCTCGGCAGCGGACCTAGCGAAGCATCTGAGTATTCTAATTGATGAATATATTAAAACTTGTAGTGACGAAATTAAACTAATTGGAGTTATCCACGATTCATGGTTGCTCTACATTCGTAAAAATAGCTACTTGCAGCATTGTGCTGAAATTCGTAGAATCATCGAAGAAGTTAAGACACCTAACTTAGTTCGTGTACCTATTTTATGTAATATAAAAGTAAGTGGTAAGTCTTGGTCTAATGTAAAGGAAACTGGTAATCCAGTGTAGTAACACAATGATTGACAAACACATTCTCTTAATGTCACACGAAGATTTGCAAAAGTTTGCCGACGGGTTGGTAGGCTTACTAATGACTAGTGACCCTGATGGTGACGTGGAAGATTTTGCAATGAGAAATTTAAAGTGCATGAAGCCTGGTAAAGCTGAGTATGTTATTTTTGCTCACGAGCAACTAAACAAGATGCGAATTAGTGCGGCCAAAGATATGTTAGAAAGTAACTAATGGCAATTCAACAAACAATTCTCTACACTGAGGGAGAGATACAATCACACTTGCGTCAATTACATGATGTGCTGTTATATTTCAAGGATTCTGATGTACCGGCTTACGTGGTTGATGTTCAAGGTAACTCTGTAAAATTGTTACATGGTGGACGTATCTTCTATATTAGAGTAAATAATACTAATGTAGCAAAGATCGTGTATCATAGAATTATATCACAATTATAGATAAGGTATCACAAATGACAATGAAAGACAAACCATTTATTGCCCGTGACACGAAAAAGCCCTTAGTTGTACTGGGCGGATACAAAATTGGGGAAGATGGT
>C687J35021_10002216_pt1 | contig 13944 bp, 15 predicted proteins | sample RifCSPhighO2_12_FD_35021 | JGI IMG/M metagenome (IMG submission 35021)
TGGTTGTAGTTCCCCCTTCTGGAACCACTGCTGCTCCTACTGCCGTCTGGTTTATCCAAAGTCCCGAAGGAGTATCATAAGCCAAAAGATCATTATTATCAGGAGAAGTTATAGAAGTACCAGCAAGACCAGAAGTTATATCAATCCCAGGCTGATCTAGATCATTATGGTGGTGGATAAGAGTTTCAGGAGTTTCCTTTATTTCTGGATTCCTTACAATTGCCACCTTCTCTTTACCTATCATGGTAAAGAGTTGTTCAGGTTCAGTTGGTGGAATTACAACACCTAGGTCTTTAGTATAATCAAGTAAATTATCTTTTGCCATATTTATTTTTAGATGACCAAAATTTATTTTTTCGTATTTCAATCATCTGTTTACTTCTTTCTAATCTTTTCTCTGGAGTCCACATTTTCCTCTGATGATCTCGTATATGAACTCCATGAATAATTACTATTAAATTATCTTCTCTATTATCATTTTTAATCCCATTTATATGATGTATATCTTCACTCTTTACTATATATCTGCCTAATTTCTTTTCCATTACTAGACGATGTTCAGGTACATACCCTCTTTTATCTTTAAAAGGATGATTAGGTGATTTTATATATCTATAACCTTTACGGTCAGTATATATTCCACCTCTCCAATTAGGATTCTTTTCTAGTGCAAAAACACCTTTCCTTCCTTTACTCCAAGTATTTTTACCTATATGTGATAAACTTAATTTTTTCCTATGTTCATTAGTAAAAGGCTTTAACTTTTTACCTTTATTCCAAGGAATAAATCCTTTTCTAGCTCCGACTTTATTTTCCATATAGGATAATTATATAATATCCTATTTACCGAGTCAAATCCAGTCTTCTTCTGAGAATAACATCTCCAGACTACATATCTTTGGCATAGTTACTGTACCTGCTGTTCCTGTTATTGCCATAGCCATCTGAAATTCTTTTGCTCTCCAGTCTATAGGAAATCTTTTCTCTGTTACCGCACCATCTGCAGAATAAGATACAGTCCCCAAAGCTGTCCATGAAGAAGAATTATCAAGTTTATATTCAATCGCTATAGCCTCACCGCTTGCAAGAGGCCTATTTGTAACTTTTACCAGTTGTCCATACTTCTGTTTATAAGGTTGCTGGTTATCAAATATAAGCGATTCAAACCTTGCAGTTCCATATTTGTTGGTAGAAGAAACCTGATCTACTCCATAGACTGTACCATTCTGCCAGCCAATATAGAACTGTGAAGGCCCAATACCTTTACAAGCTCCTACAATTACAGCAGTTCCCTGAACTGTACCGCTTGAGATAGGGTATTCAAAGTTAAGACTGTTAGGATAGTTCTTATCCAACTGTCCATAAGTATAGACTCCACGATATGCAGTTGTAGAATCACTATTGGAGATTCCGAAATGAACCAACCCATTCCAGACACTTGCAGCCCCGGGGAAAGTTTCCGCATATTTTCCAGCTTCCAAATCCCGAACCACTCTTTTGACTTTAATAAGATTCCCATTCCATGAATACAGATTCCCATGAGCTCCAGCCCAAATCCAGAGAGTACTCTGGTGAAACATCATGGCGTTTATACCACCCTCATTTACATCAATAATATCATTGTAAGTGGTTGCAGTCCCATCCCAAAGGAAGATTTTAGTTTCCGGGGAATCATAAATGTTGTTACCCTGCCATGCTCCTATTGCAAGAAACTTTCCAGTAATAACTGCCAAAGACCTTATCTTATATCCAGCAGGAAGAGTTAAGGTATTATAAGTCCAAGTTGTACCGTCATAGGTTGAAAGGTATCTCCCATTACCTACACAAAGATAATTAACAAAGTTAGCCATAGGATGCCATGTGTCATTCTGAATGGAAGTTGCTGGAGTCCAAGGATCAGTAAGAGCTGGAGTACCGGAAGAAATTGAACCATACCTTGCCATTTTAGTCCCTCCGGCAATATAGAGATTATCGCTATAATACCCCATTCCCTGTCCAGTACATAGAGATACTGAACCAGCACTCGTAAAAGTTCCTGTGCCTCCTGTTCTATAATATAGATTTCCTGCATTACCCAGAAAATATACATCTGATTCAACTGGTTCTATCCATTGAACTCTATCTACTGCGACTGTACCTGAAACTTTAGTAGCTGCGTACTGTGTTTGGAGGATGTCTGGATCGGAACGGTAGTCCAGAGACTGACCAAAATAGAATGAGCCAGTAACCCCTTTCTTAGAGGCTGAGGAAATCCCGCCATAATGTTGAGAAACCACCCATAATTTCATACATGATTACTGTGTTAAGTTTTGCGGATAATCATTTCCATCTATAACTCCAAACCTCTGATACGCTTTGATATACTGTCCACTTGTCTTATACCCATATCTTTGTTTCATCTTCTCTATTCCATCTCTGAATTGTCGGATATAGAAGGCTGCGTGCTGATCTTCTTTCTTCAGAGTCCAATATCTTCCTGCTGCCCCAAGCCATATAAGGTCATGGTAATCTTCAGGAATTGAAGGCATTTCACCTATTGTATATGTATCTCCTGATTTATCTGCTCCACCATAGGCTCTGGTGATTGTGATTGCAGTATTACCTGTTCTTGTGGCAATCTCATACCACCTTGAGTCAGTCCCAAACTGGAAATATCTGCCTACCATAAAAGCTGTCCAAGTTGTACTTCCACCAGTTATTGCATATTTTGAAGTTGCCGTAGTTATGGAAGCTGTACCAGTTGTATAGTCTGAAGCTGATAAGTCCTGTATAGCCTTAGTAAATACAACTGTTATAGTGTTACTTGCAGAAGAAGGAATTGGATAAATCTGAATTTCAGTATCATCTTTGACAAAAAAATACTCTGGAATATCGGAAGTATAACTTGTTCCCCATTGGTTTAATTTATTCCAATATTCCCAATCAGCAACTTCCGTTACTGGATAAACCACACTTCCAACAGTTACAGTTACAGCTTTCACTCTCCTGAAGTTATATCCAAAAGTGTATGCTTGTTGTGAAGCTACTGTTGAAGCTGTAGAAGTTGTTTCCAAGAAAGGCCAATTCCAATAGTCCAGAATATTTCGGTGTATCATATTGATATACCTATTGCCTCTAGTTACATTGGTTGAGGTGATATCCTGCGTTTCATCCTGATAAATTGTATTTAGTGTACCGTAACTAAGCATAAATTAACTCCAAGTAGTTTGCTTGACTGTTCCTCCCGTATAAGCTCCCTGATTTTGAGAACTTTGTGTATAATTTGTAAACATCATCTCTGTTGGCATCCTGCCTCCATAGGCATACCTGATATTATCTGGGCCCCCTCCAAATCTCAATCTTCCCGCATTTCTGCCACTATAAGTTCCTGTACCGCTATAAGTGTATCTTCCCCACATTTCCTTATCTACATATTTTGTCTGGCTTTTAGACTCTCCTGTCCATGCGGTTTGTGTCATATTGAACTCAAAAACGGTTCCCAATAATCTCTTACAACTATATCCACATCATACTGTTTTGTAAAATCAACTGCCTTCTGTTTATACTCTTCCTTATTGCCTTTATAGATTTTCTCAAGAGCTTGAATAATTGAATCAACTTTGGGGTAGAACTGATATCCGGCAAGAGGTGTCCACCACTTTTCACTATACTCCACTTTCTCCCCAGAACCGCAGAGTTCGGGCATGGAAGTCCAGTTACCTACGATTACTGGAACGCCACAACTTTGAGCTTCCACGATTGGTATCCCAAATCCCTCACCCGTAGAAGGATTAAGAAGTACATCAAAGGAAGAATAGAGTTTAGCTAAATCTTCTGAAGCAAACTTGTAAAGATAATTGTAAGGCAGAGTATAGAGAATTTTCTCTAGTATCCCCAAATGCTGACAGTACTCCGCTATATTCATACCCTGTTGGGAAGTGTCCATCATGGTATGGAGGTAGAGTCTTGCTTCAGGCTTATCTTTGGCAAATACCTGAAAAGACTCCAACGCTTGTTGAAAAGACTTCCTTGAAGGAACAGACTTATTCTGAGCTACCATGCCTACCACATACGCATTTTCAGGAATACCATAAATATTTCTGGAAACTTTTTTATTGCGTGGGTTAAATATCTTTGTGTCTATACAATGGGGAATATAGGTGTTCTCAATTCCTTTTCTTTTGAAAGCCTCATGACCACTCTTACTATAAGAGAGTACTTTGTAGGCTTCTTTAGCTCTAACTGCTACAGGATTGGGAACCTCATCATGGTCAACCGGAGTCCACGCAACCCAATTTATATTTCCCTTGAACATAGCTGTTTGAAGTATCCATATATCGCACAACGATATAACTATATCTGCCTGAAAGTCTTTTGCATGATTTACCATAGCATCTTCCCCCCAAGTCAAACTCATCCTAGGATAGTGGGGAATACCACCCAGATTGAGTATCCCTCCCTCCAGTCCATAGTAAGAAGATACTGCAATCGGGTATCCTGCTTCATGTAAAGCCCTTGTTACTAGAGCTGTCTGGTTTCCGTAGCCTGTAGGAGTCCAAGAGGAATTACTATGCCATAGAATCCTTAGTTTCCCTTCATGCTTCTTTACAGGTTCAATAGAACTTTTACCTTCAAGATGTGAGAGTTTTGCAGTAGAACATATTATCTTAACTCCTGCTTCTTTAGCTTTCTTACACCATTCCCGATCAGATTCATAATGAGGATATTTCTCCTGAGGCCAATTTCCTACCTTATCTATAGCTTCTCTTGTAATAAGCATACAAGCTCCTGTAACCCATTCCACTTCCCTGACTTTATCGTATTGTCCTTTATCTTCTTCCTTCATTCCTATATGACTGCCAAAACCTATAGCTCCTGCGTGTTGAATTTTACCGTCTGGGAATTTGAGGATTGCTCCGGCAATACCAGCTTTCTCTTTCTCAAGCTCCTCAACCATAGTTTTTAACCAATTCTTCTGGAGGTTTCCAGTACAGTCGGGATTAAGAAGAAGAGTATAGGCAGACGGAAATTTGAGTCCCTGATTGACTGCATGGGTAAATTTATAATTATGGTCATTGAATATCTTTTCAACTCCTACCCGGTTCAAATATCTTTTGTCCTTTGAATTATTATCTATAGCCATAATTTTAAAAGGATAACCTGCCTGGACTATCCCTTGATAACACATATCAAAGACTTCCTGTGAGTTATAGGTGGGGATAACAATTTGAACAAAATCTCTCGCTTTATCAGCCGTGAATATGAAGTATTTTGTCTGAGATTCATTATAAGTATCCAATATATCGTTGAATTGGGAAGTAACCTTTATTCCTTTGAACTGAGCCAGAAGATAGATGATTTCTTTAAGTTCCCCATAGAAATTCTTATGGAATGGATTATGAGACTGAAACTCTGGAGTATTGGGTTCTCTAGGAATTGAACCGACAAACTCACCATCTTTCTTTAGCACTCTACTAACTTCATTGATAAAACTCATAGGATTATCCAAATGCTCTATGGTTTCAAAGGAAACTACAATATCAAAAGTTTCATCAGGAAAATCAAGTTTTTCTGCATTACCGATCTGAAAAACAGGTTTCTTGAAATGAGATTTAGCAAATTCTATAGCCTCTGAAGATATATCCACTCCTGTAACCTCTCCTCCATTCTCGGCAATTAACTCACTTCCATATCCAGTCCCACAGGAAATATCAAGAACCTTCTTACCTTTACACCTGTAAGCTACCCACTCATACCTCTGCCAATGCTCATACTCTGCTGAATCTTTGGGTAATTGGTTAATCTCCTCCTCTGTGAATAAATGGTCGAATGTTACTCTTTCCATCTTTTATTATTTTAATTCCTTCAAAAGATTAATAACAAGCCTAAATAAAGCATATTGTACTCTATCAAAATATATTATTTTTTTACCTTTAAAAGGTTTTAAAGTTTTAACTTCTTTTAAAGTAATAATGTATGGTCTATCATATGAAACATTAGGAAATATCAATTTAATAGTCTGCTTAGGATCAGATTCATTCCCATAATCTATTTTCCAATCATCAAACCATCTTTTCTTCATATTTAACTCCCTTAATATAAATTGATTGAACAGAATGGTCGAAAACATACTCCGCATTATCGACTTTTAATCCTGTATCCTCAACCATCTTTTTTAATCCTTCTAAGGTAAATCCTGTTTTATGGTACTCCCCTGAATGTTCCTGGTTTCCATAGATAGCGTCAAGATAGAATCCCCTTTTATCAGAATCCTGCAACCACGTTTTTACGCACCATTCTAAATTAGGAACAATAATCGTGAAGATTCCTTTAGGTTCCAATACTCTGTAAAGTTCCTTTAAAGCGATGGGAACTTCAAATTTTCCTAAATGTTCTAAAGTGTGGGAGGTATAGACTTCCTGAATTGAGTTGTCGGGGAAGGGAAGGTTGATAAAATCAGCTTCATAATCAGCCTGACAATATTTATCTACTGAGGCATAGCCTTGCTTTGAGGAGTTTCCACTCCCGATGTTTAGTTTCATGCTTCCTTTTGTTTATTATAACACTATTGCTTTCCAGGCGAAGTCTAAATTAGAAGCCCCCGGATCAACACTTACGTTTAGTGTAAATTGAGTTGCAGTTAGCGTACTAACCCACCATCTTCCATAATCTGCCGTTCCCTGTTCTCCAAAAGTGATACTGATATCATCTAAGGTTGGAGTTACGGAAAGACCATGAGTCACAACTGCGGTTGTAGCCCCACTGGCTATAGTTCCTGTACCTGAATTTTCGGTTACATAGCCTTTATTGTTTCTAATTATTGATAATGAACTGGCTCCACGATTAAAAGCTACTTGGGTGCTACCATAAGTCGCAAAGGTATTTCCCGTATAACAACCGCTACAAGCTCCACTTTCATAAATGCCGTAAGTCTGACAATCGGCTACCCGATAAGAATAATAATCATTTCCAAAGAAACATCCAGTAATTGTATTTTGGTCGGTTAGTGAACCATGAACGATATATACTCCGTATGGATAAACGGCGTCAACTGCCGCACCATTTCCTGCTATTATCGATCCTGTGATGGTGCAATTTACGACTGAAGATAAAACTATACCCGCATCATCATTGTCAACAAACTGTCCCCCGACAATGGAATAATCATGACCTAAATTTGCGCCATAACGACCATTTTGATAACAATGTACCCCATTAAGTGTGTGCCACCGTTCTCCCGCTCCCGTTATTCCAATCCCATCAAGAGTATTAAGATAATAAAATCCTCCATTAACCGTACAATGAGTAGCCGTATGAAAGGTTAATCCATAATTATAGTTTGAAGCGCCAATACAGTTATTTATCGACACTCCACCACTTGTATCCTCAATACAGTAGCCGTTTCTATTGCCTATTGAAATACAATCTGAAACGATAACTTTTGAAGGTTGACCTGTTCCATTACTTACAAAAATACCAGCATCAAGAGCTTGTCCTGAAACTGAGGCATTATTATTTTCTGTTCGACATCTACTCACAATTGTTTCAGCATCAACATCAGGACTCGAATTTGATGGCCAAACACCTATTCCTGATGAATGGGCGTTTATCACCCAGACATTTTCTATCCTGGCGTTATTTACCCATTGAAATTGGATACCGTAAAGTTCATTGGCGGCCAAACTTGTTTGTCCTGCACGGTTGGCATCAACTTTAAGATTTCGGATTTGACAACGATAAGTTGTACTGTAGTCAGCAGAAAGTAATTGAATACCATTGGGTAAAATGACTGCCGTTCTAATTAAAACATCAGTAATACTTGAACTTATAACTCCATCTGCCAATTTTAATATCGTTCCAAATCCACTTCCTTCTAAAATTACATCAGTGGGAATTTTAAGATATTGGCTTAAAGAGAAAGTTCCTATTCCCAAATGAACTATTCCTCCACCTGCCGTACTTGCAGCGTTAAGTGCGGACTGTATTTCGGCATTATCAGCCGTACCATCACAAAGATATTCACTATTGGCTTCTAAACCCACATAATAACTAATTCCCCTAGATACTCTAAGGGAGTTTATATGGGATTCAATAATATCATCAGCAGTAGTTAGAGTTGATGAATTTGAAGATGATCCTAAAGGAAATGCCATACATATTTAGCTATTCAGGAGGATGCAATTTTATATGACATCCTCTGCATAATAAAGTTAAATTTTTTTCACTATCGTCATGGGAAATATCCCAATGAATAATATGATGAATTACGTTACTATTTCCCTTTCCACAATTTGTACATTTTCCTTCATATTTTTCTATTATATTAAACCTTGTTTCTTTCCATTTTCTTTTTGTAAGCCTATTTCCTTCCTCATCTGTATGAAATCGTGATGTCTGGTGCTGTTCCCGCAGCTATAATACAGGACAATCCAGTCGTAAACCGGCAGTTATAACCCAAAGTAGTCTGAGCATTTCCTGAAACTATCGCTATTGTTCCACCTCCACCGGCCGTACCATCTGTTAAAGTTATAGTTCCTGTTGCTCCTGCGGTATTGATGGTTAATAAATGAAGTAATCCTGCAGCACTTGAAATAGTTGAAGTTCCGGCAGCAGCAATATGAGTCCCTGAAAAAGGTTGTTCTACATGAAGCGATCTGACAGGGGACATCCTTACATTACCAAATTTATTTTCCGTAATCGCAGTTGGAGATGTATCGTCAAGTTGAGCTACTAAACCTGCGGCTTGTATTCCTATTCCAGTAGAATCAGTGGCATCAACGATTGATCTGCCTCTATCCCAAGAAGTACCGTTAAAAATGTGACCAATACTCCAAGAATATGTTAAGACTCCACTCTGATTATGAATATATCCTATGGTATTTGAAACACTATCGGAAGCTGCTGCTTGTCCTCCTGTTTGTCTAACAAGAATATTACCACCTGCTTCTATATGACTTGAGGCTATATTAACCGTACCGGCCTTCAACATATCCAAAGTGCCAGATTTAATGAGGTCTAAAGTCCCTAAAGAAATATCCCCTCCGACTATATCTACCGCAACTGTTCCTGATATTGCAGATAAAGTTCCTATCGTATCTATCGTTCCTGAAGATACTTTATCTATTGTTCCTGCCCTCAACATATCAACTGTTCCACCTGCAAGTTTATCAATCGTTCCTGCCTTTAACATATCAAGAGTTCCAGCTTTAAGAATATCCAAAGAACCAGCCTGAAGCATCCCTACAGTATTTACTGTACCTGAAGCAAGTTTATCAATAGTTCCACCTTGAAGATTTGTTACAGTTCCGAGGATTGCGATTATATTTACAGTTCCAACTACAGTATTAAGGGAATCAAGAGTTCCACCAGTCACATTAACAGAAGTTGTACCCGAAAGAGCAGCTAAAGTACCACCTGAAATATGAGATCGCCTTGCAACAACTCCTGTTGAAGTTTCAATAAATGCTTGGTGGTTTCTTGCTCCTACATCTGCTGGTATTGCCATAGATTATCTCTTTCTTCTTCCTAAACGTCTTTTAATTGCTCCCTGCATTTGCATTTGTCTTGGATTACCCATTGGCATACCTTGACCCATACTAGGTGGCATCTGATCCATACCCCCAACCATAGGCATTGGTCTTTTCATTTGATTCATCATGTTATCCATTTTTGTTTTCTATGATCTTTTTTAGTTCATCATTAGTAACTGTTGCCCTAAGTTTGTATCCCATTTCTCTCACTTTAGCAAACATTTCTTTCCTTGACAAATCAACTTTTTCAGACTTGAATCCTGCCGGATTTAGGTCTTTGAGATCAGGAAATTCCTCTTCTACTTGAATTGTTGCTTCCTGATGTTCTGGTTCTTCTTTAATACGATCTGCAGATACAACAATTTTACTCATTAACTCTGCCCTTTTTGTCTGGTCGTTCAAGAGTTTTATTTCTCCATTTCTTACTAACTCCCGATCTATCAGGTGTTTGGCTCCATGATAGACAATAAATGGAGGCCAATTCTTAGTTTCTCCAGACCCTACAATATAATTTTCCCTATTATATTGAAAAGTGAATCCCAAATCTGTGTAATTATGAAATGGGATAGTATCGTATGTTCCCATATTTTGCTTCCTTTCTCTAAATTTGTAATCAGACTTTTGGGCAAGACCGCAATCCTGCCCAAATTGTCTAATTATAATTATAGACCAATTTGTCCAATCAATTATTAGTCAATAATTAAATGTACCAATCCTTGTGTTGCGTCAACTGAAACTACTTCTCTTGACCAACCAAGAACTGTATCTGCTACATCTGCCGCTAACATAGCTTTGACCGCACCTGCTGTTCCTGCAGAATGAGTAATACCCTGTGCATCTGCTGCAGAATTATCAGTTGAATCAAAAAGGACTGTTGCATCCCCTCCTGTTTGAATCCAACCATAATATGCTTCAGTCATAGCATATAAAGCTACTCCAACTGCCCCACCTGTAGGCGTAGTTGGAAATTGAATCACTCCATCATACGCATTCTTTCTTACAGTTATCTGTGAAGAAGTTGTAAGAGCAATCTTTACCGGTCTGTCAACATAGAATTTACAGGTTCCCGTTGTTGATGTTTGCACATCATGCCTGATTATTCTAAAAAGCTGACCAATACCAGTTGAAGATTCTACAACCAATTGACCTTGTTCAAATTGGTTTGCTGTTACTGCTGTTCCGCCTAAGGTTACCGGAATCATAGTATCGTTGATTGCTACTGCTGCCTGACACACCATAGAACGATAATTTGTATCTTCTGCAGCTTCCTGCAAAAGATTTCCAGTTACTAAAGCTGAACCTCCAGCTTGAACATATCTGTATTTATTTCCAAATTCATCAAATCCTAAAGCTCCCAAATTATGCTGTGGATTTTCTGTTTCTGTCCATAGGTCTTGTGCTGCTAAATTTATTATACCTGCCATATTTTTCACCGCCTTTCTAATTTATAAATCAATTTTTAATAATATCCAACATTAAACTGTTGGATTTATTGCGATACCAATAGTGTTTGTAGCAGTATTAAATGCCTGCATTTGTATTCTGCCGGAAGCTGTTGCTTCCCAATCCGTAATTCCTGTGCTCAAGAATGGCATTCCTGTTACTAAGATGTGACCAGTTGCAGTTTGTGCTGATAAATTCATACAAGCTGTGACTGCCTGACCATTATTGGTTGAGAACGCATAAAACATGCAATCTCTAAACTCTGTCCATCGGTCAATTCCCGAAGTACCAGTTACAAGAACATGAGTTTGTGTTCCTGCTGTATCTGCGTGCATCGTAAACCGACACCCGTCAAATACACATCGTTTTGTTCCGCCCTCAAGTTCTATTGATGTGTTTGCAACCCCTCTAGTCATTGTGTCTGCTCCAAAGGTACAACCAGAAAAATAGTTTTCCTCTGCTCCATTAAGGTTCAAAGCTCTCCAGGGAGTAGAGTCTGCCGAAGTAGCGTTTGACGTTCCCTTAAAATCACAATTCTGCCAAAAGTTACGATGGCCCGTTATTGATACAGTTTCGTCAATGTCTGCTGAACTGGTAAAGGTAAGATTCTTAAAAAGAGAACCATGTTCAGAAACAACAAGCGAACCACCTGTGTCAAAAGTTAAACCTGCACGAATATTCTGTGCAACTGGGGCAGCACTTCCAATTAAATGAGTAAATCTCTTTGCCCATGTAATAGCTGTAGTTTCTGTTGTTCTTCCTATCCCTCCTGTTGGAGCAATAACCACTACATCGTGATCTCCGCTTGTGCATAACGCATAAGCAGCTGCTACCGTTGCAAGAGCCCTACTCTGTTCCCTTCCATCTGCTGAGTCACTTCCTGCTGATGGATCAACGTAGAAAATCTTTCCAACATAGGGTAAACCTATCATTCCTGCCAAATCTTCGGGATAAATTTTATGTCCGAATTTAAGAGCTGGAATATATTGACTTGCTTTTCCCATAATATTTTTTCACCTCCTTTCAGTTTTGAATTAAAAGGCCACCCGCAAAAGGTGGCCCTCTAATTCTTTTAACCTTCTGCTATCCTGAATTTGCTCGTCAATAGCAATATTTTTTTTTAACCTGTTATTCCTGTTAATCTACCCATGTATCTTGGCCCTGCTGAAACCAGATTGCCTTCCAATATGATCTGTCCGATTTCCGCATACTGGTTGGTAGGTTCTTTCAAACCGCTCCATGAAAAGCCTGTGGCTTTAGGAGCATCTTCATAAACACCCTGGAAGTTTGAAGAACTCAAACTTATTGAGGAATATTTATGAGATTTCAGACCGTACCAGTTAAGATACTTCTCGTTCAGCATCCAAAGTGTTTGGGAAGTACATTTTTCATCCCTTACAAATGGAACTCCTCTGAAGAATAAAGCATCAAAACCAATCTCTCCCTGCAACGCCCCTCGGCTCTCTGCGACTCCACTTCGGGTTGCCTGAGCATAACCTTTGGCATCATAATTTGCCTGTACGGTTGGCTGAAGTAACGCCTCATAGATTGTCCAGATTGCTTCTGTTGCAACGATCAAACTTGGTCTTTCTCCACCTCTGGCACAGTTATCATACAATGCTCCCATAAGAGCTGGTGTAAGAGTACCTCCTGATGCAGTTCGGGTTGCATTTAACATAGAATAAGTTGATCTTGCTAATCCACCGTAGGTTGCTACCGAAGTAGCATCATCCACGATAGCATCAAGACCCAAAAAATCCTTATTACTATTGCCTGTACCGTCTGCGTACATCAGAGTGCCAATAGAATCAATCATATCCATCTGGGCTGATTCCATTTCTACCTTCACCAAATTCAAGACTCCTGCCGGAGTGGCATTTACATCCACTTCCATTCCCGGAAGAACTACCGACTGGTAGTAACCTCTGGGATCAAAAGACAGAACTTGTCTTGTATTGATTTTGGTTGTTGAAAAAGTATCTAATCCTGAAAATGAACCTCCAGCCGTAGATTTTTGGTACTTAAAAGGAAACTTTAGAGTTTCTCCATTCCAAGACTTTCCATTTCCTAGAATCCTAAGAGTTAGAACATTGGAATTAAGTATATTATCAACGATTTTTGGGACAATTTCGTCTTGTGTAACCGATTGAACATAACTATCAAATGTCATTTTGACTCACCCCCTTTAAAATATTTAAATTCTTAATAATATTAACTAATTCTTCCAGCAGCATCGCTAACTATATCTTCCAAACTTCTCTTATGCAGAGATTGGTATGGTGTAGATTGTTTCGCACCGCCTTCGGTCTTAGCCGATGAACCTATCGGAGCTGCTTTCTTTCTCAAAGCGTGTTTTTCTCCTGTTTTTTCTGCTGTGTCAATTTTCTTCATAAGTTCGTAACCTACTGCAATATCCCCGATCTTATGAGCGTAGCAAAATTGCAAGAGCTTCTGCTCGTCAAATTCTCCAACTTGATCTTTAAGTTGAACTAGAGCATTGGACAATGCTTGATCTTCTGCCGTTATCCGGCCCTGTTCAGCTTGTTGAGCCTGTTGAAGCTGAGAAAAAACCTCCTCCTTTGCCTTTTGGATAACCTCCGGCCAAGTCTTAGGCTCCCATTCCTTACTTTCAGGTCTGTTTTGCCCTACTTGAGTCCTCAGGTTAGCCAACTCTCTTTCAAGGTTCTCCACCCTGCTTGCTTTTTCGTAAACTTCCTTCCATCTAGGGTGCTGATGAAACGGAATATTCTGGTCTTGAGCTTGACCCTCTTGACCTTCAGGCTTATTTTCTACTGGTGGAGTAGCTTGAGCTTCCCCCTCAATTTCGGTATCACCGACTGCACCAAAAACATTAGTATCTTCAGGCATATAGCCTCCTTCTACGCTCTTTTAGCGTTGGTAGCGACAACGAAAGGGATGTTAATAGCCTTTGGAGAGATATTAAAACGAAGGTTAAAAGGAAATCAAGTCAACTCGATAATGACTAACGGTA
>C687J35021_10002218_pt1 | contig 13939 bp, 19 predicted proteins | sample RifCSPhighO2_12_FD_35021 | JGI IMG/M metagenome (IMG submission 35021)
CCCGCCGCTCGCGCCGCTGGCAGGTGCTACAGTACAGCACGCTGCCGCCTGAGTAGGGCGTGCCGCAGCCGTAGCAGGTGGCGGGGATAACGACCTCCACATCAAGGGCCACCTGTAATCATCCGACCAGTCTTAGCTGTGCCGCCCCACGATTGCCGCGTTCAATATTGCAAGCGAGATGCGCCAGGCGCGTGTTTGCGTAGGAATGAGTCCCGCCCTTGGAGACAGGCAGCACGTGGTCGATAGAGCGTTCAGTCTCGGCTACGCGCTTGTGGCAGATGCCACAGTAGCCGCCGTCACGCGCGACTAACACAGCCAGGTCTACGCGCTCAACGAAGCCGCCCCGTAACCGGACTCGGCGGCGTTGCCGTATCTCGCGATTCTTTTCAGCGTGCGCCGCACGCCAACGGCGCTTTTCTTCACGGTGGGCCGCATGGTAAGCGGCACTCACCGCACGCTGTTCCTCGCGATGGATCAAGCGATAGGTCGTGAAGTACTCACTATGGGCTGATCGCCAAGCGGCATTGTAGACACGGCTTTCCTCACGATGGGCCGCGCGATAAGTCACCATATAATCGGGATGGAGGGCGCGGTAAGCGGCTTGGTAAGCGCGTCGCTTTTCTAGGGCGCTCCCTGTCGCTTCTAGGCTCATCTAATCTCCTTTTCTGTAAACAACCAACCCCGCGCGTAACAGGAAGGCGAGCATCGCGCCAGTCACAGCCGCACTGCCGCCTACGGCGAGCATGACGGCGCCAGGGATGGGGTCGGGCCACGCGAGCAGAAACACCAGCAGCGCCGAGAGGCCGGCGTCGGCCATCGCCAGGACCATTAAGAACGTACTCATCGGTTACTCCCTTTTCAGCGGCGCGGGCCGCAAGGCACTTGCCCATTGGGTGCCGGACAGATGATCACCGGTTCGTGAATCAGACAATGATCGTCGAGCGGCCTATTGCACTTTGCACAGATCCCTGATTCAGCCATCATTCATCATCCTCCTTCACGAAGGCGTACCAGAGCATCGCAAGCCCAGCGCCGCCCAGGACGCCCGCCATCAGGCAAGCAGCCTTAGTTGGGCTGTTCCGCGATTACCGCGCCGTAGGTTACAAGCTAGATGCGCGAGCCGCGTATTCGCGTAAGAGTGCGCGCCACCTTTTGAGACTGGCAGGACGTGGTCGATCGAGCGCTCGGCCACGGCTACGCGCTTGTGACAGATGCCGCAATAGCCGCCGTCACGCTTGACCAGAGCGACCAACTCAACCCTCTCTACAAAGCCGCCCCGGATGCGGACTCGGCGGCGGTGGCTCCGTTCACGCACTTGCTCTGGGTGAGTTGCACGGTTCACCGCGACGTAAGCGCGACGCTCGTTGAGATGCGTCGCGTAGTAAGTACGCTGCTCCTCTCGATGGGATGCGTTATAGGTAGATTGAGAGGCGCGTAACTGTTCACGGTGCGTGACGCGATATCTGGCTTCCTGGGCGTGACGCATCTCAGGATGCGCTTTGCGATGGGCTGCGTCGTAGGCGCGCTTTTTCTCTGGGTCACTGTAAGGCAAATAGTCCCGCCTCTCTGACGCCTAGATTATATCTGAACGCCAGGAAGAAGCGGCGACGTACACAAGGATCAGGCTCATGTGCACCCCGCAAGCCGATCATTGCGCAGGTCAGCCCGCAAGAAGTTGAAACCATTTTCCGCCGCCAAAAAGTAGCAGCGTCCTTGGGGCATCTCGACGTTCCAGCCCTGGCAGCCGGCAGTTAGCGGCATGTGTATACCTGACCAGTAATATACGTCGTCGGTAGGGTCGCCGCCCGGCCAGTCGAGGAGCATGAGCGCCACGCGCCGCGCCCTCAGCGTGTCGCCGCCGCAGTAGTAGACGTAGCGCGTCCCGTCCGCGTGCTGGCCCACGCCCACGTCCGGCAAAGCGCGTGGCAGCGTGAACGCGTGGACGGTATCGATGTCGAAGCGCGTCGGCTGCCAAACGCCCGTCCCGCAGCTCATCACCGTGTAGAAGGCCGTCAGGTCGCAGCGAAAGTCGTTTAGGTCGAAATACTGCTCATGCTCGCCCATCGCGTGGCCGTAGTTCAGGCCCTCGTGGGCGATGGTCGTCTTCCAATCGCTATAGAGCAAGGCGCGCCGGAAGAAGATCATCACGGGGTCTGCCCAATACTGGATGCAGCCCGCAGCGCCCTGGCCGCAGGCGCTGATGAAGGTTGCATCGTCCGGCATGGTGAGCCAGATGTCCGGTGTGCCATCCGTAACCTCGACAGCGCCAATGCCGATGCTGATGAACCCGGCGCTCGCCACCTGTAGCGCTTGCGCCTTGAAGTCCGGGTAGGCGGCGGCGTTGGCCTCGAAGCGGTAGATGACATAGCCGCGGTCGATGGCGCGATTCATCACCGTCGTTGGGATGCCAGGCAGCCAGCGCTCATGCTTCGATTCTGCGGGGGCCGTGACGATCAGCCAGACGCCAACGAGAAACAGGGCAAGCGCAAGTAGGCGTAGACGTTTCATGTCGTTAGGACTCGGCTGGCTGAATAGCGATAGACGATACGCGGGCCGAAGACGTAGGAGAATACTTCCTCTCGTGTGACTAGCCCTCTATCGACCAAGCCCTGAACCGTCCATCTCGTGGTCCCATTGACAAATTCGCCTACCTCAGTGCCTCGCACGAAGTCATCAAGGTCAGTTGCGCTACATCGAGGATTCTCCTCAATGAAAAGAAGAAGGCGTTTCTGCCGGTCACTCATTGGCCGCTTCACTTTATAAAACCCGCCGTCTCTTCCGCTGTAAGGAAGCGCCCCGTCGCTTGGTTAAGGCCCACCGGCGTTTGGTTCTCGCGCACGGTAACGATGATCCGGCCATCCGTGCAGCTCAGAAACTTCGCCTGCGTATCAGGGTCAACGCCGCGCGTTTGCGTCCAGCCTTCAAGGCAGCGCACGGCGTCAGGCGAGCGGATCAGGTTGACCACCGGGTCTACTGCCTCTTCGATGGGGTTGACCACGTAGGCAGCCACCAGAAGCCACAGGACAGCGAACAGTGCCGCCACCGCCCAACCGTAGTCACGAAACGCACGCCGGAAGCTCCACCCGCCGTAGAGCCGTAGATTCATCTCCATATCCTCCGCAGAATCTCGATAATCAAGAGCACTAGACTGAGCAGGATCAACCAGTCGAAGACGCTCATTCCCTATCCTTCGGCAGCGGTTCGAGCCCCAGCCGCCCCTCGATGCGCCCTAGCTGTACGGCGATTACGCCAAAGCGCGCCTCATCTGCCTTTAGGTGGTCGGCCACGGTCCCGTTCATCGTTGCCTGCTTATCGTCGACCTTCTCCAGCAGCGTAATCGCGTGCCAGAGCTTGCTCGCGAGATAGCGCACGCCGCCGCCGAGGAAGCCGATGAGGGCGATAATCTCCACAACCAGCCGCACTATCTCGTAGGTGTTCACCCTAGAACCTCGTGAATGCAAAAAGCCCGCCTCAGAGACGGACGCTTGCGCGCTGGCCTCGGATGGCGGGCTGACCGCGATAGTCTCGCGGCGGACCCCTGTATTCGATTCTGCCGTCAGTCTACCCTAACCGGCTCCCTCACGTCGGCGGCGCGCCGTCGCGCGCGTCCGAGCGCCTTCATCAGTGCCCGGTTAGCTCGTAGGCGCGTCTCGTCCGCAGACGCCATCGCCAGCGCCCACTGGCGCCACGCCTCCAGGAGCGCCGGGTCTGTCGGCAGCGCCGGTAGGTCGTTCATCAGGCAATCAGCGCGGTGTCCTGAACGGACAATACGTGCCGCCAGTTGAACCGGGCGCTCTCGACGCCGCCACGGACAAAGATAATGTGCTCGGCAGTCGACGTGTAGGAGTCTGCTTTGATGAGCAGATTCCCGCCCGCGCCGTTGGTATAAATCACCTTGTAATTTTTCACCGCTGTTGCTCCTTCAGATACACCAATGCTTGCCAAATGTGCCGCCGCAATCACGAGCGGCAATGCCAAAACCTGACGACGTTTTATGCTTCACCTTGCCTTCCTACGTTGCGCCTGCCCGGAGGTAACGCATCCACGAATTAGCTTTCAGCGTCCCGCCCCCTGCGCTCGCTGAATCAAGGATTAGTTGTGCTGTGCCGGCAGTTGCACCGATAACGATCAGCGCGTAGTAACGGATCAGATCACCCGATGCAGTTGCTGACGTACCTATCTGCGTCCCAATCACCGCAGAGACGCCGACCAAGCTGGAGCCCACACCGGAGAGACTTATATCCTCCAGGCCGTGAATGCCTGACGCGCCCGATGGGAGCGTCCAGTAGAGTTGCAGATTGTCGGTTGCAGGGTCGTTAAATAGACCTGCCTCTACCCAATAGGCCGAGTTGGCCTCGACAGCGAAGGCGAAGTCCGCATCGTTTTCCTCGACGTTTACATATGCCTGATCCGATGCCTTGCGGATCAGGCTCCCACTGCCGGGCGCCCACGCCGGCAGTCCGTTCGTTACCTGCAGGACGTGACCATTCGTACCCGCCGCTAGCTTTGCTGGCAGATTCGCAGCCGAGGCGTAGAAGAAGTCACCGGCCGCAGCCGCCAGTGACGACGGCTCAGCCAGAAGGTTGTCACGGACGTGGGTGTTGAGGTTCGGGGCGGTGACGATCTCCCCAGTGACCCATGTGCGCGGCGTCGTCCAGCTCATCAGGTCAACCGCCGACGCATCATGATCGAATCTGCCTTGACAACGGTGTTTCCGGACGAGGCGTTCTGAGCCCAGCGAAACACAACGTTGCCCGCGTTGGTCGAATTGACGATGACCGCATCGACCACCACTAGCGTTGGGTTGGTGACGCCGCCAGTGAGCTCGGACGTGAGCGTCGCAGCAAAACGCACGGCGTCGCCAGAGCCGGCCTCAAACATCATCACGTGGCCATGCCAACCAGTTGCACTTGCGGGGATGGAGAACGCGTGACGAAACCCGCCCGCAACGGAAATCGTGACCCACAAGACTAGCCGGACTGCCCAGACTTCCGAGGCGGCGATGGCAAAAGTAAAGTCTTCATCATCCTGAATCGTGGTGGACGTTGTTACGGTTTCATCTGCCGCCTTGACCGTAGGAATCCAACCCGCGATCCGGTCACCTGAGGGCGCCCACGCCGCCGCACCAGAGACGACGCTTAACAGATAGGCGTTACTGCCAACTGCCAGCCGCGCGAGCGCATTAGCGCCGGTCGCCTGGACGATATCGCCGGCCGTCGTGACTTTCGCAGCCATGAACTCTGACTCGTTGTCGCGGACATGCGCGTTGAAGATAGCCGCAGTCGGCACCTCTCCCACCGTCCATGTGCGCGGCGTCGTCCAGCTCATTAGTTGAGCTTCTGTCGTTCCATGAATGACGAAGCACCCTTGACCACGGTGTCACCCGCGGCCGCGTTCTGAGCCCAGCGCAGTTGCACCGTCCCCGCGTTCGCGCCGTTGACGATGACTGCCTCGATGATGACGAGATTGTCCGTAGCCGAGACGGTGTTGACGACCGCTACGGTTACGTCCGGCTGGAAGTCGACGCCCTCGCTGGCGCCGGCCGCATAGATCAAGATGCCATGCCAGCCAGTGGCGCCGGCCGGCACCGTGAAATCGGACTTCCAGCCTCCCGTCGACGACTGCGTGACGTACAGATAAAGCGTAACGGCCCATGTCTCATTCGCCGCGATCGCGAAAGAGAAGTCGGCATCGTCCTGCAGGGTCGTGGAGCTGGAGACTGTTTCATCCGACGCTTTGCGCTTGTCGATGATGGCCTTCACCGTGGCGGTGCCATCGACCCACGCGGGTACGCCGCTCACCAACGCCAGAACGTCACCCGCGCTACCAATGGGTAGACGAGTGATGACGTTGGCGCCGGATGCGTAGGGTAGATCGCCGGCCGTTGTCACCTTGGCGGGCGGCGTCTCTCCAAAGTTGTCGCGGACATGCGCGTTGAAGATAGCCGCAGTCGGCACCTCTCCCACCGTCCATGTGCGCGGCGTCGTCCAGGCCATCTAGCCCCGCCGGCGCTTTGTCGCTTCCGCACGCTCAGCCGCCGCGCGCTCAAGCATTGCATTGAGGTCAAAACCGGGGCGTTGCGAGAATCCGACGCGGGCATAGGCCGTCTCAACGCTCGGTGTCTCGACATCCGCCACACCGAAGGCCACATTCTCGACCTTGAGATCGTCCAGCGTCTCGCCCGGTAGCCAGTTGCGATTCTCAATCGGTCGCCTCAGTAGCTCGCTCTCGAAGGCGGCAACGTCGTCGGGGAAGACGACGGGTAGCCAGCCGCCGCCATGTAGCGCGTTGAGACAGACGGTGCAAAACATACGCCGGTCGTCGGGGTCGGCGAAGAGGCAGTTGTTGCAGTCAGGGCAATCGACCAGCCAGCGGCCGTGCTCGACGCGCGCGTACCGCGCCTCCGTGCCCGTTGTCATCGGTGGACGCACGCCCTGAGCGCGCACGTAGCCGTCGAGGCTGCCGTAGCCGTGCCGGCTGACCGTCTGAATCTCATGGATGTAGTCGCGTCTGGCCATGCCTAATACCCCAGCTTTGCTGTACCCAAAACTCCCGTGCCGAGAATCCAGTAGCCACCGTCAGCCGTGGCTGGCGAAAGCTCGTAAGTGACTATGTGTCGCGCGCCCTGGTCGATGGTGTGAGTGATCGACTCGATGTAAAAGTCGGCGTTGATCCCCAACTCAGCGTTGCCATTCGCCTTGATTGTGATCCGGTCGGAAATCTCCCGCGTGAGTGCCTGCGTCATGTGGGCCGCGTCCTTGTTGGCAACAAAGGATATTGAGAGGACGGGCACCGGGTCCTTATAGCGGCTCACTACATAGTCGCAAAAGGCCTGCGCCTCGTTGATGGTGGGCAGCCAGATCGCGGGGTTGTTATAGGTCCGCTTGCCGTAGGCCGTTTGAGAGGTGGCATCGGACGCCTGGACCGACGTCGGCTCATCCTTCGTCACCGCCGTCCCGCGTGCCTTGATCAGGGTCAGGGTCGCCGAGGCGCTGACGTTATTGTTGGTCAGCGTGATGTACATCCGGCGGGCCGACTTGACGACGGCGATGCCGATGTCGTCATTCGCGACGCCCGTCTGGGTAATGTCCGTCACGATAACCGGCGTCGTCCAGGTCTCGACGTAGGCCCCGGCGGCGCCGCCCGATGCATCGTTTGGATACTGCGCGATGAAGGTTTGAGATTGTCCCGGAGCCAGGATCGGCGCCGTACCGTTGAACGTCCAGAGGTCAGCAATCGCCGCGACCGTATAGGGCTGCACGAGCGCCGTGACCTCGTTGAAAATCTCCCTTAGCGGGTCCTGCTCAACGATCTCCGTATAATGCAGCGCGTCGGCCGAGTCGTCGCTGAAGGTGGCCTGCGATGTCGTACTGCGCGCCGTCGTCAGGCGGGCAGTACGATCTTCAAAGGCTAAGGTCCCGTCAGCCTCTTCCCAGAAGAATCCTAGCTCCGTCTCCTCGATCTCGCGTATCGCCTCAAGCGCGTCCTTCTCTTCGACGAACCAGCGCCCCGTCATGGTCTGGCCTACATCGATGTCGTAATCGGCGCCCACAAGTCCTACAGCCGTCAGGATGGCTGTAATCAATGTGCCGGTTAGGTCGCCGCTGTTGGCTGCCGGGTTAACCTTTTTGCCCACGAGTTTGATCATGGGGCCAACCCCCATCAGGGTGGCTGACGCCCAAGGGCCGGGGACGGTCTGCGGCTGGATGCGGTCGAGTACGCCCGTCCAGAGAGTCCGGGCCGAAGCGCCGGTCGTGCGCACTCTGATCTTTCGCCCCGGCAGGAGCAGCCCCGTCAGGGGTGAGGATGTATTGAAAGGGCTGTAGGTGCCGGTCGTGTTGAGCAGGAGCGCCTGTATCTGGCCCGCCGTCGCGCGGCCGGTGAGCTGTGAGGCATAGTTACGGCCTCGCTTGAATTGGACGTTCAGCGTGGCTGCGGTGATATCCTCCCCTGTGTCGCCGTAATCTCCATCGTTGCTCCAATCAACCTCTAAGACGTAAGCAATCGCCTCAACTATCACCACCGTGAACGCCGGCGTGGCAACGAGGGCACCGGCAGCCGTTAACGCCGTCGCTGGTACTGTGACCGTGATCGTTTCGGTTGCGGTGATATCGTAATCGGGCGAGGCTGTCAGCGTGATTGTCACCACGGTATCTGAGGTGCGCACGACGGCGCCCACGACCTCTAGCGCCTTAACTTTGGCATCCCAACCCAGCGCTTCGGCCTGTGCCGAATCCAACCCATTTATGATGTTCTGCCGCTGCGCGTTGAAGGTTGCGCCCGACGCTACCCACGTATCATTGGTCAGCGTGATGATGATCGTTTTGCCACCCGCAACGATGTCGGCTTCACTAATCGCGGCTGTTGCAGTCCCGGTAATGGCGGCAGAGGGAGGGAGGGCAAAGGATATCTTGAGCCCCAGATGGACACCGCCTGTAAGGCTGGCTGGCGTTACTGCTGGCGTGCTCGACCAGTCGTACTGACGGCCCGCTGTGAGTGCCACGTCAAAGCTCGCATTGCCGCTCGTGGCGGCGTCCGTGATCGTCACAGCTACGCCCGCGAGGTCGGCCACGTCCTCACGAAGCTGGAAGGTGTACGCGTCGCCTCCGGCGCCGGGTGCAGTGCTCAGCTTGGCGTACAGCGCCTTGGCTGTGCCTCCGGCGAGGATCATGTACTGTGTATTCTCGGTCGCGCTCCAAGCAGCGGCACCATTGCCTTGCATTTTCTCGTACTCGACAGCACTCGTGCTCGGCGGGTCATCGTCGCCGAAGAGGATGCAGGACTCGCCTGGTGTCGTCGGCGTGATCGCCACGGACCACTGGACATCGCGGCCCGTAGGTGTGTCGGTCGGCACGCTACGTAGGCTCGCGGTCTGGCCGGCCGTAAACGCAACTGAGCCCGTGTCAGACTTGACCGCCGACTCGCCCTCGACATAGCTGATCAGCAACTCCGTCACGACGCCATCCAGCATCACGGCATACTCGTAGGCATTTGGGGCCACGCCAGGCACGCCGCTGATGCTCGTGTAGAGGGCGGTGATGTTGCCCGCGAGCGGCAACGGCTGCGCCACATCTGTCTCTGTCGCATCCCAGGCGCGTCCACCGACTTGCAGCCCGTGGTAGTTGGTCGCCGTATTCGAAGGCACGTTCGCAGAGCCGCTAAAGAGTACGAAGTAGTCGTCTGTCACAGACTCAGCCAGGATCGACCAGTAGGAGTCCGCTACCGTGGGCGTCCCGGTCGGGTCGATTTCCATTTCGATCAAATCACCAGCGGCGAACGATACGGAGAGGCCGGTGATGTTACCAGTGACCGCCGTCTCAGCAATCGTGACGGTTGCCGCCGTCGCGACGCCGTTTTTCATCACGGTGAACTTTTGCGATTTGCCAACGCCCGGCGCCGTGGCTACCTCAAGGTAAAGCTCAGAGATTGTGAAGGCGGCGGCGCTGGGGATGTCCCGAAGCCCGATTGTGCTGGTGGACGCGGCGCCATTCGCGCCGATGAAGTCATACAGCGTAAGCGTCGGGCTAAATGCTGCGGCTACGTCCATGCCGTTGATTAGGAACTTCGTCGTCATGCTGCACCAAGACCGGGGACGCCCCTGAAGCCGCCACGACGGGCCGCATCGACGACGGCGCGCTCGACGGCGCGGTCGAACTCTGGTGCGCCTGTCACGGGGACGTAGACCACGGTCATGCCGCCGCCGCCCTGGCGGTTTTCTGCGGCTGTCATGACGCGTTCACCCTTGTGCAGCAGGGCGGGGAAGTTGTCGAAGGGGACGAAAGGCATACCAGCCGCGAGGCGTGGTATCGACCCGAGACCCGGCAATCTTACTTCGGGAGTGCTGCCCAAAATCCCGAGATTCACACCCGGTATCAGCACCTTGCCCGACAGGCTATTCAGCAGGCTGTTTATGCCGTCGATCACTCCATTGGCGAGCGCCTTGCCCAACGCAAGTCCAGCCCTAGCAGCGTCACTCACAAGGCCAAGCACGATCCCGGGGATGTTGCCGAATTGCATCTTGAGGTAGCCAATGAGCAGGTCAACCGTCGCGCCCGCGATGTCCTTCATCTCGCCCCAGGCGCGCGCCCAATCGCCGTGAAAGAGGGCTGAGACAAGATTGACAACGGACGAGACGATTTCGACAAGGCTCTCAAATATCTGCTTTACGCCTTCGATGCGAGCCTTGATGTTGTTGTGGATGAACTGCATTGCCTCTTGAATTGGCCCCGGCAGGCTACCAAATACCTCAATCGCCTTTGCCTTGATTTCGTCCCAATGCTTAACCAGTAATTGGAGCGCCACGACAGCAATGACGACAGCGGCGGCGATGGCGATAATCGGCGCGGTCGATGCAATCACACCAATCGCTGCGGCTCCGGCTGCAATGGCCAGCGCGCTGAAGGCCAGCACGAGCACGCCACCGATAGCAACGGCGACGCCAATGATAACCTCCTTCTGCAGGCCCATTAGAGTGTCCACTACAGGCTTCAAGAATTGGCCTGCGTCGAACGCAGCCTTGCCGAGCTTACCGAGTTCGCCACCGGCATCACCGCCCTTTAAGGCGAGCATAAACAGGGAGAATGCCTGTTTCACCTCATTAAAGGCCGGGAGTATATCGTTGCGAAAGACTTCCCCGAGACCAAAAGCGGCTTTTTCTATCGTTGAAAACTCGCCGCCGATGGCGCCGCCACCGAAGCCCAAGTCAAAGAGCCGCTTGAGTTCAGAGACTACCTCCTTGACAACCTCAAAAGAGCCCAAGAGCCGTCCGCGCAGAAAGCCAGCCAAGCCCTCAACTGCCGGCAGCACCTTCGTCGCAATCGCGTCGACCATCGCGAGCTTGGCCTTAGTTAAGAGCAACTGGACGGGGATCAGTTTCGTGCCGATGGTCGCTTGAAGCTCCTCCATCTTGGCTTGCTGGATGCGCGCCGCGTTCGCCGCTTCCTTGCTCGTATCGGCGAAGTCGCCCTGGGAGGTAGCGGTCTCCGCGAGGATCAGATTTACGCGCGCGGTGGTCTTTTCAAGGTCCGTCAGCATCGACGCGCTTGCTTTGCCGGTTTCAGCCATTGCGCGCAGCTCAACTTTGGCAGCCGTGACGCCAACGCCAAACTGCTCTAGCGGGTTGGCCTCGCCCTTGAGTCCCGACATGATCGCTTCGAGTGCGGTCTTAACGTCGGTGTTGAAGACGGACGCCATATCCGCAGCGCGTTTGGTCAGGGTGATGGTCTTCTCTGCCGTTTCATCCATTGTGAAACCGGCGTTTTTGAGGATGGCGCCCATAGGCGTCGCGAGCTGGTTGAACGACTGCTGAGACAGGCCGAAGGAGGTGGCGTTTTGCTTGCCCCAATCCAGCACCGTCTTTGACGACTCGCCGAAGATCTTATTGACGGCGTTTAGCGACTCGCCGAGCTTTATCCCCTCAGTAATCGACTTGCCTATGAAGCCGGTAAAGGCTTTGACGCCGCTTTGAACCACATTCGCCGCCAAGAAACCGGCGGCGACTTTGCCCACGTCGCCTAAAACCTTGCCGAGGCCGCCGGCGCTCTTCTCAACGTCCTTGAACGTCTTAGATGCTGTGTCCTTCGCGGAGATGTGGATGGTTACTTCGTTAGCCATCGTATGCCTCGTCAGGCTTCGCCATCGCCACGAGCGCTAGCAACCGTATCGTCTCTGCGGGCCACGCATAGACCTCATGCGGCGGCACATGAAACCGCTCAGCTAGTCCTACGATAATCTCGGCCTCCACTAGCTCACCGGGCTTACCGACAACGAGACCATTGGAATCGACGCCGCCGCCGACATGCCGCCATCTTGCGACGGCACGCCTAAAGGGGCAGGCGGGCTGCTCACGGCCTCTATCCAGGTCTTTATGAGAGACATGGCGAAGCTGACTTCTTGCCGCAATACCCCTTCGGCGGTCGCAGGCACTGGCTCACCGTCCTCGACGAGATTCCAGCTCTCCAGTACCTCATCGCCAAAACGCCGCATGATCGCTTCCGATTGTGCTAATCCCACGTCGTCTTGAATCCTGGCGAACTCAAAGAGCACGCCTATCGACACGCTCCGGCAGACAACCTCCAGGCCGTTGTAGGCCGGGTCGTCAAAGACCAGCCGCGTCGTCGTGCGAGGTGCCTCAAAGCCCATTAGGCCACCTCCATCGAGGCGGCCCAGGCGAAGGGGTTAGTAAGAGTGGGTGCGCTTGCGGGCCGCGACGCCGAGGAGCTGCATGGCGCGTTGCTTCTCGGGATTGGTGTGAATCCGAGCGTGTTCGGCGCGAGTAACCATTTGGAGGTTCTCCAGCCGGTCGTCGAAGGGGTCCTCGTTGCGGTGATGAATGAGGCGGCCGAGCGGTATCGGGCCGTTAACCGCCGCCCAGACGACGCGAGCGCGGTAGCGGAACTTGCCGTCCTCGCACTTGATCTGCATGTGGCCGTTGGCAACACGGGTAGAGCCGACAGGCCGAGCCTTCGGCGACGGCTTCCCACGAGTGAGGGCACCGATGTCGAACCCCGTCCATCCCTCAGCGCGCTTTCGCTGCAAGCCTTCCTTGACGTGCTTGACTCGCTCAGCGCTGTATTGGCGACCAAGAAGAGCCTGCCGCCTAGCCTCATTGCCGCACTTGCGACATTGGCGAGCGTTCGGATTCTTAGCAGCTCCACACGTAGGGCACGGGGTTGAGAGCAAGAGTCACCTCCTGCTCTCATTATATCATAACCAACCAGGTATCCTAACTCCACGCGGGCACGCTCCCATCGGCCAAAACGCCCGGCACTTCCCATGTAAGCTCACCGCCAGCGCCTCGGCTCAGGTTGTAGGCCGTGAGCAATAGCGCCGCCTCACTGAGGGTCTGCCCGCTATGCACAATTGCCAGCGTGCGCCCCAGCTCGACGCCAGCGTTTGTCCGGTAGTCCTTGAAGACGACGTGCGAGAATGTCGCCGCGTCGTTAAAGACTCCTTGGAACGTGATCGCCAAGTCTGCCAGCAGGTTGATCCGCTCGTGCGCGCTGCTGTTGACGCCGGTCACGTCCTGTTGGGCGCTGCTCATGTTGATCGACAACGACGTGACGTCGTTGCTGATCGCTTGTGCAGTGCCCGCCGAATCGTCCAATGTCACCGTCATGCCGAGGCCTGATTCTTTTGCGATGTCACACCATCCCTTTCTTAGCCGCGCCTAATCGCGGTGTTGTACTTATCGCCTTCGATATTCCAGTCCTCGTTCCAGTCGAGGGGCCGCACATGCTCATAGCCGCCGTGCAGAAACTTGACCTCGCGGTCTAGGTGTTCGCGGAAGCACTTCTGCCCTGGCGGGAACGCGAACACGATTAGCCCGGGAGCCAGGCCCGCAAGCATCGCCCGTAGCTCCGGCGTCACGGTCAGGTCTACGCCGTCGAGCGCCAGCGCCTCGTCGAGCGCATCCTGAGAGCGCCACTCATAGAAGCGCCGGCCGCTCGCCGTCTTGATCCAGTTGGCCTGCCAGGCGCCGGTGTCCGTACTAGGATCAATCACGCTGAGCCAGCCATCGGCCCACTGCGGGCACTTGGCCTCTTGGCAGGTCATCTGTGTCGCCCATTCGCCGCCAAGGAGACGGATGCGGAACGTGTTGTCGCGCCTCATAGCCCGGTTCATTGGGCTGGGCTCCTACAGACGACCACGCTGAACGTGCAAGGGTTGAACGTGCCGGACGATACGACCCGCAGGAACCGCCGCACGGTCAGCGTTAGGCTGGTCACAATGCGCTGTGCGCCCACCGCTGAAGCCGCCGCAAAGCCGCCGCCGGTCACGTCCTGCCAGTCCGTTGTGCCGTCCGCAGAGTCTTGTAGCTTGACCGTGATGCTTGTCCCGGTAAAGGCCGTGACTTGCAGATAGGCCGAGAGCCCCTTTGTGGTCGCTGCCGTCTTATCATTATCGACGGCGGCCCCATTTGTGGCGGCCGTATCCGTCC
>C687J35021_10002222_pt1 | contig 13926 bp, 12 predicted proteins | sample RifCSPhighO2_12_FD_35021 | JGI IMG/M metagenome (IMG submission 35021)
CCATGCTCAGCCACATCAACGTGGGCTACGGGTCTGACATGACCATCGCCGAGCTCGCCCACAGCGTCGCCCGCGTCACCGGCTACACCGGGCAGATCACGTTCGACGCCAGCAAACCCGACGGCACCCCGCGCAAGCTCATGGACAGCAGCCGCCTGCACAGCCTGGGCTGGCAAGCCCGGGTCGACCTGCCCACCGGCCTGGCCCTGGCTTACCAAGATTTCCTGAAAGAGACCGCTCAATGACCACCAACCCCAACCCCGCAGCCAAGCCCAAAGTCGCCCTCATCACCGGCGTCACCGGCCAAGACGGCTCCTACCTCGCCGAGCTGCTGCTGGAAAAGGGCTACATCGTGCACGGCATCAAGCGCCGCAGCAGCCAGTTCAACACCCAGCGCGTGGACCACATCTACCAGGACCCGCACATTGACAACGCCCGCTTTCACCTGCACTACGGCGACCTCAGCGACAGCACCAACCTGATCCGCATCGTGCAGGACACCCAGCCCGACGAGATTTACAACCTGGGCGCGCAAAGCCATGTGGCCGTCAGCTTCGAAAGCCCGGAATACACCGCCGACGTGGACGGCCTGGGCACGCTGCGCCTGCTCGAAGCCATCCGCATCCTGGGGCTGGAGAAGAAAACCCGCTTCTACCAAGCCAGCACATCCGAGCTGTATGGCCTGGTGCAGGAAACCCCCCAGAAGGAAACCACGCCCTTCTACCCGCGCAGCCCCTACGCCGTGGCCAAGCTCTACGCCTACTGGATCGTGGTGAACTACCGCGAGGCCTACGGCATGTATGCCTGCAACGGCATCCTGTTCAACCACGAAAGCCCGCGCCGCGGCGAAACCTTCGTCACGCGCAAGATCACCCGGGGCCTGGCCAACATCGCCCAGGGCCTGGAAAGCTGCCTGTACATGGGCAACCTGGATTCGCTGCGCGACTGGGGCCACGCCAAGGACTACGTGCGCATGCAATGGATGATGCTGCAGCAGGACAAACCAGAAGACTTCGTGATTGCCACCGGCGTGCAGTACAGCGTGCGCCAATTCATCGACATGGCCGCAAAAGAACTGGGCATCACTCTGGCCTTTGAAGGCACCGGGATTGACGAGAAGGCCGTCGTTCAAAAAGTGGACGGCGACAAAGCACCTGCGGTGAAACCGGGCGACATCCTTGTTCAGGTCGACCCGCGCTACTTTCGCCCTGCGGAAGTGGAAACCTTGCTCGGCGATCCTTCCAAAGCCAAGACGAAACTGGGTTGGGTACCGCAGATCGCACTGCAAGAGATGGTCACAGAGATGGTCGTTAGCGATCTGGGTGAAGCAAAGCGCCACGCGTTGCTGAAGGCGAATGGCTACAACGTCAACGTTGCTGCCGAATGATGCTTCTCAAAAGTTCTGGTTTTGTCTCGGAAGTGCATTGACGTCATGCCCGCAGTAGCACTGTCCAACGCCAAAGTTTTCCATTGTTCATCTGAGCAAACCTTGCTCGAGGCTGCACGCGCACAAGGCCTCGCGCTCGAACACAGCTGCCGCACGGGCCGCTGCGGGGCATGCAAGGCACAGGTTCTTGATGGCGTCACGAGCGCCACCAAAGACGAAGAATCGCTCACCGAAGACGAACGGACCGCCGGCTTCATCCTCACCTGTTGCCGCACCGCCGTGACGGATGTCCAACTCGATATCGAAGACCTGGGCGATCTCGCCAACATCGAAACCAGGACACACCCGTGTCGCATCGACAGTCTGATGCTCCTTACGGACGATGTCATCGAGGTCACCCTCCGAACGCCTCCGACGAGCCGTCTCGTTTATCTGCCGGGCCAATACATTGACGTCATCGGCAAGGACGGACTCCGCCGCAGCTACTCGGTCGCCAACGCACCGCGCGACGATGGAAGGATCACGCTACAGATCCGAAAAGTCCCGAATGGCGAGATGAGTCGCTATTGGTTTGACGAGGCCAAAGCGAACGACCTGCTGCGACTGGAGGGGCCGCTCGGCACCTTTTGCCTTCGCCCCTCGCAAGCCTCACAACTTGTTCTACTTGCGACCGGCACCGGTATCGCACCGATTCGCGCGTTGCTCGAGCAACTTGCCACCAATTCATCTCTGAACACCTACCGCCAGATCCACGTGTACTGGGGGGGCCGCACAGAGAAGGATCTCTACTGGACACCGGAGTACCCCACTCTGTCGTTTCGCTTTGTTCGAGTTCTCTCGCGTTCAACGGACAGCGCCGGTTCCACCAGAGGCTACGTCCAAGACGCCGCCCTGGCTGACGGCATCCCACTTCAAGACGCTGTCGTTTACGCCTGCGGTTCCGAATCCATGATCGGCAGTGCCCGACACAAGCTCATCGCCTCCGGCCTCGATCCCAAACATTTCCATTCCGATGCTTTTGTAAGCTCGAACTGACATTGAATCCCGAAAGTAAATGAAAGCATGAAAGCATGAAAGCAGTCATCCTCGCAGGTGGGCTGGGCACTCGACTCAGCGAAGAAACCAGCACGCGCCCCAAGCCCATGGTCGAAATCGGTGGCAAGCCGATCCTGTGGCACATCATGAAGATGTACGCCTCATATGGCATCAACGACTTCGTGATCTGCTGCGGTTACAAGGGCTACGTGATCAAGGAGTACTTTGCCAACTACTTCCTGCACATGTCCGATGTCACCTTCAACATGCGCGACAACGGCATGGAAGTCCACAACAAGCGGGCCGAGCCGTGGAGCATCACGCTGGTGGACACCGGCGATAACTCCATGACCGGCGGACGCCTCCGCCGAGTCAGCGACTACGTCAAGAACGAAGAAGCCTTTTGCTTCACCTACGGCGACGGCGTTGGCGACATCGACATTGCAGAGACCATTCGTTTCCACAAATCGCACGGCAAAGCCGGCACTTTGACCGCAACCTACCCTCCCGGTCGCTTTGGCGCGCTCGATATTCAGAATGGCCAGATCCTGAACTTCAAGGAAAAGCCCCAGGGCGACGGCGCCATGATCAATGGCGGTTTTTTCGTGCTGACGCCAAAGGTTCTGGACTACATCACCAACGACAACACCATCTGGGAACAAGAGCCGCTGATGAACCTGGCTCACGACGGCCAACTGATGGCCTACGAACATCACGGCTTCTGGCAGCCCATGGACACCCTGCGCGACAAGAACCATCTGGAAGAACTCTGGGCAAGCGGCAAAGCTCCGTGGAAAACCTGGGACTAGCACCTCATGAATGCAAAAGTCTCACCCGCCTTCTGGCAAGGCAAAAAGGTCTTCCTCACCGGGCATACGGGCTTTAAAGGCAGCTGGCTGGCGCTCTGGTTGCAAAGCATGGGCGCCAAGGTCAAAGGCTTTGCGCTCGAACCGCCGACCACGCCAGCGCTTTTCAACGAAGCGCAGGTTGCCACTGGCATGGAGTCCGAGATTGGCGACATCCGCGATCTGACAGCCGTCACAGCCAGCATTAGGGCCTTCAACCCCGACATCCTCATCCACATGGCTGCGCAACCGCTGGTGCGTCTTTCGTACCGCGAGCCGGTCGAAACCTACGCGACGAATGTCATGGGTACCGTGCACGTGCTCGAAGCCGCGCGCCTGTGCGCGAATCTCCGGGCCATCGTCAACGTCACCACCGACAAGTGCTACGAAAACCGCGAATGGGAATGGGGCTACCGTGAAAACGAACCTATGGGTGGCCATGATCCCTACAGCAACAGCAAAGGCTGCTCGGAACTGGTGACCTCCGCCTACCGAAACTCGTTCTTCAACTCCCCCGACAGTGCGGCCCTTGGCACTGCCCGAGCCGGTAACGTGATCGGAGGCGGGGACTGGGCCGACGACCGCCTTATCCCCGACATCCTTCGCGCCTTCGAGCGCCAACAGCCGGTGGTCATCCGCAACCCACTCGCCACTCGCCCCTGGCAACACGTTCTCGAACCCCTGAGCGGCTACCTGGTGCTAGCAGAAAAGCTCTACACCGACGGCGCCCCTTTTGCCCAAGGGTGGAACTTCGGCCCTCGCGACGACGACGTTCAACCCGTCGAATGGATCCTCGACCACATGGTTGAGCGCTGGGGCCAGGGCGCGAGTTGGCATCTCGACACCGCTGCTCAACCGCACGAAGCCCAGCTACTCAAGCTGGACATATCCAAGGCCCGCGCCAAGCTCAGTTGGCTTCCCCAGTGGTCGCTCGCCCATGCGCTCGACACCATTGTTGACTGGCACCAAGCCTTTCTGTGCGGCACCGACATGCACCAGAAAACCCTGAGCCAGATCCATCAGTTTCAAAGCAACTAAAGCGCCGGCACCTCCGCCCCGCAAACCTGAGTTATCCATCATGACCCCCGAAGCCCTCCGCCAAGAAATCAGCAAGCTCGTCGAGCAGTTCGCCACCATCACGTATGCACCCAAGCCCTTCGAGCCCGGCCAAACGGTGATTCCACCGTCTGGCAAGGTCATCGGCGCACGCGAACTGCAACTGATGGTTGAGGCATCGCTCGATGGCTGGCTCACCACCGGTCGATTCAACGCTGAGTTCGAGCTCAAGCTGGCCGAGTTCATCGGCGTCAAGCACCTGATCACCGTCAACTCCGGCTCCTCAGCCAACCTCGTCGCCTTCAGCACCCTCACTTCGCCCAAGCTCGGTGAGCGAGCTATCAAAAAAGGCGACGAAGTCATCGGCGTTGCCGCGGGCTTCCCGACCACCGTCAATCCGATCGTGCAGTTCGGCGCCATCCCGGTGTTCGTCGACGTCGACATGAAGACCCACAACATCAACGCCGACCTCATCGAAGCGGCCATCACCCCCAAGACCAAGGCGATCATGCTCGCCCACACCCTGGGCAACCCTTTCAATCTGGCCAAGGTCAAGGCACTCTGCGACAAGCACGGCCTGTGGCTGGTAGAAGACTGCTGCGACGCACTGGGTGCCACCTACGACGGCAAGATGGTCGGCACCTGGGGCGACATCGCCACCCTCAGCTTCTACCCTGCACACCACATCACCATGGGCGAAGGTGGCGCCGTGTTCACCAACAATGGCCAACTGAAGACCATCGCGGAATCCTTTCGCGACTGGGGCCGCGACTGCTACTGCGCCCCTGGCTGTGACAACACCTGCGGCAAACGCTTCGCCCAACAGTTCGGCAGCCTCCCGCAGGGCTACGACCACAAATACGTTTATGCCCATCTCGGCTACAACCTGAAAATCACCGACATGCAGGCCGCCTGTGGCCTGGCCCAACTGGAGCGAGCACCCAGCTTCATCGCTACCCGCAAGCGCAACTTCGCGCTGTTGCGCAACCGTCTCGCCAGCCTCAGCGATTTCCTCGAAATTGCACAGGCCACCCCCAACAGCGATCCCTCGTGGTTCGGCTTCCCGGTCACGCTCAAGGAATCGAGTGGAGTCAAGCGGGTCGACCTGCTCAAGTACCTGGACCAACAGAAGATCGGCACCCGCCTGCTCTTCGCCGGCAACCTGACGCGCCAGCCGTACTTCAAGGACATCGAGTACCGCATCGTCGGCGAGCTGACCAACACCGATCGCACAATGAACCAGACCTTCTGGCTCGGCGTCCAACCCTCGCTGGGGGAGGAGCATTTCGATTTCGTTGGCGAAAAGCTGGAAGAGTTTTTCGGCCTCAACTTCTGATGAAACACGTGCTGCTGACCGGCGCCACCGGTTTTCTGGGGAGTCATCTGCTCGAAGCGCTGCTGCGACAGGGTGACCAAGTGACGATCCTCAAACGTTCCACGTCAAACACTTGGCGGATCAAGCACCTCTTGGAGCAGGTGACTGCCTTCGATGCTGATGTACAGCCCCTAGAAGAAGCGTTTAAGGCACGAAAGATCGACGCAGTTATCCACACCGCCTGTAGTTACGGGCGCAAAGGAGAGCCGGCGCACTTGGTAGCCGAGACAAACCTCCTGTTCGGTTTGCGCTTATTAGACGCAGCCACTTCAGTGAACACCGCTACTTTTATCAACACCGACACCTTCTTTAACACCGGCTCCGTATTACCTAAATACCTAAACGCCTACACCTTATCGAAGAAGCAATTTGTTGAATGGCTCAAGCAGAACAGCTCTCAAATCCGCATCATCAACCTGAAGCTGGAGCACATGTATGGTCCCAACGACAACCAAACCAAGTTCGCTCCTTGGATTATTAGCCAACTCGAAAAGGACGTGGAAAGACTTGCTCTCACAGATGGAACCCAGTTGCGTGACTTTATATACATAGATGACGTTGTTTCGGCTTACCTTCTAATGCTCGAAACGGCATCCCTAACCGAAGGATTCACCGAATTCGATGTGGGGACCGCAAATATAGTCAGCGTAAGGGAATTTGTTTGTGAGCTATATGAAGCCTTCAAAGCGCGAAAGCCAGATCTTCGAACCGTGCTTGGCTTTGGCGACATCTCCTTAGGAGCGGGCGAAATGACGGAGGTTGAAGTTGACAATTCAGCCTTGAAGAAATTGGGATGGCATCCAAAATACTCAATCAATCAAGGTATTCAAAAAATGCTTACGTCATTCAACTAAAACTACTTGCTCCATGCGGCAACTGCTCTAAAAAGTGTAATTTCCGAGAGCCTATTTTAAGCAATGCCAGGCGAATGTGCCAACAAGAAACATTATCAATCTGCACGCCAAATCCGAAGTCACCTCACGCTACAGCAAGAGGTATTCGCCTGAAAAATCAGGAGGAAGGATTAAAGATGATAGATATACTGATACCCACCTACAACAGAGCCGAATTCCTTAGGAAGAACATTCTCCTATTGAACAGGTTGATCAATGATAGCGGCCTGCAGAGTGAATTTAGAATTATCATCTCAGACAACTGCTCAACCGACGACACTCCCGATGTTTTAGAGCATCTAGAGAAGAGCCTAAATATTAAGATCCATATATTCCGCCAAAATCAGAATATCGGCCTTGAGCCAAATGCCTTATTTCTGCTCGAAAGGGCTACGTCTGATTATGTAATGTATGTTGGCGACGACGACTACCTACCCAATGAATATATTGAGTTTGTTGTTGAACAAACAAACCGAAAAAATTTGTCTTGCATAATACCTGGATACTCTGAACTACTCCCTGGCGATGTCATCAAGCCCAAGAGAAATGCGATATTCGATTTCAAAGAATATACCGCAGGCTTTGCGACGGCTTGCAAACTTTCACACTTCGGCCATCAGCTAAGCGGTTTAGTGATAAAGAGGGAGGGCCTTTACGATGCATACACTCAAGACGAAGAACATCGTAACATCTACCCTTTTGTTTTTTTTGCCGCTTATTGCATGCTTAGAGGCAGCACTTATTATGCGCCGAAATTTCAAGTCTTAGTCAGCCAAGGCAATAGCAAGGACTGGCGTTATGACGACTCCGGTCTATTGATAGATATCTTTAAGAACTACAAGATAGTTTTTCCCGGCGCACCTCTCAAGGCCGCCTTGGCAAGCATATATTTCGCAAAAATTCAATCATGGCGCCTGAGAATTGGGGGTAATCCGATTAACACAATCAAAGCCTTCTCGCATTTAATTGGAAGTAGAGAGGTAAGCCCATTAGTTAAAATCTCGTTGTTCGCCCTATATCCATATTGCTATATAGAGAAAGTTTTGCATTTTCTTAGAAGGCAATTTTCTGGCGCATCTTCAACTTGAAACCAGAACATAAATTGCTCTACAGAGCTGTTTCAAAAAGCATGATCGGCCGATACTCGGTGTATGCGGTCAACCTGCTCTCCATGATGGTGCTGGCACGAATTTTCACACCCCAGGAATTCGGAACAGTAGCCGCCATCATGGTTTTTTTTGTTTTTTTCCAGATCATCTCTGAGGCTGGCCTAGGGCCGGCAATCATTAACCTGGAACGCATGATTCCGATTGACCGGGATGGATTGTTTGGATTGACGATTACGGCGGGAATGATATTCGCCGTACTTTTTGCCGCCCTCGCACCGATCTTTTTGTTGTTCTATAAGCTTCCACGCGTCGATGAAGTTGTTCCCTACATCGCTGTAAGCCTGCTGTTCTTTGCGGCAAGCATCATCCCGAATGCCCTTCTTCTTCGGGATCAGGCTTTCTTCCGCATTGCAAATGCGGGGTTAGCAGCAGAACTTGTTAGCACGGTAGCCGTCGTTGTTTTATCGTATTTGGTCGATCCCCTACATGCGCTTGCATCGAAGGGCGCTTTCAGTGCGGCGACTATGTTTGTGTTCGTTTGGTATTTTTCTGGAAATACCGAATTCGGCCGTCCACACCTTGGTAGAAGGTTCTCGGCCATCAAACCTCTGCTCGGTTTTTCAGGCTACCAGTTTGGCTTTAATTTCATCAATTTTTTCTCCCGCAATCTAGATAACATCCTAATTGGGAAATACATGGGCGCTACGATGCTCGGCAGCTACGACAAGGCGTATCAGCTCATGAGGTACCCACTGATGCTACTTACCTTCGCAATGACACCGGCGATTCAACCAGTCATCCGTAAACATGCAGGCGATCGTAAAAAAGTAGAAGCTATCCATCGGGACTTTACGTTCAAGCTTTCTCTGCTTGGCGCAGCAGCCGGCCTTGGTATGTTTTTTCTAGCTGACTGGATTATTCTGGTTGCTCTTGGAACTCAGTGGTTGGGCATCGTCCCAATAATACGCATTCTCGCAATTGCAATTCCCGTACAAGTGGTCCTTTCCACCAGTGGGAGCTTCTTTCAAGCGATGAGTCGTCCAGATTTATTGTTTTTAAGCGGTGGCCTTTCGGCGGCAGCAATGGTAAGCGCCATCATTGTAGGAATAGCTGCGCGCAATGTGGAACTCCTTTGTTGGTGTTTGGTTGGTGCATTTCATATAAATTTCCTGCAAGCCTATTTTTATCTTTACAAAAAAGTGTTCATTTTGCCACTTGGGCCCTACATTATCCGTATGTTGCCAGCATCTGTCGTAGTTCTTGGCATGTCCGTTTCGTTGATTAAGACCAAATATATTCCAACACTATGGTGAATCTAGTGGCACACGCACTTGATATTGCTACTGCCGTTTTTCTAGGATTTAGAAGTTTACGAATGTCGCTTGCAGTCAAGAAATAGGCTGCATATCAATATCAATATCAATATCAATATCAATATCAATATCAATATCAATATCAATATCAATATCAATATCAATATCAATATCAATATCTAGATTATTAAAATTCGAGTTTCTATAGAGAGATGTTTAGCATAATTGACCTCCAAGAATGTACGTCGTCGGCGGGCCTTCAGCTTTTTTTTCGTTATCGATAAACTTCCCGTAAGGGCTTTCGTAAATCGCACCGAATACAGGGCACCGATGCGTCACAGAAGGCAGTTTCAAACAGGCAATCCGCAAAGGTTCATCGTGCATATGGAGATCACTCGCTCCAGCAACATCCATCAGCTCAGAGCCTGGCGACTAATACTTTTGCGCTGGCAGAAGATTATGTATCGGCAGCAATTGGCACCGACAATATTTCGATTAAAACTCAACTTTAGCACCTGAAAAATACGCAAGAAAATCATTAGCCAAAATCTCGCGCAGACAGGAATAATGTGACAAATCAGTCTTATGCTTAAGTCATCATGCTTTAAACGATTCACATATTCAAACGCTAGCTCGCAGAGTAGGCATTTTTTTTATTTTATAAACATTTATAGTTTGCTATGAGCGACCCGTTTATACCATTCGTTACCGTATATATACCTACGAAAAATCGCTCAAAACTTGTTTGCAGGGCAATTAACTCTGTCATAAATCAAACCTACTCCAATATTGAGATCATTGTAGTCAATGATGGGTCTACAGATGACACCGAATATTGCTTAAAGCACTTTCAACATCATCCGCAGTTTTCCTCCATCAATCTATCTACAAGTCAGGGGGCTTGCGCAGCACGAAATTTGGCACTAAAGCAGGCAAGGGGTGAATTTATTACCGGACTTGACGATGACGACTATTTCACTCAAGACCGAATTAGTTCTTTCATTGCGACGTGGAATAAAAACCCAAATTTTGTTGGCTTGTATTCTGATGCAACGGTACTAAAGAAAAAGTCAGATTCAATACTGCTAAAACGCCCGACAAGATCAAATCAAAGCGCCTTACTTACAAGCAACACGATTGGAAATCAAATTTTTACCAAGACTGAATACTTGAGATCAGTAGGGGGATTTAGTCCCGAATTCCCCGCTTGGCAAGATCTAGAGTGTTGGTATCGGTTGCTAGCGAAACCAGGCAGTGAAATGTTAAATACGCAGATAGCAACATATATATTTGATACTAGCCACGAACAAATTCGAATATCTGACTCCGCTAGAGAAAAAATTTACTACTGCCACCAACTATTTACCGAAAAGCACGAACTATCCCCTAAAAAGGCGTCCCTCTTATTGACACATATATATGAGTATTTCCCAAAAGACATGCCATTCAGCTATCCAGCAGTTTTTTTCACTAAGACATTAAGGGTTAAATCTACTCTCAGATTAATTGCCAGGCGATTTCGCACTGGACAATAAATCAGCATAACGCAAATGAATAGATTAATGCAGGCAAATTTTCATCCACCCAGCATCTTTTATGGCAAAAATAGCCAAGCCCATTAATTTTCAGAGCAGATCAAGATCGTGATAAGCAAAATCTCATCATTGATTCTTGTGATCTGTCTCTGTATATCAGGACAGTTTTTTCTAAACGAAAGCATCACCCAAGCTCAAAAGGGGTTAATGCTGCTATCTATCAGTCTATATATTTCATATATAGGGCTAAATCGCGGTCGATTTATATTCTCAATAAAGATACTAGTCACAACCCTTATCTGCGCACTCATATCCAACTTAATAAACCACGACCTCGATTTCACCCTATTGGCCATTAGCATGGCAAGTCTATCAATACCACTATTGGTGTATTCAGCAAATTTCAGCCACGCAAGAGCGCTGTCATTGGTTAAAATGATACGCTATCTACCCATAATATCAGTGCTCATTGGATTCTCCATGCTAGCTATTGGCCTAAAACCATGGGCAATTGAATTTAGTGGTGCATGGAGGCTACGCGGCGCTGTTATCGCCCCACACTTGGCCATGCTGGCTTTTGTAGCGATCTATGTAGGTCTACTTCGAAATGCCATCTGTCCAAAATCCAAAGAGCTTATTCTTGTCGGATTTAATTATTTAATTCTCTTTCTCACATTTACCCGAGGCCCGTTGATTGTCTCCACTGCGGTCATTGCTTTCTACTTTTTTATGAACACGCAATACTCAAGCACGAGAAAGATAATCACGTTCGTCGTAGCGGGCACACTATTTTCTTTATTGTTTTTGTTTGGTCAAAGCAATTATGCGCTACGAAGTATCGATTCTACAGTTGACGACACCGTTAACTTCTCCGGAAGAACTGTTGCTTGGAATTTTTTCTGGAACAATGCTTTAGAAAGACCGTTGTTCGGCCGAGGTTTAGGCTCAGTAACCAAACTAACTCAGGATGAGGCTACATCCAACCTATCACTATTTGTGGTTCCACACAATGAATATCTGAGATTTATTGTCGATCTAGGCTTCATTGGTGCATCAGTATTTTTTGTACTAATTGCACTTGAATTATTTGGAATCTACAAAACACAGGCTATCCATGTAAAGAAAATTGTCCTGCCAATGCTTTTCGGGATAGCCATATACGCGTTTTCCGATAATTTATTTAGTACTCTCCAATTTTCAGTACCAATCACCATCTTTTTGATACATCTACTTCACACCTCCCCAAGGACAAAATGAATGTGTCTGTAATTCTTCCGGTTTATAACGGATCGCAATATTTACATGCCGCGGTTGATAGCATTCTCTTGCAATCACACTCTGCACTTGAACTAATCATATTGAACGATGGTTCGACGGAGGATATTGAATCAGTTTTGGAGAACTTTTCAGACCCTCGTATTCGTTATTATTCTCGCGAGAATCGCGGACTAGGTCATACTTTAAACGAGCTCGTTCAACTATCACGTTATGACATCATTTTTAGAATGGACGCTGATGACATAGCCGAGCCAAATCGAATCAGCACCCAATTACTTTTTCTAAAGGGAAACTCTCGCGTATGTTTGGTTGGTGGGCACATCCGTTTCCTACATAATACTGAGCTTTTCGACCTCGGCCCCCCAGTATCGAACCCAGAACACATTGTTCGCTTGTTACTAAGAAGATCTTTTCCTCTTTGCCACCCAGCAATTGCATTTAGGAAGCACAGTTTTTTGCTAGCAGGAGGGTACCGCCTTAACGGGCTTGGTGAAGATCTCGACTTCTTCCTTCGTATGAGTGAGGTTGGCGAATTATGCAACATTCGGGACCATGTACTTAGGTACCGTATACATGCCGAATCAATTGCCACAACCAAAACCAAGTTAATCGAGCAGAGCTATTCTTACGCAATTTACTGCTACAGACAAAGACATCTAAACCTAACTGAACCGACCCTTGCCGCCTACGCCTTGGACGTTTACCCAAAAAGATCGTATTTAGATAAAATTCAATCCATTACTTGGATTGTGTCTGAGAGAGCATTTCGTTCAGCTTTAGTAGCCAAGCTAAGAAGAAGACATTTAAAGTTTATTTTAAGCATTGCGTTAGCCAGCTTACTTCGACCTCAAGCGGTTGTAGACCGTTTGACAAGGCTCTTTTTCCCCAACAAGAACAGATATTCCGTCTAAATTTCAGACCTAACCATTCGGCATTTATATAAATGACCCATCTCAAACTTGCAGTACTGTCCACACGGGTTGATGCCATGGACTGGCAGCGGTCAGTCAATAAGCTTCAATCATTGAGGTCAAAAAAGGATGGTTCCTATATAGCCTTCTGCAACGTTCATATGGCTGTGACTGCCCGAACCGATGATGAGCTGGCTGTTGCACTAGAAGAAGCTGATATCGTTTTACCGGATGGTGCGCCGATAGCTTGGACGTTGCGTCGACTCGGAGCTCCTCATCAGGAACGGATTAGCGGTCCGGATTTCATGTGGAAAACACTTGAGGTCACTAATGAGCGTGGACTAAAAGCATCATTTTACGGAGGCAGTCAATCCACATTGGCCAAACTTACAATGACCATTCAAACACATTTTCCAAACATAAAGATTGGCGTTGCAATTTCACCTCCATTTAGATCTCTTACTTTATCCGAGCAGGCTTATTACATCAATCAAATTAATGCAGCTCAAACTGATTTTCTTTTTGTTGGCCTTGGATGTCCAAAGCAAGAAAAGTGGATGCATCAACACAAGAACTCTGTCAATGCCACCATGTTAGGCGTCGGTGCAGCGTTCGATTACCATGCTGGGACTATCACACGCGCACCTAAATGGATGCAGGGGATGGGCTTGGAGTGGTTGCAACGATTGCTTAGTGAGCCCAAGCGCCTTTGGAAACGCTATCTTGTCACCAATACTTTATTCATATGGCACGTAGCGCAACAATTGCTTAGACGACAAGCAAGCAAATTTCTAATCAAATAAATATCGCTTTGAGATTTCTTATAGTTCTTTTCGTACTAGCGATTGGGTATGGGGTTGCGCTGTACCAACCTGTACGAGACTGGTACAGCGACGTGGACAAATTGGCTCATGGGCTGGTGTTTGCGGTGGTGTACGCGGCGCTGGCCTGGGCCTTGCGCTGGAAGCCTTGGGCGCTGGCCGCCCTCGCCTTGGCTCTCGGCGCGGCGGTGGAGGTGCACCAGTATTTCTTGCCGGGGTTCTCTGCCAGTCTGAAAGACTGGGTGGCGGACGCAGTGGGCATTGCGCTGGCTGGCGGCGCACACCTGGCTTGGCTGCGCTGGCGCGCGCCAGCGGATACGGCAGCGCCTGGCGGGTTGTTGCCGCTGGCGCAGTTTCAGCAAGCGGTG
>C687J35021_10002229_pt1 | contig 13898 bp, 21 predicted proteins | sample RifCSPhighO2_12_FD_35021 | JGI IMG/M metagenome (IMG submission 35021)
CATTTGTATTATCCCGACAACTGCGAGATATGTAAATTAGCCACAGGCACTCTCAAGAAAGGTAAGGAGGGTGGAAAGTGATGAAGAAAGAAGAAGCATTTGATAGAGAAAAGATAAGGATATTAAATGAACTCGTAAATGGCAAGCAGGAAGATGTCTGTCCTAAATGTTCTGGCACAGGTCATATCGGAAAGCAGGAGTTGACGGAAGATAAATTAGGAGAAATCTTTTGGGGCTATTTACAGACAGTTACTTTCGCTCACGATAATCGGCCGAATGAACCCCATAAACAGGTAATCTTCAAAGAGGACATACCGAGAATAATTCGAGCCATACTCACCACTCTAAAAGGAGATAAAAAATGAAAGATGAGCCGAGAGTATTATATCAATGTAAGGGTTGCTCTGTCCGTTGTCAAGCCCTGATACCAGAAGTATGCGAGTTTATACCTGATAGGTGTCTTGACAGGGATATATCAAAAAACTATGAGCCAAAATGGGAGTTGTTCACCGCTCTAAAAGAGAAGGAGGAGAGATGAAGATAGAAATAGAAAGTAATACAATTCGCTTAACAGGTAAGCACGGTAAGGCAATTAGGATATACCACAACGAAGATGAGGATAGGTTTCTATTTGAGGTATGCCAAAACGGAACGGCGATAGGTTGCCTTCCAATGGTTACTTTTTGTAAAAGTCATACTATTTGTCATAACACTTTGCCAATAGGAAAAAGTTTCATTGATTAAGGAGGTCAAGTAAGATGTCTAATCGGGCAACGGTTAAAAAGATATTAAAGCGATACGGTTCAAGTGCCGTTGAAATGAGGTTCAAAAAAAAGTCAAAGAGGTCTACCGCTGAAATCTGCGGAGTTAATCGGGCGAGGGAGATATTAAAATGAAGATCAGCGTTATCATCCCTGTGCATAATGAGGAATGTTGCATCAGGAAGAACATCGACATAGTCACCGATATTCTGAAGTCATTGGGCTACGAATACGAAATCATAATAATCGATGACTGCTCTAATGATGATACTTTCCTTTCCTTGAGTTTGAACAAGGACATCAACATTTACCGCAAGGTCGTCTGCCAAGGCAAGGGCGCGGCATTAAAGACCGGCTGGAAGATGGCGACAGGGGACTATGTCGTGTTCGCGGATGCTGATCTCCAGATCTCGCCAAAGGAGATAAAGACATTCTTCAAGATAATGGACTTATATGATGCTGATGCGGTGATAGGAAACAAGAAACACGCATATTCAAATATGGAATATCCCCTTGTTCGCAAGATAATCAGCGCCGGATATTATTTAATGATTAAAATATTATTCGACTTGCCTTTGAGGGACACGCAAGCAGGGTTCAAGCTATTTCGCAAGGAGACATTGGATTTAGTCATGGATAAAGTTTTGGTGAAACAATTCGCTTTTGACCTTGAATTATTGATAGCCCTGCGTGATAATAACATTCGAGTGGCGGATGCCCCTGTTTATGTCGCACACTCACTTGGAATGGGGAGTGTCAGTTTAAAGACAATGGCAGAAACCTTCAAGGATACTTTAGCCGTGTTTTATCGGCGAGTGAATGGATGGTATAAAAAATGAAACAAAGAGTTGAAATTGACACCGCGATAAAGCGGGTATTAGATTCAGGCAAATTTATCCTCGATAAAGAAGTCGAAATCTTTGAAAAGGAATTTGCTTCATATTGTAATGTTGATTATGCGGTAGGCTGCGCCAATGGGACAGAAGCATTATATCTTGCCTTTAAAGCCCTCGGCATAGGCCAAGGCGATGAGGTTATCACAGTATCGCATACTTCATCAGCGACAATCTGCGCTATCAGGATGACAGGGGCAATGCCTATCTATACGGACATCGAGGAGAGGAGTTACCTGATCAACCCTGACTTGATCAAACCGACCAAGAAAACAAAGGCGATAGTCCCTGTCCATCTTTACGGCGGGATGTGCGATATGGCGCAGATTGGGAAGTTCGGGTTGCCTATCGTTGAAGATTGCGCGCAGTCGGTAGGTGCAGGCAACCTTTATGGCAAAGCCGGAGCTTATTCATTCTATCCCACAAAGAATCTCGGCGGTATCGGTGATGGAGGTTGCGTGATAACTGACAGCAGGACTCTCGCCCATAAAGTCAGAGCAATGAGGGAATACGGCTACGAGGAACGTTTCATCAGCAAGATAGATGGAATAAACTCCCGCCTCGATGAGATACAGGCGGCGGTCTTGCGCGTGAAACTTAAATATCTCGATAAGGAATTAAAACGAAGATGGGACTTGGCGACATTCTATTGGGAAAATTTGAAGGATACGGATCTGATACTTCCCGAACTTAAAGGCACATTCCATCAATATGTCATCCGGCATAAGAAGCGCGATGAGCTGGTCAAGGTCTTGGGCGCGCAGATACACTATCCCGTCCCGTGCCATTTGCAGCTGGCATATAAACAGGAGATACATTTGCCCGTTACCGAAAAGGTATGCAAAGAGATCCTGAGTCTGCCGATGAAAATAGAAATTGATGAAGCAAAGGAAGTCTGTAAGAAAATAAAGGAAATAATATGAAAATAATTATCGCATGGCCGCCCATGACAAACCCGAAAGGATATTTGACAGGCGGACAAAATAGACAAGTGCAATTTTTACCTGATCCATTCTTCGCATATCCCATAATTCCCGCAATCGCGGCAACAATGTTAGCTATGAAAGGACATCAAGTCCTCTGGCTTGATTGCATTGCGGAGGAATTAAGCGAGGTGGACTTTGGCCGCATCATAATCCAATATAACCCTGATTATATCGTCTATGAGGCATCCACGCCTGTAATCAAGCGATACTGGGAGATTATCAACGGCTTCAAGGACATCATGCCATCAATAAAACATATCCTTTGTGGCGAACATGTCAGCGCATTGCCGGATGAAAACAAGATAAACTGCAAAGTAGATCATATTGTCTGCGGCGGCAAATGGTATAAGGATGTCTTTAAAATCGTGACCTGCAATGATTGGGAAGGTAATTTGCCATTGATAGACCGCAATCTGACGCGCTGGTGGCTCTATGCTTATAAGAATGGGAACTTCAAATATATCCCTGCAACTTATATCATGTCGGCGCAGGATTGCTGGCATGGCAAATGTTCCTTTTGTTCTTGGGCCGAATATCATAAAGATTATTTTGTGCGTCCTGTCGATGAGGTCTTAAAAGAAGTCGAGCTTTTGATAGAGGCCGGTTTCAAGGAGATATTCGATGACAGCGGGACATTTCCTACCGGCGACTGGCTGCGGGAGTTCTGCGAGAAAGTCATCTATCGCAAATATGGGGATTACATTTCCTTCGGAGCTAATATGCGCTTCGGTGCGTTGAGTGTCGATGATTTTAAACTGATGAGCAAAGCGGGTTTTAGGATGATACTATGGGGAATGGAGAGCGTCAATCAGGTTACGCTTGATAAATTAAACAAGGGCTATCAGGTTAAATCTATTATGCAGGATTTGATACTTGCCAAAGCCGCGGGGTTACAAAGCCATCTGGCCGTTATGTTCGGTTATCCCTGGGAAAGTTATGAGGAAGCCAAGAGGACTTATAATATGACGCGCTGGCTCTTAAAGAAGGGATGGGCCTTTTCAGCTCAAGCGACTATCTGTATTCCATATCCCATAACCCCGCTCTGGAAATACTGCAAGGAAAACAATCTCTTATTGACGGAGGATTGGTCGCGTTATGACATGAGTGAGCCAGTAATGAAAATTCCTTATTCAACCAAACAGTTATTCGCTTTAAGAGACGGGATTTATAATATCGCCTGGCATCCGGAATTCATCCTGCGGAAGTTAATACAGGTAAGAAGCATCGAGGATATAAAATATTATTTCAGGATAGGGCAGAAGATCTGTGATAGGGCGGGGCAATTTTTTGAAGTAGGAAAAGCGCATGATTAAGGATATGGTTTCTATTATCATCCCGACAACTTTAAAAGAAGCAATGTCTGCGCATGAATGTGCTGAAAGCATTAGGCGTTCTACTTATAAAAATGTAGAGATATTTATAATCTGCGAAAATAAAGAGCGTTCTATTCAGCGCAATATAGGTATAGGTAAGGCAAAAGGGCAATATCTATTATTCATTGACAGCGACCAACGTGTCCAGCACGATATGATAGCCGACTGTGTCAACCGCATAAAATATTTCGGCGGTATCTATATCCCTGAAATTGTAATGGGCGATGACTGGTTTGCCAAATTGAGGAATTGGGAGAGACAATTCTATATCAGCACTCCCGTAGATGTATGCCGGTTCGTGCGTGCTTATCAATGCCCTAAATTTTCGGAGGAACTTTCGGGACCGGAAGACAGCGATTGGGATAGAAGGATACAAGGTGGCAAAACAATAAGCAAATCCTGCGTATATCATTATGAGAACGTATCTCTTTGGCAGTGGCTTCGGAAGAAAAGTTATTATGCCCGATCTATGGATAGGTTCGCTATGCACAATCCTGGCGACAAGGTACTTGACTGGAAATGGAGATGCTGGGGCGTGTTCACAGAAAATGGGAAATGGAAAAGGTTTTTCACCAAGCCTCATTATGCTTTGGCTGTGTTAACTTTAATCCTAATCAGGGGAATTATCTACTTATGCGTAGCCAAATCCTCGTAATTACGCCGTTTTCGCCCTTAAATTTGGGCGGAGCTGAGACTTTCGCTTCAGATTTGATGAATGAGTCTCGCAAGAGCCATTCGGTCAACCTGGTGTCAATCAGGGGCAAAATCGTGAATTGGAAAGGCCTGCCTTTCGGCAAGGCCCTATTCATCATCCCGGAGTTGTTCTTTAAGGGATTAAACATGTGTCTGAGAAACAGGACCAAGACCATCGTTGCCCTTGGCCTTATTGCCGGCATGACTGGAGTATTACTCAAGTCCATATTTAGGACAAGGTTGCTCATCATTCCTCTTGCTATCTATAATTTCAAGGACAGGCCGTTCTTTTCGGTAATATCTGGATTGGTATTAAGACAGGCTGACATGATATTCTGCGAGAGCAACATTTCCCGCAATGACCTATATTATACCGGCATCCAATGGCGCAAAACAGAGCTATTCACGCATTGGGTAGATCAGACGAAATTCTTCCCAATTGAGCATGAGAACGCACATCTGAAAGTTTTGTTCGTAGGTCGCCCGATACCAGAAAAAGGTAAGCATATAATTCAGGAAGTCGAAAAAGAGTTATGGGAGGTGGACTTTGAATATGTTGAAGATGTTAAATACGAAGACCTGCCGCGCCATTATCAGATGGCTGATGTTCTCGTTGTGCCTTCTGTCTACAATGAGTCTCCTAACCGGATTGTGGTGGAAGGCGCGGCTTGCGGGTGTGTGGTGATAGTAAGCGACAAGGGTGCATTGCCGGAACAGGTCGGCGGTTTCGGGATTATAACGAAACCTGCTCCTAAATATTTTAAGTATCATATCGCGGTATTGGCTTCAGATAGGAAAAAATTAAAAACATTCAGGGAGATAACGATAAGATATGCGCAGGAGCATTTCACCGAACGGAACGCACAAACCATAATGAGGGAATTTTGAAAATAGCGTTTGTATGTTGTGAGGATATTCAATTAGGGCCCGCCTATATTATAACCCATCTTAAAAAACAAGGCCACGATGTCCGGCTGTTCTTTAGCCCAAGACAATTTGACAGAGGTTACGCAAGGAATAAATTCTTGGCGAGATTATTGAGCCTTGATAATTATATCATTCACAAAATAGAGAAATTCAATCCCGATAAAGTTTTATTTTCTCTCGTAACGGCAACTTATCGTTGGAATTTACAGATGGCCGAGAGGATTAAAAAGAAATTGCCGACAACAAAGATAATCTTCGGCGGTGTGCATTCGACGCTCGTTCCCGATGAAGTCAAGAGCCATTCATTTATTGATGAGGTAATTGTAGGCGATGGGGTTGAGCATTTTGGTGGAGTGTTCGACCCTGATAATCTCTGGCCGGACAGGGATATATTCTTCAAGGAACTTCCGAGCTACCATAGGAAATACCAGTTATTCATGACATCGTTCGGCTGTCCCTATGCGTGTAGTTATTGCGCAAACGAGGAATTGAGAAAACATTATGACCGCAAACTGATAAAGCGTTCGGTCGAAGGTTGCATAAAAGAACTGAAATATCTAAAAGAAAGGGGAATGAAATATGTCTTATTTGTGGATGATATTCTTTGTGTTGATCGTGAGTGGCTACGTGCTTTTGCTATTGCTTATAATTCTGCCATTAACCTGCCTTTTTGCTGTTTTGGGCATCCTAAATTTCTGGATGAGGAGATTATTAAGACCCTCAAGGAAATGGGTTGCGAGATGGTATGGATAGGCATCCAGACCGGCGCCGAGCAGTTGAGGAAGGATATTCTTAACCGGCCTGAAACTAATGATGAGATAAAGGCCGCTTGCGCACTCATCAAGAAATACAATATGAAATTGATGATAGACCATATCTTCGGCCTTCCCTATGAGAGCGAGATGACCAATGACTTCTCGACAGTATTCTATTCGGAATTAAAACCCGATGTTGTCAATTGTTATGAATTGCTTTATTTCCCGAAGGCGAAGATAATAAATCATGCGATTAAATTCGGTTATCTGACTTTGGCTGATGTGCCGAAGATTGAACGCGGAGAGATGCTCCAGTATCATACCGGCAATAGGGGGAATTTCTTCTATGACATCTACCATAAGCCGATGGTCGTTATCCCATTAGGCAATGTAACATGGGAATTGCTGCCGACATGGTTAGTAAAGCTGATTATTTATATCCGCGCGGGCAGGGCGTTCATCCCGATAGTAATGATACAGAATGAAATATATTTCACTTGGAAAGCAATATTAAAAAAAGGGAGGTTGATATGAAAAAATATTATCGTAAATGTCCATTCTGTAAAAAAATAGGTCAATATAGTTGGAAGAAAGGTCAAGATAAGGAATTTGATAAAATTGCTAAATGCCTCGATTGTTTTAGAAAATATGGTTATATTGTATGCTCTACGGAAAAACCATCATGAAAGAATATTCCAAGCAATTCTATAAAAACATCAGTCGCCCGATAGTCCGGTTCTTCATCAAGGCGCATATCACGGCTAATCAGATTACGGTATTCAACATATTCTTTATGACCTTCGGCGCGGGATATTTCTTTGCGATAGGCCGGTTCTGGCTTGCCCTCCTCGTCTGTGGATTATCGGCTATGCTCGATTATGCGGATGGCGATGTTGCGAAGGCTACAAGCGGTTATACTCCTGCCGGAAAGTGGATAGATACATTCGGCGACATTATAAAGCAGAACGGAATAATGGGCGCGATAGCGGTAGGCACGGGGATGCCGCCTTTAATCATCGTGATATTCTTTGTGTCAAATGCCGCCTTGAACGTAATCAGCTTTCACTACAATAGTACTTTCGGGTTTGACAGCTATACCGGCAATGAGTTGTTCCGTAAATATATGGATATGAAACCGACTTTGCTTAACAAGGCACTAAAGAATATCATTGACCCGACATCATCGTGGATCGGGCTTATCTTTGGCACGGTGCGCTACTTCATCGTAATAGGGATAATCTTCGGCATACTTCCGATTATGTTTTATGTCATCACTACAATCGATGTATTCAAGGCGATATTCATGTTCGCAATTTATGCTCTACATTTAGCCGAGTATAAGAAACTCTGGCTTTGCCAGGCTTTAGCTATATTAGACAAGGAAAGGCAGGAGTTCTATCAAGTAAGAAACAAAGGAGACTGAAATGGATATGTTGATAGGGTTAGCGGCATTGGTTATAATGGGCTGTCTTTATTTCCTGCCCGCTATCGTGGGAAGGAAGAAAAGGAATTATAACGCGATACTCATACTGAACCTGCTTCTCGGATGGACACTGATTGGATGGGTAATCGCATTGGTCTGGGCGACTTGTAAGGATAAGGAGTGAAATATGAGCAAGGGATATTGCGCGGTAGCGGCAGATATACTTCACGTTGGGCATATAAACTTCATAAGGAAATGCTGGTTTATGTGCAATGATCTCACGGTGGGCGTGATGTCGGATGATTGCATCAAGAAATATAAAGGCGAATCTCCTGTCATGTATGAACAGGACAGAATGGAGATAATACGGAGCTTGAAATATGTCAAGGATGTTATATTGCAGGACACTTTCGAGCTTCCCTCGCATGAATGTTATGATTTTATCTTCGATTCCATGGAACACCAACGCAAAGGTGCGGATTGCTACCTACCACTAACAGAAGGTATCAGCAGCACCATAATCAAGGAGCGGATAATTGAAGCCAGCAGAAATAGAATTAAATAAATTCTTCGCATTCGCAGGTCTTAAGAAAGGCGATGTGGTCTGGGATTTCGGCTGCGGGGATGGCAGGTTTATATCCCCATTAAATAATATGGGATGTAAAGTTTATTATACGGATAGGAAATCATCAAATCCCGCACCGGCAGAGAAAGTCGATAAATTCCTATTGTCCTGCGTCCTGCATTATAACGATCTTACCGACAAAGCATTTATCCTGTTAACCGCCTATGGTAGCCTGAAAATCGGCGGACAGATAATCATAATTGAACCGAATCCTTTTAACCCGTTCTTCTACTGCCTCTACTTCTGGCGGTGGTTAAGAAGAAGTAAATGTGAGAGAAGATGGACTGCCGAGAAATATATGTTCTCACGCGCGAAACTCATCAAGATACTGAAGATGACAGGATTTAAGAATATAGAGTGCCGAAAATATGCCTGGTTTCCATCAAAGTTCGGTTGGCTTAAATTAAATGAGGCACTTAACAAGATACCCATAATCAATATATTCAATGCGTTTAACTGGGTGAAAGCCCAAAAATAAAAGGAGGAGGTATGTTTAAGTTTGAGTTGGGTAATAAAGTAAAAGATATTATTACGGGATTTGAAGGAATAATTATGGCGCGTGTTGAGTATTTTACAGGATGTAATCAATATGGGATAACTCCGCAAAAGTTAACTAAAGAAGGAAAACGTCCTGATTGGGAATATGTTGATGAAAATCGTCTTAAGAAATGTGGAAAAAAAATATCTTTAAATCCAAGACAGGACGATGGATTTGATGGGGATAATCCTCCTTCAATATGAAAATCCTCATCATTGCCAACGCGCGTTATAAAGACGGTTTATCGGGAAGTGATAATATCTACTTGCATTTCGCCGAAAATTGGAAGGAGGTTGAGGTATGGGATAAGATGGGCGTGGAATTCAAGCCCTTCACAATTTGCTATATCAACCGAGTGCTAATTGGTTGCTGTCAGGCCATATTTTGCGGCAGGAGATATGACTTCATCTATTCGGCGAGCGACTTCTGGCCTGACAGTTTACCTGCTTTTATACTTAAATTAAAAGGCAATAAGTGGGTCGCAGGTTTCTATCTTTACGCTCCTAAGGAAAATAAGATTTATTACTGGTCGCAGAAATTAACTCGCTGGCTCATCAATAAATATGCGGATGTAGTCTGTGTCACGAATGGCTCCCTGTCGTGGGGTTTCAAAGGTAAGAAGATAATCGAAGTCAACGGCGGGGTTGATTTATCTTTGGCCGGAGATGACAATAAGCCGAAGATGTATGACGCAGTATTCTGCGGACGGCTTCATTATACAAAAGGAATAGATGAACTTATAGCCATTTGGGATTTAGTGATAAAAGAAAAGCCCGATGCGAAACTTGCCATCATCGGCGCAGGAGATACGGAAGAAGTGAAACTCTTTAATTGGATGAAAGGCAAGGAAAGCGTTATTTATCTGGGCTATATGGGTAATGAACGCTTCGATGTTTATAGACAGAGCAAATTCGTCCTTTATCCCACGCCGGTTAAATATGACCATTTCTCGATGGCTCCCGTTGAGGTGATGGCCTGCGGATGTCCGATGATTGCCTTCGACCTGCCGGTAATGGAATATATCAAGCCGAAGGGATGGTATTGCGCCAAGTCAATCGAGGACTTCGCGCACTTTATTACATCTTTCAAATATTATGACATAATGCGAAGGGATGCGATAAGATGGGCGCAAACCTGGGATTGGAAGATAACGACAGCAAGAGTTTATGGGGAGATAACCAAATGTCTAAAATATTAGTGACCGGCGGCAACGGGATGCTCGGAAGCGCGGTAAAGGAAGTGTTCAAGGATGATGACTTGATATTGACCGACATCGATACCTTAGATGTCAGGGATTATAAGCAAGTGATGGCTTACGGAGATCTCAAGCCCGAACTCATAATGCACCTCGCCGCCTTGACCGACCTTGAATATTGCGAAAGGTATCCGGCTGATGCGTATATGACCAATCATACCGGTACTGTCAATGTGATGCTATTGGCAAGACAACTCGCTATCCCAATGGTATTTATAAGCACTGCGGGGATATTCGACGGCAAAAGAATATCTTTTTCCTATGATGATTATGATATTCCAAACCCAATAAATAATTATGGTCGGAGCAAGTATTTTTCTGAAATGGCACTTAAAAATTACGATAAGGTATGGACATTCCGGGCAAGTTGGATGATGGGTGGCGGGCCGGGGAAGGACAAGAAATTCATAAACCTCATTTATAACCAGATAAAATCGGGCAGAACCGAGATATTTGCCCTTGATGATACCGTTGGAAGCCCGACATATACTTTCGACTTGGCGAACACAATAAAAAACGTGATAGATAAAAAAGCCGATTACGGGGTTTATAACTGCGCCGGAGAAGGCGCGGCTTCAAGATACGACATTGCAAAGCTGATAATTGAAATCTTAAAGCCCGAAATAAAGATCATCCCCGTCAAAGATAATTTCTTCAAGAATATTTTTGCCTGCCCGCGCTCAAAAGGCGAAGTCCTTGAAAATTATAAACTCAATAGATTGGGATTGTCGAAAATGCGTTCTTGGAACGAAACAGTAAAGGAGTATATCGAAAAATGCTATATGCCCTGATCTGGATATTTATTGTCTGGCATTATGCGCTGCGTTGCGGGTTTATATCCGATGACCATGCCGTTATAGCCCAACGTAAGGATATAATTCCCGACGGGGAGAAGAACCCCCTCAAAAAAACTTATTGGGTGGATGTCTTTGATCAGGGTATAATATTGTTCTATCTTAACCGCATATTTGATTTTCTGCATATACGCAAATATCCCTTCTTCTGGCATCTCTTGCTCCTTATAATCCATTTGATGAACTGCTGGTTATTGTTTAAATTGCTTATCCCGATAATCGGGCCGGACATAGCTCTTATAGCCGTTTTCATCTGGGCGGTAAACCCGATGCTCAATCAAGCAGTCGTCTGGATAAGCGGACGGCCTTACAGCATAGCGATGATGCTATGTCTTATTGCGATGCTCAACTGGCAGCAACCCTTTATATTCCTGCCGCTCTATGCGCTCGCGGTGATAACAAATGTCTCGATAGTCTTTGTTCCGGCGTTAGTCAGGATGCTTCATCCGTCCTGGCAGGGGAATCTGTATCTTATCCTCGTGTTCCTTATCGCAGCCCCGATCGTCGCGTGGAAATTCAAGCAGCGTTTCTCAAAGGCCCTCGTCATTGATAGGGAGAATTTCAGGTGGAGAAATAGAAGGATAAATAATCTCGTCCGCGTCTACGCCTATTATGTCTGGACACTCATCGTTCCGGTAAGAATGGGTTGGTATCATCAGGCGGGTTTCCGCTATAACCCCAAATGGGATAAGTTCAATATCTGGACTTTAGTCGGTTATATCCTCGTATTCCTTCTGATAAAACAGGGCCCCTTCGGATGGTGGTTTCTCCTGGGGTTACTGCCGAATATGAATATCGTCGTCACCAATTCTTTCGTGCAGGATAGATATGTTTATTTTGGTTCAGTGGGTCTTGCGGTTATCATAGCCCCACTGCTCTACCAATACCCAATGCTTGCCATTATGGCTCTGACCTTTTACGGCACGCGCTCATATATGTTCTCGAGGCAGATGGTTAATGATGAGGCAATGTATCGTGAGAACTGGCGCAACCATCCCAATTCCGATTACGCGGTAAACAACCTTTCATTCTTCCTCATCCAGCAGAAACGCTATGACGAGGCCCGTGTCATAATTTTAAGGGCTTTGACATTCGCCCGCGATAACAAGATGCTCTGGTACAATTTGGGCGTTACCTGGGCCACGCAAGGCAACCTCAATACCGATGAGGGCAAATTCCGCTTCCTTCGCGCGGTAGATGCCTGGAAGATGTGCCTGCAATTAGAGCCGCGTTGGCGCAAACCGGCTGAAGACCTTGAGAAACTCATCAAATTTCTGATTGATAACAAAGTCATCACGATGAACAAGGACGACGCGAACCCCAACATCCCGCAGATAGACATACCGATGATAGGAGACTTGGGAAAGACATGAAAACTAACTGGATGCATTTTGAATTGTGGCTTGATAAGGATTACTGGAAAGACAGGGAAAAGAACAATGAATATTTATTGCATTATTTGGCCGATATATATTCACGAATTTATCTTTATGCGGATAAGATATTCTACTTATTCGAGCCGAATCCACACCTGTTTTTGGCTATCCGCTTGCATAGGCAAAAAGATTATAATGAGGTAGTCAAAATAATAAGGCGTTGGAAATGGCAAATGCCTAAATTCGTGGAAAATTATAAATTCAAGAAAAATACCAAAGACGGCAATAATGCCGAAGGGTTCATTTATATCATGGATGCCATCACGAAATATAACCTTATTTACCGGCAGAAAGACATTGAGTTGGGGCATCTTATTCATTGCATTTTAAACAATATGGGATTAAGGACTGATAAGGAGAAGTTTTTCTACAAGCTCATGTCGAGGATATGGAAAATATGAATTTATTTGAAGCAATAAATCAAAGAAGGTCAATAAGGAAATTCTCCGATAAAGAAATCCCATATGAAATCTTGGCTTTTATAATCGAGATGGCTTATAAGATACCTTCGGCGGGAAATTTACGGCCTATTGAATTATTTTTTGTCAAGTTTGATAAGCCGCCGGCCTTTATTGTTGTCTGCGCTGACTTTGAAAAGACTACCGTTAAATACGGACAACGCGGGATCAGATATGTCTATATGGAAGCTGGACATACAGCGCAGAATATCTGCCTTGTCGCCACCGCTTTGGGACTTGGCTCTTGTTGCGTAGGAGCGTTTGATGAAAATGAATTTAAGAAAAAACATAATCTTCAATATGAACCAATCTATATGGTAGCGATAGGAGTGCCAAAATGAAAGTGATTTTGGTTTCAGCCGGTGATGCCATCACCGCCCGTCTTGTCGAGGAAGCAGGATTTGACGGAATATGGGTTTCCGGCTTCGAGGTATCCGCGCGCATGGGCCTGCCGGATAACGGAAGTCTTACAATGACCGAAATGCTCAATGTCTGCCGGCCCATTGTCGAAGCGGTCAGGATACCTGTTTATGTTGATGTTGATACCGGATACGGGAATTTCTCTAGGACGGTAAGGGAGTTCGAGCGAGCAGGCGCGAAAGGGGTCTGCGTCCAGGATGACATGCCCCACCTCAAGCAGAACTCCCTTTGGGGCGGCAAAACCCCGCTTATGGATATGAAAGAGTTCGCGCAAAAAATTGCTATAAAACGCAAAATAATGATAATCGCCAGAACAGAGGCCCTGATACGGGGTTACTTTTTGGAAGAAGCCCTCAAACGTGCCAGATATTATGCGAAACATGGCGCTGACGTAGTCCTTGTCCATACACGCGACCAGATAGGCAAAGAGGCCTGTAATGTGGCAAAGAACTTAAAATCGGGCATAAAATTGGCTATCGTGCCGACCAAATTCCCCCATTT
>C687J35021_10002231_pt1 | contig 13893 bp, 12 predicted proteins | sample RifCSPhighO2_12_FD_35021 | JGI IMG/M metagenome (IMG submission 35021)
CTCTTGAGAGCGGCATCGTCGAATTGAAATTCGACCTCAAGGGTGAGTCCGTCAACAAATTCAACCGTCAAACCCTCAACGAACTGCGTCAGTCGGTCGATGCAATCAAGTCTGATGGTTCGATCAAGGGTGTGATTGTCACCAGTGGCAAAGACGTATTTATCGTCGGCGCCGACATCACCGAGTTCGTCGACAGCTTCAAGCTACCGGACGCAGAGTTGGTGGCTGGCAACCTCGAAGCCAACAAGATCTTCAGTGATTTTGAAGACCTCGCTGTGCCGACCGTGGTCGCAATCAATGGCATCGCCCTGGGCGGTGGTTTTGAGATGTGCCTGGCGGCGGATTACCGGGTCATGGCCGACAGCGCCAAAGTGGGTCTGCCGGAAGTCAAGCTGGGCATCTACCCGGGCTTCGGCGGCACCGTGCGTCTGCCGCGCGTGATCGGTACCGACAATGCGGTCGAGTGGATTGCCTCGGGCAAGGAAAATCGTGCGGACGATGCCCTGAAAGTGGGCGCCGTCGATGCGGTCGTGACTGCCGACAAGTTGCAGGCCGCAGCGCTGGATCTGGTCAAGCGCGCCATCTCCGGCGAACTGGACTACAAGGCCAAGCGCCAGCCCAAGCTGGAAAAGCTCAAGCTCAACGCCATCGAACAGATGATGTGCTTCGAAACCGCCAAGGGCTTCGTGGCCGGCCAGGCCGGCCCGAATTACCCGGCCCCGGTCGAGGCGATCAAGACCATTCAGAAAGCCGCCAACTTCGGTCGCGACAAGGCGCTGGAAGTGGAAGCCGCCGGCTTCGTCAAGCTGGCCAAGACCCCGGTTGCTGCCAGCCTGATCGGCCTGTTCCTGAATGATCAGGAGCTGAAGAAGAAAGCCAAGCACTACGACGAAATCGCCAAAGACGTGAAACTGGCTGCCGTTCTCGGCGCCGGCATCATGGGCGGCGGTATCGCCTACCAGTCGGCGGTCAAGGGTACGCCGATCCTGATGAAGGATATCCGTGAAGACGGTATCCAGATGGGCCTGAACGAAGCCTCCAAGCTGCTCGGCAGCCGCGTGGCCAAGGGCCGTCTGACCCCGGCGAAGATGGCCGAAGCCCTCAACGCCATTCGCCCGACCCTGTCCTACGGCGATTTCGGCAATGTCGACATCGTCGTCGAAGCCGTGGTCGAGAACCCCAAGGTCAAGCAAGCCGTGCTGGCCGAAGTGGAAGGTCTGGTCAAGGATGATGCGATCCTGACGTCCAACACGTCGACCATCTCCATCAGCCTGCTGGCCAAGGCGCTCAAGCGGCCGGAAAATTTCTGCGGCATGCACTTCTTCAACCCAGTGCACATGATGCCGCTGGTCGAAGTGATCCGTGGCGAGAAGTCCGGCGAGGTGGCGATTGCCACCACCGTGGCTTACGCCAAGAAGATGGGCAAGACTCCGGTTGTGGTCAACGACTGCCCGGGCTTCCTGGTCAACCGCGTGCTGTTCCCGTACTTCGGTGGTTTCTCCAAACTGCTCGGTTTCGGTGTCGACTTCGTGCGCATCGACAAGGTCATGGAGAAGTTCGGCTGGCCGATGGGCCCGGCGTACCTGTCCGACGTGGTCGGTATCGATACCGGTCACCATGGCCGTGACGTGATGGCCGAAGGCTTCCCAGATCGCATGGCGGTCGAAGGTCGCACTGCTGTCGACGTGATGTACGAAGCCAATCGCCTGGGCCAGAAGAATGGCAAGGGTTTCTACGCCTACGAAATGGACAAGCGTGGCAAGCCGAAGAAGGTCATTGATCCGGTGGCTTACGAGTTGCTCAAGCCCCTCGTCACCGAGCAGCGTGAAGTGACCGATGAAGACATCATCAACTTCATGATGATCCCGCTGTGCCTGGAAACCGTGCGTTGCCTGGAAGACGGCATCGTCGAAACCGCCGCCGAGGCCGATATGGGCCTGATCTATGGCATCGGCTTCCCGCCGTTCCGCGGTGGTGCGCTGCGTTACATCGACAGCATCGGTGTCGCCGAATTCGTGGCCCTGGCCGACAAATACGCCGACCTGGGTGCGCTGTACCAGCCGACCGCAAAACTTCGCGAAATGGCCGCCAACGGCCAGAAGTTCTTCGGTTAATGCGCACAGACTAGAGCGAGAGTGAATTTATGAGCCTGAATCCTAGAGATGCAGTGATCGTCGACTTCGGTCGCACCCCGATGGGTCGTTCCAAGGGCGGTATGCATCGCAATACCCGTGCCGAGACCCTGTCGGCCAACCTGATCAGCGGCCTGCTGACGCGCAACACCAAGGTCGATCCGGCCGAAGTGGAAGACGTGATCTGGGGTTGCGTCAACCAGACCCTGGAGCAGGGCTGGAACATCGCGCGCATGGCGTCGCTGATGACCCAGATCCCGCACACCAGTGCAGCGCAAACGGTCAGCCGTCTGTGTGGTTCCTCCATGAGCGCCCTGCACACTGCCGTGCAGGCGATCCAGACCGGCAATGGCGACGTGTTCGTCATCGGCGGGGTGGAGCACATGGGCCACGTCGGCATGATGCATGGCGTCGATCCGAATCCGCATCTGTCGCTGTATGCCGCCAAGGCCTCGGGCATGATGGGTCTGACCGCGGAAATGCTCGGCAAGATGCATGGCATCAGCCGCGAGCAGCAGGATGCCTTCGGTGAGCGTTCGCACCGTCTGGCGCAGAAGGCCACCGTCGAAGGCAAGTTCAAGGATGAAATCATCCCGATGCAAGGCTACGACGAGAACGGCTTCCTGAAGATGTTCGACTTCGACGAAACCATTCGTCCGGAGACGACCCTGGAAAGCCTGGCGGCGCTGAAACCTGCGTTCAACCCGAAAGGCGGCACCGTGACCGCGGGTACATCCTCGCAGATCACTGATGGCGCTTCCTGCATGATCGTCATGTCTGCCCAGCGCGCCAAGGACCTCGGCATTCAGCCGATGGCCGTGGTACGTGCCATGGCTGTCGCCGGTGTCGATCCGGCGATCATGGGTTACGGTCCGGTACCGGCTACCCAGAAGGCCCTCAAGCGTGCTGGCCTGACCATCAATGACATCGACTTCTTCGAACTCAACGAAGCCTTCGCCGCTCAGGCTCTGCCGGTGCTGAAGGATCTGAAAGTGCTCGACAAGATGGAGGAGAAGGTCAACCTGCACGGTGGTGCTATTGCGCTGGGTCACCCATTCGGTTGTTCCGGTGCGCGTATCTCCGGTACCCTGTTGAATGTGATGAAGCAGAATGGCGGCACTTTTGGTGTGTCGACCATGTGCATCGGCCTGGGTCAGGGCATTACCACTGTCTTCGAACGCCTTTAGTTGATCAGATAAGGCGCTCACTGACGCAAAACCGGGGCCTGGTGCCCCGGTTTTTTGTTTTTTGCCTGCCATCCATGGCGGCCACCCTTCGGGCAGTCGCTACGCGACGTGAAAAATTTCTCCCGGGAATTTTTTGTCGGCAGAAAATCTTCAAGGAATTTAGCGATGCAATTACAGCCCGGTCTTTATCGCCACTACAAGGGACCCGAGTACCGCGTGTTTGGCATGGCCCGACATTCCGAGAACGAGGAGAAAATGGTGGTCTATCAGGCGCTATACGGCGATTACGGTCTGTGGGTGCGCCCGCTGGAGATGTTTTGTGAAAGCGTTGAAGTGGACGGCGAGATGGTTCCACGCTTTGCTTTGATTCAGGCCGAAACAAGCCTTTTCGACCGGCCCTGAACGCAGGTCGCGCTACTGCTGCGCTTGACCTCAACCTTAACCCCACTATATATAGCGGTGCCGCGCTGGCCGGCTATTGAAAAACCATGCGCTGGATCGTGCAGCGTTGAACGCGGCCGCAGAATGCTTTTTTACAGCAAGTAAACTCCGCTTCTTCGGTTGAATTCACCTCGCCAGTTATTGCTGAACACTATATTTCAACAGTTTTTATGGCGCCTCTCGCCTTTCATTTATCGAATTTCAGGAATTTTCCAATCCATGGGCAAATCGCTGGTCATCGTGGAATCCCCGGCCAAGGCCAAGACCATCAACAAGTATCTGGGCGACCAGTACGTGGTGAAGTCGAGCATCGGCCACATCCGTGACCTGCCTACCAGCGGCTCGGCAAGTGCTGCCAAGGAGCCCGTCAAGCGGGGCAAGGCGGCGGCTGGTGAAGTGCCGGCGTTGTCGCCCAAGGAAAAGGCCAAGCGCCAACTGGTGGCGCGCATGGGGGTCGATCCCGAACATGGCTGGAAGGCCAAGTACGAAATCCTCCCGGGCAAGGAAAAGGTTGTCGAGGAGCTGCGGCGGTTGGCCAAGGATGCCGACACCATCTATCTCGCAACCGACTTGGATCGCGAGGGGGAAGCCATTGCCTGGCACCTGCGCGAATCCATCGGTGGCGACGACAGCCGCTACAAGCGCGTGGTGTTCAACGAGATCACCAAGAAGGCCATTCAGGAGGCGTTCTCCAAGCCGGGCGAGCTGGACATCAATCGGGTCAATGCCCAGCAAGCACGGCGCTTCCTTGACCGTGTAGTGGGCTACATGGTCTCGCCATTGCTGTGGTCGAAGATCGCTCGTGGGCTGTCGGCTGGCCGGGTGCAGTCGGTGGCGGTGAAGTTGGTGGTCGAGCGCGAGAAAGAGATTCGCGCCTTCGTGCCTGAAGAATATTGGGAAGTGCACGCCGACCTAGGCACGGCCAAGGGCGCTAATGTGCGCTTCGAGGTGGCTCGCGAAAACGGTGCGGCCTTCAAGCCGCTGAACGAAGCTCAGGCGATGGCAGCCCTGGCAACGCTCGAGGCGTCCAGCTACAGCATTGCCAAGCGGGAAGACAAACCGACCAGCAGCAAGCCGTCGGCGCCGTTCATTACCTCCACCCTGCAGCAGGCGGCGAGCAATCGTCTGGGCTTTGGGGTGAAGAAGACCATGATGATGGCCCAGCGTCTGTATGAAGCCGGTTACATCACCTACATGCGTACCGACTCGACCAATCTGTCGGCCGATGCCGTGAGCATGGTGCGTGATTTCATCGAAGGCGAGTTCGGCAAGAAATACCTGCCGGCCAATCCGCTGGCCTACAGCAGCAAGGAAGGGGCCCAGGAGGCGCACGAGGCGATTCGTCCGTCGGATGTCAACCTCAAGCCGACCCAGCTAACCGGCATGGAGCGTGATGCCGAACGCCTGTATGAGCTGATCTGGCGCCAGTTCGTGGCGTGCCAGATGCCGCCTGCCGAGTACCTGTCGACCACCGTGACCGTCACCGCCGCGCAGTTCGAGTTGCGCGCCAAGGGCCGGATTCTCAAGTTCGACGGTTACACCCGGGTATTGCCGCAAATGAGCAAGCCGGGCGATGACGATGTGTTGCCGGACATGGCCCAGGGCGACGTACTCAAGCTGATCAAGCTCGATCCGAGCCAGCACTTTACCAAGCCGCCGGCACGTTATTCGGAAGCCAGCCTGGTCAAGGAGATGGAGAAGCGCGGTATCGGTCGTCCATCGACCTATGCGGCGATCATCTCGACCATCCAGGATCGCGGCTATGTCGCACTGCACAACCGGCGTTTCTACTCGGAAAAGATGGGCGACATCGTTACCGGGCGCCTGAGCGAAAGCTTCTCCAACCTGATGGACTACGGNTTTACCGCCGGCATGGAAGAACANCTGGACGATGTGGCCCAGGGNGAGCGCGAGTGGAAGCATGTGCTCGATGAGTTCTACGGCGACTTCAAGAAGAANCTCGAAGTGGCCGAGGCCAGCGACAGTGGCATGCGGGCCAATCTGCCGACGCCGACCGATATCCCGTGCCGTGAGTGCGGTCGGCCGATGATGATTCGTACCGCCTCCACTGGGGTATTCCTCGGTTGTTCCGGCTATGCGCTACCGCCGAAAGAACGCTGCAAGTCGACCATCAACCTGGTCCCTGGCGATGAAATCGCCGCGGACGACGAGGGCGAGTCGGAATCGCTGGTGCTGCTGGGCAAGCATCGCTGCCAGAAGTGCGGCACCGCCATGGATGCCTACCTGCTCGACGAGACGCGCAAGCTGCATATCTGCGGCAACAACCCGGATTGCACGGGCTACGAGATCGAACAGGGCCAATACCGGATCAAGGGTTACGAAGGCCCAAGCCTGGAGTGCGACAAGTGTGGCAGCCAGATGCAGCTGAAGACCGGGCGTTTCGGCAAGTTCTTCGGTTGCACCAACACTGAGTGCAAGAACACCCGCAAGCTGCTGAAAAGCGGTGAGGCTGCTCCGCCGAAGATGGATCCGGTGAAAATGCCCGAACTCAAGTGCGAGAAGGTCAATGACACCTATATCTTGCGCGACGGTGCATCGGGTTTGTTCCTGGCCGCCAGTCAGTTTCCGAAGAACCGTGAAACCCGGGCGCCGCTGGTGCTGGAGCTGATTCCGCACAAAGACGAGATCGATCCGAAGTATCACTTCCTCTGTGATGCGCCGAAGAAAGACCCGGAAGGTCGTGCGGCGGTTATTCGCTTCAGCCGCAAGACCAAAGAGCAGTACGTGCAGACTGAGGTCGAAGGCAAGCCGACCGGCTGGCGTGCCTTTTATGATGGCGGCAAGTGGAAGGTCGAAGACAAGCGTTGATCAGACAAGGTGCGCGTCTGCTGGCAGCAGGCGCGCGTATAGTGGCCTGATCGGTCTGTAGTGGAGGGCGCCTTTATGGCCCATGAGCTGTATACCCGTACCAACCAGAAGCTCTTCTATGCCGGTCTGTCGCTGGAGTCCTGGCGCGCCGCGCAGGAGGGGAGAGCAGTCAACTCGTTGGCCCTGATACAGGCCGAGCGTGAGGCGGCGCTATTCCATCTCTATGGGGCGCTGCTGGGGCTGTGTCACGAGATTGCCGGTTACTACCGCCTGCCTGAAAGTAATGCAACACGAGCCGAGCAGTTGCTGGACAAGGTGTTGCTGGATGCTGCGCCCAGTCCCGAGCTGGCCGAGCTTATCGAGTTGGCGCAGCAGCCGGAAACCTGGCTGGCTCAGCTGCTGAAGGCGTACGCTGAACTGTTTCAGCCACCGCAGGCGGCGAAGAAGTCCAAGGTCGACCCCAGCACGCCCTTGATCGTGGCAGTCAGCCTGGATCAGGAGGATCCACCACTGGCGCGTGAGACGCTGGAGGCTTGGCGACAGGAGTTGAAGGGGTTGGCCAAGCGCTTTCGCGAGTCGTTGAGTGAGTGGTGAGTCGAGTTTGGATAAGCGGGCTAGGGTGAACCTTGGTCGACTGTTACAATGCCGGCCTTTCGTGGAGAGCCAGTCCTATGCCTACATCCTACCTTGAGATCGTCGAGTTGCCCGATGGGCGCATTGCACTGCGTCGTGCAGAAGGCGAAGAAACCTTGGTGGTGTTGGACTTTTCCGCGGATGCCAAGGAATTCCTGCAGGGTCAGCACATCGAGGTAGCCAAGGCTATGCTCAGTGTCGGCGTGCAAATGGCCGGGAAATTGGCTGAAGGTGATTTTGACCACGCACAAGGCCCGCGCGTTCTGCATTGATTGCGAACGGGTTGTCTCGACGCTGATATGGCTATCAGCAACTGGTTCCAGGCATTATGGCTGGTTCATGTGCCTAGATGATGGCGTCGCCTCATGCACAGTCCTTGTGCCATTGCTTGCGAATTTTACCCCAGACTGATGTTGAGGCTTTGCGCCTTGCCCTGTCGTGCGGCCTGTTCCAGTTGTTCCCGAGCAAATTGCTCGAGAGGGTGAAGCCAACTGACAACGGTATGGCTACGACCCAGCTTCAGTGCTTCCTGAGCCAGCTGCAAGGCGCTTTGTTTGCCTCGCGGATGGAGCAGCAGAATGCGCTCGCGGTTGAGGCCGGCTTCGCGTAGCCAGGTTTGCGTCAGGCTGCTGGGCGGGGCGATCAGGCTCAGCCAGCGCGCATCGTTGTTCTGACTCAATTCGCGGAGAATTGGCGCAAGCAGGTTCAGGCAGTGACCCGCAGCGCCGCGTAGCGACACTTCGCTGAAGGCTTCGGGGTTCTCCTGCCAGGGTGACTCCACCTCCTGCTTCAGCAGCGGCGTCACTGCCGCGGCCATTAGCCCCTCGAACAGGGGCAACTGTGTACGGCTTAGTGACTGCGGGAACTGCATAGAACCTCCTCTGGCCAGCGCTGGAAAACTACCTACGTTTTGCCCTGTTGGTGTCAAAGCTCGGGGCGTTGAAAGCGGCCTCACTGCCTTGGCTGACTCACTTGAGTGCAGCCCGAATGGGTGAGTGGAGCGAGGCGAGGGTGCGATTAGTGGGGTACACGCCTCTTTTGCCTGCTGCGGTCGCTCGACCTGTTTTCGGCTATTGCTTGGCGCCACTGCGCTGCGGCAAAGTCGATCAGTCGTGCTTGGCCCGGGTTTCAGAGACCTGCTAGCGACGGATAACGCCGACACTCAAGCCTTCGATAATCAACTCCTGCTCTTCCAGGTTCACTTCGATGGGGGCGAACTCGGGGTTTTCGGCAATCAACCAGACCTTGTTACCTTCGCGCTTGAAGCGCTTGACCGTCACTTCGTCATCGATGCGGGCCACCACTACTTGCCCGTTGTGTGCTTCACGTGTGGTGTGCACGGCCAGTAGGTCGCCGTCGAGAATACCGATGTCCTTCATGCTCATGCCGCGCACGCGTAGCAGGTAGTCGGCCTTTGGATGGAAGAACTCGGGGTTGATCCGACATGAGTCTTCAATATTTTGTTGCGCTAGAATGGGCGCGCCAGCGGCGACGCGACCGATCACGGGTAAACCCTCTTCCGTGTTGTTCGGTTCGTAGCCAGGGATGCGGATGCCACGTGAGGCGCCAGGGGTCATTTCGATGGCCCCTTTGCGGGCCAGGGCCTTGAGGTGTTCCTCGGCGGCATTGGGTGACTTGAAACCAAGTGCCTGAGCGATTTCCGCACGGGTTGGCGGGTAGCCGTTATCGTCAAGGCAGTGCTTGATGAAGGCGAGAATTTCAGCTTGACGTGGCGTCAGTTTCAGCATGGCGGACTCTGTCTTTTTATCCAGTGACTGTGATTATATACAGTGATTCGGGGTTGGCAATCCTCCTTTGTCTTCTTGGCTAAAATTCGCTGCTTGCTGTTTCATCTTGACTGCGGGTTACTTGATGCACTGACCGGTGCATCTGCGGAGTGTCGGGTGTTGTTTGTTGCCGATACATGACTGTCCGGCCATAAAATGGCTTGGGCGACTTGACAAGACGGTAGGTCGAAACGTATGTTTCAAACAAGTGTTTGTCAGGTGGATAGTCATGGCTCAGTCGGAAACCGTTGAACGCATTCTCGATGCGGCGGAGCAATTGTTCGCAGAGAAAGGCTTCGCGGAAACTTCATTGCGGCTGATCACCAGTAAGGCCGGGGTCAACCTGGCAGCGGTGAATTATCATTTTGGCTCCAAGAAAGCACTGATTCAGGCCGTGTTTTCCCGTTTCCTCGGCCCGTTCTGCAGCAGTCTCGAACGAGAGCTGGATCGTCGTCAGGCCAAGCAGGAGATGAAAGTCAGCCTTGAGGAGTTGCTCGAGTTGCTGGTGGATCAGGCGCTGGCCGTGAAGCCGCGTAGTGGCAATGATTTGTCGATATTCATGCGTCTGCTGGGTTTGGCTTTCAGTCAGAGTCAGGGCCATCTGCGCAAGTATCTGGAAGAGGTGTACGGCAAGGTGTTCCGCCGTTACATGCTCCTGGTGCATGAAGCCGCACCGCGTATCCCGCCGCTGGAGTTGTTCTGGCGCGTGCATTTCATGCTCGGCGCTGCGGCTTTCAGCATGTCCGGAATCAAGGCGTTGCGCGCCATGGCCGAAACCGACTTCGGGGTGAATACGTCGATCGAGCAGGTCATGCGCATGATGGTGCCGTTCCTGGCGGCTGGCATGCGTTCGGAAAGCGGTGTGACCGATGAGGCTCTGGCCGCTGCTCAGCTCAAGCCGCGCGTCAAGAGCGCTGGTATACCCGCCAAGGTTTGATGCCACGCCAGGGTCTGTTGCCTTTTCGGCGCGCGGCCGCGAACGAAACGGCAACAGACCCTAGTGGGCTTGGCGAGTCCGATCCGCTAAGCTAGTCGCCCATGCGCGCTCTCGACTTTCTGTATATCTCTCTCGCTGATCAGTGCCTGTACGGCTTTGCCGACGGGCAGCTGTTGCTGCGCCTGCCTGTGTCCACCGCCTTCAATGGTCCGGGCGAGATGAATGGCTCCGGCTGTACCCCGCGTGGCTTGCATCGAGTGCGGGCGAAGATCGGCGAAGGCTTGCCCGCGGGGGCGGTATTGCGGGGCCGTCGCTGGACGGGCGAGGTCTGGTCGCCGGCCCTGGCTGCGCAGTTCCCCGGTCGCGACTGGATCCTCACGCGGATTATCTGGCTCAGTGGTTGTGAGGTGGGGCGCAATCGACTGGGAGAGGTCGATACCTTCCGCCGCTATATCTATCTGCACGGCACGCCGGACACCGAGCCCATGGGCGTGCCGCGCTCCCACGGTTGCGTGCGGCTGCGCAATGCCGATCTGCTGGCACTGTTTCCGCGCGTCCCTGTTCAATGTGCCGTGCAGATCGACGAGGCGGCATGCCCGGTCTGGGCGGCGGCGTTACTTTAGTTAAGGATTACTTGTGAGTTCACCCATGCAAGGCTCGTTGATGCTGGATATCGCCGGCACCTGGCTGACTGCGGAGGATCGGCAGATTCTCCGTCAGCCCGAAGTGGCTGGCTTGATCCTGTTCGGGCGCAATATCGAGCACCCGCGGCAGGTACGTGAGTTATCGGCCGCCATTCGTGCGGTACGTCCTGATCTGCTCCTGGCTGTCGATCAGGAGGGCGGGCGGGTGCAGCGTCTGCGTCAGGGTTTTGTACGATTGCCGGCGATGCGCGCTATTGCCGATAACGCCAATGCCGACGTCTTGGCCGGGCACTGTGGCTGGCTGATGGCCACCGAAGTTTTGGCGGTGGGGCTGGATCTGAGCTTTGCGCCGGTGCTGGACCTGGATCATCAGCGTAGTGCCGTGGTTGGTAGCCGGGCTTTCGAGACGGATGCGCAACGCGCCACGCAGCTGGCGGCTGCATTTATCCGCGGCATGAGTGCGGCAGGTATGGCCGCGACCGGTAAGCATTTTCCTGGGCATGGCTGGGCCGAGGCCGACTCCCATGTGGCGATTCCAGTGGATGAGCGCAGCCTTGAGCAGATCCGCGCCAGCGATCTGCAGCCGTTCGCGCAATTGAGCCGGCAGCTGGCCGCGGTGATGCCGGCGCATGTGATCTACCCGCAGGTAGATGATCGACCTGCCGGTTTCTCGCGGCGCTGGTTGCAGGAAATTCTGCGTGGCGAGTTGCAGTTCACCGGGGTGATTTTCAGCGATGATCTATCGATGGCCGGTGCTCACGTGATGGGCGACGCGGCTTGTCGCATCGAGGCGGCGCTGAGCGCGGGTTGCGACATGGGGTTGGTATGCAATGATCGCGCTGCCGCGGAGTTGGCACTGAGCGCCTTGCAGCGTTTGCAGGTTGTTGTACCGCCAGGTTTGGCACGTATGCGTCGCCAGGCTTTTCCGGGTACGGAATACCGGCAGAGCCCGCGATGGCTGGAAGCAGTGGGTGCATTACGCGCCGCGCAATTAATCGATTGAGGAGAGCTTGATGACTGTCTACGCCATAATCGGCGGTACTGGCCTGACCCAGCTGGATGGTTTGACCATTACCGCAGCACTGCATCTGGATACGCCCTATGGTTCCCCTTCGGCGCCGGTGTTGCGTGGCGAGTATGCGGGTGGTGAAGTGTTGTTCCTGGCTCGCCACGGCCACCCGCACCGGATTCCGCCGCATCAGGTAAATTATCGCGCCAACCTCTGGGCGCTCAGGCAGTCGGGCGCCAAGGCGATTATTGCGGTGAATGCGGTTGGCGGTATCCAGGCGGCCATGGGCACCGGACATTTCTGTCTGCCGCACCAGATCATCGACTACACCTCGGGGCGTGCGCATACCTTCTATGAGGGCGAGTTGGAGCATGTCACCCATGTGGATTTCAGCCACCCTTACGATGCCGAGTTGCGGGAAAAACTGGCCGCAGCGCTGTCTGCCAAGGGCTGCGCATTCAGTGCTCAGGGGGTCTATGGTTGCACCCAGGGGCCGCGCCTGGAGACGGTTGCCGAGATCGCCCGGATGGAGCGAGACGGTTGCGATATTGTCGGCATGACCGGCATGCCCGAGGCGGTGCTGGCGCGCGAGTTGGCGTTGCCTTATGCCTGTCTGGCGTTGGTGGTGAACCCGGCGGCGGGTAAGTCCAATGCATTGATTACCATGGCCGCCATCGAGCGCGCCCTGGACGAGGGCATGGGGCGGGTCAAGGCCGTCTTGGCCCATGTGCTGGCCGGTTGAGCACAGTGGCTGTGAATTAAAAGGGTCGCTATAGCGACCCTTTTTTTGTCCAGGCAGGCGTTAGACGTACCGTTTAAAGTGGGCTGATGCGCACCAGCAGGCCGAGGCTGCCGTGATCGAGGTAGGTCAGTTCGCCGCTTTGCAGGCGCACGCTGTGCCTGATCAATTCGCTGCTGCTGAGTGCGCCGCTGTCATCGAAGCGATTGACCCACAGGTTGGCGGTCAGGTCGATGAGGCGATTCTGTCTCAGGTCAAGGGTGCCCTCGACCGGGAAATGGCCGAACTGTTCGGGGCCGCTGCTCAGTGCCACGCTGCCGGGGCTGGCGCCGATGCTCTGCGCCCAGGCTTTGTGCAGTAGCACGGTATAGCCGTTAGCCGGAGTGAGTTTGCCCGCTTCATTATTCAGCGTAGTGGCACGCTCCTGGCTGGGGTCAATCGGCAGTGCGCCTTGTGCCCAGTCGTCGGGGGCGGGGCGGGCGGCGGGCAGCGGCTGGGTTGTTTGCCGGAAGACGATCACTTCAACCTGGTACATGGCCTCGGCAAAGGCGGTGCTAGTGCTCAGTAGCGCTAGCAAAACAAGCGAGAGCGAGGCCAGAGGGCGGAGTGCGCGCATGGGGTCAGTCCTTTAGGCAGAGGGAGTCAGGCGCTCGAATAGCGCTTCCAGGGTGTCGAATCTATGTTCCGGGCGCTCCATCGGCACCTGGAATTTGAACAGTGTGGCGCCTTCGAACTTGTAGCGGTTCGGTTGGCCCTGGATCAGTTTGATCAGGGTCAACGGTTCGACACAGGTATCGGCGGCGAATTCGATGCGGCCACCTTGTGGGCCAGCATCGACCTTCTTGATGCCGAGGTTTTCCGCCTGCAATTTCAGCAGGGTCAGGCGCACCAGGTTCTTGGTCGGTTCCGGCAGCAGGCCAAAGCGGTCGATCATTTCCACCTGCAGCTCTTTCAAGCCGTCTTCGTCGGCAGCCGAAGCGATGCGTTTGTAGAGGATCAGCCGCGCATGCACGTCCGGCAGGTAGTCCTCCGGGATCAGCGCCGCCACCCGCAGGTTGATTTCCGGGCCGCCCCCCAGGGGTTGCTCGAGGTTGGGTTGTTCGCCCTTGCGGATGGCTTTCACCGCGCGCTCGAGCATTTCCATGTAGAGGGTGAAGCCGACCGCCTGGATCTGCCCGCTCTGGCCGTCGCCGAGCAGTTCGCCGGCACCGCGGATTTCCAGGTCGTGGGTGGCCAGGAGGAAGCCAGCGCCGAGGTCCTGGGCGCCGGAGATGGCTTCGAGGCGCTTCTGCGCGTCGTCGGTCATCTGCTTGCGCGGCGGGGTGAGCAGGTAGGCATAAGCCTGGTGGTGGCTGCGCCCGACCCTGCCGCGCAGTTGGTGCAGCTGGGCCAGGCCGAACTTGTCGGCGCGCTCGATGATGATGGTGTTGGCGCTCGGCACGTCGATGCCGGTCTCGATGATGGTCGAGGCGATCAGCACGTTGAAGCGCTTGTGGTAGAAGTCGCCCATCACCTGTTCCAGCTCGCGCTCGCGCATCTGCCCGTGGCCGATGCC
>C687J35021_10002232_pt1 | contig 13892 bp, 8 predicted proteins | sample RifCSPhighO2_12_FD_35021 | JGI IMG/M metagenome (IMG submission 35021)
TCGAAGCCATTGTCAGCCTCCTCTGCTGCAGGCTCGGGGGCCGCTGCGGGCAGCTCATTCTTGACCGGAGCAGCGCTCGGCTCGTCGTCCAGGCTCAACAGAAACTCGTCTTCGGAGGCCGTTTCAAGCTCAAGCGGCGCGTCCAGATCCAGGCTGAAATCGGCCAGATCATCTTCGGTTGCCAGGCTTTCGCCAGCGGCCTCGTCCAGGCTCAGATCGAAACCCAGCTCGTCGTCTTCTTTGGCTTTCGGCTCGACCGGCGCACTGAAGTCCATATCGCTATCCAACGACAGGCTGTCCATATCGTTTGAGCCCGCCGCTTTACCGGCCTCCTGCAGATCACGCTCCAGATCAGCCTCCAGATCGTCCAGACTGAGGTCGAAGGCATCGTCCAGATCGCCGCCTGCAGCGGGAGCGGTCGGCTCATCCAGCGCCAGGTCATCGAAGCTGAAGTCGCTCAGGTCGTCATCCTCAGCACTGGCAGTCGCCGCAAAACCAGCAGCACCGGCAGCGACGAGCATGGTGGGATACTTGGCCTTGATCTGATCGACTTCGGAAGCACTGCCGCCGATTTCACGCAGTTCGTTGTCCTGACGGGCAAAGCCTTCGCGGTCGCCCAGCTCGGCATAGACCTCCATCAGTTTCAAGCGCAGGTCACTGCGCTGCGGCTCATCATTGATGGCCCCCTGCAGCAACTCCGCGGCCTGATTGAAACGGCCATAGGCAATGTAGATATCGGCCTCGCCCAAAGCATCACCGGTTTGTGCGGCTACACGCTCTTCAGCCGGAGCAGACGCCTGCTCGCCAGCCAGATCGTCCGCAGCATCAAAGCTATCGGCTGGCAGGGCCATATCGGCACCCAGATCAACACCCTGCCCGTCCGCGGCCAGGCTTTCCTGCAGTTCGGCTTCCTTGAGGGCATTGCGGCGCGACAGCATCATCAGCGCCAGCAGCAAAACCAGCAAAGCACCACCACCGGCGATGCCCAGCATCATCGGGTTGGCGAGAAACTCATCAAGTGGACTGGTCTCGACCGGCGGCTCTACCACTGGTGGCGCAACGGCCACCACAGGGGCTGCCGGCTTGACCGGAGCTGGTTTGGCCGGCGCAGGCGGCTCGCTGACTTGCGGCGCAGCCGCCTCAGGCTGAGCGGCCGGAGCCGGTTCTTCGCTGTAATTGAAATCCTGCTCGGGCTCGGCTACTGGCTCAACGGGCCTAGCCGGCACCTGTGCTTCGGGGGTTTGCGCGAGTGCCGGTGCCTCGACACTGGCCTCAGGTGCCGGCGCAGGCGCAGCGGCCTCGACCGCTGGAGCCACTGCGGGGGCCTGCCCCTGGGCAGCCAGGTCAGCCTGCAGCTTGGCCATCTGATCGTCTTTGAGCTGAATCAGGCGCTGCAGCTTGTCGAGCTGGCTCTGCAGATCGCCCATGCGATCCTTCAGCTCGGCATTTTCCCGACGAGTGGAATCGAGGCTTTCCTGAGTCACCGCCAGCTTGTCGGCCAGGGCCTTGCTGTCGGCAGTACCGGTATCGCTACCGGCGGTGGCCTTGCCGGTATCGGCCGCGACCAGTTTCAGGCTGTCGCCAGCCGCCGCTTTGGCAGGCGCATCGCCAGCCACGGTACGTTTGGTGGCATCCAGCTGGCGCGCGGTACCGCCGGCCAGGCTGCGGCCTTCGCGCCATGCGGCGTTCTGCTCGGCGACCTGGGCAATGGCCTCGGCCTGGCCTCGGCTCTTGACCTGCTCGGCGTCCGGTAGACGCAAAACCTGACCGCTTTTCAGGCGATTGATATTGCCGCCGATAAAAGCATCCGGATTCAGCGCCTGGATGGCCAGCATGGTCTGATGCACGCTACCGCCGGGTACGCGCTGGGCAATTTCCCAGAGGGTGTCATTGGCAGTGGTCTTGTATTCGTTGCCATTCAGAGCCCTTGGCGCGGCAGGCGCGGCCGGAGCCACGGGTGCACCGCTGGCTTGCACCGGACGCGGCGCAGCGGCGACTTGCGGGCGCGGCGCGGGGGCAGCGACCGGTAGCTGCGGCGCTGCAGGGATCACGGCCTGCGGGCTGTAAAGAGGCGGATCGAGCAGCAGTGTGTACTCACGCAGCAGGCGACCGTTAGGCCACAGCACCTCAACCAGGAAGTTCAGGTAGGGCTCACGCAGCGGCTTGCTCGAGGTAACGCGGATAACGCTCTTGCCGTTGGGCTTGAGTACCGGAGTGAACTTGAGATCGGTCAGAAAATACTGACGATCCACCCCCGCCTTGTTGAATTCTTCGGGAGACGCGAGGCTGGGCCGCAGCTCGCTGGAGGTCAGGTCACGCACTTCCAGCAGCTCGATTTCAGCCACCAACGGCTGATTCAGCGCCGACTGCAAGGTCACCTCACCCAGTCCCAGCGCATGCGCCATACCGGAGGACAGTGCCGAAGCAGCTGCGATTGCCAGCACCAGTTTGCGAACCCGAACCATAGCGTTATCCCTTGTTTTATCTTTTTTTCTCGCCAGGCGAGAGGATCTTGGAAATTGCTGCCTGCACCACCCGAAGGTGTAGCCCCATCCAGCAATCAACTCAGCCAGTATTGCCAAGCTCGAAAGATTCTTCAAATTTCCAGCTAAGTATCTTTTACAGATAGTGTTTTATCAACAACTCGGCCAATTGCACAGCATTCAGGGCAGCGCCTTTTCTTACATTATCAGACGCAATCCACAAATTGAGTTCACAGGGATCATCCAGGCCGACGCGAACTCGGCCGACATAGACCTCATCCTGCCCCACCGCGTCGCCCACCACCGTCGGATAATCGCCGGATTCTACATATTCCACAGCCGGCGCGGCTTCCAGNGCATCACGCAGAGATTGCAGATCGAACGCCGAGGCGCACTGCAGCGNTACGCTGAAACTGTCGCCAAAGAACACCGGGGCCTGTATGCAGGTGGCCGACACCTGCAACTGNGGCGCAGCCAGCAGGGTTTTCAGTTCGAGAGCCATGCGCCGCTCCAGCGCGCCATGACCTTCNCCATCGCATTCATCGACCTGCCCCAGCAGATTGAACGCCATCTGCCGNTCAAACAGNTGCGGCTCGAAAGCGCGGCCATTGAGCAGCTCGGCGGTCTGCCGCGCCAATTCGGAAACCCCTGCCCGGCCTCGGCTGGAAACCGCCAGACAGGCGGTAACGGTCAGCCGCTGCGGGCTCAGGTGCGCCCCCAGCACCGCCAGCACAGTGGCCAGGGCGATACTCGGCGCACTCGGGCTGGCCAGCAGATAAGGGGCAGACAGTGTCGCCAGAACCTCGGCATTCACTTCGGGGATGACCCGCGGGGCCAGCTCCTCGGTCAGAGCGCCGGTCAGATCGATCACCGCACAGCCCGCCGCCCTGGCCTGGGTGGCATATTCCTGGGTCACGGCCGCGCCGGCAGTAAAGAAGGCCAGACGCACATTGGCAAAGTCGAAGGACTCGATAGAGCGTACCCGCAGGTTCTTGCCCTTGAAGGACAGTGAGCCGCCCGCCGAATCACCACTGGCAATCAGATGCAGGTTCGCCACCGGGAAATCGCGCTCCTCGAGCAACTGCACCAGGGTTTCCCCCACACTTCCGGTGGCACCGATCACTGCGATATCAAAACTACGGGTCATGGCAAGGCTTCTAGCGAAATAAGCCCAGCACTGTATAACCGCATCAGCCAAATGCAAAGAAGCGGGCTTGCCAGCGGTCGAACTTTCATTCGATCACCGGCAAACCCGCTTCGTCAGAACCCCCGCAGTCTCGTCAGCAGAGACTCAGGACATCAACGCTCCAACAGAATCCGCAGCATGCGCCGCAGTGGCTCGGCCGCGCCCCACAACAGCTGGTCACCGACGGTGAACGCACCGAGGTACTGCGAACCCATATTGAGCTTGCGCAGACGACCGACCGGCACGCTCAGGGTACCAGTTACCGCGGTCGGACCCAGTTCGCGGATGCTCGCCTCACGCTGGTTCGGCACCAGCTTGACCCAGGGGTTGTGCTGGCTGATCAAGCCTTCGATATCGGCCATGGGCACGTCTTTGTTCAATTTGATGGTCAGCGCCTGGCTGTGGCAACGCATGGCACCGATGCGCACACACAGGCCATCGACCGGAATCGGGTTCTTGAAACGACCGAGGATCTTGTTGGTTTCCGCCTGGCCCTTCCACTCTTCACGGCTCTGGCCGTTGGGCAGTTCCTTGTCGATGTAAGGAATCAGGCTGCCGGCCAGGGGCACGCCAAAGTTGTCGACCGGGAAGGACTCGCCGCGCATGGCCTCGGCCACCTTGCGGTCGATATCCAGAATGGCGCTGGCTGGATCGGCCAGCTCATCGGCCACCGAGGCGTTGATCGCACCCATCTGCTTGATCAGCTCGCGCATGTTCTGCGCACCGGCACCGCTTGCCGCCTGATAGGTCATGGCGCTCATCCACTCGACCAGACCGGCTTCGTAGAGGCCGCCCAACGCCATCAGCATTAGGCTGACGGTGCAGTTACCACCGATATAGTTCTTGGTACCGGCATCGAGCTGCTGGTCGATCACCTTGCGGTTGACCGGATCGAGCACGATGACCGAGCTGTCGTCCATGCGCAGCGAGGAGGCGGCATCGATCCAGTAGCCCTGCCAGCCGGCTTCGCGCAGCTTGGGGAAGACTTCACTGGTGTAGTCGCCCCCCTGACAGGTCAGGATCACGTCGAGGCTTTTCAGCTCGTCGATGCTGTAGGCGTCCTTCAGCGGGGCAATCTCCTTGCCAATCGCCGGACCCTGACCGCCGACATTGGAAGTGGTGAAGAACACCGGTTCGATCAAGTCGAAATCCTGCTCTTCCAGCATGCGCTGCATCAGCACGGAACCCACCATGCCACGCCAACCGATCAGACCTACACGTTTCATAGCCACTGCACCTTTATAAACAAGCAGACCGCCGGAGTTAGCGCCGACGGGCAGAGAAGATTACAGACTGCGCAGCGCGGAAACCACCGCATCGCCCATTGCCGCCGTACCGACCTTGGTCGTACCGGCAGAAAGAATATCGCCAGTGCGCAGGCCCTGATCCAGCACCAGGCTGACCGCCTGCTCGATGGCATCGGCCGCCGCGGCCTGGTTGAAGCTGTAACGCAGCATCATCGACACCGACAGAATGGTCGCCAACGGATTGGCAATGCCCTGTCCGGCGATATCCGGCGCGCTGCCGTGGCACGGCTCGTACATGCCCTTGTTGTTGGCATCCAGGGACGCCGACGGCAGCATGCCGATGGAGCCGGTAAGCATGGAGGCTTCGTCCGAGAGAATGTCGCCGAACATATTGTCGGTGACCATCACGTCGAACTGCTTGGGCGCGCGCACCAGCTGCATGGCGGCGTTATCCACATACATATGGCTGAGCTCGACGTCCGGGTAATCCTTGGCCACTTCCTCGACCACGGCGCGCCACAGCTGGCTGGACGCCAGCACGTTGGCCTTGTCCACCGAGCAGAGCTTGTTGCCGCGCACGCGAGCCATATCGAAACCGACCCGGGCGATACGGCGTACTTCGCTTTCGCTGTACGGCAGGGTGTCGTAGGCCATGCGCTCGCCGTTTTCCAGCACCTTGCTCTCGCGCGGCTGGCCGAAGTAGATGCCACCGGTCAGCTCACGCACGATCAGGATATCCAGCCCCGCTACCACTTCCGGCTTCAGCGAGGAAGCATCAGCCAGCTGCGGGTAGAGAATGGCCGGACGCAGGTTGGCGAACAGCCCCAGTTGCGAACGGATTTTCAGCAGGCCGCGCTCGGGGCGGATGGCCGGATCGATCTTGTCCCACTTCGGCCCGCCAACAGCACCGAGCAGAATGGCGTCGGCGGCGCGGGCGCGCTCCAGAGTTTCATCGGCCAGGGGCACGCCGTACTTGTCTACGGCCGCGCCGCCTAGTTCGTCGAAGCTCAGCTCGAAACCCAGGCTGTACTTGTCGTTGACCAGCTCCAGCACCTTGACCGCTTCGGCCATGATTTCCGGGCCGATACCGTCGCCTGGGAGAATCAGAATCTGCTTGCTCATCTTGCCCTCAATACGCCATGGGGTGCGCCGTGCGCACCATTTATTCGTTGAACCGGTGCGCGCGGCCTAGGCGGCCCCGCNCACCCTCACTTATTTGATCGCGCCGAACAGCCAGGGGCTGCGCTGCTGGTAACCGACCTCGAAGGCCTTGATCGCGTCGCTGTCCTGCAGGGTCAGGCCAATATCGTCCAGGCCATTGAGCAGGCAATGCTTGCGGAAGGCATCGACCTCGAAGCTGTACTGCACGCCATCCGGACGGGTCACGGTTTGCGCAGCCAGGTCGACGGTCAGCTGATAGCCGACGTTAGCCTCGGCCTGCTGAAACAGCGCATCGACCTCGTCTTCCTTGAGGATGATCGGAAGCAGGCCGTTCTTGAAACTGTTGTTGTAGAAGATGTCGGCAAAGCTCGGCGCGATGATGGTGCGAAAGCCGTACTCTTCCAGCGCCCAGGGCGCGTGCTCGCGAGATGAGCCGCAACCGAAGTTTTCCCGCGCCAGCAACACGCTGGCACCCTGGTANCGCGGGAAGTTCAGCACGAACTCCTGATTGACCGGGCGCTTGGAGTTGTCCTGATTCGGCTGNCCGACGTCGTGGTAACGCCACTCATCGAACAGGTTGGGGCCGAAGCCCGTGCGCTTGATCGACTTCAAGAACTGCTTGGGGATGATCTGGTCGGTGTCGACGTTGGCGCGATCCAGTGGAGCGACCAGGCCGGTATGTTGGGTAAAAGCTTTCATGCTCGAGTCCTCAGGCCTGGATCAATTCACGCACATCGATAAAGCGGCCGGTCACTGCCGCCGCCGCCGCCATCGCCGGGCTGACCAGGTGAGTACGCCCACCGGCCCCCTGACGGCCTTCGAAGTTGCGGTTGGAGGTGGAGGCGCAATGCTCGCCACTGCCGAGTTTGTCCGGGTTCATCGCCAGGCACATGGAGCAGCCCGGCTCGCGCCATTCAAAACCGGCTTCGATAAAGATCTTGTCCAGCCCTTCCTTTTCCGCCTGGGCTTTGACCAGGCCGGAGCCCGGCACCACCATGGCCTGCTTGATGGTTGCGGCGACCTTGCGACCCTTGGCCACCTCGGCAGCGGCGCGCAGGTCTTCGATCCGCGAGTTGGTGCAGGAGCCGATAAACACGCGATCGAGCTGGATATCGGTGATCGCCTGATTGGCCTGCAAGCCCATGTATTTCAGGGCGCGGGTGATCGAGTCCTTCTTCACCGGGTCGCTTTCGGCGGCCGGGTCCGGCACGTTCTGATCCACGGCCAGAACCATTTCCGGCGAAGTGCCCCAGCTGACCTGCGGTTTGATGTCCTCGGCACGCAGCTCGACCACTGTGTCGAAATGCGCATCGGCATCGGACACCAGGTCCTGCCACTGCGCCACTGCAGCGGCCCAATCAGCACCCTTGGGTGCGAACGGACGGCCTTCGACGTAATCGATGGTCTTCTGATCCACCGCCACCAGGCCGACACGGGCACCAGCCTCGATGGACATATTGCAGATGGTCATGCGCCCTTCCAGCGAAAGCTCGCGGATCGCGCTACCGGCGAACTCCAGGGCATGGCCATTGCCGCCGGCGGTGCCGATCTTGCCAATGACAGCAAGCACGATGTCCTTGGCTGTCACGCCGAACGGCAGTTTGCCTTCGACCAGCACCTGCATGTTCTTCATCTTCTTCGCCACCAGGCACTGGGTCGCCAGCACATGCTCGACTTCCGAGGTGCCGATGCCGTGGGCNAGCGCGCCGAATGCGCCATGGGTGGAGGTATGCGAGTCGCCACAGACCACGGTCATGCCCGGCAGGGTCGCGCCCTGCTCCGGGCCGACCACGTGGACAATGCCCTGGCGCACGTCGTTCATCTTGAATTCGAGGATGCCGAAGTCGTCGCAGTTCTCGTCCAGGGTCTGCACCTGAATGCGCGAGACTTCATCGGCGATGGCTTCCAAGCCGCCCTGACGCTCGGCCTTGGTAGTCGGCACGTTGTGGTCGGGGGTGGCGATGTTGGCGTCGATACGCCACGGCTTGCGGCCGGCCAGACGCAAGCCCTCGAAGGCCTGGGGCGAGGTCACTTCGTGGAGAATATGCCGGTCGATATAGATCAGCGACGAACCATCGTCGCGGCGCTTGACCTCATGCATTTCCCAGAGCTTGTCGTAGAGCGTTTTGCCGGCCATCAGCGTTTTCCTCATCAGCATCTTTCTATGCCTGGGGCGAATGGCCCTCTGGCTTATGGGGCAATCCTATGGGCTGCCATCGAATTACTCAAATTCATATTTTTTATTCAAAGGATTCCTTGCGGGAATAGCGATAGTCTGTAAGCCTCAAGGTGCAAGCAAGGAGCCACAGCCTTGCTCTTGCTGCCTATGGCTTANCACTTGGAGCTAGTGCGTTATGGACCTCGCCACCCTCAACGCCTTTATCGCCATCGCCGAGCTGGGCAGCTTTTCGGAGGCGGCCGAGCGCCTGCATCTGACCCAGCCAGCGGTGAGCAAACGCATCGCCAGCCTGGAGCTGCAGCTCAATGTGCGCCTGTTCGACCGCCTGGGCCGCGAGGTGAGCCTGACCGAGGCTGGCCGCGCCCTGCTGCCGCGGGCCTATCAGATTCTCAATGTACTCGATGATACGCGCCGCGCCCTAACCAACCTCAATGGCGAGATAAGCGGCCGTCTGACCCTCGCCACCAGCCACCATATCGGCCTGCATCGCCTGCCGCCACTGCTGCGCGCCTTTACCCGTGCACACCCACAGGTAGCCCTGGACATCCAGTTCCTCGACTCCGAAGTGGCTTATGAAGAGGTGCTGCACGGCCGCGCCGAACTGGCGGTGATCACCCTGGCCCCGGAAACTCGCGAGCCGGTGCATGCGGTGGCCGTGTGGGACGACCCGCTGGATTTCGTCGCCGCCCCCGAGCATCCACTGGCACGCAGCCAGACGATCAGCCTGGCCGACGTGGCGCATCATCCGGCGGTATTTCCTGGCGGCAACACCTTTACCCACCATATCGTGCGCCGCCTGTTCGAAGCCCAGGGGCTGACACCGAACATCGCCATGAGCACCAACTACCTGGAAACCATCAAGATGATGGTCTCCATCGGCCTGGCCTGGAGCGTGCTGCCGCGCACCATGCTCGACGACCAGGTGGCCCGCCTGCCCCTGCCCGGCATCCAGCTGTCGCGCCAACTGGGCTATATCTCCCACACCGAGCGTACCCTGTCGAATGCCGCGCGGGCCTTTATGACCCTGCTCGACAGTCAGCGCGACAGCCTTGCACTGCCGACAGACAAGAGGCTAACGTGAGGCATAACGATAAAAAAGGCCCACCCATGAGCCAAGCCTGTCGCCCCGAGCACGGTTGCACCACCCGATGGCCCAAAGGAAGAGTCGGTTGTGACCCAATACAGTGACCGCCGCCCACCACTGCCTTTTATCCCGGCACTGGATCCTGCTGAATTCGAAAACGCCTGGAATGACGCCCCGCGCCTGCTGCGCGCCTTGAACGGGGCCAAACTGGGCACCTGGTACTGGGACATCGAAAGCGGCCGGGTCAGCTGGTCGCGCGGCGCGCAGGCACTGTTCGGCCTCGACCCCAGGAAACCCCTGGATACCCAGATCAACTATATCGACCTGATTCCACCCGAAGATCGCGCCGAAGTCCTCCAGCTGTTCGAACAGTTGCTGGCCGGCACCCCTAGCACCCGTGCGTTTCGCCACCGCATCATCTGGCCGGACGAAAGCCTGCACTGGCTGGAAATCAGCGGCAGCCTGCAACTGGATGCCGACGGCAAACAACGGGTGATGGGGGTGATCCGCGATATCAGCGGGCAGCAGGCGCGTGAACAGGCGCTGCGCAGCAGCGAGGAAAAATTCGCCCAGGCCTTCCACTACACCCCGGACGCCGTGCTCATCTCCGACAAAGCCACCGGGCGCTTTATCGAGATCAATGCCGGCTTTACCCGCCAGTTCGGCTGGACCAGCCAGGAAACCCTGGGCCGCACCTCGGTGGAACTGGGCATCTGGGCCCACCCCGGCGACCGCCTGCGAATGCTCGAAGCCATCGAGAACAACGCCCTCGACGGCCTGGAAGTCAGCCTCTACCACCGCGATGGCAGCCTGCGCCGCAACCTCCTGTTCGGCGGTGCGATACTGCTGGATGGTTGCACCTGCCTGGTGCTGTCGCTACGCGACATCACCGAGCAGCGCAAACAGGAGCAGGCCCTGCAGGACAGCCAGGAACGCCTGAACCTGGCCCTGGAGTCCGCCGACCTGGGCACCTGGGACTGGCATATCCCCAGCAATATGCTGTTTGGCTCGGTGCGCGCTGCGAAGCTCCACGGCCTGGCGGAGCAACCCTTTCATGACGACTTCCGTAAGTTCTTCAGTTTCGTCCCCCTGGAAGACCGCCGCGCCATGCGCGACCACTACAAGAGTCTGGTCGAAGGCAGCGCCCAGGACTACCAGGTAACCTACCGCGCCATCTATGCCAACCAGGAAGTGCATTACCTGGAGAGCACCGCCAAGCTCTACCGCGACGCCCAGGGCAGGCCCGAGCGCATGGCCGGCATCCTGATCGACATCAGCGAGCGGGTTCGCCGCGAGCAGCGCCTGACGGCATCCGAGGAAAAGTTCGCCACCCTGTTCCAGGCAAGCCCCGACCCCATCGCCCTGACCACGGTGCCGGATGGCCGCGTAGTGGAAATCAACCCCAGCTTCACCCAGGTGTTCGGCTGGCAGCCCGAACAGGTGGTGGGGCGCACCATGCTGGAACTCAAATTCTGGGCCGATATAGAGGTGCGCGCGGCACTCTTCGTAAAGTTCTACCGCCAGCAGAAACTGGATAACGAGGTCGCCGACTTTCTCGACCGCCTGGGCCGCAAACTCACCTGCGTGGTCTCGACCCGACCGATCGAAATCGGCAGCCAGTCCTGCATTCTCACCTCGTTTCGCGATATCAGCGCGCGCCAGCAGGCCGAAGCCGCGCTCAAGGCCAGCCAGGAGAAGTTTGCCAAGGCCTTCCACTCCAGCCCGGACGCCATCACCATCACCGAGCGCGATACGGGCCGTTATATCGAGGTCAACCAGGGTTTCAGCCGCCTGACCGGCTACCAGGCCGACGAGGTTATCGGCCGCAGCGCCAGCGAACTCAACGTCTGGGCCGACCCGCAGGAGCGGGTGCAGATGGTGCAGCGGCTGATGCAGGACGGCCACGTCTACCATATGGAAATGCACGGCCGGCACCGCGACGGCACGATCAAGCTGGTCGAGGTCTCGGTCGAACCGATCGAACTGAACGCCACCCCCTGCCTGCTGCTGACCGCCCGCGATATCAGCGAACTCAAGCATGCCCAGGCCCAGGTGCAGCACCTGGCCTACCACGACTCGCTGACCAACCTGCCCAATCGCGCCCTGCTGCTCGACCGCCTGACCCAGCAGATCGCCCTGCTCAAGCGCCATGAACTGCGCGGCGCACTGCTGTTTCTCGACCTCGACCATTTCAAGCACATCAACGACTCCCTCGGCCACCCGGTCGGCGACGCGGTGCTCAAGCTGGTCACCGCGCGCCTGGAAGCCAGCGTGCGCCAGGAAGACACGGTGGCGCGCCTGGGCGGCGACGAGTTCGTGGTGCTGCTCTCGGGCCTGGAAGGCAAGCGTTCGACCGTGGTGCGCCAGGCCCGCGGGGTGGCGGAAAAACTGCGCCAGCTGCTGGCCGAACCCATGCTGCTCGATGGCCAGAGGCTGCAGGTTACCCCCAGCATCGGCATCGCCCTGATCCCCGACCATGGCGACACCCCGGCGGACCTGCTCAAGCGCGCCGATATTGCCCTGTACCGCGCCAAGGACTCGGGNCGCAACTGCATCCAGCTGTTTCGCAACACCATGCAGAAGGCCGCCAGCGAACGCCTGCGCCTGGAGAACGACCTGCGCCTGGCCCTGGCCCGCGGCGAGTTCGAATTGCATTTCCAGCCCCAGGTCGACGCCCGCAACAACCAGATCATCGGTGCCGAAGCCCTGCTGCGCTGGTGTCACCCGACCCTGGGCGCACAGTCGCCNGCCCTGTTTATCCATGTGCTGGAAGAAAGCGGGCTGATTCTCGAAGTCGGCGGCTGGGTTCTGGCCGAAGCCTGCCACGCCTGCGCCCAGCTGCTCAGGGACGGCCTGGTCGACGCCAGCCAGTTCAGCCTGTGCGTGAATATCAGCCCCCGGCAGTTCCGCCAGAACGACTTCGTCGAGCGCGTGGAAAGCAGCCTGGCCGCCAGCAAGCTACCCGCCGGGATGCTCAAGCTGGAGATCACCGAAGGCATCGTGATCCAGAATATCGACGACACCATCGCCAAGATGAATCGCCTCAAACGCGTCGGCGTCAGCTTCGCCATGGACGACTTCGGCACCGGCTACAGCTCCCTGACCTACCTCAAGCGCCTGCCGGTGGATGTGCTGAAGATCGACCAGTCGTTCGTGCGCGACGCCACCCTCGACGTCAACGATGCGGAAATCATCCGCGCCATCGTCGCCATGGCCCGCAGCCTGGGCCTGGCGATGATTGCCGAAGGGGTCGAACAGCGCGACCAGCTGGACTTCCTCCAGCAGCAGGGCTGCCATCACTACCAGGGCTACCTGTTCAGCAAACCGGTACCCCTGACGCAGTTCCGCAGCCTGCTGGAAGAAAACAGCCAGCCCAACCCGGTAAAAACAACAAGGGCACCCTAGGTGCCCTTGTTTATCCACCTGACGACGGATGATTAACGCTGCAACACGGTACGCTCGGCGCTGATGGGAATGCGCTTGGCCTTGGCCTCCTCCGGCACGATGCGCACCAGGTCGATATTCAGCAGGCCGTTGACCAGGCTGGCAGCCTTGACCTCGATATGGTCGGCCAGGCGGAACGACAGCTTGAACGCGCGCTGGGCAATGCCCTGGTACAGGTAGGTGACATTCTCGGCACTGGTGTCGCGCTTGCCGCCGCTAACCGTCAGCACCCCGCGCTCGACCTGCAGCTCCAGGTCTTCTTCCTGAAAGCCCGCGGCGGCGACCACGATGCGGTACTGATCGTCGGCATACTTCTCGACGTTATAGGGTGGATAGCTGCTGCCCGCCTCGTTGCGCATCGCCGATTCGAACAGGTCATTGAAACGGTCGAAGCCGACGGACTGACGGAACAGCGGGGTCATGGAAAATGCAGTGCTCATAGTTAAATCTCCTGAATTTCAGCGAGTAATGCAGAGCGTTAAAAACTACTGCGCTCGGCCATGCTGGGTTGAAACCAGCCTCGGAAGACGCTGGCGGCTAACGCGCTTCAGCGCGACCCGAAGGGCGAGTGCAACGAGTCATGCTCATGTACAGCTCGTACCCTGCGCTTCCTCGGCTTGTTTCGCCTTGCCTGACCTTCGCTCGCTACGTTTTTCAACGCCCTGCAATTGCGGAACCCGACTTCGGCATCCCGCATGACTAAAAATGTGGCTACTCAGGTAGATTTCAAGCCTCTGCAGAATGTTCTTACAGGGAGCAACTCGATGAGCAAGGTCATGCTGATTACCGGTGCCAGCCGCGGCATAGGCGCAGCCACCGCCAGGCTCGCCGCCGCCCGCGGTTATGCCCTGTGCCTCAACTATCACCAGCAACAAGCCGCAGCGGATGCCCTGGTTGCCGAGATCACCCAGGGCGGCGGACAAGCCATCGCGGTACAGGCGGATGTGGCCGACGAAAGCCAGGTTCTGCAACTGTTCGCCCAGCTCGACCGCCACTTCGGCCGCCTCGATGTACTGGTCAACAACGCCGGCATGCTGGAAACCCAGATGCCCCTGGAGCAGATGGACCTGGCGCGCTGGCAGCGGGTGTTCGCCACCAATGTATTCGG
>C687J35021_10002234_pt1 | contig 13880 bp, 14 predicted proteins | sample RifCSPhighO2_12_FD_35021 | JGI IMG/M metagenome (IMG submission 35021)
GGAGCGTGGGGGCATTGTTTTGCCGCCGGGCCGCCCCAAGGCAAAACGCGGCCCCCTTGGGGGGCAGCGACCACACGCAGTGAGGGAGCGTGGGGGCCATTCCTACTGCCAGCTGCCGATGTCGGCGTCCTTGCCTTCGCCGCCCGACTGGCCATCGGCGCCGAACGACATCACATCAATCTCGCCCTTCACGCCAGGGCTGAGGTACTGGTAGGGGCGGCCCCAGGGGTCGTTGGGGAGCTTTTCGAGGTAGGGCTTCCAGTTCAGCGGCTGGGGGCCGGTCGTGGGTTTGGCAATCAACGCCTGCAGACCCTGCTCGGACGTGGGGTAGCGCTGATTGTCCAGGCGGTAGAGCTTGAGTGCCTGCATGAGGTTGGTGACATCGGTGCGGGCCGCCGTGCTGCGCGCGTCGTCGGCACGGTCAAGCACGTTGGGCACGATCAGCGCGGCCAGCACGCCAATGATGACCAGCACCACCATCAGCTCGATGAGGGTGAAGCCCCGGGCAAGGCGGCGGCGGGCGAAGGAAACGGGATGGATCATGGTTGGCAGGCAGTCGGTTGGGGCAACGGGCCGTCCCGTGCATCGCGTGAATGATAATCGTGCGATGGTGACCAATTCACACAGCATCTGGGGCGTGCGTTTCACGACCCTGGCCATCTGGGCCCTGGCAGCTGCAAGCGCTGCGTATTGGGGGTTGCGCCTGTCGGCGCCCACGGCAGGGCTGGCGGTGCCCGCCATGGCGGCCACACCGCCCGCCCCCGACGCGCAGGCCCTGGCCCGTCTGCTCGGTGCGGTATCGGTGCAGGCGCCAGTGGTGGCATCGGCGTCCAGCCGGTTTGCCTTGGTGGGCGTGCTGGCAGGCCAGGCGAGCGGCGCAGGAGCGGCGCTGATTGCTGTGGACGGCAAACCTGCGCGGCCCTACCGTGTGGGCGCCGTCCTGGATGGGGGCCTGGTATTGCAGTCGCTGGGGCCACGCCAGGCCCGCCTGGGCACTTCGGCGGATGGCCCTGCGGTGCTGACGCTGGAGATGCCGCAGCGCAAGTAACTTTGCAGGGCTGCGCGCCCGGAGCGCCTCACCCGTTGTTATTGTTATTGTTGTTGTTGTTGTTGTTGTTGTTGTTGTTGTTGTTGTTGTTGTTGTTGTTGCTACGGCTCTTGTCCCGTTCTTTGGCAGGCAGCTGGCCTGGCAGCGTGAGAAACAGCCCCGCTGTCCCCAGCATTACCAGCTGCGCATTGCGGCTATAGGCCGCACCGTCAATGGCCGAGAGCTTGGCGCCGTTGCACCACAGGGTCTGGATCTGGCGCGCCTGCGGCACGTCGAAGGTTTGAACGGTCTTTCCCCCCCCATGGCAGCTGATGCGGCCTTGCTGGTAGATCAGGTGGTCCTGCTTGCCGCGCGCGCCGTCGGCCAGCCAGCGCACCAGGGGTTCTTCGACCTGGGTGCGTGCGGGGCCGTCTTCCAGCCGCAGGGCGTTCAGAAAGCATTCCACGGTGTAGGCGGTGCGCAGCAGGTCGTTGGTGCTCATGGCAGGTAGTGGAATTCGAAGTTCTGGAACGGCAGGTTGGCCGTCTGCACATGGTAGAAGGCGTTGGCCTTCTGCTTCTGGTAATGGTATTCGCGCAGGAAGAAGGTGGTGACGAACAGGTTGTTGAGCACGCCGCGCTGGTAGTGCGCGCGGTGCAGCTCGATGAGGCCCGAGAGATTCACCTGCGCAAATTCGTCACCCAGCAGCGTGCTGGGCTCCAGGAAATCTGCGTAGAGCTGGTAGGTGAACACATGCGTCTGCTTGGTGCGCTGTTCGTCGCCATACACCACGGGCGTGTCGCGCAGCATCTGCAGGTAGAGGGTGTTGCGCACGGCCTCGGGGCAGTTCTGTGCCAGCAGGCTGCGGCGCAGGTGCAGCACCAGGCGGTCGCCGGGCACCAGGGTGTGCACGCTGCGCTGTGTTTTCAGCAACTGCGATGCGAGCGCGACGGCCTCGCCGCCCAGTTCGAGCACGAAGGCGTCGTCGCTGAAAAGCGCCCGCAGCACCGGGTCGGCGTCGATGAGCGCGGGCAGGGTGTTCTTCTCGTCACCCAGATCGTTGGGTAGCACCAGGCGGCGCGCGGTGGGGCGGGCCGGAAGCTGGGCGAAGGCCAGGCCGGGGTGCGTATTCAGTTGGTATTGCTGCGCGTAGTCGTGCTGAACGTCGGGTGCGTCGGCGGGGTAGGTGAGCGGGTTGTCGGCGTAGATGCGCTTTTGCAAACCGCAGGTGTAGGAGCGTCCACTCTGGTTCTGGTGCTTCACCACCGGGCAGCCGGTGTGGCAGGTGGTGAGGTGGCCGCAGCCCTGGCAGCCGCTGTCGAAGCCGTGCGCCTGGTGCACCGCGCGGATCTTGCGTGCGCCGTTGTCCAGGATGTCGAGGATGGGCTGCTCGAACACGTTGCCGTAGCAAAACTCCGGGATGCCCTGGCCGCGCACGCAGGAATACACCGCGCCGTCGCTCTGCAGCAGGTAGAAGCGCTCGCCGCAGTTGGCGGCGTTGGTGCAGTAGCCAGGCGTGAACTCGTCGAACCAGTGGCGGCGCAGGCCATCTTCGAGCTCGGTGCCCGTGAAGGCGGCGTGCAGCGTGTCGTACAGCTGCTGCTGCTGCGCGGGCGTGGCCGGGGTGAGCACGGCCTCGCCCTTGGCGGCGCGGTTGAGCTCGGAGCCGAAGGCGAACATCAGGTTGAACTGGTTCATGTCGAAACCCAGCTCGCGATGGATGAACCAAATGTCGTCCACCAGCGCCTGCATGTCCTGCAGATGCTCGCTGCTGAGCGTGGCGGAGATTTTTTTGGCGTGCGGGTAGCGGGCCAGCAGGCGGATGTTCTCCAGCGTGCGCGGCAGCCAGCCGGTTCCGCCGCGTGTGGTGCGGTGGCGCTCGTGCAGGGCCAGCGGCAGGTCGATGCTGGCGCTGATGGAGACCTTGTGGCGCTCGAACAGCTCGATCAGCGGCGCGAAGCGGAACAGGTTGGTCTTGATGTGCGGCGCCGACTTGCGGTGCCCCAGGGCGCTCAGCGCGTCGAAATGTTCGCGGTAGTGCGCGCGGATCATGCCGAACAGCGCGTCGAGCACCTCGGGCGGCAGCGTGGTCACCTCGCCGCCGTGCAGCGAGACATTGAACGCCAGCACGCCCGCGTCGCGCAGCGCATCGAGCGTGTGGCGCAGCGTATGCACGGCGCGTTCGGCATCGCGCTTGAGGGCCGCCTCGCTGGTCTGCTTGCCCAGGTAGCAGTAGCTGCAGCTCAGGTTGCAGCACAGCGTGGGCACGTAGAGCAGGTGGATGGCCCGCTCGAAGGCGCGCGCGGGAACGGCTGCGTCGTCCATGCTCAGGCCTCCTCCAGCGGTGTGCCGGGCGCCGCCTGGAGCACGCGTTCGATGATGCGGCTGCTGACCTTCTCGAACTTGGTGGCCTTGTTCTTGGTGATCTTGTCGGGCTTGCGTGCGTTGGTGGGGAATTTATCGCGTTCGAGCCGCAGCACGAGTCCCCCGGCGCCCCAGAGTGTGAGCGTGCCCCGCGTGCGCGAGAGCACCATGCGCCGCACGTTGCCGTAATAGACGAGGGTGTCGCCGCACAGCAGGTAGCGCGGTCCCAGCTGCAGATAGCGGCTGGCCGTGAAGCGTGCCAGCAGCGGCACCAGCCACAGCAGCGCACCGACGGGAAACGCCAGCACCGTGGCCAGCAGCGCCGCCGCGCCGCTGGCGTAAGTGAACCAGCGGCGTGCCGTGCTGACCATCGGGCGGCCGCCGTGCGGGTATTTGAAGAGTGCGAATGCGGGGGCGGCCATGGGGGAATGGAATGGAAGGGAAACCGCAACGGCTACGTTTTACCTCTTTTGTGCAGACAGAGTGGTCGGGCCGGGAAAGAAATCTGCCGATGCTTGTCCGTGGTAACGAGGCCCGTGCCTTTGCGGGAGGCGGGTGCGATTCGTCTGCACAGGTGCCGCATCGGCTCGCTCTGGAAACGAAATCAGGCCCCGTCGCGCTGTGCGCCCCCGCAACGCAAGCAACGGGCGCGGTGAAGCAGCGCGGGGGTCAGGACATGAACCCGATGTCGGTCGGGTAATCCGGCCGCCCTGCGGCCTCTCCAAAATGGACGATGTTGGGCAGGATGCTGCTGATTTCGCTGTTGTCCACGCCAAACCATCTGGCCAGGGTGGCAGCGTATTGATCGACCGATGTGGAGGGCAGCAGACGGCCCTGGCCCACGTGCCACTGGTCTTCAGGGGCCGTGGTGTTGGTGATGCTGACCGGCGGAGGCGTGCCATAAAACGCCTTGCCCCGCACAGCGCCCCCCACCACCAAATGGTGGCTGCCCCAGCCGTGGTCTGACCCATCGCTGTTGGAACTGAGGGTGCGGCCAAAGTCGGAGGCTGTAAAGGCCGTCACCTTGTTGGCCACGCCCAGTTCCACGGTGGCGTTGTAGAAGGCGGTCAGGGCCTCGCTGACGCGCTGCATCAGCACGGGTTGCTGGGAGACGAGGTTGTCATGCAGGTCGAACCCCCCCAGCGACACCATGAACACCTGGCGTTGGCTGCCCAGGGTGCTGCGCGCGCCGATCAGGCGGGCCACCATCTTGAGCTGGTCTGCTAACGCATTGCCCGTGGGGAAGGCGGTGGCCAGCGTGACACCGGCCAGTCCGGAGGTGATCTGCGTTTCGGCAGAGACGGCGCGGCCCGTGATGCGGTTGTATTCGTTCTCCAGCATTTGTGTGCTGGGTTGCTGGATGAGTGTGGTGAGGGCACTGCGAACGGCTGCCGATCCATACACATTGCTTTTCACCCCGTTGATGGCAATGGCGCCGCCCGTGCTGACCTGGTATTGCAGTGCTGCAGTGCCTGCCAGAAAGACTGCGTTGCCGGTGACCGACATGCAGGTGAACAAGGAGTTGCCGTTGGAAGCGAGTGCCAGGTCGCCGATTTTTCCGCCCCAGCCCACGGTGGAGCCTTCGGGCGATGACGATTGCCACACGGATTGCTGGTCGTTGTGAGAAAAGAGCTTTGGGGGCAGCGGGTAGGTGGTGCGGTCGGCGCTTTTGTACTGATCACGGGTGAGCGGGACCACCAGTGGCCCCACATTGAGCTGCACCGCTGCAGCGCCCTGGTTGAAGAGGCTGGTCAGCCCCGTCATGGCCGGGTGCAGTGCGTATTGCCGGGCGTTGGGCAGGGGTGCCGTGGGCTGCAGCAGCGTGGGGGCGAGGGCTGCCTTGGCCAGCGCGATGCCTCCGGCCGACTGCCCGGGGCCGCCGCCCCGGATGGCGCTGTAGCGGTTGTAACTGTCGTCGTCGTAGGTGATGACGGTGTTGGCGTAGTCGTTGCCGCCATTGAGAAAGACGCACACCAGGGCCTTGTAGTCGGTGGCCGTGAAGGCGGCCGCTTCACCGATGGCTGCCAGGTTCAGCGCAAAGGGCAGGGCCGTGCCCGCCAGACCCAGCTGGGTGGTGCGGCGCAAGAAGGCACGGCGGGTGTGGAGTTGCGGTTGGAGGAGGTGCATGGCGGCGCCTTGCTATTTCTGAATGAGGTATTCGGCCGAGGCCATGACGAGAAAAATGGCGGCCGCGACCCGGTTGAGCTTGGCGCTCTCGGTGCTGGAGGCGGTCACGTTCGACGTCTTGAGGGCGTCCGAGATGAGCCTGACCGTGGCGGCAGAAAGCTGGCCGGCACACATCAGCAGGTTGATCCGTGCCACCAGCGCATCGGGCTGGGTGATCAGCGCCAGCTCATTGGCATAGTTGGCGGTGATGTCGTAGCCCTTGAGGTCGGACGTGCCGTTGTTCGGCCGGTCCGGTGCACTCACATAGATGCCGTTGCGGATGACACCCTGGATGTAATTCAGGTAGCCACCGACGCTGCTTTCGTTGACCAGCTGGAACTCGGGGGCCACGGCACCTGTGCCGGCCAGGGCTGTGGAGGGCGGCACATAGCCGGGGCGGAAAAAGTTGAACACCGAGGGCGACCGCAAGGGGCTTTGGCCCAGCTGGCTGCCTGCGTTGCTCAGGTTTCCGATCTTCCAGGAGTTCTGGGCAGACCGGATGCCGAAGGTGCGGCCCCATTGAACAAAGCGCAACATGGGTTCGCGCAGCTTGCCGAACTGGGGGTCGGTGAGCCCCAGGGGCGAGCGCGCCTCGTCGTCCAGCAATATGGCCTTGATGATGGCACGCATGTCGCCGCGCACGCCCGCCCCGTTGTTGTTGAAGGCAGCCGCCACACGGCTGACGTACGCTGGGGAGGGGTTGCTGGTGACCAGCCGCTGGATCAGCTGGCGCCCGACGAACGGGCCGACATTCGGGTGGTTGAAGAGGGTGTCGAGTGCAATCTGCATTGCGGTGGCGCCTAGGGTGTTGGCGGCAATCGTGGTGCCGAGAAAGCGGGCCTCCAGGGTCGAATGTCGCGCGGCATTGAGTGCCATGGGCAGCCGCACATAGTGCAGGCTGGGCACCGTGCGTGTGGTGCCTGGCACGTTGGTGGGCTGGTTTTGTGACTGGTCGTAGTCATAGCCCGTGAACACCCGCGCCAGATGGGTGATGTCGTTCTGCGTGTAGCTGTCGATGGGGGCACCGTTGCCGTCGCGCCGGGGGGTGCCGTCGGGCAGGAGATCGACCAGCCCGATGGTGAAAAGCTGCAGCACCTCGCGCGCATAGTTCTCGTCGGGCTGGCGGCCGGTGGCTGGGTTTTCCTTCTGGTTGCCGCGGGTGTTCAGGTAGTAACCCATGGCGGCGTTCAACGTGACGTCCTCCAGCAGTGTGCGGTAGTTGCCGAAGGCATTGGCCACGAGCTGATCCCAGTAATGGGCCATGGCGTGGCTGCGCCAACTGATGTCCACACCATTGAGGGACACCACAAAAATCTCGGACAGCGCCAGTGCTACACGTTTACGCACTGCATCGGGGGAGGTCATGAGCTGTTGCCAGATCATGTAGTCGCCCTGGTAACTGTTGTCGTAATAGGCGGTGTCGCTGCTGATGGTGGCATAGCCCCGCAGGGTGAGCCAGTCCCAGCCTGTGATACCTGGTGGGGTGCTGAACTGGGAGTCCAGCCAGGCTTCATAGGTGGTGCTGCGCAGGGTCGCGATCTCAGCCGTCGAGGCAGAAAACTGGGCCTGCAACAAAAAACGGGCCGCCTCTTCGTCATTGAACGGGCCGCCAGCGCTGAACACGGCATCGGCAAACCGGGCCAGGCTCCCTACATTCACCACCACGTTCCCGCTGGCGGGGCCCAGCACCATGACGTGGTCTTGGTAAATACCCAGGTAATGCTGGGTGCCAGGGTAATGGCGGTAGATCAGGCCATCGACCGTCTGATTGGCCTCATGGCTGCCGAACAGGCTGGGAAACCGGCGTTCGGCCCAGTCCATCAGCTCGTCGGGGGTGGGGGTGCGCGTGGCCCGCTGTGCCGCTTGTCCGCTGCCCGTTCCCGGGGCAAACGCCTGGGTTCTGGACACCTGGCCGGTCGACAGCAGCGGCGAGAGGGGCGCGCTTTCGGGCGAGTACATCGCCTCGGGTGGTGCGTTTCCGCCGCCGCAGGCGGTCAGCAGGGAGGCGCCGGTAGCGGCGGTGGCCATCAGGGCCGCAGTGGGGGTGAAAGGAGCTTCAGGCGCTGTGGGGGCTGCCAGTGGGGGCTCGACCGTGGTGGCCTGGGACATGGGGCGCTTCCTGAAAAATGGCGTCGCTGAAGATACTCATCGACCCATGGATTCGATCATTGCGCCGAGGGGCCTTGCAATGACTTGCAGGTGACAAAGTGTGAGGAGTGGTGCGATCGCCACGCACCCCCAAAGGGCTGTTCGTCAGACGCCATGCTTCTGCAGCCGGCCGCAGGTCCAGGGTATTTGTGCATGTCCACATGGGACGGCAGACTGGCAGGTCTGTGCGGGGTGCAGACGCTCAGTAACTCCGCCCGCCCTTGTACATCGCATGCTGGCGCCGCTGCAAGGTGGCCACCTCGGCTACGCGCGCCATGGCCGCGCCGGCGTGGGCGTGCGTGATGGCCAGGCCCAGCGCGTCGGCGGCGTCGGTGCCGGGCAGGCCGGGCAGGTCGAGCAGGCGGCGCACCATTTCCTGCACCTGGCTCTTGGCGGCGCGGCCGTGGCCGACCACGGCTTTTTTCATCTGCAGCGCGGTGTATTCGGCCACGGGCAGGTCGCGCGCCACCAGCGCGGTGATGCAGGCGCCGCGCGCCTGGCCCAGCAGCAGCGTGGACTGCGGGTTGACGTTGACGAAGACGATCTCCACCGTGGCCACGTCGGGCTGGTAACGCGCCGCCACCTCGCCGATGCCGTCGAACAGCACCTTCAGGCGCCCGGGCAGGTCGCCCAGTGCCATCTTGTGGGTGCGGATGGTGCCGCTGGCCACGTAGCGCAGCTTGTGGCCCTCCACGTCCAGCACGCCAAAGCCGGTGGTCTGCAGGCCGGGGTCGATCCCGAGAATTCTCATATGCTATTGAATTAGTAGCTTATCGCGCTTGCTGGTCGGGCGCTGGAGGCTGTTTTTACTCATAAACCGAAATACCAGCGCACCGAATGGAAGAACACCGGAGCGGCGAAGCACAGCGCGTCCACGCGGTCGAGCAGGCCGCCCGCGCCCGTGACCGACCGGCCCTGCATGCCCCAACTGGTGATGCCCCGGTCGCGCTTGAGCGCCTTCATCACCAGGTGCCCCAGGCTCCCGGCCACGCAGGCCAGCAGTGCCATGCCCAGCGCCTGCCCGGGCTTGAACGGCGTGATGAACGACAGCAGCCCGCCCACCAGGCCGCCCACGGCCACGCCAGCCAGCCAGCTCGCCCACTGAAAGCTCTGGCTGACCTGTGGTGCCACCGGCTTGTGCGGAAAGCGCCGCCCCAGCAGGTGCTGCACGACCATGCAGGTCTGCACCGCCAGCACCAGGTAGAACACCAGGAAGGCGCCCCGGCCGGGCTCCTGTCCCGGGAAGTCGAGCAGCAGCAGCGCGGGCACATGGCTCATGCCGTACACGCAGACCATGATGCCCCACTGCAGTTTGGCGCTGCGCTCCAGGAAGCGCTGCGGGTCGTTGGCCAGTGCGCTCACCACCGGCAGCGCCAGGAACACATAGACCGGGATGAACACCGTGAACAGGTCGAAATGCCGCGTGCCCACCAGCACGAACTGCAGCGGCAGCACCAAAAAAAAGGCCAGCACCAGGCTGCGGTGGTCGCCGCGCCGCGTGGGCGAGAGTGTGATGAACTCGCGCAGCGCAAAGAACGCCACCAGCGCGAACAGCACCGTGGCCGCCGTGTCGCCCAGCACCCAGCCCACCCAGAACACCGTGGCCATGGCCCAGGAGGTCTGCAGGAGCGCACGCAGGCGCCGCGCCTGGGCCTTGCGCTCGCTGGCGGCGTCCGCATCGTCATCGGGCGCCCCGCGCAGGCTGCGCACAAAGCCCCAGAGCGTGAACAGCGACAGCACACCAAAAACCACAAGAAACAGCGCCCCGATCTGCTGGGTGGTGGTGAGACTGCGCAGGAAAGCATTCATGGCGTCAAACCTCGCGGAGGGCCATGACGGCGCGGCGCGCGCGGTCGAGGAAAGGCCGACGCTCCTCGCCGGGTTCCAGCTGGAGGGGCGCGCCGAACGTCACCGAGCACAGAATGGGCACCGGCACCACCTCGCCCTTGGGGATGACGCGCTGCACGTTGTTGATCCAGGCGGGCACCAGCACCACGTGGGGGAACATCTGCGCCAGCCGGAACAGGCCCGACTTGAAGGGCTGCGGGTCGTCGCCATGGCCGCGCGTGCCCTCGGGGAAGATGATGATCGAGTCGCCGCTCTCCAGTGCGCGCACCAGCGGCGCCAGCGGGTCGGTGTCGGGCAGCGCGGCGCGCAGGGCCTCGGGGCTGGGGGTCGGTGTTTCGGGCGCTGGGTCCGGACCGCCGGGCGGGGCGCCGACAGTATCTGCCGCCGGGCCGGCCGGGGCCGTGGGCGGCGGGGCCGCCTGGCGCTCCACGTAGATGGCGTTGAACACCGCCGTGGTGATCCATTGCCGAAAAGGCGATTTCGTCCAGTAGTCGCGCGCGGCGATGGGACGGGTGATGCTGCGCAGCTCCTCGGGCAGCGCGGCCCAGATCATCACCAGGTCGGCATGGCTCTGGTGGTTGGCGAAATAGATGCGTTGCTCCGCCTTGGGCGGGCAACCGTACCAGCGCGCCTGCGAGCCGGTGAGCACGCGCACCAGGCCCAGCAGAAAAAAGCCCATTAACTTGGCAAGCATGGGGGGATGATAGGGGGCGAACGGGGCGGCGCGCGGGCTGGCTTTAGGCGCGGCGCCCGGTTTCGGGCGCCACCACGCCGAGCAGGCCCCGGCAGGCGTCTTCCACGATGTCCAAAACCTGCTCGAAACCCGCCGTGCCGCCGTAGTACGGGTCGGGGACCTCATGGGCCTGCACGTTGGTGCAGAAGTCGGTGAGGCGGCGCAGGCGGTGGTGCAGCCCGGGCGGGCACAGCGGGCGGGCGTGGGCTTCGTTGGCCGCGTCCATGACCAGCACCAGATCGAACGCCTCGAAATCGCGGGCCACGAGGTGGCGCGCACGTTGGGCCGAGAGGTCGTAGCCGCGCCGCGCTGCGTGCTGCTGCGCGCGCGCGTCGGGCGGCTCGCCCACGTGGTAGCCATGGGTGCCCGCCGAGTCGACGGCGATGCGACGGGTCAGGCCAGCGTCGGCCACCATTTTCTCCAGCGCGCCGTGGGCGGTGGGGCTGCGGCAGATGTTGCCCATGCAGACCATGAGGATGCGGACGGGGCCGGGCCCGGTGTGGTCGGCGAGATGGGGCAGGACGGGGAGCGAGGGGGTGTGGTGCATGGAGAAAGGGGTCAATCGGAGGGGGTGGAGGCGCGTTGCGCGCGCAGCGCGCCAGGGCTTTGGCCCAGGTGCTGGCGCATCAGCCGGCCCAGGCTGGCGGCGCTGGCCAGGCCCACCTCGCCGGCGATGGCGGCCAGGCTGTGGTGGGAGTGCTGCACGCGCCACTGCGCATGTTCCAGGCGTATGCGCGTCCAGTGCTCGTGCGCGCTGACGCTGAAGCGCTCCTGGAACAGGCGGTCCAGGTGGCGGCGCCCGATGCCGATGCGCCGCGCCAGTTCGGGAATGCCCATGGGCGCGCCCAGCGAGCTGCGCATCAGCGCGATGGCGCGCGCAAGGTGCCGGCCCAGGCTGGGGTCGCCCTCCATAGAGCGCAGGGGGTGCGCGGGGTGGCGCGGCTCGTCCACCAGCATGTCGGCCAGGCCCTTGCAGGCGCGCGCGCGGCCACAGTGGCGCGCGAGCAGTTCCACAGCCATGTCGATGGCGGCGGTGCCGCCGGCGCAGGTGATGCGGTCGCGGTCGAAGCAGTAGATCAGCTCGCTGCGCACCGCGATGCGCGGGAAGGCGCTGCGGAATTCGGCCACGTGGCGCCAGTGCAGCGCCACCTCGTGGCCGCGCAGCAGCCCGGCCCGTGCCAGCAGGAAGCTGGCGTTGTCGATGGCCACCAGCGGCAGGCCGTGGCGGCTGGCGGCGCGCAGCACGGGCGCGTAGGCACCGGCCAGGGCCATGGACTTTTCCACCGTGCGGCTGCCGAATACCATCAGGTAGTCGAACGCGCGGAAATCCACGTCGGCGGGCGTGGTGTCGGTCTCCACGCGCACGCCGCTGCTCGACGTGACGCTCTGGCCGTCAATGCCCAGCAGCGTCCAGGCGCAGTAGCGCTGGCGGCTGCGGTCGGCGTCATCGGCGGAGAAGCGCAGCTTGTCCAGGAACGCGCCGAACGGCAGCAGGGTGAATTCCGGCAGCGGCAAGAGCAGCAGGCGCACGTCGGGCTCCTCGGGTGCCGGTGCGGGGGTGGGGTGCGAGGCCATGCCTGTAAAAATGTCCAGATTGGATGCAATATAAGCCAGATCGGATGCTTGGAAAACCTTTCGGCGGGCCTAGACTGCACCGCTGTTTCCAAGACTTTTCCGGAGTGCTGCGATGGCCTGGTCCACCTGGTTCGTGTATCTGCTGGCGTCGGTGGGCCTGTCGCTCACCCCCGGCCCCAACAGCCTGCTGGTGCTGGCGCACGGCGCGCTGCACGGGCGCCGACGCACGCTCTGGACCATCGCGGGCGGTGCCCTGGGGTTCGCGCTGCTGATCGGCCTGTCCATGCTGGGCATCGGCGCGCTCCTGCGTGCGTCGGCCGATGCGCTGGCCCTGCTCAAGTGGGGTGGCGGCGCCTATCTGGTGTGGCTGGGCATCCAGCTCTGGCGCGCCCCGCCGCTGCAGCTGGACATGCCTGAGATCGACGGCCAAAAAGGCCCGGTGCGCCGCTCGGTGATGTTTCGCCAGGGCCTGCTCGCGGCCATTTCCAACCCCAAGGCCCTGCTGTTCTACGGCGCCTTTCTGCCGCAGTTCATCGAGCCGGGGCGCAGCCTGTGGCTGCAGTACGTGGTCATGGCGGGCACCTTCGGCGTGATCGAGTGCGTGGTGGAGTTCGGCCTTGCCAGCCTGGCGCACCGTGTGCGCCCCTGGCTCAAGCGTGTGGGACGGCGCTTCAACCAGGGTTGCGGCCTGCTGTTCGCGGCGATGGGGGCGGCGCTGCCGCTAACGCATTGAGTGTCGTCAGGGCAGCTCTGCGCTGCCCATGCGCACCAGGATGGTGCGCGTGCGCCCGCTCAGGTAGGCCGAGTTCGGCGTCTTCTCGAAGCGCTTGGGCGCGGGCAGCATGACGGCCAGGCGGGCGGCCTCGTGTGGGGCCAGGTCGGCGGCGCTCTTGCGGTAGTAGTGGCGCGCGGCGGCCTCGGCGCCGAAGACGCCGTTGCCCCATTCCACGTTGTTGAGGTAAATCTCAAGAATGCGTTCTTTGCTCAGGAGCTGCTCCAGCGCCAGCGCGAGCACGAACTCCTGCCCCTTGCGCACCAGGGTGCGCTCGCCCGAGAGCAGCAGGTTCTTGGCCAGTTGCTGGGTGATGGTGGAGCCGCCACGGATCTTGGGCGCGCGCAACGGTTTTTCGGACGCGCGGGCCTGGGCCTTGGCGATCAGTGCTTCGGCCTTGGCGTTGCGCTCCCAGGCTTTTTCGATGGCGTTCCAGTCCACACCTTCGTGGTTGACGAAGCCGTCGTCTTCTGAGGCGATCACGGCACGCTTGAGGTGGCTGCTGATCTGCGCGTAGGGCACCCACTGCTGGCGCCAGCGCAGCGGGCTGCCGCTGGCGAGCTGTGCCCAGGCCTCGGAGCGCTGGAAGGTGGTGGACTCGGGGTTGACCGCTGCCATGGCGGCGATGCGCAGCACGAAGAACAGCTCCAGCGCGAGCGCCGCGAACGCGACGAGGCCGATCCAGCGCAGCAGGGCTTTCATGGTTTGGGAGGCGCTCAGTGCGCGGCGGGCGTGGCCATCAGCGCGCGCAGCTCGGCCAGCACCTGGCGGCTGGGCGGGCGCACGCCGCGCCAGAGGGCAAAGGCCTCGGCCGCCTGCTCCACCAGCATGCCCAGGCCGTCGCGCGGCGTCGCGCCGTGCTCGCGCGCCCAGCCGAGGAAGCCCTCCGCAGCGGGGCCGTACATCATGTCGTAGGCCAGGCTGCCGGGGCGCAGCACGCGCGCGGGCACGGGCACTTCGGCACCGGCCAGGCTGCTGGCGGTGGCGTTGATGATGAGATCAAAATCATGCTCCAGCGCTTGTGGAGATTGCGCTAGCAGCTCTGTTTTTTGTAGCGATGCGAGCGTGGCGTGCGATTGCACCAGGGCTTGTGCGCGTTCCAGTGTGCGGTTGGCCACCACCACGCGGCGCGGCCCGGCGGCCAGCAGCGGGCCCAGGGCGCCTGCGGCGGCGCCGCCCGCGCCGACGAGCAGCACGTCGCGCCCGGCCAGGGCAAAACCGGCGCCTTGCTCGATGTCGGCCACCAG
>C687J35021_10002235_pt1 | contig 13879 bp, 18 predicted proteins | sample RifCSPhighO2_12_FD_35021 | JGI IMG/M metagenome (IMG submission 35021)
AAATCATATTGTCAACAAATTAAGCACTCGGGCTGACTGAAGGACTGATTGAAGGTGATATAGATGGACTAAGAGAGCCAGAGGGTGAAACCGACGGGCTGAGAGATGGACTGAGGCTTGGTGATAGAGATGGACTCAAGGATACGGAAGGACTTAAACTTTGAGAAGGACTTTCTGTTGGGCTGGCCGACGGGCTGAGAGATGGACTGAGGCTTGGGCTCAAGCTTGGGCTAAAAGAAGGTGACAATGATGGGCTCAAGCTTGGTGACAGTGATGGGCTCAAACTTGGTGACAATGATGGGCTCAAGGAAGGAGAGAAGCTCGCGCTTGGACTGACAGAAGGGCTCAAACTTGGTGACAATGATGGGCTCAAGCTCACCGATGGACTGACAGAAGGAGAAAGAGAAACACTTGGTGATACCGATGGACTGACAGAAGGGCTCAAGCTTGGTGACAAGGATGGACTCAAGCTCACGCTCGGGCTTACAGATCCAGATGGGCTTACGCTTGGACTGACAGAAGGAGAAAGGCTTACGCTTGGACTGACAGAAGGAGATGCAGAAGGCGAAAGACTTACAGATGGACTTACACTTTCACTTGGTGAAATACTTGGACTCAAAGAAGGACTCAAACTCCCGCTTGGACTGACAGAAGGGCTCAAGCTTGGTGACAAGGATGGACTCAAGCTTGGTGACAAGGAAGGGCTAAGTGACGGACTCAAACTCCCAGAGGGTGAAACCGAAGGTGAAGCACTCGGACTCTCTGATGGGCTCAAAGAAGGAGACAAACTCGGACTCTCTGATGGGCTCAAAGAAGGAGAAAGTGATGCTACCGGAGCTGTTCCGGTATAGTTTATTTCCGCAAAATAACACTCAGCCTCTGTTCCTATATTTAAATATGTTTTCTTGTCATCCAAATTAGCGTAAAAACAGCCAATTTTAAATCCAGCTTCTCCGTTTGGCACACTTACGCCCTCACACCATCTGACTAAACTGTCTAATGGATCCGTTTCAATGATTCGATTAGTAACATAATTCTCTCTTGCAACAAGATAATTTTGTTCATCTAATGTAATGGTTCCCAAACCATAAGCTCCGGATGGACTATATAAACTTAACCAATTGGTACGCGTATTGCCATCAATAGGACCAGTAAGCTCCATGTATAAAATGAAGGCTGGGTCATCAGCCATCTTGACGAAGATCCTAGTTATCTCAACTTGCTCTTCTATCGGTAGATTCTCAAACTGTTCGTCTACAAAATTAGCCATGTATCTTTAATATTTCCAGGTTTTACCCTTTTCTCACCCCGAAGTTAATCAGGGTGAGTAACGGTAGTGAAGCTTATAGCTTCACAAACGCATGTGCCAAAGCTTTTCTCCTCTCGTCCACGACTTTTGCGCCATAAACTGTTAAGCCTTTGTATGCTTTACCGAAGTCCCCTATCAAATCCTCCACGCCTGATTCAGTCATACCCATAGCGTAAGTAATAGCAGACTTGTGTCCTGCAAGGACATGCCACCCGTTGGTGGAGTCCCCTGCAATTTCCTGATTCTCAAAAACCTCAAAGCCAGCCAGCATCCCGATAAGTCCTCGTCTTACCACTTCATTGTAAGCGGTCTCAACTGCAGGAATGTATTCAGGAGCTTGCCTTATAAGATTTGAAAGACCAGCAGGTACCACTAACCATCTATCACCCTTTGGAACTTTTGCCTCATTGAGGAAAGTTGCCAAACGATTGATATCAGCGTTAATCAGAGCTTTAGTAGTCTGTACAGCCGTATTAGCCTGTATTTCGTACGTTGCGCCAGCTCCAATAGTACCACCCGTGTAGGAAGCAGTCTCATCGTCAGAATCGTTAACAATAGTTATTGACGTTGTAGATGAGAAAGCTGAAATCCTATACCAAGATGTGTGGCCGAGAGCCTTAAAAGGCTTGCCAACCATACCAGAAGTAAATGTAGTTGCAGAACCTGTAACTACTCCAGTTGTGACTGCCACAGCAACTGTTCCCGCTGTATAAGATGTACCGTACCACTGACCTGCTGCCGTATCTCCCCAAAGTCCCAATACATAGGAGTCTATGGTCTCAGCAAGTAACTTCCTACATTGCTCAATCACAGGGCTGGATGCGTCCTTGATATAACTCTTGAACTGATCCAAACTCCTGATTTTGAAGTAGAAAGCTTTTTGCTGGTCGGTGTTTAATTGGGCGTTAGACTCTGTGACATCGTCCGCAGTCATTGCGGCTGATGCGTAAGTCTTAAGTGTTAATGCTCCAAAAGTTAAGATATTAAGTCGGGAGGCTCTATCTCGTACTTCACCTTCATAGTCTTGATTGGTAATTCTCTCAGCAACTGAAGTTTCGTAATATAGTCGAATTACGGAACTCGCAAATGCCTCATTCAATTTCGTTGCGTATGCACTCATATGTTTATCACCACCTTTATTCCCTAATACATATGTGAAGTTTTAACCAGACCGTTGTGGTGTTAGGAGAAACTTATATGTAATACTACAATAAACCAAGTAAACATCGTTTGTCAAATGCCATCACAGTTCTACTTTTATCTTACCTGAATTAAGAAGTCTCTTGTACTCTTTCTGATTATTTTTTCGTAAATATGCTATTTGCTCTGGAGTAATCTCAGGAGTCTTTGGAGCTTCTCCTCCACCACCAATTTCAAATAGGGTACTAGATGGGCGCGTAGGAGTCTCTACTTTGACATCATACAAAAATGCTTTCACCAAAACATCAAAATCAACGCCTACTCTGCTTGGAGCTAAACAAAACTGCCCAAACTCTGTCTCCTTGCCTTGCAATTTTGGAATTGCACTAATAGTCTTGGGGTCAGCCACAAAGTCATTGACCTTGTCAATCCATGTATCTATCTTCTTTCTTTTTTGGGCTACCTCGTCAATTCTTTCAAACCGGCGTTTATTAAGTAAATTGTCCTTTGCAATCCGTTTTTGAAAGTTGTCCATTAATTCCCAATCATCTCCAAATTCCTTTCGCAGCTCCTCCTCAGTTGGTTCAGATAAGCTAGCTGCATCGTCAATGGCACTCATGACGTCTTTATCTCGGGCTGCCAGTATTTGTGCTTCCTTGGTAGAGCCGGCATATCTTGCCTTCCAGTCAACTTCATCTTCCTCTTCTTTGACAACCTTTACTGGCTCGGGGGGAGCTTCTGGTTCCTTGACAGGCTCTGGTGGAGTTTCAGGCTCTACATCAGGGACTACAACTTCTTCTGGTTCAGGTTCCGGAGTCTTAGGGGTTTCTTCTTTATCAACGTCAGCAATCTTTGCTTGAAGTTCTTCTTTTGACGTTTGGTTAGTAATAGCTTTTTTTAGCTTTGCCATATATCAGTCCCTCTTGGGAGTTAGATATTATTTTGTCAGTTTGTCTTTCAATACAGATTCAAACCTAGAGAGTTGTTCACCATTTAAATAAGAAATTCTTGCTTTTAAAAAACCGGTCTCTGTTTTGGTCAATTCCTGTATTTGTTTGTCACAAATTCGTTTAATTTCCTCAAATACCACAGGATCAACTTCCATAGAGTTATATTATCTCCTTAGATATACCTTGTCAAATTCGCCTCATCTTACTTGCATAAATAGCTTGAATCATGTCTTGCGCCTTAGACTTTGACTCTGACGAGCCCACAACCTCTCCTGTAGAGATCTTGACTACCTTCCATGGGCGCTTACCGGTACGCTTAGTAACTTTATATGGCATATTATTTTTTAATACTTTTCAGATATTGATCAAGCGCTTCGTTTATCTTTTTGGGTCCATTTAAGAAAGCTTCCAAAGCTATTAAGTTCTTGAGTCTTGCCTTCAAAAACAAGTCCTGTTCTTTTGACAAATTGTGTGTAGCCAGTTCACCATCCACTGCCATTCTGAGAGTAACAAAGAACTCCCTTAAGCCATCGATAGTAATCTCTTTACTCCCCGCAGCCCTTGCCCAGCGCATTGCAGTCTCACGCTCTGATTCAGTAAGATCTTCAAAACTAAAACCTGCTATTTCTTTTACTTTACTTAAAACGTTATCCATATTATGCAGTCATTGTTGGTGGCGGTTGTATTGTTGGTGCGCCGGGATTGGCCATCTGTCCCTGAATTGGTTGATTAAACATAGGCACTTGATTCTTTTCTGCCTCCATCACATCCTTAATTTCGTTTGCATTAAGCTCTGCAAACTCAAGAGATTTTTGTTTTACTATCTCGTTCAGAGGCTGGTTATTAGGCATCAAGCTTTTTGCATAGGTAAGCTTTTGGAGAGAGTCCGCCTTTTGGGTTGCACTTGCAGACAAGTCTATAACCTCCACCCCATACCCAGCTTTGTCTTCCCAGTCTTTTGATCCTATGGTTTGAGAGTAAATATGTGAAGTGGACTTACCTTCCCGACTGATATCTGTTGGTTCAAGCATATCTCCCGCCGCTTCAAGAAGCTTGATATATTTGTGGCCAAACTCAAGCCATGAATCGGTATATAAAATAGCAATACTTTTTACACGCTCTTTTGCATTTGCAAGAGCCAGTTGGATCTCACCAAGTGTAACCTTTGTCTCTTGAATTGAGCCCTGCTGAGTAGAAGTGGCTGCCACCGCTTTCTCGGCCATGTTTAAGATAAACTGTACTTCATCCAAAGACTCAGACAAGTCCTGTACTTGTACTTGCTTGATCTCCGCGTTGGGATTACCCGGATACGGATACCAACCCCAAGCCACAGGATCAAATGTTTGTGGTACAAAAGACGCTCCATCAGGAAGGATAGAATTGTAATAGTTCATATTGAAGTTTTTGAGTGTCCTGTTCTCCACAAGCTGACTAATCCAGCTATTAAGTATTTTGTTCGGAGTTCTTAATGTATCAGCTATTGCATCAGACCAGAAGTCCGTTCGCTCCGGGTCATCCCCCCAGGAAGTAAACGGATAATGCTCCATCCAATAATCATCAACTGTTTTACCTATTAACTCATGAAGAGGCTTCTTGGCTAATATTTCTCTTCCCCCTGCCGTCACATAAAACCAGATAACATCTCTATTTAATTTCTTGTCAAATATCTTCAAGAAATGATGATTAAGCTCAACCATAGTTTCCCCAAGTGTAGGAGTCTGAACGTCTATCTGGCCAAGTAGCTCCAATCTCTTATTCTTTTCTTCCAGTGTTCGTGTATTCTCAGCATTTTCAATGAGCCCGGCTCGAGTTGCGTAATAGTCTTTCAGCCTCTCAATGGCAACTTTGTCATACATCGGGTTAAGAGAAAGAGAAGAAAGAGGCTTAAAAATATGTTCATGACAGATATATCTTGCTGTGTCCAGATTAGCAGGGTCGATATACCTCTCAACAAGCATATCTTGAGGGTCAGTAATACCGAAATAAAACTTCCTCTCTACAATATTGAGATTTTTGAAAGATCTTCCAAAGAGAAACACCTGTTTTTTATCTATGTTATCTTTGATGATTAATTTATTTCTAAGCCCGCACACTTTCCAATGCTCATTGTAATAAACCTCTTTTTGGGTATCATTATTTCTATTTTTGAAGTAAAGCATAGGTGGATCATCTACATCTTTTAGAAGCGTTTTAATAGAAGACTTCATTAAAGGGACATTTACCGATTGTCTTTGTTCCAGCCTGTTAACCAATACTTTGTCCCGGTAAAGCGTATAATTCTCAGTCCAATCGGAGTGACGTCTCTCTCTGAAGTTATATGCTCCTTCCTTGTTTAATGCCAAAACCTCAAGTATTTTATTGTTGTCGTCCATGTCGTCAAGCTATTCTTGATATCCCGGGATAGTAGGGTTTCACTCCACCCTGTAGAATTATTGCCGGGTCTACATTATGATACTTTTTAATTTTAGGTTTTGCAAATGTTAAAGCACAGGCATCTGCCACATCTGGCGACTCTACACCACGCTTTCGCATATCTTCTTTCGGTTCCATTTTTATTTTACCACTGCCGTCTTTCTTGTAACGTACTTGAGTAAGTTGAATCCAGTCTTTGTCAGGCATGAGTTTACCAGCAGATTTGATCCAAGTCATCAAACCGTCTTGCCCGGCATATACCTCAGCTCTGGTATTAGCGTATTCAGATACCATTTTTTGGGTATTTACATCTAGTGCTTTTTCAGCAGACTCTCCGAAGTTGATTGCATTAATGATTGCCCCCTTGCTCTTCAAGTAATCGGTTACTCCCCCACCCACCCCGCCATCGTCTATAAATACATCACTTGCAGCAATTGCATTGTCCCGCATATAATTTAGTGTTTTGTCACCAGTTGCAATGAGATCAGGCTCCAAGTCTTTGTCCAGCTTCTCCGCGGTCGTATCGGTGCGTAACACCCAGCAATTATAATTTCTGCCCCCTCTGGCCACATCCAGCCCTAACCTTCTGGTGCCAGTCGGTAAGTTTTCCCGTTTTTCTGCAATTTCAATATCCGTGTCAGTGAAAAGGTACATCCAGCCAGATTCATCAACCTCAGAAGCTTCAGGAAATTTGCACTCATAGAGGACTTTAAAGAATGAATATGGTCTATTTTCTTCAATTACTTGCCTACTAATACGTATACCTTCCTCTAAGCTTTTGTAACAGTCCCAGACTATCTGCTTATAAGCAGGATCTTTGAAGCTCTGAAGGAAATGATTACGATTAAAAGGATTACCGATTTTACAAAGGAAGTTCTCATTGGGGTTATCACCAAGCATTCGAAGAACAAAAGAGTGATCGTTGTCGTCAATAAGTCCAGATTCGTCTTCTACTACGTTCGGAGCCCCAAACCCCATAGCATCCTTAGCGCTCCCGATAAATACCTCGCTATACTGATTACTTCCAATCTTAAAGGTCACATGGGCTTTGTTTCTATAACGCCTAAGCTCCTCCAGACTTTCTCCCTTGTCCGGCATATATCTGCTTTTAATAAATTCATTGTCAAATATATGACCATTGACTATAGACATAACTATGTGAGCTTTTTCTTTAGTTGCCGCAACAATTGCCCACTTCTCTGGAAATGTCGCTGCACGGGTCAAAACACCCAGACCTACAGACATACTCTTGCCATAGCGTGTATGGCCCATTATATGAAGCCTGGAATGGTCCTTCTTGGCAACCGAGCGGAATATCTCGTCTTGGCCATTGGTTAGAAGAATCGGATTGCCTGCATCATCTTTGTAAAACTTGTAAACAAGCTCTTGTGTATCACTTAGATTCATGTTTGTTAAGAATTGCTTTTACTGAATCAGACAACTCCTGTAATTGTGGCATGTCAAGAGTTCCTTCAAATGATTGTTTAGGCTTACCTACTACAAAACTTGTAAGTTCGTTAAGCATCCCGACATTTGGAGGCTTAGTGAAGACATACACCTTTTTATCTTTACCCTTAGTCATATACTTTGCCTTGCCTTTGGCAACGGAGATCATTATATTGATGATTGGTCTCCACTCTTTAAGTATTTCTTCTATGAGGATATTGCGAGCTTGAGCTTCAAGAATTGTCTTCTTGAGTAGTTTACCCTTCGGTCTTCCAGCTCCAGCCCTCGCTCCTCCACGTTTTTTAACAGTGTCTGGCATAAGGGGTTAGGACTTATGATTTGATTTCAACCATATCAATGATACCACACCAATAAAAAAGGGGAAGCCTGCCTTCGCGGAGAAGCTGCCCCTTATTATGTCATTTTTGCCACTTGACTGTGGTTCCATGCCCACATATTATGTAGGTGTCAAATAATGGAAATTCATTTTACCAGCTCCAAGCAAGTTAATGCAACCCCCATCTTCTTGTCTTTTACAAATCTAGTAATAAGTAAAAGAGAATCTAAATTTCGGCGTTTTGAATAAGTTATAGAGCTTGGCGGAAAGTCACCGACCAAGGGGCATAGAGGAAAGGACGACCCTTGACCGTACTGAGTCCCTGAAGTAAAGGCTTCAGGAGGTAGAATTAGCTTGTGGAGGGTGAAGCAGTACCTATCCCTGTGAAACAAGAGTGTTCGCCCGCTTATCTAAATGCAGTTAATCGTTTATATTTTTAAACGTATGGGGATTATATCTTTATAAGACATGAGTAAACTTACTTATCGAGCTAGCCTTGCCGGATTTCACAATCCCTACAAACATAAAGGTTTAACACCCGAAGAGTTCCTAACCGAATATGTTACTAAAGTTTTAGTTAGAAAGAAGTCTAACCGCTTCCAAAGAACGAAACTTAAGAACTGGATTGAAATGAATTGGAAGAGTCAAATTAAGTTTGTGTCCCGTTTATTTCCAAATACTTTAAGACTATAATTTACAAAGGATCAGTTTTAATATAAACGGCGAAATTAAAAAAAAATGGAATACCTAGGCAGAAGAGAAAAAATACTAGATTTTATAGTTGATATACTTGAAGTCCCGTTTTATTTAATTGTCGGTGTTGGTAGTAGTGTATTGTTTCTTTTCTTTGTGTTTGTTGCCACGGCTTCACTTCTCCAGATTTTTTTTGATATAAAGTTCTTCTAAAAACCTTTTTCTATTTTACATATCATACTGCTACTTGACAAGTATACTACACTGTTATATAACTAGATATATCCAACTAACTCTGCGAGGTTAATTGACCTAACTTGGCAGAGGTTAAAGGAAATTAAAAACATGACAAAACTGGACTTCGTTTTCGAAGACAAAAACTCACACGCAGTTTACTTGCGTATACCGGAAGAACTTTACAAACAACTTAATTTCATTGCCAAGTCCGAAGGAACTACATTTTCAGATGTCTTTAGGGCAACATCGCGTATAGGTATAAAAGCATATTTCAAACAGAAGAATGTTTCACTCGAGGGAGGTGAAATTTAATATGGGAGGAAGAGATAAATTTAAAGAAGTAGCGCAAAAAATTAAAGACGAAGTACAGGGCGAGAAACTTGAGACTGAAATAGAAAAACAGGAAGCCATAGCATCACTTGCCAAGGTACAAGCAGATACAGAGCTCGCTCAGCTTTATCAGGACAACGCCAAGCTGGGTGCAGATAATCTAGCGGGTGAATTACCGCTTTTGAAGGTACATGCTACAGGAAGGAGCTCAAAGAACGAGTTAAGCGATGGCACGGAGCCAAATAACGGCTGGTTCTATTACAAACCAACCAAAGAGCAATTTGAGACGCTTGAGTGTCATATTCTTACTATCAGTCGCGGTTACAGAGCACCGGGTATGGAAGAGAAAGGTATGGTATTTAATCAAATAGTTGGTGGCGTAATTATTGCTGAAGAAGAGTTTAAGCCATTTCTGTTATATATATCGGGAAGCAAATTACAAAACTTGTGGGACTTTGGCAAGGAAGCATCGGTTTATACAAGAGGAAAACCGCTAGCTATTCCCATGTTTGCCTTGAGAGTCAAACTCTCAACGGAAGAGTTTTCGCATGAATATGGCAAGAGTTGGAAAATCCGCTTTGATACAATGAAAGATGAATTGGGTTTTCCAGTAGTTGTTACAGACAAAATAATGTTCGGTTATTTAAAAGATCATGTGGAACAGGTGGAAGGTACAATAGAAAATATCATTACAAATAGTAAGGGCAATGAGTCTAAGATTAAAGAGGAGCTACCAGAGGAGCCGGACGGCATACCCTTTTAGTCTCTTCACTGGCTGTAGTGGACATCTGCAGCCAGATGAGGAGAGTAAAAAGAAAGACACATTCAATGAAAAACGGCAAAACAAAAGGAAAATTATCGGAAATTACAGTCAAGAGCACAAGACCAATCAAGCTCAAGGACAAATTTGGCAGAGATTTTTTCAAGTTTAAACTTATACAATTCGGATTTATACCTGAGGAGATGATTATCGAAAAGATACATGGAGAAAATAATACCATTGTCATCTCAGCAGTCCTTACACCAGAAGAGCTCAAAGCCGAAAAGAAGCGTCAGGAGGCAAAAGAGAAAGTCAAAGGATTAGCCAAGCCAGTAAAAACAAAATGAAACCAACAAAAAAACAAACTATATTAGCTGTAGCAATATTACTGGGTTTTACTTTATTGGGTATCCTCTGGGCAAACTTTAAATGTTCTCGAAAATGGTCCTCATTTGAGACTATTTTTATAATTCCTGGTGGCTGTCAAATAAGACTAAATGATAAGTGGATTCCATCTCGGAGCTATTATTTTATGGAATGGTGAAAACAAACTTACTTAAAACCATACCCACTACCAGACTTAAAGCCATACTCAAAGTAAAGAGACAGGAGTGTGTGGATATTGTGAGAGAATTGCGAGACAGAACATGGAGGAAGTGGAAAAAAGAGAAATGACAAACAAGCAATTGTATAACAAAATAAGGTTAATAGGGGACTAAGGCTTGACAAAAACGGTACAGACAAAGGGCTTCCTGTACCAAAGAGGGAATATGAAAAATAAAGAGCTTAGAGAAAATATAGAAGCGTGGGTAATGTTACTGCTTCCTATAAACGACAAAAAGTTATGGTTTAGGTTCCCTGAACCCAAGAAAAGCAAGAATGCTGTGGTGAAAGGTTTAGTAGATTTGTTTGAAAAAGAACTATCAAAAGCACGGGCTGAAGTGTTGGAGAAAATAAGTGTTATAGCTATAGTCTCTGAACTTGAGAGGCGTGGGTACACAGACATAGTCTTAAAGCAAACAAACAAATGAAAAAAAATAAAGAGGTTGAAGAAGAAGATAAAAAGGTGAGGTGTTGGTGGATATTTAACCATAAATGGGATATGTGGCAAGAATACAATCGTGGAGTTTGGACTATTTGGTACAAAAGAAGTTGTAGAAAATGTGGAAAAATACAAGTTAAAGAGACTAATCCTAAATAAATTAAATGACTTTTACCAAAGATGAAAAATAAAGGTGGCAAATCAGCTAAGTTTAAAAAGAAAAGGGGTTTTTGTATTAAGTGTGAAGAGGAGATGTTTCAACTAATTGATTTTAAAATCCCTACCTACTCTTGCCTTAACTCTATTTGTGAAAGAGATGGATTAATGACCCGTCTTACTCTTGTTAAAGATGAAAACTAAAAACATACCAACAGATAAATGGAAACATAAAAGAGAAGTCATGCTTGAAACCTATGTACCCACGATTGAAGGAAGACGTGANCTGAGAGGTTTTATAGAATCGTCACTTGACCAAAAAGAGCAAAGATACAAAAAAGAACTATCAAAAGCACNGGCTGAGGCACTTGTAGAAGCTGCGAAATAATGCCAGCAATCGTGAATTAAGGTTGGTCGGGGGGTGTGAAATTCATCCCCCGCTCATCTTTAGCGCACGAAGGCAGAAAGACGGGTGATTAAGATGAAGAAATTTTTAATAGTAAGTTTTTTGAGTCTTTCAGTTTTATTTATTAGTCTCTTTGTGGTTGCCAGAAAGCAAGCTGTCAATGCAACTAATTCCTGGAGTAAATGTACTCCTATTGAGGGCCAGTGCGGAACAAACTATGGTACGCAGGAGAAGTCTACAGACCCGATTGTTTCTTGTCCCCTTTTCTATCATTACCAGAATAACGGCAACTGGAATCAGAGGTGTCACAGAAACTTTAATTGGATTCACCCGGAACACAAAGCACCCAATGGGGTGAGTTGCCCGGAGGGATACACGGAGTCGGGTGAGAATGAAAACACTACATGTACCAAGGTACGGGAGTGTCGAACTGAGGAAGTTCAATATGATGCTTGTACACCTGCAGGCCAGTGTTCAGAGGAGTGTGGTATAACCGAGCCGTACGAAGTCCCCGATGGTCAGGGGGGTTTCATCCAATGTGAGGTAACTGAAGCCTGTCCTGTATTTTGTGAAGATGAAGAGGCTCTAAATTACAAAGAGGAAGGAGCTTGTACATATCCTCCGGGAGACCCAGTACCAGCCCAGACGTTTACTCATCCAAGTACCACAACAGCTTTTCAGTGCTCGAATAGCGATATAGATGCTGCACCGCAGAATTATCACATTGCTAGAAGGCCAACAGAAATTGATGTCAGATGGTGGTGGCCGGCATTGGGAGACTCAGCCAATATATACCTGAGAGAGGTTGGTGGAGCATGGGAGAGTTCTCACAATGATGTGGCCCGTACTCAGGATTTCCAAGAAGTGACGCTTTATCTTCTTGACCCGCTCAAAAGTTATGAAGTAGGTCTTGAGATTAAAAATGGTTGTGGAGGTGGAACCATAGCGGTCATTACTGACCCTGTAGTGCAAACCGAGACCATTTTTGCGAATCCGTTTTGGGAAGTGATATAATCTGAGAGCGATGAGTAATGATGAGTAATATCGCAGCTATTAAGCGGGCTTGTGTCTTTTAAACTCAGGGCATGAGCCCGCTTTTTTGTGATGTATAATTATTCATGCGTAAGGAAATAATGGGTGCAGCCATTGGAATATCAACTGCTCTTTTTATTGCCACTAACGAGATAGAAAAGCACTCTGGTCTTGACTGTGAAGGCCCTACTACGTTTGAACCGGATGTATCAATTCCCCACATTGGCCGTGTCCTTCTCTGGCCACAGAGAGCCATCATTACACGCCCGAAAAACACAGACAAATTAACTATACGTTATGAAGGTAAACCATGGTTTGATAATAATATCTGGGATGGGCATGAGTTGGCTCTTTGCCCTTTGTTTACTGAGGAAGGCGAGAAGAATGGTTATATCATTCAAGGAAGGAACGGCCCACCAATTATTGCAGAAGACCTTGAATCGCCAACATTTATCTGGGCTAATAATCCTTCACGAGCAACTTATTACGTATTTGGTGATGGCTACTACGAAGTAAACAGTGTTAATCTTGACAATGGAGAAACGACCAATCACATCAGAATACCTTTTAATTATTGAAAGGTCTTGCTATCCGCTTCATTGATTATAGCATCAATTATATCTATAAATCCTTCCTTTGAAATAAAAGATTGTCCGCTTTCAATATCTCCAACCATTCTTTCAAAATCTGTAAGTATTTGTTGTTCCTGATGAGGAGTTATACCAAAATAATAACAAAGTTGACTAGTGGCCTCAAACACCCAATCGTTCCAATCATTATCATCTACTGACTGTTTTTCTGCCGTCATTCCAATTCATGTTTAGTTATAAAGGCTGTCATAAAATCTCCCGCAACTTCTATATCTTTAAATACCTGTATTTGTTTTTTGTCTGGCCAGAGCATTAATGCTATCCCTGGGTTCCCGTGTGACATGCTAATGCCCTTCTTGGCTGCCCATGCGTCTCTCTCCTTGTAAGTACCCGATACCACTGCCACAAGCTCTCTACCGCCTTTAGTGTATTGCTCGTAACTACTTTCGTGAGTATGCCCCACCCAAGCTATGTCAACATTACCAGCACCCTCATACTCCATCAGTCTCTTTGGAGCATTGGTTATATTTATTTTACTCTTCCCCCAATAAGTGTGATTAAGTACCATACGATAACAGACATCACCCAATTCAATGTTGAGTATTCCCCCTTTGGTAAATACCGGTGCGTTAAAGTCGGAAAGAAATGACTCATAGAAGTCCTGTCCCGCTACCTGTCCGAAATCGTCATGATTCCCGTGTCCCATAACTGCAATTTTGTCTTTTTTGTCCAGCTCCATTAGGCGGTGGAGAAACACCCTTGCCTGCATCTGTGGCGGAAGGGGATTTTCTAACATACCTGTGGGATGTACTACGGGGTTAAAGTTGTCTATATGATCGCCATTGGTGGCCAAATAAACATTGGGTGTATCCTCAACTACTTTCAAGTGTTTATCTATTAAATCATAATTGGTTCCAAGACTTCCATAATGAAAATCAGAGCCCAAAAGGAGGGCTATTGGCAAGTCGGGGTATTCTGGTTGTGGTCGCCATGTAGCTTCTGTTTGGCCTACCTCGAAGTCTTTTTGAATGGTTTGTGC
>C687J35021_10002236_pt1 | contig 13878 bp, 18 predicted proteins | sample RifCSPhighO2_12_FD_35021 | JGI IMG/M metagenome (IMG submission 35021)
TCGTTCCAGTATGGACTGCTGGTTAATGACAACTCTTTCTGATGCCCGTCGCGCCTATAGAGATGCCCTCTCCAAATATCAGGAGAGGACTCCATCCCGCACGGCCATCTTAGGCGATGGGCGAGGCACAGCATCTTCAAATGTCATTGTTCCGGGACGAGATGATTATGTTTATGCCCGCGATGATGTAACTTCTACTCGNTTCTTTCAGGTNCTNAATCANGGNGCAGTNCAGCCAGCAGCNAATNTNCCNGTCTACATTGGCTATCCTTTCCCNACNGGCACNGGGGCCGATGAGGAACAGGTCATCCGCATCAATTATTCTGGGTTGGGTGATATAGATTCTGGAACTATTCCGCCAACAGGCCCTCACCACCAGCAACATGAGTTTCGTGGTGGCGATGACATTCTACTCGACTCTAGACAGTTCTTGCCAGGACTGGTACATCCCACAGACCCGATTTCTATGCAAGTACAAGTAGAGTCATTCATCTACTTCTGGGACACTTGGAGACGATGGGAAATAGCACGTAGTAAAGACCTCACAGAATATCTACCAAGTAGCGGATATGTTTTGTGGGTAATGATTGCGCTTGACCCAGAGACAGGACAACTCGTTTATCGGCCTGGAGTCCCATTTTCAACTGGTTCTCTGGATGTTATTCAGGGAACATTCACACCCATTCCCGCCCCTTCCGGTAATGAATTACCATTGGGGTATATAAGGCTTGCCTCATCCACCACAGTCATAGACTGGACTTCCAGTGGCGACAATATTGGCGATGCACGATTATGGGTGAATCCTCCAATGCTTCATATCCTTGACAGGATTGAACAATTAGAGGGCCTAACGGGGAATCCGCCAGACCTTATGATGATGGGGGTAGCCTCGGCTTCCGTCAGTGAATTTGGAAATAATACACTAGATGGATTAAATGATGTCAATGTCGCTGGAGCTACTAATAACCAGACGATAGCATATCAGGCATCAACCGCAACATGGATTTCAACAACTCTTGCGGGTACGGGAACCGTTACTGGAACTGGAACATCGGGAAGAGTTGCAAGATGGGATGGGGCAAGTTCAATAACCGATAGTCTAATACGGGATGATGGCACTACTATTAATGTGGGTGGCGCTCCAACGTCAACTCGATATTTTCAAGTTGCCCAACCAGACGTAACAAGCGGTGCTCCGTCCGCATTATATGTAACGGGTGGAGCACATACCACTTTGACTGCTTCTGCTGAGGCTTCTGATGTGGTATTTCTTCTCAATCGAATTGTTCAACATAATACTGGGGCCATTACAAGTCAAAGAGCCGTTGTAATTACTCCACCAACCTATTCTTTTGTCGGCGCAAGTACGATTACAACGGCAGCGACAGTGGCAATTAGTGGTGCGCCAGTGGCGGGAACATTTGCGACCATTACAACACCACTGGCACTTTGGGTACAGGCGGGAAATGTCCTGCTGGGGGCATTGCCGTTAGATAATACGATTTCTGTCGCACAGGAAATCACAACGGGAGTGACGGCAACCTCGCTCTATGCTTTAGGGCTATTGGTGAGTTCAACGCTGACAGCACATGCTAACGCAGATATCCTACGACCAGTTTTTATTTTTCCAACGTATGCCAAGTCAAGCTTCACGGGCCTGCACGCATCTGGGCTTATTGTGACGGTTAATACGGTAAGCGGCTCAGGCACAATAGATGATTATGCCGCTATACAGATTCTTGAGGGTAGTGTTGCCACCTCCGATATTGGCCTACTGATTGGCACACATCCAGCCGGTAGCACGGATTACGCAATGTATATTAATACGACCAATTCAAGCGTGATTACTGGCGCGGGATTGCAAATGGGCGCGCCAACTGGAGGGGACAAGGGTAGTGGGACTATCAATGTAGCAACTGATATTTACAAGAATAATGGTGTATATAATAATCCAGACTTTGCGCTAGAACTTTGGGCAACTGGGGGAATAGACAGATTTTCACGAAATGTTGGGGCATCCGATTATCGCAGAATGAGTCTTGGGGAGATTGAGAAATACATTCGCAATCACTATCAACTTCCACGAGTTGGAGAATCGCGCGGTATATTTGAACGCGCAGATATTGTCTTGGAAAAGATAGAAGAGATTTTCACACACCTAATAGAATTTAATGAAAGGATTGGGAAATTGGAAAATGTCAAACATTCTTGATATAGAACCAGATAATCAAACTAAACTTGCGCTACTGGGGCAAGAAGTCAATATGCTGGTCAACACTCGCTGGCAATTGCAAATGCGCTATAGGGTCAATAAAAGCATTGGGGTTGATAAATCCGCACTCGACTCTATCCAAGCAGAACTTGAAAGGTGCGAGAAGTATCTTGCAAAACTTGGCGAGGAAGTTGAAGCATTGACTAAGGAGAAGAAGGGCTAGATATGAGTCCACACCTTTCTTTTTACTATCCGTGATATGGTTATGCCAGCCACTCTATAATGTCTCGCAATGGAATTGAAGGATTCTCCATGCTGAGCGCGTTCTCTTATTTCAAGTATCTGTTCTGTCACAAATGGAGTCTTGTTATTCTTTTCGCCTATCAGCATTGTACCATGTTCCCGCTTATCAAGAATATTCTTTTGCCGCGTATCCCATCTAAGATTTTCAGAGCGATTGTCTGTTCTTATACCATTATTGTGACATGCCTCCATTCCACTTGGACATGGCCCAAGAAATGTCTCCAGAACCAGACGGTGAACACTATGCTGATTGGCCTTATTCCCTATGTGCAGAACAACTTGTTCGTATCCATTGTTGTGAAGAACCCTTTTGAGATTTCTGGGGATTGCAGAAAATTGATTTCTTTGTCCACCGACTCTAAATGTTCTGACATTACCGAAATTGCTTACTTGATAAATTCCATTGTATCCATCAATGTCTTTCCAAATTTCTTTTTCCATTTCAGACTCCTTAAACAAAAAGCCTTGTGCGGGTGGCAATTGTTGTCTAGACGATTGCCTTGCACAAGACTCTTGAGTTCATTATATCACACCCAACTAGCAACCGTCTAGACAGAACATTTATACCACAGTAGAACACCTGTGTCAAGGAGAATCACATGACCCGCGCATATAGTTTGTCAGACACTGCACCGAAAGATTCTGGAGGCGCAAAGTTTTTGGCATTCCCAGATATTAATACGAGCCAGCTTGACTTTGCCCTTCCAGCAGGTATTGGCGCATCTACAATTGGGGGAGGATCAAAAGTCCATGCCGGATTGCAAATTGGTACGCATGTGGCAGGAAGCCAGATAAATGACAATGCGCCATTGGGGGTATTGCCAGTTTTGGCATATACATCAAACCCGTCCACAATGGCAATTAATAATGCTATTCCCTGGCGCGGAGATCAACGCGGGCAGGCATTCATATCTGGACTCTCAACTGTTACTTGTGCAATGGGTGGGGCATCCACAGAGACAGTGACAGTTGCCTCTGGAATTCTGTATAAAGTCTTCATGGCGGGAACACAAGTCAATGGTGGAGCATCTGCCGTAGTTCTAAATGGTGGCACATCGCTTGCAAACTTTATCTTTTCAAGTACCAGTGAGACTCTGCCAGTGTTTGACTTGGGGATTCACGGTGCGTGCTTTGGAAGTTTGAGAGTAGAAAGACGTAACACCACTGGTGCAATCTTCTTCTCTTGCAATTACAGTACTTGGGGACAATAACCCAATGGATTAGTCAAGTTTGGACAAACTGATATGTCTCGCCTAGTTGTCTCAATCGGCAATGGACTACGTAAGAAGCCAGCGATAGTCCTCATCGTATTTCTGGTGTGGTGCGCGCTATTTGGAGTCTCTCTACGCCTATCGTGGGAGGATTATTTAACCAGCGTTCTAGGATACCAAGCCATCTATACAAATAAGACCTCGGCAGATGTGGCATGGTTTGTGGGGGCATTGCCACAACTTCTACAGGTCGCATTCGGATTTGTGGCGCTAGAGAAACGTAGTCAGGGCGCACTCGCCATATCCTTGATAGCATTCTTGTTTGATGTTGTAACCGATGTTGTTTATAAAACTGCGGGGTTGCCGACTTACTCTATTCCAATCGCCACAATAGAGTCTGTCGTCTTGTTTACTTTGGGAAGCGAATTCCTACTAATCGCCTCTTTCCAAAATATCGTTGAATATGCGGGTGATGCTAGTCGTGCAGCACTTTTGCTAGGTCGGAGTATTCTTGGATCAATTCTGGGAAATTCTCACGACGATTTTCCTCAATGATGTAGTCACAGAATTCCCTCACAGCACCCTTGCCACCGCCCTTTGTGGCGACAAAGCCCCTCCTTAGACTAACAACACAATTTACAACGGCGTGGTGAGCGTCCCGTGGGCACGCAGGCATACCCACCATCATCAACAGGGGAATATCATTGGTGTCATCCCCCATGAACGCTATTTCCCCAACGCTTATGTCAAGTTGAAGTTCGTCTAAGACTCTGCGCTTGTCTGGGAGTCCAAAGAGTTGGTCTACGCCAAGTTTCTCGGAACGGTCAAACAGATGAAAGTCTTGTTCGCCACTGACAAGCCAGACATTCACCCCTGATTGTTTTAGTTGGGTAATGCCTTGTCCATCGCGGACATTGAATACACGCCCACGAATGCCGCCATCTAGGTACAGAATCCGACTGTCGGTTTGAACTCCATCGGTATCAAATATAGCAACCCGAATCACACCGCCTCCACATTCGGAAGCCCATCCGGGCCGATAGCCGCAATCCACAACCCATTGGGGAAAGAAGATGATATTCCGGGTTTGACAACGCACAGCACCCCCACAGGCGGCTTGAGGTCTTTTTCGGGGTCGTATAAGAGCGTAACGGTCATGGTTGTGTTCCCCTGTTCCATGACTCCCCGGCTCCAAGTCTGTGTCAGCGCCGAGTTGAGATAGACCATCACGCCAGTTGGACGGATAACGCGCAGATGTGTACCAATCGAAAGGCGAGTATAGAATGGGGGAATAGGCGGTGGCGGGGGAGGCGCAATATTCAATTCTGCCCACTCTGTTGTACCTCGGCGCAATTCCGTATATCCCTGCATTGAACTGACAACTGTGTTAAGTTGATCAAGTGTGTTTGCCTGAATAATAATAGACATTGGAGATTCCTCTTTTACCCACAAATCGCGGATACCATCGGTAAGCGCAATCAGGTCTGATGTAAAGAATTGATAATGGGGCCAAGATGATTCACTTCCGCTTGTAAACCACGCACCTTGTCCAAGAATGCGCCCATCGCGGAAAGCTGATGTGGCAATAACATCTGTGTACCAAGCACGCATGGCGGTAACAAGTTTTCCAATATCTCCGCCAAGAACGTCAGGATGCCGCCAGCCCTCATTTGTGCCAGCATATGGGCCACATTCCCCGAATACCCACTGTGGCTTGAGTCCATATTCTTTTTCAAGAAATGCCCAACGCCCACTATGCCATCTCCAGTCTCCAGGGTCTCGAACACCATTTACCCAATGGGTGTAGGCGTGATAATCAATTGGCGCATCTTCTGAGACTGACAATTCAAAAATTTCTTTGGGGATGTCATTACCCACTGGGCAAGAGAGCAATGTCAATTTGCAATTAGCAGGAATGAATCCATCGCCACCATCTGGGCTACGAACTATCTTGCCCCTAAATTCACCGTTCCATACCCGTGCCGCCGCCTGTTCGCTTTGTAGGTGGTATTGTTTGTCATTCGGGTCAAGCCATGTGCTGGTTGATGTCGTTTCATTTGTTCCTTGAACAAGATCAACCGAGTTTGCATAGTTCTCTAGGTATGTCTTGTCAATGAATCGATGAAACATCATCCTCCACCATACTTTCATCTCCTCCCAATTCAATCCCCGTGGAGGCATGGCGAGGTCATAGTGGCGATAGCATGTTGTAAGTTGGTCGCGCTGACGCCCAGACTCTAGCCAGATTTGCACAGCATCGCGCAGTAGCCCAGAGTCGCTCACGGATTTAATAAGTGCATTGTCAGGCAATGCTGGAATTGCTTTTTTCCAATCGCCAACGCGCTCTTGAAAGTGCATCTATCCCTCTAGTTTCGCTGTATCCACGCGCCTGAGCTTCTTGGCAATTGGCAATTCTTCTAGAATAACATTCTTGATTCCGTTGCCCATTGCCGACTCCACAGAGCGGATATCGCGCACCAATCGCTTGAGGCCCACTGGTTCTACCGAGGCAGACTGGTCACTTCCCCATGAGGCCCTATCCAAAGTTATGTGCCTCTCAATCATATTCGCGCCCATCGCAACCGCCGCAACAGTCGTGGCGAGTCCAACCTCGTGGCCGCTCCATCCAACAGGCACATTGTACCGCTCTTTCAGGGTTTGGATAACCCTCAAATTGAGGTGTTCTGGCGGGCACGGGTAGACTCCAATACAGTGCATCAACACAACATTGTCAGTACCAACAATCTCTAGGGCGTGGTCAACCTGTTTGAGTGTCGTCATCCCTGTACTGATGATAAGTGGCTTATAATATTGGAGGTGATGCTTTAGAAGACTGTCGTCTGTGATACAGGCAGATGCAATTTTGAAACAAGGAGGGTCGTATTGGGCAATGAAATCTACTGATGCCTCATCCCAACACGAACTTAGCCATGTCATATTCTTGGATTTACAATAGACATCAAATTCATCATATTCTTCTTTGCTGAATTCAAGTCCTCGTTTCAAGTCCCCATTAGTTGTGCCAAAAGGAGATTCGCGCGGCCTCGCAAGTTCCTCAGCAGAGTAGACAATATCAACTGACCTTTTCTGTGTTTTTGTGGCGTTGACTCCGCATTCAACAGAAACGTCAACTAACCGTTTGGCAGTGCCGATGTCTCCCCCGGCATTTATGCCTTGTTCACTAATTACAATTGCGGGGTGTCCATCCCCTATTGGACTTCCGCCAATCATTAGACTATTCATAATTTTTCACTCCTCGGACTTACTCTTGATGACGGTGATGCAGATAATGGCACATAGATATATGATCCTATACGCCTTATCCGTATATTAAACAGAAATCCAGCCCCGTCCATAGAAGTTCTATATGGGTCTATGATATATCCGCCATCGCCACTTCTAATGTGTCCGAGTCTTATCCAATCAGAATCTTCAAATTCCCAGAAATAGCCCATTCTACTAACAAATGGAATACCATCAGCAACAGTTTCTAAATCCGCCAAATACCACGAATCTCCAAAGACAACAATATCTCTATATTCTCCGAGATAGGCAGCCTCTACAAGTTTTACCACTAATGTACTCCTAGTTTATATTCCCGACAGTTTCCATCCATTTTGGGAGTGGACAGTTCACATATTCCAACGGGCGGGGAAATGTACATTCCACTTGCACCAAAAACTTCCGTATCCCCGGTTGTCATCTAGTGTGTTCCTTTTATGCAATAGAACTTACCATACATTTTGTCGCGTCTGATAGTAGTACCATCATTGATAGTTGCCAAGTATTCATCTATTGCGCGTTTAGCTCCCGCGAAATGTAAATTATCCAAACTATTAGAATACTCATCAAACACAATCACGCCACCCTCGGCAACATGCGGGTAGAGTTCTTCCAAACAGACCCGATAACTCTCATAGTAGTTGCAATCCAAATGCAAGATTGCTATTTTTTCACCCCTATAATTTTTCAGGGTTTCAGAGAAGAATCCGGGCGTCACTACCATGTGTGAATTCGTCCACAACGCAGGCAAGCCATATCCATTCAGGGCATTTATAAAACACTCAACGCTGTGGGTATAGGCGGTTGGCTTTGGTGTTGAAACGTCACCATCGGCATTAGCATCTGGCATTCCCAACTTCTCTGGGCCTGTAAACGAATCAAATCCCCACACATTGCGTGGCGTCAACTCGTCAAATGCAATAGATAGCCAGTACATGAGTGATTGCCCGTTCTCGACTCCGCATTCCACAATGTCTCCTGGAACGCCACGGACAAGTTCTGCCATTCGGCCAAAGAAATTGAATCGCCTGGCGTGATGAAAACTGGCGGCTGGCGCAGAGAAGATATAATTGTGCGGCCTGGTGGGATCGGTTACTGTGGCGAGATATGAAGAGAGATATGACTTCCCCGTTCTGGCAAGGAACCCATAGAACTCGCGCAGATTGCCACTGTCTACTTGAAATTCTTTGGCACACTCTTTACAGAGATAGGCGTCAAAGTCAGATTCGTGTTCGCCACAGAGAACACAGGGACTAGCCATGTGCCTTCTCTATCCAATTGTCTGCATACTCAATAAGTTTCTTGCCAAGTTCTCTAGCACTATCTGGATTCAAGACAACATCATCCTCATAGGGATAGCCGACAGTGATAATTCTCCAGATATGCCTTAGACGATCTCGCCACGCAACGGAGTGTGGATAACGACATCCCCACATTGACAGGAATATCTCTTTCCATTCATCATCCCTCCATCGGGACAATAGAACCGCATCTTCGCCACAGTCGCAAAATGCTATGTAATGTTCTTCATTATGCAATGCTGGATTTTTCATCAGACTATCGTAAAGCCTCCGTCCACCACGAGATGGTGGCCTGTAACATATGAACTGGCATCACTGGCGAGGAATAGAATCGCCCCCGCTATCTCCTCTGCCCTGCCGACTCTATTCAAACAAGTGCGTGAGTTCAACCGTGTGACGAACTCTTGCATCTCTGGTGTAATTGACTTCGGGAATGGGCCAAGACAGAGAGCATTGCACCGCACTCCATATTGTCCCCAGAATGCCGCCACATAGCGAGTGAATTCAAGCAGTGCCGCCTTAGATGCGCCGTACCCGGGGGGATTCATATATGGCGTGTCTCGGTACAGATTCGGATGAGGTGCAACAAGGGCATACATGGATGAGATATTGATGATACTGCCATGCCCTCTTTCTTTCATGCCTGCCCCGATAATTGACGTGGCTAGGGTCGGAAGTCCAATTGCGCCATTGATATTCTGTTGCCACTCCGCGCGAGAGAGGTGTTCTATTTGGTCTGTCTCAACATTGAATCCCGCCTCGCGTTTCATCGGATGTGAATTATTAATGAGGATGTCAAATTCATTATTTCCTTCAACCGTATGCAATTTCCACGATGATGCTTGTGGGTCATTGGCATCAAGGATAAAATATTCATCTATAACGGCCAACCCCATTTGTGGCGTTGTTCCAGTTCCAAAAACTGTTGCCCCATTCTCTTTCAGGACTCTACATATCACTTGGCCCAAGTAACCCGTTGCCCCAGTGACAAGAGCCGTTTTGCCCGCTACAGAAAAAAGGTCACTTGCCAGAAGAGTCATTTGTCACCACAATTGGAAAATTTGTTTTTGCAAATTCTCCAAAATTCTCACTGGCAAATTTGTCATAGGCCAATGCCGCATCAACCTCATTATCAAATCTTCCGAGTTGTTTTCTTTCTCCATGAATTGCTATTTGCGCCTTCCACTTACAACGTTTTTTATCCCAACATACCCCTTTATATCTTGATGTTCCATCCAAAATATCCCGCATATTCCATAAATTCTGAGACCTGTTACAAATCCTTAGATTTGATTTAACATTATTGAGTCCGTTATTGTCTATATGGTCTATGTCCGATTTTTTATCAAGTGGCCCATAGTGCATATCCATTATTTCGCGGTGCATATATTTCCCAGACCATTCACCGCTCGACTTTCTAAAATTTCTAAGAACATATTTGGTATGCGGTCTTTTTAAGACACGCCAATTATATACAGATAGCCAGTCATAATCTTCATCATCCACAAATGTAATATGACCACTGGGAAGTCCTATTTCTCTCATTACCAAATACTCCTTCCCCCATCCGCGACAATATTTTGTCCAGTCATATACGATGACGCCTCTGAACACAGGAAAATTAACGCGCCCTGCATCTCGGTTGCTTTTGCCATGCGTCCCATTGGGATTCGATTGCTAATATGTTCAACAAAGTCATCTGGTTGATTATTGAACACTCCACCAGGACTTATAGCATTCACCCGAATCTTTCCATTCCAATATGTTGCAAGGTATTGAGTTATTCCAATGATTCCATGCTTCACCACTGAATAAGAAATTGGCTTTACTGGTTGCTCATTGTCGTCAAGTCCCTCTTTTCGATAGAGCCTCTGGTCTGGCGCAATCACTGATAGGTCAGAGGCAATATTTACAATCACGCCTTTGCCTCTCTTCGCCATATATCCGCCAATAATTTGGCTACACAGAAATGCACTTGTCAGTCCAAGTTGTAGGTCATGTTCCCATTGCGAAAGTTTATAGTTCTCAACTCTTGAAAATGCGCCAAGATTTTCAATATTGGCATTACATGATATATTATTGATGAGAATATCTATATGCCCGTACAAGTAAAGTGTCTCCTGTATGCAAAAAATAACATCTTCGGGACTTGTTACATTACATCTAAACGCCCGTCCACCAGTGTATCCAACAATCTCTTTGGCCGTCTCTATATCAATATCTAGGATTATAGGTATTCCGCCGAATGCCACAATTGCCTCTGCGTGCTGGCGGCCAAGCAATCCTGCACCGCCAGTTATTACACATACCTTGCCAGTGAGGTCAAATAAATTCTCAGTCATGGCAATTTTTCCCCGCAATATGGGCAGTATCTTATAGGCTGGCTAGTATAGTCATTCTCATCAACACTGGCAAGCCAGCGTCGTTCAATTTTTTGTATACGGAATGTGGAAAAGTAATCAGAATCAGACAATGTTCTTGCTTGTCTTTTTAGTTCTGGACAAATGTGGAATTTGTCACCATCCTCATCTACATATATATCTGACATTACAACACTCTTTCTATTTTGAGTATCTGTCCAAAAGTTTATCTATTGCTCGCATAACTACTTTTTGTTCATTGTCGGTTAATCCATAATACAGTGGGATACTCAACATGCGTTCCCATGCCCAATCCGCATTGGGAAATTCGGCAGGAGAAGAGTCAATCACAGATGCCACAATGGGTTGCTGGTGGAGTGGACGATAGTTTACTTGCGTTCCGACCCCCATGCCCGCCAGTTCCTTTCGGAATGTGTCACGCTTGACTTTCACGGCGGGTGTCAGGCGAATGACATATAGATGCCAAGCGTGTCCAGCATCATCAGCAGGCAGAATCAATCTCTCATCGCCAGCCCAATGCACAGTATATCTCTGCGCTAATTCTTTACGCCTTGCAAGTATCTTGTCCAATCGTTTCAATTGAGACAACCCCAACGCCACCTCAATCTCGCTTATGTGATAGTTGAGTCCCCACCGATGTTGTTGCCAGTTCTCCAACCCATTATTGCGTATTCTCCGCAGTTCTGTGGCGTATTCTGTATTGTCAGTAACAACACATCCGCCCTCGCCACAGGTGATTGTCTTTATGGGATGAAAAGAAAAAACAGCCATATCATCATGCTTGACGTGTGATTCTCCATTAAGTGTTGCCCCAAAGGAGTGGCACGCATCACGGATGATAGTATTGTAACCACCGCCCAATCCAGAAACGTCCAGATTATAAGGGAGACCAGCATAGTCCATCGGAACGAAAGCAAGTCCCTTTTCTGGCAATGGCTGAGAATATGTTTTACCATGTAGTCTATATGGGTCAACATCTGTGAGATATAGTTTTGCACCAGCATAATGTGTGGCGTTTGCAATAGCAGAGAATGTAAGTGTTGGTGAGACTACATGCTTTGCACTACAGGCGAGCAGGGCCGCATGTAGAGCAACTGTCCCATTCGCCATCACTATACAATACTTCTTGCCACAAATTTCTGCAACTCTATCCTCAAATTCAATTGTCAATTGACCGCGAGTCAGAAAATCTCCGGCAAGTGCTCTGCTTACCGCAGAGATGTCCGCCTTGTCAAGGTGATGATGCGCGTAGGGGATCATCCAATGCCTCTATCAAGCAGAAAATTCCGATTATGCTGATACCACTCCATCTCTTTGCCAGACTCTCCCCTTGCTACCTGCAAGATCAGATTGCCCCTGTACTGAAATTTAGACATCATCTTTGCCAGTGTATCAAAATTGGTACTGCCGTCGCCAAGTGGTACACTTCCGCCATTTAGGACTCTATCCTTGGCATGGACATTGAAGATGCGTTCCCCATAGGCATTCCATTCAGCATCCATGGAATATCCAAGTGAGGCACTATTGCCAGAATCATAATTCACGCCAACCAACTCCGCAACATTATCAAGCAAATATGCGAAGTCGTCTGGCGACAGGTTTGTTTCTAGTGCTATTGCGACATTACAGGCATAAGCCAAATGAGTAACATTATTGACAATGCCTGCAACAATATCAACCTCTAGTCTGTTGTGGATTGAATTGTCATCTACGAATGGAAACACCAAAAAAGGAATGCCAGCCAAAGAGCATTGGAAGATTAGCCACTTTAGTCTTGCAATTCTCTGTGCCTGAATATTCTCTGGCACTCTCAGCAATGGCGCTTTCACAAAGTAATCAGCACACAGAGATGTGATACGGGGAGATTGTATGCCACTTAGAGCGTTTGCGCCCTCAAATGTCGAGATTGGATTTGGAAGGAAATACAAGTCCTCACCATCATAAATCCATTCGATACATTCAACTCCCAGTCCGCGACATATCTCAAGTTCTGCATTCCACCCATTTGTGGGGAATGCTTGCAACTTGCCATCTATTGGGGGAACGAGTCGGCCCTGCATAATGCCAATGGCGGTCATCGCTTTTGTGCCTCCACCACTTCACACACAGCATGTAAAATTGCCATATGCGCCTCTTGGATACGGCTTGTTGCAGTATGTGGCACTTTGATAGTCAACTGTGCCAACTGCGCCAATCTTGATCCTGTGCTTCCTGTAAGTGCAACCGTGAATAGTCCCAAACTCTTCGCCACATCAACTGCCCGATGCACATTCCTAGACTTGCCACTTGTACTAATTGCGAGAAGCATATCGCCACGCTTGCCTAATGCCTCAACCTGTCTAGCGAAAATCTGGTCAAAGTCAAAGTCGTTCCCTGTCGCTGTCAGAATGCTTGTGTCTGTCGTCAGAGCAATGGCCGGAAGTGGCACGCCGGTTTTCTTGTACCTGACTATCATCTCCGCCGCAAAGTGTTGAGCGTCTGCCGCACTCCCGCCATTACCAACTATCAATATCTTGTTTCCAGAATCGAATGTCTCAATGACGGCTTGGGCAAATTTATCTATAAATAGAGTCAGTGGGATTAGCGCCTTGATTGCAGTCGCCGACTCGTTTAGAGACGCCTCGATTGGATTGATGGCTTTCATTTTATCCTGACAAGTAATGAGAAGATGGCAAATGCAAGAATAAGAAGCAATGCCCTGAGGATATATGCGCCAATGGCCCACAGAAGGTCGTGGTCAAATTCATTCAGCGGGTCTTTCTTGCGTATCGGATTGCTCATGTTGTTTGTCATTGGGGATAAATATGTCTTGAGAATACCTTAACATGGTCAACTTGTCAATAAACTGACCAATTGGAGGGGCTGTTACTTCTCGTCCAGCAACTAATTGGACTAGCCAGCGCGGACTCTCACCACCTGCCTGAAAACTCAGATTAGAGGCTCCGCCATAGCGCGGGTTGACCTCAATGAACTTGACCACGCCATTATCGTAGAAGCATTGAATGATGCTGTGGAATTGGAGTTTTAGAATCCCTGCCAATCGTTGACATTCTCTAATAATGTCGGCATTCTTCTCTGTTCTCCCAACAACAGACTCGCCAGCAATGACCTTAATACGCTGGCGAGGTATAACACTCAGAACATTGGCGCGAGAATCGGAAAAGACATCAACTGTGTATTCTGGGGAG
>C687J35021_10002243_pt1 | contig 13848 bp, 16 predicted proteins | sample RifCSPhighO2_12_FD_35021 | JGI IMG/M metagenome (IMG submission 35021)
CCCACCCCCGTTCCGACCGCGCCGAAGTCCGCCTGACCCCCGAGGAAAAGGCGGCGATAAATGAGGCCGCCGCTGCCTGCGGGCAAAAACCGTCCGAGTGGATACGCGACGCGGTAAAAGCATGGTGGAAAAAAAACAAAAAGGCGCGGGGCGAGACGTGACTCGCATCCACCCCCGAGATGTCGGCCTAGCCAATCCCAGACGCCTGGGCAAGCCTCGCCGGGCCGGCAAGCCGTCCGACCCGCCTGAGGCGACGATACAGGCCCATGCGGAGGCGTACGCCGACCTGCTGGGCATTCCGCGCCTCCACATCCCGGCGATACTCCTACGGGCCGCATTCGCCCCGCACGGGGCCAGCGGGGGCGAGCTATGGGCGCTGCGCAACGCGGCGGCTGAGGTGGGAGGGTTCCCGGACCTGGTGCTGTTCCGGGGCGGCCGATTTTTGGCCATGGAATTTAAGCGCGGGTCAAACAAGATGACGGCGAGCCAACGGCGATGGGCCGATGCGCTGGGTACGATTGAGTGCCGGAGTTTCGAGGCTGCGAAGGCTGAGATTGACCGATGGCGCCAGGTTTTGGAAAACCAGGTCTAAAAATAACCAGAATATCTATAGCGCCGCGGGATAATAGTTACTATCATATAGGCTATGGACAGCAATCAGGCTGTGGCCATCAAAAAGGAGCAAAAATGATAGACCAAGAGGATTTTTTGCAGGAGATAGAGCCAGAAATCGACGATGGCGGGAAGTTTTGCCCCGATTGCGAACGCCAAAACCAATTTGGCGACCAATGCGAATCATGCTGCCGCGATGAGCAGGAGGGATTCCGGCAGCGCGAGCATGATTATCACCCGCCGATTTCAAGCTACGAACACAAGAACCCTAATTTTGATGATTTTCAATGACCCGATACATCACCCCCACCCAGTACGGGGCGCAGCTGTTGCCCCCCATCTGCCCCTCCCGCGTCCGCATCCTGTGCCGACAGCGGCGGATAGCGGGGGCCAGGTGCAACGGCATAGGCAACCGGGCGGCGTGGTCGATACCAGCCAACGCGCCGGACCCGCGGAAGGCGACAGGGAGGCCGAGGAAATGAAAATTTGGAAACAAATGGAAGCGGAAATAAAGCGCAACCATGACCAGCACCACGCCAACGTGCGCCGGATAAACCGAGCCTACCGCATCCGCATGGGGCTGATAGTTGTGGTATGCGTTTTCCCGCCCGTGTTTTGCTTATTGGCTAACTGGTTGGCGAAGTGAGCGCCCATTACATCCACTACCGCCGCGTGATGGAACCGTTTGCATTGTGCGGGTACGACTATATGACCATGACAACCAGCACGAGTTGGAAGATGGTAACCTGCCCATACTGTCACGCAGAAAAGGCGCAACCAGCGCCTAATGCGCTCAAAGTGCGTAATAGCAAGGCGAGAAAACGGGCCGAGCAGCCAGAGGGAGGGGCGTGATGAGCGGTTTTGGATACGCCGAAGCAGAAAGGCCGCAACAATGTGATTTGTGCGGCAAGATAAACGAACTGCGGTCTTATGGCCCTAAAGGCGAAATGGTTTGCTTTGTCTGTGCGATGAGGGACGCGGAAGCGGCGAAAAAGAGAATGGCACAATATTTATTTGGAAAGGAAACCCCATGACCCCCAAAGGCGACGACCTGGACCTGGAAAGCATCGAGCGTATCAATGCTCGCGGAAACTTGTGGGTGAACGTGGAAGTCAAATATCTGATTGCCGAAGTCCGCAAGCTCCGCGCCCTGCGTGACGCCCCGGCGCAAAAGTGCGAGTGGAGTGAGGATGAGACTGATGTGTGGAAGGTGTCGTGCAAAACCCTTTTACGCGACACAATCACAACACAAAACGGGCTATCGGGTGATGGTATAAAATTTTGCCCCTACTGCGGCAAGCCAATCGAGGAAATCAGGTACACAGAAAAGGAGAAATGAAAATGAGTGAACGCCCCGTCCTGTATGCAGACCGCCACCCAGGCAAACCCGGCCGCTGGATTTGCTCCGGGTGTTCCGTGGATTTATTCGGCCCGGAATGGTTATGTCCAACCCCCAAATGCAAGTACGCATTGCAGCCCCCGCCTCAAGGGGCCGGGGAGACCGGGAGCGCTAGCCAGGCCACCGATGCTCCGCCATGTGTAAAACCGTTCGCCGAACAGGATATGGAAATCGCGGTGCAGTCAGCCGCGCAAGCGTGGTGCGAGGAAAAAACCAAACAGAAAATAATGGATACCGACCTTGCTTACGCTTTTGCAAGGATTCTAGCAAATTGGATTGGGAGCGCAAGGGAATATTGCAGCAACATGGAATATTACCGAGGGCTTTTGGATGACTGCGTAAAGCACTTGGGAAAGGCGGTTTTTGTTTGCGATGATGGTAGCGAGTGCGAGCATCCATTACGAGCAAAAATCCCAGAGCTTGTTGGGAAACTTGCGGCCCCCCAGGCTCCAGCCGTGGGAGCGGAGGTATCGAGCGCTCTGGATTATTTTGGCTCCATTGTTGCCGACTCCAGTGACGATGACTACCAAGACGGCCTAAGACATATGGCCGTAATCCGCGCAGCCCTCGCCGCCCACCCTGTTACCCAGGAGGAAAAATGAAGGCTATCGCTATAGCCGAGATTGACGGCGGCTACATCGTCCGACGCGGCCAAAAAGAAACGATCCTCACCATCTCCCGTGGCTCCAGGGCCGTGGACATGATGCCGGGCATATCGGAGCGGGAAATGGAGGGCTGCGTGTTTCTCCTGGCCAGCCTGGTGCTGAGGCTAGACGAGGCCGCCCACCCTGCTACGGGGGAGGGGGTGTGAGCGATATCCTGCAAATCGTGGCCACCGAGTACGGGGTAGACATACGCCTGCTATCGTCTCCCAGCCGGTCAAAAAATATCTCTCAGGCCAGGCAGGCCGTATACTGGCTCCTATGGCGGAGCGGCCGTACCCTGATCGATTGTGCGCGTGCGGTGGGGCGCACCCATCATACCACCACCCTATACGGGATTCGGCAAACGGAAAAACGAATGGCTGAGCAGCCAGGATACGCCGACAAAATGGGGAGGCTAAGAGCGATTTTTGAAAGTGTGAATAAAATGTTTCCCGTGAAACAAAGTAGTTGAATATTGTAATATTTACACATTTGCATATTAGTCGAATATTCAGAATTCAGCGTTTTACTTCATAATAATTTGCTATACTATGATGGTTGGTAACACAAGCCAAAGAATTCATATCCATCCCGCGGGCCGATTTTCTTGCCTCAAATGATCGGCTGTCCAAGCAATACCACAAATCACAAGACCCCGCTGAGCGCCGAGAGATCGTCGCCATCTTATATAACCTCGACATTGGTTTGTTTCGCGCATGGAGGGTATTTGGCGAAGAAAACCGCCGCGACTACCAGCAAGAGGCGTTCTTATGGCTCACGCGCGCCCTAGAGACGTTTAAACCAGGTAAGGGCGCTTTTATCCCATGGCTCAAGTACTACATCCTAAAAGCGCAAGCGGAGGTCTCTGAGGCCGGCAAAAAGACCTTGGTTACCGACTCGACAAACACCGAGATTGATTCGCCCATCGTCCAATCAGAGGGCTCCCTAGATACCCAGTTCTGGGCCAAGGCTCGCAAATTATGTACAGACGATGAGTGGGCAATACTGGAGGGGCGCATGCTTCTTGGCCTCCCTGTCGCCGAGGCAAAAGCGCGCGCCGGACTCTCACGGGAGAAGGCATCCAGCCTCTATGCCAATGTGCTCCAGCGTATTCGAATAGAAATCGCTACACAGAATCTTCACGACACTACAAAAAAAGAATCGTCCAATTCGCCAATTTTCACGCCAGAACCTACATGGGTCGGGAAAAAATGGCTCCAAGCTCGCTTACAAATCACCGACGATTATTTAAAAAACCTTCTCGACCCAAACCGACCCGCATCCGTCTGCCCATTTCTAATTGACCCGATAGACGTCCTCGCCATCTCAGGGACTCGCATCCGCTACTGGGAGACCCCTACCAGAGGGCTTGTCCACCCGCGCATAATCCGCCGACGGCGGTAATCTATCAGTATGGCCAGAGCAATATCGGCCGGCGCCAAGCCAAAAAAACCCCCGGCCGAACTCGCTGAGATATGGACCGATGAGGTAAAAACAGCATGGGGCGCTATGTCTATGGCCCACCAAGGCTTCCTTCTCGCATATATCAACACAAACTATAATGCAAGTGAAGCGTATAGAAGGACTTACAACGAAAATGCAAATCCGCAAGTCGCAGGAGCATGCGGATCAACATTACTAAAAAATGCTGGAATTAGGCAAATACTCGCAGTTATCAGCGACACATCGCTCGAGGATCTACTTTTAGTCCGGACCGTACTCGTCGAGGCCGCCACCGTCGCGAGCAAGGGCGAAACCGAAGCCGGCGACACCATCCCCGACTACCCCACCCGAATCAAAGCCGCCGCCGAGCTGCGCGACTACCACCGGCCCCGGGGTACCGACGCACCGCCCCTGGCGCCAGCCATGCCGGCCCAGTTTGTCGGCCAATTCAATTTTTACTTGCAGCAGATGGGCATGATGCCGTTGCAGTTGCCTATCCCCACCGAGGTCGAGACGGTCGATGCTGAGCCCGCCGAGTCATTCGGAGCGTCGTTCCAGCAATTTGCAAAAAAATGAGCCAGGGAATCAAATTCCTGGAATGGGTCGGCCTCATGTCGGTCCTGCAATTTCACGCATTTTGTGGCATGCTGTGGAGTGACCAGACTAAGCGGTTTGTCAAATGGAACCTATGGGCGGGGGTGCGCGGATACCCCGGACAACGTGAAGTGCTGGAGGCGTTTCAGTCTGGTAAAATTTCATGGGCAATGAAGGCGCGGCAATTAGGGCTCTCCGAGGAAGCGGCGTTCTACGCGTTTTACATCGCCATCACCGAGCCAAAGTCGGAAATCATCGTCATCTCCAAAAAACTCCCTGATGCCAAATATTTTTTAAAAAAGCGCATCTTATCCAAAATAAAGTCGGCTTACGCCCTGGAGATGGAGCCCGGCAAACCGTTCCCTTGGCCAGGGTACGTGGACAATACCGACACTGGGGTTATCAAATTCGCAAATGGGTCGTGGATTGAGGCGGCGAGTTCTGACAATGAGGAAGTACGATCGCGCAGCCCGCGGCTGGTGATATTCGACGAGGTGCGGAGCTATTCTCAGGCGGATGCCGAGGAACTGTGGTCTGCCATCCTTCCGGCCATCGAGAGCAACGCGCGGTCGCAGGCTATTGCCATTTCGACGGCCATGTTTGGCACTTGGTTCAACACAATGACCAGCGACATTATGACCGGGAGCATGCCGGATATAAAATTTCTTTTTCTGCCAGCCGATACCCACCCGATGCGTACACCTGAATGGCGCAAGAGGACAGCGAAGAATTGGAAGCGCGCTCCCGCATTATTTCTGCGCGAATACCCGATGAAACCAGAGGACTGTTTCGTATCCCGCGAGGGCGCGGTGTGGCCTCAGTTTGATCCTCATCCAGGAGGTAAGCATGTCGGCGATGTTCAGCTAAATTTCGCCTGGACATTCGGCATAGCCTACGACCACGGGCGCCGCCATCCGGCTGTTTGCCTGTTTTGGCTGCATAGCAAGTTCGACGACCATCTCTATATTTTCGATGAGGTCTTTTGCCGCGGCATGGACTTGCCGGAAGTGTGTTTCGAGATACGGCAGAAGCTTAATTTTTATAAAAAATACCACAACGCCCCGCAGCCGAACGTGCGCATCGCGGATTCGGCGTGCTTCAATAAAACGGGCGTCCAGACGGTAGCAGACGTGTTACGCAACGTGCTGGGCATGTCGTTTCAGCCATCGGTAAAACAGGGTGTGGATGCAGGGATAGATGGGTCCATCGACCTGGTGGCTACGCGATTGTTTCAGGGGCAAATGACCATTGACCCGCGCTGCGAGCAGACGATAAAACAGGTGGAGGAATTGCGGTGGAAAAACACCGTTGAGGACAGCAAGCGCGAGAAGCCTGTCGATGTAGAGGACGATGCGCCGGATTTGATCCGGTACATATGCGTCAAGCTGCGCGGGGCCATCAAGGCGAAGGTGAAAAATCCTACCCTATCCGAGCGGCTGGATAAGCAGGTGGAGAAGGAGCGGGTGCAGCGGGAGCGCAGGCAGGGACGGTATATCACGCCCGAGGATACGGCAAGGCGTCCCGAATCATGGCAGGCCGAAGAGGCGTACGTTATTTAAATGTGTAAATGTTTCAATGGTCGCATAACGTCGGATAATGAGCGATTCTGGTAATCTCTATATGTCGAAAGGATAAACCATGTCCGTTCATTCCCGCGATCCTATGCTCCCAGAGGCCGTCAAAAGCTTCACGCCCACCGAGACCGTCGGCAACGCCACGATAGGCGACCGCTACCCGCAGATGCTTATGATAGGCACCACCGGTGACGTGCGTGTACAGTTCGATGGCGGGGACTATTTTACGTTCCCCGGCGTCCTTGGCGGCCAATGGTTCTACTGTCCGCCGTTCAAAACAGTGACCGACACTGGCACGGCCGCGACAACGGTTATCGTCGGCGTGCCATTCCGGTAACCCATGGCCCAGGGATTCACGCTCCGTGACGAGGATTTAAAGCCTTTCGCCGGGATGAAAGTCCCCCCGCTTGGCGGGGGCGCGTATAAACCGCCCGCCGCCGTGAAGCCTCCGCTGCCGATGAGCGCACAGGGGAAAAGCTTCGGGGCAGCAGGCGGTTTTACAATGCCTGGAGGGATTCCCGGCAGGCCGCAAGGGTTTGATTTGCCGTTGTTTGGAAAAATGCCTTCGATGCCTGGACAACCGAGCCCGGTAAAACCAGGCGTTGGTGCGCCGATGCCTTTGCCTGGCACCCCTACGCTAAATACGCCGAAACCGCCTACCCCTATGACGTTGGCAACCCCGGCGACACCATCGGCCGCGCCCGTAGCGGAAAAGCCTGCGCTGCCTATTTCTCTCCGGGCCCCGGGGCTTCCCAGTGCTGCGCCCGCCGAGCCTGCTATGTCGCCTGAGGCTGTTGACGCGGCTAAATCACAGGCCGCGGCAGGCCAGGGGGCGCAATCGGCACGGGCCGAGCAGGAGCGGAAAAATGCGGCGGCGACGGAGGCGCAGAAGAATCAAGCGGCAACGGGGCAAGAGGCAACAGCCGGAGCGGCCGCACAGGCGGCAAAAAACGCGGCGGCTACCGCATCGATGAAGAACCAAGCTGCGGCAATGGCTGACGCCGAGAAGCGACGAAGAACCCCGGACACTCATCCCGCTGCCTCATCTACCCCGCCCGCAACGTGGGGCGATTCGCTGGCCGACTTCCAAGACTTTTACGCCAAGATGGTCAACGACCCGGAAGGGTTTTTCAAACAGTATTTCGCCACGGCGACAAACCGCATAATTCAATCTATGGGGATGATGAATCAGTCGGAACGAGATGCCATGCAGATGCGCATCAACCAGGACCCCAGCCTCGCAGGGCAGGGGGCGGGCGTGGCGGCGATGAAAATCCTGACCTCGGACCAGAATTTCAACATGGGCCAGATGTTCGGCGAGATGTCGCAGGACGCGCGCGCCAAAATGATCGACATGCAAAAGTATGGGCTTCAAGGCGCGTTTATGGTCAACCAAGAGCAGCGAAACAGGAGCGAGAAGAATTTCAACACGCTGGTTTCAAACGGCATGTTTGACCAAGCCGCATCGAGTTTGCAGGGGATGATAGACAAGGATTTCCCAGGGCTTGGCATCACGGTGGACGCCGGGGTATTGCGTGGCCGCGACGCTCTCAATAGGTCCGACCAGGACGACGCCATGGACATGATCCGGACCACGGCACTTACCGACAAAGCCGCGGCTGTGACGCAGGCCAATGCGATGATTGCCGCAAACCCCGGCCGCTTCCCGCCTGGGATGACGGGGGAGCAATGGGTAAACAACGCGCTGGAGGACGAGAAGCGCGGGCAGTACTCGATGTCTCAATTCTCGTCCAAGATGGACCGGGTGCGGGAGATTGCCACGGTAGACCCGGTTGGCGCAACGGCGATGCTCCAGGCCATTATGGATGACCCAGCGTACAAAAGCTGGTTCCCAGAAGGGGCGACCGCCGACCAGATTATAAAATCATTCCAGGCCGGCAACACGTCGAAAAACCTCCAGGAGTCGCAAACGATTCAGGAGGAAATCAACCGGCTGGCAGCATCTCCCACGGCGTCCTTCGACGAGGCGCTGGGGTTGTATGACGACTTATTCCGCTTGACGGGCCGCGATGCGGTCAAAGATGGCAAGCGGCTGACACTGGAGCAAATCAACACGCTACGCACCGGGGACGGGCTGGGAGAGTTCCAGAAGGACGCCCAGGGCAATATCGTGGATGAGACGGGTATTTCTCTCACCGACGAGGATTACACCGACCTGGCCTATCGTAAGGATTTTGCCGACCGGCAAAAGACGGAAAATGAAGCGCCATGGATGGACATTTACAACCAAGTGATGAAATCCCCCGACGCAATAAAGTTCACGAATCCTGAATTTTTCATCGGCGGCAAGGACGCGCTAAAGAATTGGGCCGTAGCGGTATCTGAGTCCGGTCTTAAATTCATCCGCGACCCCAACACGGGCCAGATGGTACCGGACCTTTCGGGGACCGAGAAGCCGTGGGACGACCCGGCACTCGCCCCCATGTTCTACACCTGGCCTAAGGCGAATTTCGACGCCACGGGGCAAGTGACCAAGGACGCCAACGGCAACCCGATATACGACGGGGGCGGGGACGTGTACGGCGAGACGCTGAACGGCGAGAAGGTGATGGCCACGGCGGACGATGAGGCGATGGACAACCTGTATTTCAAATACCGGCGCCAGGGCGGAAACCTCACGGCCAAGGAGTGGTATTTCGCCACGGCGGGTGGAACGTTGCCGCCGGATGTGTCGCGGGTGCCTAAGGACGTGACGGCGGGGGCGAAAGTAATCGCGGGATTGCCAGGGGACCCTAAGACAGGAGAAATGACCGGAAATTTAGCCGCGTTTAATAGCGTTCTAAAGGCGGATGCTACGGCGGAAACATCTCTTAAAGTTTTGAATGGAGTTACTACATCACAATGGCAGGCGCTGGCTGCTGACCCTGACGCCTATACGAAAGTGGTGTCTGCGGCCCAGGCGAGCGGAGCAATTAAAGCGGTTGAAACAGCGATTCCGGAACTCGCATCCATGAATCAGATTTCCGACTGGCTAAAAAAGATCGGCGTCACCCCGGCGACGGTGTCGGCTCACGATGGCAGCGCATTTGAGTGGCAAAAAGGGAAGGAACCTATCATCTCGTATAACGGCAAGATGTATAAGCTAACACTGATTAAGAGCAAAGTTTATTACGCTGGCCGAAATCATAGGACAACGACTATTGAAGCGATAGATTTAGAGACAGGATCGCCAATCACTCTTATGCGCGAAGAGCATCACGTTTCATAAATAATTATGGAAACAAAGAAAAATACCGTCCCCATGCCGCTTATCGACCCGGTAGGCAGTTTCACCGGCAAGCCCACCCAATGGCCGCAGCCCAACCCGGCCGCATACGCCTATTACCCTACCGAGCCGCCACCGCCTACCCCGCAACTATTGCCGGGCCAGACCAGCCCATACCAGGATCCTAACTACGTCAACCGCCAGCAGGCTCAGAAGGCGTTAGGATATGCCATGCCCCTCCAGGCAGGGATAGGCGCCGGGAGCCAAGTCACCGCCACGCCACGGGCTGATGACGCGATATTACAGGCCGGAGGAGCTGGCTTGGCGGGAGCGGCCGGCGGTGCCGTCACCGGGGCTATGATTGGCGCGGCCGGCGGTCCTATCGGGGCGGCAGGCGGGGCGGTCATCGGCGGCATTGCCGGCCTGGTGACAGGCGGTATCCAGGCGTACACTGGCCTACGAGCTTCCCGCGACAACCGGCGCAAGGAGGAAAAGGCCCTGCGCGAAATGATTGCCCGCGAAGAACGGCGGTATAACCAACAGCGGGCGGACCAGCAGGAGCAGCAGCGGTACGACCGGCGCACGGCGGCCCTGCAATCCCAATGGCTCGCCATGCAGACGGCGGGGCGCAAGGTGAACGAGTTGATAGCCCAGGGTCATGTAAAAACCGACCGCTTCGTATCCAACGGGAGGTAAGATGGCTCGTTCAGCGATGCAAATGCCGATCTACACCCCGGAGCCCGAGTTCAAAGGGCTGGGGATTGTGGGCAAGGCCCAGGCGGCGGCGGAATCGGCGGCAGCCCCGGCGATGCAAGCCTCGCAATTTCTGCAACAGCAGCAGCAGCAGTCCGAGGCTGACGCCAAGACCAAGGCCCAGGCCGCGCAGTTTCAAAAGCTCCTGCAAACGGGCGTACAAGGGATGCAAGGGTATGTACAGGAGATTTCCGGAACCCAACCTGAGCTAGGCCAGCGGTTTGCGGCCCAGCTTCAAAATTTCGCCCCGTTGCTTTCCGACCCGAATATCAAGCGGGAAAAGGCGTGGGAGATGACATCGTGGATTTACGACTCCTGGGACAAGCAGGTGAAAGAGGCGAACAAACTGCCTGAATTGACGTTTGAGCAAAAGCAGGCTCAGACCCTGGACACGCACCGAAAGACCAAGGAGATAGACAAGGAATTTGAAAAGCCTCAGCGGGTGTCGGACGCGGCGAAGGATCGGGCGCGGAAGTTGGCGATGGCCGAGAAGAAAATCGGGATGTCGATGAATAACCTCATCGCAAATATCGTAGCGCGGAGCGAGAACAAAGAAGAATCGCTTGACGACGAAGCCAAAGCTGCCGCCCAAGACAAGTTTGATAAACTATGGGATGATCTGAACTCAGCCGAGATTGAGGCGGGCGGCGATGCTACGCCAAAAGGGACGTCTCTTTATAAAAGTCCGTCGATGAAGTATTACACCGGGCCGGGATTTGGACATGGAGATTCGGACATAGCGAAGCCGAATAAAACATCGCTCAAGGCATACGAGCCTGGAAAAATAGTTGAATATCAAGGCGTGAAGTACCAGGTAAAGGCTGGCGCTGTCCCGACAATAAAGGATGGCGTTCAATATTTCAAACAAAGCGATTGGGAGCAAATAGATTGAATGGCCAAGGAACTCGCTCCCTGGGAAATGGAATGGGCGGCCCCATCTGATCCTCTTACCGAAGCTGTAAACCGTAGCGCAGCGACCGTCGAAGTCGCACCTAAAGCGCCAAAATCATTCCCTCTAGGCGAAAAAGACTTCAACGTCAAGCGCAAGCGGACCCAGAAATGGGACCAGTATATTGACATCTTCGCCAGCGAATACCCAGACCTTCCAGACCTTGGCAATCTCGCGAAAGCGGCCATGCTCCAAGAATCAGGCGGGCATGTCAAAGCAACGTCGACCGTAAACGGCAAACCCGGCGCCCGGGGGCTGATGCAGGTCATGCCCAAGACATGGGAAGGCATGGGGCGCGACCCGTCCAAGATTTACGACCCCATAGAGAACATTGCCGGCGGAGTGCAATACCTGGCCGAGCAATACCGGGCTTTTGGGGACCGGCGGCTGGCCATGGCCGCGTATAACGCGGGACCCGGCAACGTGCGCAAGGCAGGAAACCGGGTTCCGGACATTGAGGAAACCAAGGCGTATGTTGATGCCGTTGAGGGATACTACGGCGTTTTGGCCGGAACCGATACACCACCGTGGGAATTGCCATGGGCTACGCCGGGGCAGGAAAAGCCAGGTGTTGGCATGGGTGATGTTAAGTTGGCTGAATCGCAAGCCACGCCGCTTCCGGCCACAGTTCGAAAGTTCGTCGCCCATCCATTTGGAGGCGGGACGTATACCGTGCCTGCGCCGACTGAGAAAGAATTGGCCTTAGAAGCGCAAAAAGAGGCCGACATTGCCCGCGGCGAGGATGTGCGACAGCGGCAGCGGGATGCCCCCGAAGGCGCATTCTTAACCCCTGAGCGCATCGGGCGGGAAAAGTTCAGACCTCCGCCTGGCGAAATGGTGGAAACACTCATGCCCCCCAGCGGCCCGGGCGGGGAGATGTATACCCTCAAAGCCCCGAGGGGCGATAACCCGATGGAAGCCATTGGCGCCGCCATGTCGGGCATGACCCAGGACAACACTGGGTTTCTGGCAGACGTAATCCGCGGCAAAGGTCATACCCAGAGGCTTGGCGAACGGGTCAGGCTGGCAGAGGAAGAAGCTGGCCGACAGGCGAAATACGCCACGCCAGAGGGTAAGGCGCTTTTGGCATCGGCACAGAAAAAAGCCGAAAAAATGCAAAAAATGTCAGTTGACGAAGAAGAGGCGTTGGCTGAAAACCCTGATTTTGCCCAGCAGATGGAAGATTTTGCCGGTGCGGTAAAGGATGATTTCCCGCAGTTTGCCAAGGACCTTGCTGCCCAGATTATCGAGGACGGGCCGTTTTTAGTGCTGGCATCCCGCGGGGCGCATTCCGTGCTTCGCGCCATGTCCAAGGCTGGGTCGGCATATCGNGCCGGGGCTATAGCCAGGCGAGCGGAAAGCCTGGCCAAGAACCCCGCGGCACTTGAGGCGAGATTGGCCGCCCGTGGCCCAACGGCCGCTCCTACCGCCTTAGAAACCATCGCTAGGGCTAAACGGGTGGGGGCGGCCGTCGAGGCAGAGCGTGTATCGACTCAAGCATTAGGTAAAACGCCGATTATTGCTAGGGTGGGAGAGGAAAGCGCGGAAGATATTGCCGCCCTTGCGGCTGTCCAATATCCGAAAGAAGCCGCGGCCGGGCGAAAATACGGCGGCATTGAACTTACCAGGGACGTAATCCTGGGCACATTCGGCGGTGTGGCTATCGGAGCATTCCGCCGTTCCATTGACACTAGGGTCTCGAGAAAGACCGCGGCAGGGGCTAGAAAGGTTGCATACCTGACCGGCGCCGAGAACCACCCAGCCATCCAAGAAATGCTACCTCAATTCGCTGCTTTGGCCGAAAACCCGGAAGTGGCTGGAGTGCGGTTTAAAATCGATGCCGGGGAACAGAAGCCTGAGTTTTGGGACCGGGCCCGGCTTGACGCTGCCGATTACAAAGACCGGNCAGAGGGATGGTACATAAAGGCCGGCGAGGCCGGAAAAGGCAAGGCTATCATCCTGCGCAAGTCGGCCGGCCAGGAGACGGTTGTNGAGGAAACGGCGCATTTCATCCAGGACCAGCTACGGAAGCGGGTGAAAGAGGATNTAGAAGGCGATGGGCCGTACTCCCGCCTTGCGGAGCAGATAAAAGACTGGGAAGGCAAAATACGCGAGGCGGCGAAGGAAAAAGGTGTTTCCGTCCCAGAAGGGGATGAACTGTTTGCCCAGACGTTTGCCGCCCATATGGGATATGCGGACAAGTTTCCCCAGTCGGTGCGCCGTATCGTAATCCCAGACGGCATATTGCTTGGATTCCGTCGGCTGATGAGCGAAGATCCTGCCATACGTGGCGAGTCGTTTCAGGCCGGCGACTTGCGCCAGGCAGAAGCCGTGCCGAGGACTGGAGAAAAAGGCGATGCTCTGGCCCGGGCCGAAGATGCCTATTTCGCGGACAGGAAGCAAGGCGACGAGGCGGAAATAGCGCGCGCTGAGTTTGAATACGACCAATCGATACGGGCTTACCTTGGCATGGAAGCGTCCACCGCGGACATTCCCGCCCGGCGCCGACCGCTACCGAATGATGAGCCGGTTCCGGCCGCGCCAGAGCAGTCCGCCACGCCGGCCGCCACCCCCGTGAAGCCATCTAAACCCGTTGCCCCCGCGAAGCCCGGGAAACCGGCAAAGCAGGCGGAACCCGTAAAGCCGCCGGTAAA
>C687J35021_10002245_pt1 | contig 13843 bp, 11 predicted proteins | sample RifCSPhighO2_12_FD_35021 | JGI IMG/M metagenome (IMG submission 35021)
CCGAGCTATTGGTGAAAACCACGAGACTCGTTTCCTCTCAACTGCTGGTACTGCACAAACCTCGGCTAACGTCAACCTTGTCAATGGTCGTCCTCACCGTTGGGTTGCTGGTGGTGCCTCTGCCACCAATCGTCTGATGACCTTTAGTGACTTCATCGCCATGAAACTCTCCTTTGATAAGGCTAATGTACCTCAGGCCGGTCGTGTTGCAATTGTAGACCCTATCGTGGAAGCCACCATCAACAGCTTGGTTCTGAACACCACTTCGGTTAGCTACAACCCCCAGTTTGAAGGTTTGATGACCACTGGTTTTGCTTCGACCCACCGCTTTGTCCGTAACATCATGGGCTTTGACGTGTATACCAGTAACTTCCTGCCTGTAAAAACTGCTACGGAAGCTCTGAATGCCTCGTCATACGGCCTTGCTAATGATACAGCAGAGATTGGCGACGTTGCTAACATCTTTATGTGTATTGCAGATGATGGCAGCAAGCCCATTATGCACGCATGGCGTCGTATGCCTAAAACTGAAGGTTGGCGTGATGAGGAGCTTCGTAATGATAAGTTCCAAGTGACTTCCCGCTTCGGTTTTGGTGCTCAACGCCTCGACACCCTTGGTGTTGTGTTCACCTCTGCCTCAACTTACTAATCTTTAAGGATACTTATTATGACTCTTGAATCAAATACCGGTCTGGGTGTACTAGCAACTTACGGCCCCCGCACTACTGAAGGTAAGTTTGGTGGTGAGGTTGGCGATCATGTACTGAAAACTGTTGTCTATGACATCGACCATACCGATCTGAGTAGCACTACCGCAGCTACGTTCACCCTGCTAGATTATGTCTATCCTGCTGGTTCGGTATTCGTTGGCTGTCAGATTGTTGTTGAAACGGCTGTAGTTGGCCCCACTGCTATTGATGTAGGCACTTATACATACAATGCTACGACCAAGGCAGTTACAGCACATGATGCGGATGGTTTGGTGGCTTCGGTTGCTGTAACCGCACTGGATGCAATTGGTGATCGTGTAATTGGTGGTGGTGCTCTTGTCCTAACCGGCACTGGTGCAGCCTTCGCTACTCCGTCCCCTGTTGTGGTTCGGATTGTACCCACTGTAGCTGCTGCAACTGCTGGTAAGTTCCGTGTCTACGTTACTTACTGGACGCCTGCTCCTTAAATAAAGCCCCACAACAAGAAGTGACAAGGCAAGCTTGTCTTGCCACATAAGGGGCATCAGGATTTCTGGTGTCCCTTATTTTTTAACTAAAGGAAACAAAGATGACTGTACAGCATAATGTACTCACAGACACAGAGGGGTTACATGAGCCTAAGGGGCATCTAACGGCTGCTTTAGGTACAGCATATGTCTCAGATGGTGCTGCTAGTGGCACTTGGGTTAAAGTACAACGATCACAGGCAGCTTGCCTTAAGGCTACGGCTGCAGGTGCTACCACAGGCGTAACCAATGCCTATCAAGCCCTCAACGATGCTACCCTCGGGGGGACAATCGCTTGGACGCAGAATACTGCAGCCGAGATGACTACCAACACCACATCCGGTTATGTAACTATCCCAGATGCAGGTATATATCACGTAACCTTCATTGGCAACCTTATCCCTGCTACAAATGGTAGTGTTTTTAAATTCACCATAGGTAAGGACAGTGGTGCAGGTATTGTATCTCAAGAGGCTTTTGTAGAAACTGTAGTAACTACCTCTGGCACAGTAGACTCTAACCTAGTTGCTCTTTCCTGTCTCCCCTCTTTTAATCTTAGTGATAAAGTTTACATCATGGTTAAAGAAACTACAGCAGGAGAAGAGTTTGTATTGCAGAATGCTAATTTCATTATCACGAGGATTGGATAATGCCTCGCTATAGTGTTTTAGACATGGTGCAGGATATCCTATCAGACCTTGATAGTGATGAGGTTAACTCTATCAATGATTCTGTAGAGGCTCTTCAGGTAGCTCAAATTCTTAAGTCCACCTACTTTAATATTATTGACGGTAGGGACTGGCCTCATCTATATCAGATGTTTCAACTAGAGGCTTCGGGCACAACTGCTAAACCTACCCACATGCGCCTCCCGGACAATGTCCTTGATCTGGAATGGGTTAAGTACGATCTTAAGCAATTTGGCGAGACTAAAGATAAGCTGACAAACATCCAGTATAAAGAGCCAGCAGACTTCATGTGGATCTTGGATGCAAGGGACTCTACAAACACTGCAATCACAGAAGTGGTAGATGACTCTGGTGTTCACATGAACATTAAGAATGATCAGTCTCCCTCCTACTACACCTCTTTCGATAATGAACATATTGTCTTTGATTCTTACGACAACACAATAGATTCCACCCTACAAAACTCTAAGACACAGGCATGGGGTAAGATTTATCCTACGTGGACAATGAGTGATACTTTTGTCCCTGACCTACCTACACAGTCCTTTAGCTATCTTCTTAACGAGGCTAAGAGTACAGCCTCCCTGCGTCTGAAGCAGCTTCCAGACCAGAAGGCTGAGCAACATGCTGTCACACAGCGCAGGCGTCAGTCTCAAGAAGCATGGCGAGTTGCTAGTGGAATCACCTATCCTGATTATGGCCGTAAGAGCAGAAAGCAAAGATAAGATGCCTATTATTAAAAAGAAGATGAAGGCATTGAAAACAGAATATGGTGCCAAGAAGGGTAAACAAGTTTATTATGCCCTTGAGAATAAAGCAAAGAAAAAGGTAAAGAAAAAGAAATGAGTACATTCACTACAGCAAAAGGTAAGGGTGTTGCCACATTCTTTGACCCCAAGGTTGCAGCCCATCGTATCAAGTTCACAGAGGGCGGAGAACTTCCTGCAGCCTTTGCGGGTATCTTTACCTCTGAGCGAATGGCGGACAAAACCATCATGAGTTATTTAGCAGAAGGCAACAAAGGTAAATAAGATGCCTAGAGCTACTTCCGTCAAGCAATACAATACATTTGTTAAAGGACTTATAACAGAAGCAAGTCCCTTGACCTATCCCGAGAATGCTAGTCTGGATGAAGACAACTTCGTATTAAAACGGGATGGCTCTAGGGAGCGTAGACTTGGTGTTGATTACGAGAACGGATATGCGCTAACTGCAACAGGTCTTGCAGCAACAATTATCGAGGGGTCTCGTCAGTCTTTCCACAAATGGGAAAACCCTGGCGGTGATACCTCTGTGTCTATTGGTGTTATTCGCGTAGCAAATAAACTATGGTTTATAGACCTCTTAACTGATGCCCCTTCCAATAATCTTTTAAATAATGGGGCAGCCCTCACTATTACTGGCCTAAGTTCTGCCGAAATTGAAACATCTGTAATCAATAACTACTTCATTATCGTATCTGCTGACTTAGGCAGACCTATCCTCCTACAATATGATAAAGAAACACAGACGATCCAGCAGAGTGTTGTACACATTCAGGTAAGAGATTTGTGGGGTGTTGCAGATGGATTGGGTATAACTGAACGTCCAACAACCCTATCTAAAGTCCATGAATATAATCTCTATAATCAAGGGTGGGTTCACTCTATCCAGACCAGTTGCGATACTAGTGCAGAGACTAAATCCGCCTTTGCTTTAGGGTTTATGGAGCTTACTCTAGCAAACCTCGGTGTTCCCCCTGCCCCTGAAGCTGAGTTTATTGACCCTATAGTATACACTACAATCCCTTCTATTCAATGTACATATACTAACCAAGGATATTTTCCCTCTAATGCAGATATTTGGACACTAGGAAAGGTAGGGGATTCTACTTCTGCTAACTTTGAAAAGTATGATCCCGCTACTATGGTCAGAAATGCTGTAGATGGGATCGAAGCCCCAAAGGGACATTTAGTTTTAGACGCCTTTTATCGCGGGTATTCTCGCAATCTTCTCTTAGGCTCTACTAACCTTCCACAAGACAAGGAAGAAGGAAAACTTACAACTATTGCTGCCTACTCTGGTAGGGTGTTTTATTCGGGGGTTGTAAGCTCTATAATAGAAGCAGATATTAAATCCCCTAACTTCTCTAATTACATCTTCTTCTCGCAGGTAGTGACCTCCGCAGATAGGTTAGGTAAGTGCTATCAAGAAGCTGATCCTACATCCCCAAATATTAGTGATATTATTGATACCGATGGTGGTGCTATTCAAATCCCAGAAGCCACCAGAATCTATAAACTAATCCCCACCTCTACTTCTCTTCTTGCATTTGCTGAGAATGGTATTTGGGAAATCTTTGGAGATACAAATGGTTTTGTAGCCACCTCTTATCAAGTTTCCAAGATTTCCTCTACTGGATTCTCTTCCCCTAAATCTGTTGTAGAGGCTATTGGTACTGTCTTTGCTTGGACTAAAGCAGGTATTTACATTGTCTCTGTAGACAAAGTCTCTGGTCGTTATCAGGCAGAGAATATTAGCTTGGTTACAATCCAAACATTATATAATGAATTAACAGAATTAACTAAAAACAATGCTCGTGGTTTTTATGATGAGAAAGAAAATAAAGTTCGCTGGTTATATAATGACACCCCTGCATATTTACATACAAGCTATGTAAATAAATATAATAGAGAATTGATACTAGACCTCACTCTGCAGTCCTTCTACACTCAAAGTATTTCTAATAGTATTCCATATGTGGCCGATTACATTGCCCTGCCAAACTACGTAGTTGTAGGCACAGAAGAAGATGTTTATGCAGGTAATGAACCTGTTATTGATCTAACCCTAGCACAAGTTGTTGTAGACAATGATGCTGTATTTGGTAGGATCACTCCGTTCTCCTTCCTGACTATGGCTGGAACATCCTTCACCATCAGCCAGTATAATAACGACAGTTTCATTGATTGGAAGACCTACGATGGGGTTGGTGTAAACTACTCTAGTTACCTTCTTACAGGCTATGAAACCTTTGGGGATATTGTAAGAACTAAACAAGTTCCGTATATCTGGTTCTATTTCAGAAAGACAGAGGATGGCTTCTCTCTAGACGGAAGTGGTAATTTACAAATTGACCACCCCTCCTCTTGCCGTGTAAAGGCCAAGTGGAACTGGACAGATAGTGCAGCCTCAGGACAATGGGGAAGTTCTTTCCAAGCTTATAAGTTTAAACGGAGTTATATTCCCTCAGGGGAGTTTGATTCTTTTGATAATGGATATGAAGTGATTGTTACAAAGAATAAACTTAGAGGAAGTGGGAGGAGTTTGTCTATGCTGATTGAATCAGAAGAAGGCAAGGATATGCGACTGTTGGGTTGGAGTGTTATTGTGTCAGCCGAGGGGACTCCATGATCCGAGATGCTGTACTAGAGGATATCCCTTTTATTGTAGAAGAGGGTATTAAGTTTCTCCAATACCATCCAGCTAAAATAGAGCGAGAGGTTGATGTAGACCATCTCCACACTCTAGTAAATCTCTTAATCTCAGAGCATGTCCTCCTAATCGCTGAACAGGATGGTGTACAAACAGGAATGATTGCTGGTCTTATTGTACCTAATATGTATAATCGTAATTATGTGGGGCTACAAGAAATGTTCTGGTGGGTAGTTGAGGACAAACGAAACACTCCTGTTGCTTTTAAGCTATATAAAACCTTTGAACAAACGGCCAAGGAACTAGGCGTAGACTTTATCAGTATGGTTACAACTACTTATACACCTACTCTTGAAAAGTACTATAAGAAACAAGGGTTCATTCCGGTCGAGTCCTCTTTTATAAAGGAATTATAATGGCTATACTTGCAACTACCTTGATTGCTGCGGCTGCTCTTGCCACCACAGCCTACTCAGCAGTTCAACAATCTAAAGCAACCAAGAAGCAAGCTACAGCACAAAGAGAAGCCTCAGAAGCTCAAGGTCGCGCTGCTAACGTAGAGGCCCAACAAGCCCGTATTGCACAAGTCAGGGAGGCCCGTATCCGTCGAGGCCAGGTTATCTCTGCTGGTACAAATGCTGGTATGGGCATGGGCACATCTGGTATTGGTGGTGCAGTAGGGTCTATCTCCTCGCAGATGGGAGGGAATATTGGCAACATCAACCAACAACAAACCTTCGCTGAACAAACTAGCTCCGCCCTACAACGCTCTGCAGATGCGGGAGTTGATGCACAGAAGTGGCAGATGATTGGTAATTTCAGTCAGAGTATTTTCAGCCAAGCAGGAGGGATGACTACTATCTTTGGGGGCAACACCGCTAAGGGTGTTAAATAATGGCTGATATGGATTTCGTAGTACCTCCTGTAGAAGAGGTTCCACAACAACTCACTCCACAAGAGGCTAGTTCCAAAGCCTTCTATGCTGCTGCTACCTCTTCTTCAGACCCAGTGAATGACTATGTTACAGCTAAGGCTGAATTAGAACTTACAGGGTCATCTGCCTTTGTAGAGATGGCTCAACAATCTTGGCAGAGAGAGCAAGATCAAAATATCAGGGGCACCCTTGAGTCTATTATTGTAGACAAGAGTATTCCCCTCGATCAAAAGAAAGCTATCATGGCTACCTATGCTATGACTGGTTACATCGAACCTGACCTAAAGGAGAAATACATTCAGCAGATTGCTGCTAAACAAGTTGGGTTGAGTCAGTCTGATATTGAAGCACAAGATGCTGTTGTAGACACCTTAGAGCAACGACGCTCTGTACAGAAGGCTTCTGAGGTTATCAGCCGCGCCACCTCGTTTACAGACACAGTGTTAGATAGAGACACTAAAACACAGATTCAACGATCACTTGAGGGTGGTGTAGCTGCACTCACAGACGTACTAATTGCTATCCCTGCAGGTATCGGCAAGGCCTACTCCCTTCTTGTAGAGAAGGATGTAGATAAGGCAAACCAACTTCAAGAGAAGATTAAGGAATGGGCTTTTGACCCTGATGACGCAGGTTCACAAAAGAAGCGTCAAGCTATCCTAGAGTTCCTTGCACCCCTTGGTTCCTTTAACGAGAGATTGTTCAACGAGCATAAGGCGTGGGGTTTGAAGGAAGGGCTGACACCAGCTAAAGCAGAACTTAATGCTATGGCTTCTTCCATTGTAGAAGACCCTCTAAGCTGGATTGGCATTGGCTCTATGGTTAATCGGGCTGGCCCTCGGCCTATGTTAGAAGTTCCTGCAGACTCTCCCGCGTCTGTAACTCGTATGGCTAATCCTCAAGGTGCTGAGAAACAAGCTGCTGGTGCAGTTGTGGAGAAGTCGGGAAAACTTGCGGAGGCTCTTGGCACAGATCGTGGCACTATTGTTCATGACTGGGTAATGCCTAAGCCTATCCCTGATGTAGAGCAGAAGATGCGTCCTGATCTGGTAGAAGAACTAAATAAGATGGATGCAGAGATGCGTGGTTTGTTTCAAGAGACACGCTATGACCCCAACCTCATGAATGCAACAAGGCGTGAGGAAGAGGTTGGTCGTGTATGGGAAGTGATTAAAGAGAGTCGTGGCCCCACATACCAGCAGGCCAACTCCACTATTCTTGAGACAGATAACGTCTTTGAAGGCAAGGCTATTTATGGTCGTAATAACTCTTCAGGGTACCTGCGAGAATCGGATGCTACTAAGGCCAAGGACAACCTAATTAAATCGCTCCAAGAGCTTCCTGAGGAGTACAGGGGCACTGTAGAGATTGTTAAAGAAGGCTCAGAGCATTACATCCAGCACACTTGGAAGAAAGAATTTGATGAGTTGGGTTCCCTAGTCTTTGGCCCTGATGCAATTAAGACTTCTGTGTTTGGGCTGGATGTCTCTGGTCTTGCCCGTTCTTCCGTAGGTAGGTGGCTCTTCCCTACAGGTTGGGCACCACAATGGGTAGAACAAGCTGCTGGTCGTAGTATTGCTCGTACTGCTGTTATTGAACGTAAACTAGTACGAGAGTTACAGGATAAGATTTCCTCCTTAGCCAAAACTTATGGCAAGGAGATGAACCACATCATCGAAGAGGCTAACGATCTGGGTAAGGATTATTTCTCTCCTTCTGAGCTTAGTGCCAAGTTTCCCTATTTGTCTACTAAAAAGGTAGACGAGTTGTTCACAGCCTCAGTATATTGGAGGCGGCTAAACGATTACAACTACAACTTCTTCAATCGACAAGAGAAAGCTCGGCTGTCGGCTGCAGGGATGGAGGGACTATTCGACATGAATGGTAACTTCGTTGGGCCTGCAACAAGACAAGTGACACCTAGTGAACTAGACAGCATCCGTGCTGTGTGGAACCTAGATTCACAGAATGCTCTTGAGTTTACCCCACAACTACGTATTCGTCAAGATAAAACTATTATTCGGCTTGATTCCCCTATCGTTATGGACAGCGGAGAGCGTCTCAACTATGCACTTGTAGGGATTAAGCACAAGGTAGGTATTCTTCCTACAGAAACTCTGCCTCGCACTCCCGGCTATTCTCCTCGTAGAGTTAGTGAAAACTTCTATGTAGATGTCATCCCTAACCAGCTTAAGGTTGACGGCATTCTCGTAAAGGAACCTAAGGTTCTTGAGAAGTATGTGCAGACCAAGGCAGCAGATAAAACCGAAGCAGGCGCTTGGAAGGCTGCTGCTGAAATCCAAACCCTCTATCCTGAACACAAGGTAACTGTACGCCCTGAACGTCAAGATAACTTTGGGCAAGTTGTTTCTGACTATAGTGTTCATAACGAACTCTATCGGCATTCTATGAAGCGAGGGGACAGACTTCCTTCTTCTTCTGGCAAGGCTCGTATCGAAGACTACCTAGTATCAGAATTACGCACCATGAAGACTCTCTCTCGCCTAGAGGCAACGAAGTCTTGGGATGATGCCTTTCAGAAAGCCTTTGTTAAACAATACCAAGATTTCCTCCCCGAACATAGGTTTCCAGCCCTCAAGACAGACATTATCCCTCGTCCTAACATGGACAGAAACTTAAAGAAACAGTTTGATTCTGCTCATCGCTTCTTTGATTTCTACGCAAGACAGAAGAACTTTGAGACTCTTGGTGACTTCCTTTGGAAGAAGGCAATGTACTATGTTGCCGACGCTCTAGAACACATCAAGATTCCTGCTGAGTTATTCAGAGAAGTAGGGAAGCTTGGTAACCCTATTATGAACGCTCGTAAGGTTATTACCGCAGCCTACATCCACCTCTTCCCTACTCGGCAATGGGTTATTCAACCTATGCAGATGGCTGAGATTGTAGCGATCAATCCTGTTAATGGGGTTCGTAACCTAACCCTTCTTCCTATGATCTTAATGGATCTTGGGGCAGAAGCTAAGATGCTGAAGGGATTTCAAGCTAGTGTCACCTATCTTACAGATAAGATGGCTAAGGCTGCACATAAACTGGATAACGTATCCCCTGCAGAATATCGTCAGATTGTAGACGGGATTAGGCAGTCTGGTATTGTGCAGTCTGTGGATATGAACTCCATTATTCATGGGGTATTTCGTAATGCAGAGGAGTCTTTTGCACCTACGACTTGGGAGAAGGCTCGGGACACCCTCACTAAATGGAGTGGTATTAAGTTAGCCCAACGAGGAACACAACTCTCTCGTAACGTAGGTTTTGATGCTGCTGAAATTACAAACCAACTAGGTATTTGGTTACAGACTCGTAGCCAATGGATAGATGAGAACCCCGGCAAGAAGTGGAACACAAAGGAAGTTATTGAGCAAATCTCCCATGAATCTTGGAGACGGGCTGGCAACATGACTAGAGCAGGCAATCTCCCTTATCAAGAGGGGGCCTTGTCTATTGTGTTCCAGTTTGCTGCTATTCAACAGAAGCTTCTGATGAACCTTTTGCAAGATACAGCCACCACTATGACCCCTGCACAACGGGCTAAGCTAACTGCTGTACGTCTAGGGGGTTATGGAGTTAAGTATGGCTTGCCCGGAGGCTCTCTAGCATATTGGCTTATTGACAGACAAGAGAACGAAGCAGTTAAAGAGGTGATGAATCATCCTATCATTCGTAGAGGTCTTGTTGATTATGCAGTCAATGGTGTTATTGCCTCTGTGGTCTATCCAGATGACCCTGCAGACCTAGCGATCACTAAGAGCCTTAGCCCCTACAGCGAGGGATTCTTACCCATGCTAGATGTTATCCACTCTACATGGCTCATGCTGGATGATGATCCCGTAACTCGTCCTCGTGTACCTATCCTTGGCTTTGCCTCCTCCTTCGGAAAAGCTATTGACGATATGCAAGGGTGGTGGATCACCAAGGAAGTGAATGAAGAATCCTTCAAGATGATGGCTTTTGAGGCAGCAGAGCTTGCCTCTGGTCTTAATTCCTATTGGCAAGGTCAGCTTATGCTTGGTATGCAGGATAAAGTGTACCGTAGCGGTAATAAGCAAGGGTTAGCTTTCACTAAGCAAGAGGCCTATGCCAAGATGTTCTTTGGCATACCTACACAGAAGGAAGAAGACCTCATTGATTTTACACGCAATGAACGTAATGCCAAGAAACAAATCAAGGATATGGCAAAAGATATTCACACTCAGCTTATGAACCAGCGGCATAAGGTGGGGGAGGATGACTTCAATATGTACAATCGTCGTCTTAACTCCTTTATGTCTATGCTTGATGAGAAAGAGTTTAATAAACAAGATAAGTATGCCATGATGGAAGAGATTGTTAAGTTGGACAGATACAGCTTCCAGACCAATCGTGAGTCTGTCTTTGCATCCTACTGGGCAAGATACTCAGAGCAAATGACTAATGATAGGCAGGTTGGTTTAGACATCCTTAAACGGTCTAATCTTCCAAAAGCAAAAGAGTATGCAGATAAACTAGAAAAAGGTAAACTATAATGGCAAGCTCATCAGAGTATAATCAGAAAAGATATCAAGAGAAAAGAGAACACATCCTAGCTATTAATACCCTTTATCGCCAAAACAACCGAGAGAAAATGCGGGCGCTAACTAAAGATTGGGCCACACGAAATAAAGATAGGCGGGCAGATAAAGAGGCTGCAAGGCGAGCTAGAAAACTCCATGCAACTCCGGCTTGGGTGACTCAAGAAGAGCTAGAAGATATTGCGAACGTATATCTAGAGGCACAATACTTTAACCACCATGTAGATCATATTATTCCTCTTCAAGGTAAATTTGTTTGTGGTCTACATGTTTGGGATAATTTACAGCTGCTTTCCCCGGTAGAAAATTTTATGAAGCATAATAAACATCTTTCTGATAAGGAGAATTAAATTGGCTAAGTTTGGTATTGATGCAACAGGAATGAGTGCTGCTAATACTAGTGCAGCCAAGTTTGTACGTCAGCCTACTGCAGATAATAGTGGGAATGTTCTTCTTGGTGCAGGGCTTGACCTAACTGGACAAGCTATTGAAGGATACCAGATGGCTTCCTTAGAGAAAGAACAAGAAGCTGTCATTGATGAGTATATGCTTCGTCGTCCTCAAACCTTAGAGCAAGAAGAAGTGGCCCTAGGTACACTTAAAGGTAGTGTGGACTCTATCTGGGAGAAGGCAGGAAGTGTAGAAGATATTGAAGAACGTGCTGATCCTGTTGAGCAAAGCTTTAAAGAGCGTCTAGCCAAGTATGAGGCTGCTAAAGAACAGGGTGTGATGTCTCCTGCTGACTTCCAGACCCGTATTCTTGCTACTACTCGGGAGGCAGTCAATATGTCTCCCGGCCTGTATGACAAACTTCTGCAGCATTCCCGTAAAGTATTAGGGTTATCAGGGATTGAGGAGGTCATGAAGGCAGATATCAGGTCAGCAGAAGCGCAAGCTAAACAGCTAGATGATCTAAAAGACAACATCATGACCCTTGCAGGTAAGCATGATGTTCCTACCTACATGACCCCTTCTGGGGCCATTGACTATGCCCGTATGAAGACTGGTATAGATAAGATTCAGGAACAGAAGCAAATCCTCACAACAGCAGAGAACTTTGGAAAGCTAGACACAGAGGGTAAAAAGAAGGTTGGCCGTGAGTTTATGGAGGGTGGTAATGGCATCAAGCTTATGAATGGTAAGCTAGATGAACTCCTCTTTAAGAACTCTTCTCTCTTAAACCAAGGTGGAGATGTACAGGGAGCAGTTACCCAGATGAGGTTGATGGGAGAGGCTGCATACCAGCAATACTTCCAGATGCTCTCTCCTATCATTGCAGAATCTCCCGCAGCTAAAGAGGCCCTAGACTACTTCCGTAAGCAGATTGATGTTACCCAAGCATTCATGGATAAGGCTGTCTCTAAGGACGATGCCCTAAAGCGTTCTAATGCTATCTCTCAAATCCTCCGCAATAAGCAGTATGAGGAAGTGTCTGCACTAGTCAACCCTGAAGTCCTTAAGATGACTACACAAATCCTAAACACTATCGGTGCCCCTCGTATCCTAGAGAAAGATGATAAATTGATGGGACAGATGATTAACACCTTCGGGGATTTGTTAAGTGGGGTATCTGGCTCTCCTCGGGTAAATTATGATATGTCCACCCAGGGTAAAAACATTGTCTCTCAAGGACTAGTGACAATGGCTAAGGAGAGTCTTAATGATCCTCAAGCTCTTTCTCACTTTGAGAAAACCTTTGCCACTATTGCTAAGGATTTGGAAAACCCTGATATCTTTAAAGACACAGGACAGAAGTTCAGCTTTTATGGTAAACTTATCAAGGACTTAGGAGACCCTACAATCAAGCAAAGCCTCTCCAAGGTTGGTACGGCCTCGATTTCGCAAGCCACTGGTATGATTGATGATTATATGCAGCTAACCACAAATGACATGTGGAAGCAGGTTCGCTCTTGGGAGGGCAAAGGAGTTGAGGTTACATTGGATGTTCTCCCTGATGGACGATCCATCTTTAAAACTAATAACCCACAGGCTACACAAGACCTTAACAGTANGTATGCCCCCCGTATCAATGACTCTCTTGGGGCTATGTCTAACCTCATGGGGTTGGATAGCAAGTCTGTGGCTGTCAATCAGTTCTACCCCAACTACCTTCCTCAGTTTGCAGATGATCCTGATCTAGCCCCCCTGGAGATTAAAACAAAGGCACAAGCTAATGCAGCCCTTAAGGCAGGGAAGATTAACAAACAAGAATGGCAGGTAATGGTAAATGAACTTAAGTGAAAATTTTAAGAAATTTGTCGAAGGTGTTGGGGCAACTACAAGAAAAGGTGTAGAAAATGTTGCTGCTGTAGCCTCTGCAACTGAAGCTGCCCTTCAACTAAAGAATGACCCCCAATGGGAGTTTCATGCTTACGTAGACCAAACTAAATCAAAACCCCATATGAACGAATGGGCTGGTGGGTATAATCGTAAGTCTCGTAATGCTGGTAGCTTTTATGGAGGATATGATGCAGCTATGCGGTGGCCGGAGAAGACAGCAGAACTAAAGACGCTTGCTAAGGGCTATCAGATGATGGATGCATTAACATCCTTTATCGCAGGTAAGGGGGAACAAGGTTCTTTTAAGAACGAAATGGAAGATGCATTAGCTAACCTATCAGGGATCGAGGCTGCAGAAAGGGACTTTAAAGCAGGGAAGAAGTTTAAACTAGAAACAGACTTTAATGAAGATATTGCTGTGAAAGCTAAACAGTGGGCCGAAACCTACACTAATAAGGAATGATTGTGGAATTAGAATTTATCAAATGGCTCGGCTATGCATTAACAGCCGTATTAGGTTGGTTTGTAAGAGTGTTATGGACGGCACAAGAACAGATGAGAAAAGACTTCAGCGCATTAGAGAAAGAGCTTCCGGCTAATTATGTTAGGCAGACAGACTTTAGGGAAGTTATTCGGGATGTTAAAGAGAGCTTCAAAGAGGCAATCCATCCAGTGTTATCTAAGCTAGATAGGATGGAAGAGAGGATGGGAGAGCAGGCCAGAGAGAATGACCGACTCT
>C687J35021_10002247_pt1 | contig 13838 bp, 25 predicted proteins | sample RifCSPhighO2_12_FD_35021 | JGI IMG/M metagenome (IMG submission 35021)
GCTTCTTCGATTATGATTTTTTCATCCATAGCTTTAAGTATTAACAGCCACCCGTTTTAACTGCATATAACACGCAGGTTGGTCGCTATAAAATTTATGTTGGGCGCAATACTACTTCTGTATTTCATAGGACGCTTTTTCAATTAATTCAGTTTTAAAAAAATCGGGCGAAATACAAAAGGCACTCCATTGTTCTGCCATCGCTTTTGCAATTCCAGGAAATGTTTTACTTCTCAGCTTTGCGTTTCCAAAATTTGCTTCTGTGAAATATACTTTTTTCCCTTTCGTTTTTCCCTCTTGTCTTATGTACAAAGGTTGTGGCGTATCGCTTGCGGTTCTTTCATCAAACAAATCGTTCCTTAGTTGGTATTTTAATTTCGGCAATCCCTTCAACCACAAATGAGTTCTCTTTAATTCACAATCACCGAAATAATACGGATGAATGATTTGGTCAGCTTTGCGAAAAGCCGTTCCTAAAAAACCTTGTGGATTTTCTAAGCAAATTTTTTCTATGCCACAATTCCATAGGTCGTAGAAAAATTGTAATCCCTCAATTCGTTTTCTCCACCTGTCTATTGCTTTGTCGCCACAAGTTTCAATATTGAAATATCGGTTGCCAACAGTTGATAAGAATGTGCAAGGGGGATGAGCAATCAATATATCCCATTGCTTTATTTTCACAGCTTCAAATATGCTCATGTTCAAATGCCAGTCAGGTTTTCCACCAGAGCATTCTTGCAAATCACAACTGAACGCTTCGTGTCCTAATTCTCTGAATGCTTTGCATACTTCTTGGCTTTCCTCACACCCGATTAATACATTCAGTTTTTTCAAAACTGCGCCCGATTTTTTTAAAACTTTAGTTCCGTTTTTCATAGATAATTTATCAATAATTTACCGTACTGCGCCCAACATCGTATTTGCGCCATGCGAGGCGCACAGGACGCAAATACTTTTTCGTTACGGTACAGGCCGCGTCCAGCCATGAGCGCGTGTCCTGTACCGTAATGGCTCCCACGAAAGGTGGGTGTCCCGGTCTGGGCGGCCCATCCCGTAACACCACCCTTGGACGCAAACCCGGTGCTGACACGAAGCGTGTCGCCCGGATGTGCGCCAAGCGTGGGAGCCATTATAAGCAATTAAAACGGGCGGCAGCCAACAGCCCGCATACTTATTTGTTGAATGTAAATACATCTTCCATTTTAGTTGTTGGAAATACTGGTGTAAGCGGTTTGTTAAATGTCATCATGCTTAACCAAAGTTTTCCAGTCCACAATATTCTCATCCGTTCTTTGAATGATAATTGCCAGCATGATACACATTCGCCTTGCTCCGTATCCGCTTTGAATACTGGCAATGGTTGATACTGCGGTTGGTCTTTAGCATAAACTTTGTTATGCCCTTCAAATTCGATTGGTTTCATTTGATTTTTTTTAGTTATTGTATTCTTTTTTATTTTCGTCAATAAAATTCTCTAATTCCGAATCGACTGATTTTTGCATTTTTCTTATTCTGAAATTCATGCTATTCCTTTTCCTTCGGCTAATTGGTGATTCTGTTTCCTCTTTTAACCTATTAAGATTTCTCCACAAAAATCTAAGTGTGTCTAAAAGTTTCTGCTCATCTTTTTCCATGTTATTTATTTTTTAATTATTAATCTCAAACAGCCGCCCGTTTTAACAGCTTATAACACCACCCTTGCGCAATTCGGTTGCCCTTGTTATTGTCTGATTGAAGGCAACCAAACTGTCGCAAGGCTGCGAACCGTTATAAGTAATTGCCTTTGCGGGAACAGCCCACAGCCAACCACCATATTACAGTGCATCTAATAAATCCTGTTTAGTTAGTTTTCCAAATTTATCATTAGGATACCACATTTCAGGCATTAATAAGTGCAACTTATCTATATCAATACTCTCCTTTAATGCCGTGTTTAATTTGCCACAAATCCTATCTGGGTCTTCTGGAAATCTCTCCGTGTTTGCATCTATTAGAAACTCTGAAATCTCATCAATAAGATTATCGTTAACCGTAATTAGTTTTTCTAATTGAGCAAACTCTATTTTTTGCTCCCAAGTATCTGATAAAGATTTTACCCATTCTTCATCACCTCCATCACCCATGTCATGAATGTAATCTTCGATATTGTCATAATAATTTTCATCTACAAAAAAGTGTTCCATTGGTTTTATGTTTTAGTTAGTGTTTCAGTTTCAACAGCCCCCGCAAAGCCAACCACCATACTCATGGATGAAGTGCTTTAGATAATTTGTCCACAGCATCCAGCCATTGCTTCGGAGTTGGTTGCCCACTTCCTATTCCTTCCTGTTCGCATAAATGCAAATGAACAATTTGTGTTGCTGCAATATAAAGTTCCTTTGATTCATTGCGTCCAAATTCTGCACCAGCCTTAAATAATCTTCGTTGGTAATTATCTAATTGAAGTGCAGCCATTCTATCATTAATTAACTTTTCATTTTTTGTCATCGTATTGTTGGTTTAAATGTATTTTTTCTTCGCCATTCGTTTGCTTCTTTGTCGGGCGTATCTCTTAGAAAGACAATCACGCAATCTAAATCTACTCCTCCAACATCTTGCATATATTGAAGCATAAATTCAGTTGACTTGTCTTCGTCATCACACCAAGCCCACGCTTCCATTAACTTTTCTTTTGTTTCTGTGTTCATATTTGTATTTTTTAATTAGTTAATCTTTTCGCCAAAAATACCCCTCTCCGCCCTCGCAACACACCCAATGTTCCTGTTCCCATATTCTCACTTTAGTGTTTTTAATTTTTTACTTATGTCAGTTTGTGAATATTCGTTGCCGGAACTAATGGCATCAACCTGGCTTTCCTTCAAGTCTTGTATTGTTTCGGAGGCCTCCTTAAATGTCATTTCCGGGATTGAATTTAATACATACTCCTTTTTATCTTCAGCCCAAGAACTTGTTTGAATAAGAGTTTCGATAATACCCATCTGACCCTGTGATGCTTTATAGTCCTGATTGTCGAGGTCTATGGCGGTGCTTATCTTATCCCACTTATCTGTTTTGGGAAGATATTTGCAAAGTCTTTTTATTACTGTCTTCCTCGCCATTTCATCATAGAAGTCTACCCATACACAAGATTTAGTATTGCCCTTTTCAAATGCCTTGTAGCTTTCGGACATATCTCTTATTTCGTTTATATCTTCTTTGTTCATTACCTCTATCTGTTTACGATTATCATTCAATATAGCCACCGCATAAACACCGACTATTTCTCCCTTGTCTTTTAACTTTGGCTTGTGAATTATTTCAGTAGAGGTTCCTAGTGTTTGCTCAAATATGTCATTTTCAAATATGACATAGGCGTATATATTCTTAACACTTCCCGTATCAGTTAATAGTTTTACGAGGCCCTGATAGGATGGTTCTAGGCAACATACTACCAACTGCCCTTGTCTTCTTGGCACTAAGTAAGCAAGTTTTGAAACCGGGTTTAGTGTTAAACCAACTTGGGCGATATTAAGGACTGCCTGAATGATGGAGTTTTGATCTGCTCCGGCTAAATAGGCATTCTTAGAAAGATGTTGCATGGCAAATGAGGCCTCCTTTAAAAAGGTTTCCTCATCTACTAATTCAATAAATCGAGGACGTATTGAATCGAATGTTTTAAGAGATAGTTTTGTTTCCATTGGTTTGTTTATTAAAAAGAATCCAAGCCCCCGCCCATCGCGTTACGGGGTTGTTTCAGAGAGACCACGAGGGGTTCTGCTTGTATCTTTTTTATTGGTTTGTTTAATTGTTATTGTTCCTTTCCAGTTCCATTCATCCTAAGTCGTAATTATTGGTAATGTCCAACTTCCTCGCTACAAACTTACCGAATGGCTTCTCTTCTATACAGTCAACCGAATAGCGATTGTCGTAAAGGTCGCGTTCGGTCTTGACTATTTTTTCACATAGTTCTATTGCCCTGACATCGCTTTCGGCATAAACGTAGAACGATGCAGTGGCTATGTATCGCTTTTGAATTGTTTCTTGGTCGGTCATTGTTATTATTATTTAGCCCCGCAAGTACGAGCGTTGGAATTTGGTTTCTATTTCAGATTCATAGGGAGACAGATTGTGTTCCTTTACTAAGTATTCAGCAAGAAGTTCACTTGCGTCTTGACCCTTTGTCTCGAAGTATCTAAGCACAGTCCCTCGTAAGGTTTCGAGTTGTTTATTATTAGTACAGGAATTTATACTATGTAAAAGTTTGATGTAGGCGGCAGACCGTTTTTTATTTCCCGTTGGAATAATAATGTAGTCTGATTGGCGGTTAGTAGGTTTCATGCGTATCGAAGTCTTTTTGCTTGCGCTGTTCGAGTTGGAAGTCGTGGTAGGGTATCATGTGGAGAGGAGTTTGGTTATTTTAGATTTCTGTAGTTCAGTAAGGGTATCATTATGAATAGCCCTATAAAACCCAATCTTATTCATTTTAAGTTGTTCTTGTACCCACTTCTTTTTTCGGCCCGAAGTTAATAGCATATCCTTAAAAGTATTTTTATACTTCTCTATTTTCATATTTTAGGTTATTTAGTTATATAATTTTACTCCTTCGTTAGTCCTTTCAAATGGGAATCCTCTTTTAACGCCTTCTTCTATAATCTTTTTCCCTACTTCTTTACTGCAAGTAAAAACTAACTCTTTTAATATTCCAAGTCCGTGTTTCATCTCTATGATGTTTAACTTTGCTTGGATTCCGAATAGTTGCATTTCGTTTTTCATAGTGTGTTTGTTTTTAATGATACATAAAGGTACATATAATATCATGCGTTGTACCTTTTGGTACATATTTATCTTTAGTAAATAATACTAAAGCTATTAACCCCTTAAATTCCTATGATTTCAGCGTCAGTATCAGCTGTCCGCCCTTAAGCACTTCCCCCGATCAAACCGAATAGTTCAAGGATAGCTTTTACGTTCTCGCCTTTGTTTAGGATTAGGTCGAGAAGAACAGCAGCTGCGATCGTCACCTGAATAATAATCGAGATATTGGTATGCTTCTTTGGCTCACCGATCGGTTGTGTGACATTAGTCAGGATTTCTGCGATAGGTGTACCGATTACGGGTATGGATTTTATCGCACCACGTACTAGCGGCTTAAGGATGTTCTTTAAGAACTTACCGACTTTTGTTTTTGGTTCTGTTTGTGTCATAGTGTTGTGTTATAAAAATGGTATATATTTAGTGCCTCCGTTTTCGGATATTGCTTTTAATACTTGTTTTCTGTTGCCTTCTTTTTTATAAGAAACATGAATCCAAGCAGGGTTCTGGTCGGTTCCGAATTCCCAAATCAACTGATCGAATGTAGACTTGTCCCTAATAGCCAGAAACAAATCCCTATTGGTAAAATCAGGATAGTTTGTTTGAATATCCATAGCCTCTCCTTTACAGTGCTGGGAACTTCCACTACCGCCTACCGCCTTATTCAATTCCACGGACCTGAAAAACGAAGTGATTTTAATAGGGGTGTTTTTGCCGCGTTTCATTCCTATATACGTTCTAAGAGGTTCAAATACCTTATCGGCTATCTGCTTCATGTTTTCTACTTGAATAGCGTCTGGCACGTTATTAATGCCCTTCCTGATAGCCGTAGTCGAGGTGATCGCCTCGCTAAGTGTTATATGCGCTGATATATTCATATTCCTAAGTTTTGTTTTATCCATGCCATAAATCCGCCAGTGCTTCCAAATAGAAGTGTAGCTACACCCCATTTAAACTTTTTATCTTGCCTGATATAGTCTGTGTGTCTGTGAACCTTATGAACTAATCCTTCCTGTTTAGCTTGTTCATCACCAAGCAAAATATTCAATATTCTAGTCTGGGAGAATTGGATGTCCCTTAGTATCTCACGTTGGCTTTCGGGTTTTTCCATAGTGATTTTTAATTTAATAAAGAACTATTTAATAAATCCGTACTAATTAATCCGGCGGCGTAATCTTGTCCTGTAGTAGTTAGATGTAATTTATCGCTTAAAAAATATGTAGTATTATCTGCGTCTGTTTTTTCATTAAATATACTATCCACCCCTAAGTCTATTAGTAAATCATATTCAGAAGGATTGTTTCTTAATAGTGTATTACAGTCTTGTCCTCTTGTAAACAAGTCAGCGACATCTGCCGAATGATTTCTAGCTATGAATGTACCAACTGCTATCTTCCCACCCAAGGCTCTTACTGAGTTGCAAAATATAACAACTTCGTCATAAGCTTGTTGTCCAGTTAGTCCATTTACAGATAAATCATTTGTTATTTCCCAAAGAAATACAACGTCCCCCGCTTTAATATTGGGGGCTGTCAATGCGTTAAAATTTATATTTTTTGTAGTTGTGGGATCGCCATTAATAGATAACTGCACAGACACTATTTTGGATTTAGAAGCTATTATCGTTGTATATACTTTATTTGCTAAATAATGGGCGTTAGAAATAGTAGTACTTCCAGAAGCAAGATTCATTAAGCTATTTCCTTGAAATATTAGCCTTTTTTGGGAGTCTACTATTAATCCATTTGAAACCGTCATTTTATTCTGCTTCGTAACACAAGTTCAACCTTAATAATTTGTTTCCAGTACCTGTCCATGCTGTGCCAGCTTGATCCTTAAAACACGTTAATACATTAGAAGCCGCAGCCAAGTCTCCTCTTGCCGGAGCAGCAGCGGAAGCACCATTGTCAACGCCCTGACCAATACTATTAGCTGGCCTCGTATATTTTGAAGTAAATGGTAAAGTAACTGTTAGTGTTGTTGCGTTAGAAGTTCCAGCGGTACCATTAAGAGTGACATGGCAAAACTTTCCAATTCTAATATACGTTGCACTTACGGAGGTTGGATTATCCGAAAACCCCGTCCACGTAGGAACCCATGTTCCGAGTATAGCTGCATCTCCAGATTGACTTACTATCATTTTTATTTGTATAAAAGGTTTACCCAGCAGTTGGCTGCTCCTATTGTTTTGGTTGGTCCGGTTGTACTATTGCACCAAACTATTCCGATTGAAAAATACTTACCGAATTTTCCAGCATCCCAACTAAAATTGCTTGTTCCTGGAACACTGAATACTATGATTGGAATTTCCGCATCAGCCGGTAAAGATGTTGTATTATGAACCTGAATAAACTGTGTTGTTGCTAACGAATTATATCCTGTAAATCCATATAACACCCCCGCTGATGCTTTGGACACCGATGAGGCTTCGTAAGCAGCAGAATCATCTGCATCGGGAGAAAATGTAGAAGTTGCATCGGGAACTTCTTTGGTTGTGATTAATCCTGTGCCGTCTGTTGGAAGAGTAACTCTAATAGCAGTCACTTCAAGTCCAGCACCAATAGGAACTGTGGCTCCTCCAAGTTGTGTTATATTAAATCCAGCTCCTGATACTGCATTGTCTATAAGTTCCACAGCCGTTTGTATCGCCTGTTCTGCTGTTATCTGAGTTGCTTGATTTGCCGCTGTTGCTCCTCCACCGCCGGCGGTATCCTGAAAAGCCTCAATGAGGGCTGCCACCGCGCTTGCGCTCGCGCCTGAAGGGGTTGTTATGTCAGAGTAAAGGATCTTGTACTCATCATCCTTTTGTTTGTCTCTGATGATAACGAGTGTGGCTTCGCTGCCTACCTCAAAATCATCTTTATTAATGAATATTTTTTGAGCAGAAATAACGCCTTTCCCGGCGTTATAATCTACCGTGAATTCCAGGGAGATTGTTGCCCCACTGTCTACTAAATGAATTGCCATTGTCTGCTTGTGTTAGTTGTTATATAGTATAATTTTTATTCGATTTGTTCATGCCGGTATAGCACATTGGTTATTATCCCATTCTACCCATAGGGTAATGTCGGAATAATGCCCCGTTACTTCGTCATCAAATTTCTCGGTAAAGTCCTGCACCGCGATACTGTCCAGTTTTAGTTCAAATGCGTAGGTACTCCCGGTGGCTTGCTGGCCCCCCTTGAACAGTTCGGTGAGCACATCCATAAGTATCTGATGGGTATCACTTGAAGCATCTACCTCATTGTCCTTCCCTTTTTCCACTAAATCCATTGTGAATAGACGGTATTTATATCCCACCTCTCCCTTCCTTGCCACACTACCCTCTGGAGAAACAAAAAGCATCGGATAATTAATCGTTCCGCTTGTGGCTACGTTCCAAATATCACCATAGTCAAAAGTGTTTATCATAGCATTGTTAGTGGCTATCGTCTTGAAATTACCGTATATCTGTACGAGCGTTGTCATTTATCTTCGTCTTTATACAATATCATTGCATCTGCATATTCATACGGCATTTTTGATATATCCTCCTTTGTACCTTTTACAAAAGCTTGTATGTTTGTTTCATGAGAAAACCATGATGTTATAATTGACTTCATTGCCTCTATCGCTATGTAATCTCTTAAAAAAATACCTTTATGTTCGTATGAATTAGGAGATGTAAAAACCCTACCGCCTTGCTTTGCCATTTTTTATTGTTTTCGCAGTATTAGCACTCACTTGGATTTTCGAATCGTTCTTCTGCCGTTTTATATCCATCGGCATTGCCTAAATACCAACCTGCCGAGAATGTATTTTTGCCCGGATGAACTGTGTCTACTCCTGTTCCAGGATTATCATATAGAGGATAATCAGTATCATTCTGCAATAAGTAAAGCCGGATACTTTCGGTCATCTCCTCTGCATTATTTTGAAACTCGTTCCTTAGTTGTACCGCTTCATCGAGGTCAATAGGATTTGAGTTGTCTGATGTTTTCTTTGCGATGTTCTTATTTTGAAACTTATATAACAGGGGGTAGACAAGTTCCCTTAATGTCCACCACTCCATTGCAGGTTGAATGTAAGTCGTGAGCAGTGTAGTGTTTAATGCAGTCAGTGTCCCTGCATTGATCTGTGTTTGAAGCTCATCATAAATCCCACTACCGATGATCGGACGGATATAACGATACTGCGCCCTCTCGATGGCTACACGAAGGTACTTTTCGTCTACGTTCTCATCGACATAAGTATTATTTTTTATGGCGACCGGGGATAAGAATAATGCTATTGTGCTCATCGTTAATTAATAATTACTTGTTGAGTCCAGATATGTCGGCAGTACGGCAGGTGTATATCTGTTCCGCCCTTTGTCATCCATCCGCCCCTCATTTCCCATACGCTTGTACCTATTTCATTTTCAAGAGAATCAATATCTTCCCGTGTCCATGTCATACCGGCTTCGCTCATTTCCATCATCTCTACACAAAATTCCCTTGATGGGTGATCGTCTGTGTCTCTTTCGTCAACAGGTATAGCGTCCCTCCATGCGTAAGCATAAACCACATCTATGCTTGGGGCTTTGCCTTCAGCTCTCTTTGGCAGTGTTGCGGATGGAGGGCTGATAGAAACAATGGATGGGTCTTTGGTTATAGCGTCTTTAGCGAAGGTTATTAACTCTTCCTCTGTTTGTTTGTGTTTTGAATAAACCCACTCCACTGGACGGGATTTAAGTACTTTCCCTCCTCGTTTCTTTCCGCGCTTTCTTAGTTCCAGTATCACCCGATCCTCTGTTTCTTTTTTGAACTTCTTTGTATTTTCTGCTTCCTTTTTATCTTCCCGTTCTTGTTCATGTTCGGGGTATTTTGTCAGGTCAACACCCATTCTTTGTGCTACCATTTCTGATATGGCTCTTTCAGGTAGATATTTTACCATAATTGACTCTGAGAATATATACCCTATCGGCTCAATCTTGCCCAACTTCAGTTCCCCTTTAATGCCTTTCGCTTTCGCCACAATGCCTATCAGTTTTTCAAACAACTGCTGCTTTGGAGTTACATAAATGTTCTGGAATAGTTCGTTGGCTTCAATCAGTTCGCTTCTGCCACCAAGTTGCCCCGAAGTCTTAATACCAAATAACATCGGGCTGGTAACATGATGCCCTGTGAATATTTCCTGCTGCACCGTCTCATTGAGTATTTGCAAGTGCCTGTCCAAATCTTCCGGCTCTAATTTCTGTACATCGCTTCCCTTATCCTTGAGGTCGGTGAAATTTAATACATACTTCTTGCTTCGCGCTCCGGTGAGTTTAGCCCCAATCTTCTCTTCTAATCGCTGCTGCTCCTTCTCTGTAGGAATACCGTTATAAAAATTGATAATGTGACTTGCCGAAAATCCATTATGAATAGCGTTATTCCAGTAATCCCCTATCTGAATGTCGATGTCAATATGAACCACTGCTCCCTGATATTCAGGCAAAGGATAGGTCTTTAATCCCGGACGGTATGCCTTGTAAAAAAATATCTGAGCCCCGGTTTTGTCATTCTCTTCATAAGGTTTGTATGTTTTAACATCATCCGGGTTGTCATTTCGAATAAATTCCCCCGGATTATCCCTATGTTCCCTTGTCCATTTTTCGCTCCAATAAAACTCGGTGTTGTCTTTATTGCTCCTCATATCGGAGTAGTCCATGTGGCGTATTTCCGCTATCTTATTTCCTGCCCTTTCCCATATAATCTCCATATAAAATCCAGAGAATAGTTCGCAGTCGAGAATACATTTCGTAGTGACCTCATTGAGCGTCTCGTTATCTGAATTAACTATTTCTTCCCCGTCTTTTCCGAAGCCCTGACCGAATACATACTTTGCCTTTCCGTTTACAATAGCATTATGCTTACTGGATCGGTTATAAAGATCAAGAAGATAAAGCGGGTATTCATTTTTTTTGCCGTATAATACCCATTCCTTACCCTGTATTTCTTTAAAAGATGGCACGTCATGGGCAGCCATCTTCAGAATGGTTATATTTCCTGCGCTGAATACAGCTTTAGGTAGGGTATTTGTATTCTTTTTCATCTAAAGGCGCATTATATGTATTGTCCGTTCCCAGTACCTTTAATAGTCCGTATTCAATCGGTGTTTTTACCGTTGCCTCAAGCTCATCCAGATTAGTTGAACTTGACTGCTCGTACACCCTGTAATCATAATCTCCACTTGTTAATGTTATCGTTCCGCTTGTCAGTATTTCCGTAGTGCTCTCTGTGATTGTGAATTTATTGTATCTGTCCGTATAGCTACTCTGGTCCGAAGGTAAGATAAACCGCTTTACAATAGATGAACTTCGCCCCTCTACCCTCACCAGAAAGAAGGGCGTGGTTAGTGTCACCTTCTCTGTAAGCGTGAAGTATAGGGTGTTGTTTGTATTCTTCGTTATGGTTTGCATTCATGCTTCTTATTTAAACTAAAAAGGCGGACGTAAACGCCCGCCAAGTTAGTGAATGGATAACAAAGATATTCTTTATGTGTCAATCAGTGTGTTATAGGTGGCTGCCGACATATTTACAATAGACTGGCTTTCTTTTGCCGTAAATGTTAATGTGCTGCCTGAGCGATCCCCGCGTGCCGTACCGCTTGAGTGTTTACCTGCGGTTAAATCTGCGCCATAATCTAAACCAATGAGCCAGTAGTTATCATTCATATCTCTAACGGCCAGTTGTACCGGGGTCTGTGCGTAGATAGCGATCTCGTTTCTGTTCTTTGCTGAGAATTTATTAAACACCACATTTAGTATCTGCTCATAAAAGGTCGTACCGTTCTGAATGTTAGTGGTTATATTCTCATCAAAGGATGCAGTCTCTTTTTCAAGGCTCCATGTATACCAGCCGGTCCGATTTCCTGATGCGATAGTAACAACACCGGAAGAAACGGTATAATCTGCCGCTACCTCAGTGAGTCCTGGGTGTGCGTGGATCTTTATTTCCTTCAGTCCGCCTACCGAGTCCCGGCAGTCAAGAAGCATTGATGTGGTTAGAGCGCAAGCCATGTTTTATAGTAAAGGGGCTGACTTTTTACATCTGCCCCGTTTTTATTATGTGTTAGCGTATGCCGCGATCTCGTCAGTAAATACAGGAAGTACCCCTACGAAGAATCTCATGTGACATTTAATGTTACGGTCATCTTTAGAATACCATACTTCGAAATTTGAAGTGTCGGCTTCCACGTTAAAACCTACCACGAGATTGTCGGTATAGGTAGCGAAAATCCGATTTTTTACAGCCGTTGCTAAAGATCCGGAATCAACAGGAGAATTGTTGTTCAGTCCAGGGACACCAATTACTTTGATGTTTGTGCCGGGATACATCAGTTCAAACGCGTCGAGGCTGCTTCCTTCAGCTTTTACATTGAAATAATTGCCTGTCCAGAGTTTATTCTGAAGGATTCTGAAAGTATCATACCCGCAGAAAATCTTAGGGTCTTTATCAGCAATCTGATTCGGTATTCCGGTAGTGGCATTGAAGCAGAACTCATCAAAAATATCAAGTACGTTTGATGTGGTTATGCTCGTGCGGGCGGTTACTACCACTTCGTCAGAAGCCGCATCAATTTTTTCGATAAATCCGTCAAAATGCTTGAGATATGTGGCGTTTGTGTAGGTCGTCTTAGCTTGCCACAGAGCCCGTTCAAGTTGGATGCCTAATTGTGCTAATTTACGTTCAACCCACCATGAAATAACTTCACCTGTTTCAGGGGTAGAGGTATTGCCGGGAATCCATGTCTGCTTAGTGAACAAATCCTGAAGTGTATTTGGGCAGATGGTCTCCTGAACGGTCACAGGAACCGTGGTAATGGTTTTTTGAGTGATTGTGGTTGTGCCGGAAGTGGTGTAATTACATCCTGTGCCTGCCTGCCACGGTGTAGTTGTTTCAAATACGGGCAGCTTCACATTCTCACCTGAAATACCGCCGATCTTACGGAAATACTTCATTGATTTTGGTGTGAGAAGTGCAGTCTGAAGAAGAAGGTTTTTATCGCTTCTTTCGTCATTCCATGTGCTTATGCCTGATACGTCAAATGCCATTGTGTGTAGATATTAATGTGTTTGTTATTTTTTTTTTAGCTCTGAAGAGTTTGAAGGCGTTTAACCCGCTCATCAAAACTCATTTCGGAGTTGAAAATTGATTTTGNGGAATCGGTTTTCTTTGGTGCCGCAGGGGTCACTGAAGCAGTCTTTGAAAATTTATCAAGAATTCCGATAACTTCATCTTTAAATCCCTCGAACTTATCCACCTTTGCCTTCAGTTCGTTTTTCTGTTTTGAAATTTCTGCAAGCGTAGTTTTGAGTTCACCAAGCGCAACTTCAATAGCCGATAAATCTGTTTTGGGGAATGTCTTGAAAATCTCCTCGGCTATTTCCTTCGCATTCATTTCTGTTTTGGCGGAAGCGGCTTTAATATCAATCACCTTTCCTTCTTTGACAGTTACTTCAGTTCCGTCTTCGTGTTTGTAGGTCTTCTCCGGTGCAGGAACCTTTTTATCCGCCTCCATTAAAAACACATCGGAACCAACTACAAGCTCCCCATCATGGATGAGTTCCCCGTTATCGGATTTAAATGTTTTTGACGTTGAGAATTTTGCCTTCAGAAATTTTAACAGTTCAGGAAGGTCTTCTTTGATGGCTTTTTCTAATGACATTGAATAAATAGATTTGGTTCGTGCTTATACACCTAAGTATAAGTCCGGGGCAAGTCGTTTGAGGGGGGTATCAATACCCCCTAACAATATCCTGTATTTCCCTTAGTATTTCTTCATCTGTTTTTACCATATCCCCCATTGCAAACATACCCTCAACAGAGAATCCCATGAGCTTGCCTGTCTTTACATAATCATTCCATATCTCATCGTTATCCACTTTCACTGTAGCAAGCCATGACCCCTGAGAAATACCATCAAACGCCTTTGGAGGCAAAACCCCGCGAGTATCATCTACCATAAACGATTCAATCAGGTATACCCCTTCCGCTTTCCTTCCATCATCGTGCATTATGTTGAAGTTTGATACAAAGCCATTT
>C687J35021_10002248_pt1 | contig 13835 bp, 18 predicted proteins | sample RifCSPhighO2_12_FD_35021 | JGI IMG/M metagenome (IMG submission 35021)
TATGAACATAGGGTCTAGGCTACTAATATTCGCGGCTACCTAGCTGCCCGCCCAGGCCATCAAGTTCCATGACGTGGATGACACCAACCATGCCCCATACCGCACATTCGACCTGCCGCCGCTCGTGCGGCAACCGCCTGACCTTGCTCACGCTGGCGACAGTCGCGCTGCTCAGTGGCGCATCGGCGTCCGCCAGCGACAGCCAGCAGCTCATCGCGCTGATCAACCAGTACCGCGAAGCGCCACAGACCTGCGCCGGCAAGCCAACCGAGGTCGCCGGCCCGTTGGTACCTGACGAGCGTCTGGCCCGGGCGCAGCTGGCGCCCAGTGTGCAACTGCAGGATGCCTTGCAGCGGGTGGACTATCAGCCGGCCACGGTCAAGGTGCTGACCCTGTCCGGGCCGGGCAGCGTGGACGCCGCGTTCGAGGCGTTCAAGCAGCGCTACTGCGCCTCGCTGCTGGACGTGCAATACGCAGATGTCGGGGTGCAGCACACTGGCAATACCTGGCAGGTGATCCTTGCCCGGCCATTCCTGCCCGGCGGCATGCCGGATTGGCAGGTGGCGGCAGGAAATCCTGCAACTGGTCAATGCCGCTCGCGCCAAACCGCAGCGCTGCGGCAGCCAGGCCTTGAGTCCGGCAGCGCCGCTGCGCTGGAGCGAACAGCTCGGCCAAAGCGCCCTGGCACACAGCCGCGACATGGCCGTGCACAATTACTTCAGCCACACCGCAAGGGACGGCAGCCTGGCGGGTACACGCGCCATGCTCGATGGCTATGACTGGCAACTGATCGGTGAAAACATCGGCGCGGGGCAGGGCACGGCAAAACAGACAGTCGCCGGCTGGCTGGCCAGCCCCACCTACTGCTTCAACCTGATGAACCCGGATTTCACCGAGATGGGCGGCGCCTATGCGGTGAATCCGCAGAGCGATGCGGCCATCTACTGGACGCTGTTGCTTGGCACGCCGCACTAGGCTCCGCGTGGCCGAGGATGGGGTCGCCGGGCAAAACCGCGCGGCTACCCAGAGGTTGTGAAAATATCGAGCGCAACGTCGCTGCCGGTGTTTTTGGCGATCTGTAGGGTGTCACTCGCCGCAGGCAGTGCACCGTGGTTCAGCGGCGAGGCATATAGCTGGCGGGTTGTCGCTGCGCTCCGAAGCCTCCCTACGCTCCGAACGGACTACCGATGTTTGAAGCAGTCGCAGTAGGCGAGAGTTTTTTCACAACCTCCCAGGCCTTTTCGCGAGTCGCGCTGTCTACACTTGGCTTGTTCAGGGCAAGCAGTATGCACACACGCAACCTGATGACAGAAACCATGGCCGCGATACGTGAACCCTTTTCCGCCCCCCGGCGTCCCCCCGGTCGCAGCCGCCTGCGCGGCGTTGCGCTGCTGTTGATCGCCATGCTGTCTGCCCCGGCGGTGCAGGCCTCCGAGACACGGACCCTGCTGACGTTGATCAACATGTATCGCCAAGCCTCGCCAATCTGCGACGACCGGCAAGCCCCGGCACTGGGCCCGCTGGCGCCGGACGGCAGGTTGGCGCGGGTGCTGGTGGCTTCCGAGGTGCAATTGCAGCGCGAACTGAAGCGGGCCGGCTATCAGGCCGGCAGGGTGCAGGTGATTACCCTGGCGGGATCCACCAACGTCAATGCCGTGATGTCTGCGCTCAAACAGCGCTACTGCGGCCCCTTGCTGGATCCGCACTACAGCGAGATCGGCGTTTTGCGCAGGGGCAAGACCTGGCAGCTGATACTCGCACAGCCTCTGCTATCCCCAGACCTGGGCGACTGGCAGCAGGCGGGGCGGGCGATCCTGCAACAGGTCAACCAGGCCCGCGCCACCCCGAGGAACTGCGGCGGCCAGGCGTTCGCGGCGGCAGCGCCGCTAACCTGGAATGTACGACTCGCCCGCTCCGCACTGGCGCACAGCCGTGACATGGCCGCGCGCAATTACTTCAGCCATACCGACAAGAGCGGCAGCCATGCGGGCGTACGCGCTCAGCGCGCCGGCTACCACTGGCAGCGCATCGGTGAAAATATCGCCGCCGGCCAGGGCAGCGCGAAACAGGCGGTAGCCGGCTGGCTGGCCAGCCCGTCCCACTGCCCCAACATCATGAACCCGGACTTCACCGAGATGGGGGCCGCCTACGCGGTGAATCCCGAGAGCGATGCGCTCATCTACTGGACCCAGGTGTTCGGCACGCCGCGTTAAGCCATGGCAATCCGGCGGTGAATCGAGCAGAAAATGCGCCGGATCCAGGCTCGCGCAAGCGGCGCCAGCCACGGCAGGCAACAGGCCTGCCATCAACGGCTGCGTGCCCGGCAGACGCGTAGCGCGATCTATGTGTGCTGCCGAACAGAGGAGGTCGCCTCGCGTCCGTATGATCACAAAACCGACATCCTGGGATGTCATGGTTTTAGCGTCCATGAACGGTATGGGGCGGCCATCCAAGGCTAGCTATCCGCTGAACAATCCCCCGTCTATCCGCCACTCGTACAGTTTTTGCGCCCTTGCCGCCAATAGTCGCGTTATGGCTCGGAATATTGCGCAAGCAATGCCGTGTCTATGCCAAGATGCGCGGCTTTTGCCATTGGCAGTCCCGAGCGATGGTGCAAAAACGCTCGCGCAACGGCGCTCGATATTTTCACAACCTTTGACTGCTCCGGGCGGCTTACTGGCATGGGGATGAGCGAGCGCTCCCGACTATTTCTCCATTGACGAGGGCCGCCGCATGTTCGATTTGCGCAGTTGTTGGCTGTATACCGCGTTGCTGGGCGGTTTCTCCATGTGTTCGGGCTTCTCTGGCCTGGCGCTCGCGCAATCCGGGGAATGGCTGTACGCCATAGAACCGCAGGTGCAACCTGCCAAGACCGCCTCCAGTGCCGTGCTGGAAGTCCAGCGCGAACTCAACCATCGTGGCTACAGCGCCGGATTGGCGGATGGTTTGATGGGCGCCCGCACGCGTACGGCAATCCTGGCCTATCAGCGCTCGCATGGCCTGCTCGATGACGGCAACATCAGTTCGACCCTGCTGACCCATCTGCGCGCCCCGGTTCTCCGTCAGGACCCCGCGGCAACGGCCTCGATGTCCGCGGCCGCTCCACAGCATGTCGCCGCTATCCAGCAAGAGCTGCGCAGCCTTGGCTACCGCGTAGGACGTCCGTCTGACCAGCTCACGGACGAGATCTACACGGCTATCCACAGTTACGAGAGCGATCACGGATTGCTCAAGTCCGGTGCGCCGAGTGCCGACCTGCTTCGGCACATGCGCGCACGTTGATACCGCAGCGGGCGCCGTCAAGCTGGATGCCATCCCCCGCAGCCCCTGTCCAGACCGAACTGCACCTGCGCGGCTAGCCGATGCCCCTGATCGACGCTGTCGCGCACAGCCACCGCGGCGCTGGCAACGGCTTGCCGCCGATCAATCCTCGGGATGCCTGGCCCGGCATGCGCTGATTCGCCTGCTCGCCGAAGCGGGCGGGGCGGGTCTTGTGCAAGGTCGCGCCGCCACTTAGCTTTCGCTGTTTCTGGTGCTGCTAACGCTGCAGCCAGGCTTCGGCTTCCGCCTCCTGGCCCAGATCGAATGCCTTGATCTGCAGGCCCGGAATCAGCGCGCCCTCGAGCTCGCTGGCTTTTCTCACCCATTCCTTGCCGGCGATCACTGCCATGCGGTCGAAGCGTCGAACAAAACGGAACAGTTGCGGAATACGCGACAACTCGACGCCCATCGCGCCCAGGGTCGGCAGCGCAAAATCGCCGATTCGATAAAACATCAGGCCGTGCTCGATGCCCTCGGATGTTTGGCTCAGCTCATCCAGAGCGACGCGCATTTCTTCGCTGTCGAGCTTGCCGGAAAATTCGACGTCGATGCGGTTCTCGCCGTTGCGCAATACCTTGAACATAGCGACTTCTCCACGGAGGATGTGACTCCCACCATACGCCTCCTGCCGGCCCAGGTTAATGGGCAATCGGCCTGCTGATGCGCTCAAGCGCCAGTGTTCCGAGCCGGTGCAGTCACGCCACTGCGAGCCCTATGCTCGCTAGCGTACAGACGGCTCGCCGCAAGCCCNGGGACAATGCAACGTTACCCGTGCGTGAGCAAATCGAACGCCAGGGATTTTCATAAGGTTCTGCACTGGAGTACCTGCCATGGACATTTTCAAACTTGTTTCCACCACTATCCTGCTGGCCGCTTTAGGGTTGAGCGGCTGCTCCGGCATGAGTCATCAAGAGAAGGGCACTGTCGCCGGTGCTGCCGTGGGTGGCGTGGCGGGCAACCTGCTCTGTGGCGGCGTGCTCTGCACCGGTGCCGGCGCCGTGGTGGGTGGCGTGATTGGCCACGAGGTCACTAAAGACAAGGAATAGGCCAGGGCGCGGTGAGCGCCCGACGAGCACGCAAGGTGCACATCGGGCCGGCCGCGGGACGCGATCACGCCGAGGGCGGCACTCGGTCGATATAGTACAGGGGGCTTTGGCCGCGCACCCCTGGCTCGGTTAACCCCTGATCGGACACCTCGATGCTCCTGCCGGGTGACGAGCCATTGCCGGAGTTGACCTGTACCAAAGCTTTACGTGCGAAAAGGCGACAGATCGACGTCTGCGCTGGCCGGGTTTAGGGTGGGGTGCACATTCCGTCCGGCTTGGAGGTACGCAACATGTGGATCATCGGTTCCCCACTCGATAACACCCTGGCCGTCCTGGCCTTCGGCATCGTTTGCCTGCTGCTGGCCCGCGTGGCCTATGGTCCGGCGGAGAGGTTGTGAAGGAACTCCCGCCTACTGCGACCGTCTCCAAGCGCTCGTTACGGCGTTACGGCGTTACGGCGTTACGGCGTTACGGCGTTACGGCGTTACGGCGTTGCGACGGCGCTCGATGCCTGAGTCAATTCACGACCCTGTAGGAGCGGCCACAACAGACAGACGCGATTGCCCCCAGTTTGCTGCGCGACTGCGCTCCGTCGAAGACCGGGCAGCGCTCCTGCCGGGTGATTTTGCCGTCACCATCAACATGTACTGAACCAGGCGGCCCCGGTTGGGCACGACCGCTGGCGCAGGCTGCAGGCGCGGCAGGGGTGCAATCATCACCGCCAGCCTGTTCGACTAGGGGGCCGGGCTGAGAGGGCAGGGTTCGCCCGTGTTGGCCATGCCCAGGCAATATTGATTGTTGCCGTTGCGCTTGGCCGCATACATCGCCTGGTCGGCGATGTGGATGAGGCTGTCGATGTTCGGCCCGTGCTCCGGATACAGGGCAATGCCCAGGCTGGCGCCGACCTGATGGCTGGCATTGCCGAGGCTGAGCGGCTGGGACAGCTGCTGCAGAATCTTCTCGCCGATCATCTGCGCCTCGTCGTGCGGGCTCTTGTTCCGTGTCAGACCCTCGATAACCACCACGAACTCATCGCCGCCCAGCCGCGCCACCATGTCGGATTCGCGCAACGTCTGCAGCAAGCGCTGCGCCGTGCCGACCAATACCTGGTCGCCAACGGCATGGCCGTGCTTGTCGTTGATTTGCTTGAAACCGTTTAGGTCGATAAAGACCAAGGCCACCCGGGTTGCGTTGCTGCGTGCGCGCGCCAGGGCCTGGGTTAGAGACTCTTCGAGCAGCAAGCGATTGGGCAGTCCGGTCAGCGGGTCGTGACGGGCGATTTTCTTCAGGCGACTGACCGACGCTTTCTCTTCGCTGATGTCGCGCACGACGCCCATCATCCTTATCGGTTGGCCATTGGCGTCCTTGACCACGTTACCGGTCTCGCGCAGCCAGTGGATGCTGCCGTCAGGCCAGATCACCCGATACTCTTCGTCATGGTTATGACCGGTTTCAATGCAGCGCCGCTCCCCGGCCCGCACCTGCTCGCGGTCATCCGGGTGGACGCAGCTACAGAACAGCTCGTAGCTCGGGGTGACTTCGCCGACCTTGAAGCCGAACATGCCGTAGATGGCCTCCGACCAGTACAGCATGTCGCTATCGATCGACCAGTCCCAGGTACCGATGCAGGCGAAGTACTGACTGCGCTTGAAGCGTTCGACAGCTTCGACGGGGTCGTCCTGCACCGCCGTCGCCTGGGTCAGTACGACGGCATGGCCGTGAGTGGCCGCGGTTATTCGGCTCACTTCCAGCCTCTGCGGCTTGCCATCCGCCGGCAGCAGAAGGTGCCGGCGAGCAGGCGTTGTGGCGTGCTCGCCGGACGGCGGCAACCAACGCTGTAGCGGCGTGCCTTGCAGCGTTGCGGCGGGATGGCCCAACAGCCTTGCCGCCGCCGCGTTATGCACGTCGATGCGGCCGTCGCGATCCACCAGCAATAGCCCCTCGGGGAGGGCGTCGAGCAAGGCGCGATGCTGTGCCAGCTGTTGCTTTGCCCGGCGCAGGCGCCGCAACAGCACCAGTGTCGGCGTAACGAGCAGTAGCGCAGCGAGGATGGCGAGGCTGGTGGCAAGCATTGGCTTTTGTGCACAAGAGTGAAGGACACGCCGCTGAGAAACGGCTAATGCTGGCCATTATGCCCGGTAAGTATAGGGGTCAGTACTTAGCCGTTAGCGGGGGAATGCCTGAAGGCCCGGCGCTGGAAGCGCCGGGCTTGATGCTTGCCTGGAGCCAGGACAAGGCGAATCGCCCTACGCACCGACCAATCACCTCGAGCAACCCGCGATCTGTAGGGTGTCACTCGCCGCAGGCAGTGCACCATGGGCTATCGACGCGGCACAAAAGCTGGCGGGCTGTCGCTTCGCTCCGAGGCCGCCCTACCTACGAGCGGAACGCCGCCCAGGCCGCCCCAGATTCTGCACCACACGGATCTGCCAGCCGGATGATCGGTGATGGGTATCGCTGCGCTCAAACCTACGCGGCCCGCCACATCCTACAAGGTGGTTACTTGGCGACATCCAGGCGCTGGTCGGTGAACACGCAGAGTACGCCGGCGCGGTTGTGCATCACCGGATGGTTGAAGTCGCAATAGGCCGCCGCCACGCTCAGGGCCATTTCCTCGCTGATCAACGCGCCCTGATCCGGACGGAACCAGGCCATCTGGCCGGGCTTGCAGCGCTCCGCCTGGGGATCGGTGTTGTAGGTGCACAGACCGGTCAGATCGATGGGCGGAGGATCATTGAAGCAGGCGGACAAAGACAGGGCAGCGGTACTCAGCAGGAGCAGGCGGACGATGGTGCGCATGGCAGGGTATCCCGGCTTACTAGAGGAAGGACTGCGGGATTAGTGTCGGGAATGCCGCAAAGGTTCCGTTGCCGCCGGGTTGATCGCCGTCATGCTCATGTGTGGGGGCACGCAGCAGCCAGAAACCACAGCAAGCACGCCGTAAGGGCGAAAGGCTCTTGGTCAGAGGTGAGCATGCGCCGGTTATCGATAGCTGAAAGGCCAGTCCGCTGGATCAGCGAAAACCGCGGCCTGTCTCCTGATGTCCTCGGCGGATCAAGCCGCCAACGCGAGTACCTGCGCCAGGTGTTGCTGGTAACGGGCGACATCCGCCTCGATGGCCGGNCGCTTCATCACGTCGACACAGAGGAAGGTTGGCAGCGGGCTCATGCCGAGGAATTGATTGGCCTTGTGGAAGGGCAGGTACACCGCATCCACGCCCTTGGCCTCGAAGAAGTCCATCGGGTCGTCGAAGGCCTGCTGCGGTGCATTCCAGGTCAGCGACAGCAGGTACTGCTTGCCCTGGAGCAGGCCGCCGCTGCCGTATTTCTGCGAGGCGTCCGCGCGGGTGCGACCGTCGTTGGCGTACAGGCTGCCATGGCCGGCGGTGAAGACTTCGTCGAGGTACTTCTTCACCGTCCAGGGCGCGCCCATCCACCAGCCCGGCATCTGATAGACGATCACATCGGCCCAGAGGAATTTCGCCACTTCCTCGGCGATGTCGTAGCCGGCATCGATCCGGGTCTGCTGCAGATCGCAGCCGGCGCGGTCGAGCCAGGCCAGCGCGGCGTCATGCAGGGTGGCGTTGTAACGGCCTTCGGAATGGGCGAACTGTTTACCGCCGTCGAGCAGCAGAATCTTTTTCATGGCATGAGCCTCGGTAAATTGGATGGCGGCATGCTATGGGCTGCGGACGGCGAGAAACACCAGGTGCGGAGCAATTGATATTTGCTTGAAAGGCATGAATCGGATGGTTTTGACCGTTGTAAGGTAGATGAATCCTTACCCTTGGAGCACTACCATGCCTGACCGCTACGGATTCATCCTGCATGCCCACACCCGCCCCGAAAAGGCCGCCGAGTTCGAGNCGCTGTTCCGCGCCTATGTCGAGCCCAGCCGGGCNGANGNGGGCTGCATCGAATACCACATGCTGCGCGATCAGCAGGATCCGACGCTGTTCATCTTCGTTGAGGTCTGGCAATCGAAGGAGCACCTGGCCATCCACAGCGCCTTGCCGCACATGCGGCGCTTCCATGAGCGGCGCCTGGACTACCTGCGCCGCGACTTCGAGGTTCGCCAGGTCGAGATGCTCAGCCCGACCAGCTAAGTCGCAGGCAATAGCCATTCACCCGTCGAATAAACAGAACGATATGGGCGCGCAGGGTTCCACTCTCTGTAACCCATCGAACTGAGGTGTGGCATGAGCAGCACGAAAGACAAAATCACCGGCAACGCCAACGAAGCCATCGGTAAAGTGAAAGAAGGTATCGGCAAGGCNACCGACAATCCTCGCCTNGAAGGCGAAGGTCTTGCCCAGCAAGTGAAGGGCAAGGCCCAGCAANTCAAGGGCGACGTCAAGGACGCGATCAAGCGCGGCGTCGACAAGGTCTGATCGAGCTGCGACCAGCCCGGCCATTTTCAGCAATGGCCGGGCTTGCTATGTGTGCCCCCAATCGTTTCCGCGGGTAAGTCAGGGGCGGCGCTGATGGCTTCCAGGGCAGGCATCCCTTCCCCCTGTCCTTAACCCACGGGTTTTGCTGCGATAAGCGGCTGTCCAAGCGATTATCANGCGGTGTTTTTCTTCTCTCTCAGCAGTTGCGCAGGGGCGCTCCCGTACGCCCATGCGGCCTTTGCTGCTGGCCCCGGCGCTGAATTATCCCGCGGAACTGCTACGCCAGACGCAGGCTCATGCCCCAGGTAGCAGGCTTTTTTGCGTTGTACCCATGTGCTACCGCCCGGCTGGCGTTCCGCGGGCACTGCAGTGCCTTGCTAGACTGACTAAGAAAGAAGCTCCACGCGCACGAGCCTGCTATCCAGGGGCGGCGTAGTCAGCGGAGGTTGCCAATGAACGGGCGTTTGTATGCGTGCGTGCTGGCTGCGGTGATGGTGGGGCCCTGGGCGGCCACTGCAAGCTACGCCGATGAGTCTTCCCATCTTCTGGACGGTAAGACCTTCATCGGCCACAACGGTGAAAAGGGCAATTCGCTGGCGACCGATGANGAGGAGGCGCTTATCTTCGCCGATGGCCTGTTTACCTCAGCCTCCTGCGAGCCCTATAACTTCGGCAGCAGCGAATACTCCACCCGAGTCGAAGGCGACAGCATCTACTTCGAGGCGACCACCACCAGTCCCAGCCATGGTCAGATTGCCTGGCAGGGCGTGGTGGAGGGCACTACCGCGCGCGCCACTTTTGTCTGGACCAAGGAGCGCTGGTACTGGGATACCCGCCGTGAATACTGGTTCGAGGGTTCGCTGAAGGAATAGCCGGGCTGCGAACGCCACAGTAATCTCGTCATGGAGGCCTGCCAATGATCGAACCCAGGCAACCGGCACGGCCACCCTTGCCTTGGGCGCGTTACCTGAAGATCAGCCTCTTTGTGCTGGTGGTGATGGTAGTGAACGTCGGCGGTTCCTGGCTGATGCGGCAGATCAACTTTCAGCTCTTTCCCCGGCATGAGCCCTTGATGCAAGCCATGGTGCTGGGTTTTGCGCTGCTCTATGTGGTGCTGATGGCCACGCCGTTCATGCCCGGCATCGAGGTCGGTCTGGCGCTGATGTTTCTGCTTGGCGGCAAGGGCGCGCTACTCATCTACCTGTGCACGCTGGCGGCTCTGTCGATCAGCTTTGCCGTAGGGCGCAGCCTGCCGCCAAGGTGGTTGTGGCATATGCTCGACTGGCTGCACCTCCATCGCGCCGGCGCCCTGGTCCGTCAGCTCGAACCACTCGATCCAGCGGCACGCCTGAAGCTGCTCAACGACAAGGCCCCGAAGACAGTCGCGCCGTTTTTGCTAGAGCACCGCTACCTGACGATTGCCGTACTGCTCAACCTGCCAGGCAACGCTCTGATTGGAGGCGGCGGTGGCATAGGGCTGGTGGTTGGCATGAGCAGGTTAGTTCCCTTCCATGGCTATCTCACGCTGGTGGCCTGCGCCGTGGCCCCGGTGCCGCTGTGGTTCTGGCTGCATGGCGCCTAGTTGATGGTCGTGCGCCTGGATTGGGGGCGCCGCGTGGGGCTGCCTGGCGCATCGATTGGCCCGCAACACTCGGGCATTTTAGCTGGGGGTCGCTAGGCACGGGGCGCTGGTGATTTCGCAATGCCGGGTTCAACCTTCCTTGCGCCGGCTACACGTGGTTAAACGTCCTCGTCGTTGCGCTGACGCAAGCCGTGCCCCAGTTGTTCTGTTGTGTCGAATCGATAGGCAAAAATAAAGCCGGCTGATTGGGCCGGCTTTATTGTGGGCATCAGTTCCGATGTAGTCATACGGCGTTCTCGCTCAGACAGTCGGAGCCACCTTAGGCGATGCGGCTATCGATCAGGCGGTCCGAGCCACCTTCGGCAACGCGGCTGTCGAGCAGGCGATCCGAGCCACCTTCGGCGACGCGGCTGTCGAGCAGGCGGTCCGAGCCACCTTCGGCAACGCGGCTGTCGAGCAGGCGGTCCGAGCCACCTTCGGCGACGCGGCTGTCGAGCAGGCGGTCCGAGCCACCTTCGGCGACGCGGCTGTCGAGCAGGCGATCCGAGCCACCTTCGGCGACGCGGCTTTCAATCAGCCGATCCGAGCCGCCTTCGGCGACAACGGGTTGAGCGGAGGACGCAGCAAAAACGTTGGCGGCCAGTACAGAGAAAGCAAAGCTGAGGAGGAGTTGGCGTTTCATGATGGTGTGCTCCGGGGTGTTGGTTGGGTGTGGAGCAGATGGTACGCCCGAGGTTTTTTAAGAGAACTTCATTGGGCTGATGGTAAGTATCGATGCCAGCAATAGCTCCCGAGCATCAGCGCCACTGGCAGGCGGGGGCGAAACGTCTCGTACCTGGCGCCGACCAGCCCAGCCGCCGGTCTCGATTGACAGGTCCGCCGCGGCAGCCTTGTACACTGTGGTTTTCCCCGTAGACCCTTGCCATGAACAATCCGCCTTTCGGCGTCGGTGACGCCTCTTACCAGGCCGCAGGAGGGATCGACGGCCTGCGCCGCCTGGTCGACGATTTCTACCGGCTGATGGACCAGTTGCCGGAAGCGGCCGCGCTCCGCCGCATGCACCCGCAGAGCCTGGATGTGTCCCGGGACAAGCTGGCCTGCTTCCTCAGCGGCTGGCTGGGTGGGCCGCGCCTGTTCGGCGAGAAGTACGGCGCCATCTCGATACCAGCCTTCCACGCCCAGTGGCCGATCGATCAGGCCGGCAGCGATGCCTGGTTGCAGTGCATGGCGCAGGCCATCGAGTTGCAGGGCTACACCCCGGCGTTCGCCGAGTACCTGCTGGCCCAGTTGCGGGTGCCGGCCCAGCGCATTGTCCAGGCCAGCCAGAATCGGCACGGCGTTTAGCTCGGAATTGACGATGGATCTGTCGGTGTTATCCCGGAGAGACGTTTGGCATGGCCGTCGGTCCAGCTGACAAGTCCCCCCGCGCTGACAGCTGGATCGCCAACTAGACTCATTGCATTCGGGCCGGGCCCTTGCCACGGGCTGCGGTGCTTGGCATGCCGGGGCAGACCCCGGCCAGGAGGTCGAGGTGGACAAACGGCAAAGGCTTGGCGCAGGCCTGTCACGGCGTCGCTTTCTCTATGGCAGTGCGGTCCTCGGCGCAGGCTTGCTGGCCGCGCCGGCCCTGGCGCAGCAAGTCTGTCGACCCACGGCGGGCGACATCCTCGGGCCCTACTACCGTTTCGGCGCGCCTTTCCTGGCGAAACTGGCCGGCCCGGAGGAGCCCGGCGAGCGGCTGGTGGTGAGCGGTACGGTGCTCAGCGAGGACTGCCGCACGCCGATTGCCAACGCCCTGGTCGAGATCTGGCAGGCCAACAGTACCGGCCAGTACGACACCCAGACCCCCGGTAACTTCACTGACAAGGGCAATTTCCACCTGCGCGGCATGCTCTACACCGACGCCCAGGGCCGCTACCGCATCGAGACGGTGATGCCCGGCCGCTACCCGGTACCGCCGAATCTGCCGGGGCTGGAACGCTACGCCGGGATCACCCGGCCGGCGCATATCCACTTCCGGGTGATGGAGTCGCTGCATGTGCCGGTGACCCTGCAGCTGTATTTCCAGGGCGACCCCTACATCGCCGAGGATCCCTGGGCCAGCGCGCACCCGGACAGCGCGATTGCGCTGCAGGCGGACGGTGGGGGACGCAGCGGGGTGTTCGATATCGTGCTGGCAAGGGGGATCTAGCAGGCACTTTTTGGCGGTTTACTCTGGTTCGTTGCTGAAGTAGTTTGAGATGCACTCTTTAACAGGAGTTATTGGGATGATTGGCAAGCTACTTTCGACGGGTTTCAGTTTGGCCACGTTGCCCGCCAGGCTGACGTTTCGCAGCGTCCGCGCCTTGGCCATGACGCCTGCCGAAGCCAGCCGTCTGCTGGCGGACATGCGTGAGGCCTCGGATCAGGCGGTGCAGGAGCTCCAGGGACTGTTGGCCAGCGTTGATGCGGAGATGACCCACAAAGCGGCGCACCTGAGCGCCGCCGACAAACGCCTGGCGGCCGAACTGGCCCTGCGCGCCGCCGAACAACACTTGAGCATGGCTGCGATCAACATTCTGCGGGCTGTCTGGCTGACGCTTCACTCGACGCCTAACGTGCCGCCACCCGAGCTTGCTGAGCGGATTGAATCGGCAGGTAACGGCTAAACCCGTGGCGAGTCGGCTGTCTGGCTCGTCTATACGACGTCTTCCATTAGCCATTGCCCCAAACGCAAGCCAAAAGCGCTAGCCCGCACATCCTGTGCTGGGAACCATGGTGGGCAAGCTGCGCGTTGTCCACCCTACGAACTGCCGACCCTGCGTAGGGTGGATGGCCACCCCGTGGAAAACCGCGAAGCGTTTTCCGCCGTGGATATGCGGGCTATTCGCTTGAGCATTCGATGCTGGGAACCAGGGTGGACCAGTTTCGCGTTGTCCACCCTACGAAAGCGCGGCACCGTGCAGGGTGGATGGCCACCCCGTGGAAGGCCACCCCGTGGAAAACCGCGAAGCGTTTTTCACCAACCTCATTCCCCGTAATCGTCTCCCTCCGACTGGGGGCAGACGCACCAGTCTTCGGGATAAATACCCCTCGTCACGGCCCGCTGAAAGCTCGAATAGGGCCAGTCCACGAGTCGCTGCACATACCCGTGCTTCAGCGGGTTGTAGTGGATGTAGTCGAAATGGCGTTGGTAGTCCTGCTCGTCGCGGATCAGGTGTTCCCAATAGCGCCGCTGCCAGATGCCCCGTTCACCGCGCCGCTGTTGCGTTGTAGTGCGGGATTCGATGGCCGGCAGGCGCCGGGCGAAGGCGAACTTGATCACCTTCCAGCGCAACGGGAAGTCGGCATCGCCCGGCGGTAGCGTCCATAGGCAATGCATATGTTCGGGCAGCACCACCCAGGCATCGATATGAAAGGGATGGCGGGCCTTGGTGGCGCGGACCGTGTCGCGCAGCAGTTGGATTTCGCGGATCAGCAGGTCGCTGCTGCGGTCGCGCAGGTTCACGGTGAAGAA
>C687J35021_10002249_pt1 | contig 13831 bp, 18 predicted proteins | sample RifCSPhighO2_12_FD_35021 | JGI IMG/M metagenome (IMG submission 35021)
AACATACAGGAAGTCTATCGGCGGGCCTTCTTGCCAGAGGACAGCCAGCACGGTAGATTCCATGTGGCGTGGCATCACCCCAATGCTCAAAAGAGCGGCCTCAGTTGCCGGGGACAGTTCCACGTCCACCGTGTGTATCCTCACGGTTCGGGGCGCTCCGGTGCGGAAAATCAGGGCCGATATGCCCAGGCCCGTGCCGACTTCCAACAGCGTGCCACCATCCGGGATGCCCGCCGCCAGCGCCTTCAGGTACTGCCCCTTGTCGCTGAGATTGAAGGGCTTGCCAACCTTTTCGGCCTCGTCTATGGATTCAACCATGCCGCCTACCGCCCCACGTAGAATTCGTTGGCCTCGTAAATCCGAGCAATCTCTTGCATCACGTCCGCCGCCAGCAGCGGCCCGTCGCCGACCGCCGCATTCTCCCGAACTTGCTCCGGCGTGAGCATTCCCGGAATCACAGTGGACACCGCGTCGTGGCCCAGACAGTAGGCCAGGGCGAACTGCGCCCGCGTCTGTCCCGGCTCCCGTAGGTGGTCAAAAAGTTTCCAGCCTTCGGCCCAGGTGTCCCGCTGCGCGGCAGGCCAGGTCTTGCGGTGGTCGGGGCCGGTGAACGCCACGCCCTTCTCGATTTCGCCGGTCAGGAACCCAAAGCTCAGGGGCGTCCGGGCAATGACGCCCGTCTGGATTTTTCGGCACAATGGGAATAATCCGTTCCGCACGGCCCGCTGGTCAAGCAAGCTCAAGTTGACCATCAGGATATCCACTGCAGGCGACCACGCCTGCACCCACATCAGTCCATCGTGGGGCGTCTTGGCCGAGACGCCGACGGCCCGCGCCTTGCCTTGAGCGCGAAATTCAATCAGGGTGGCCCAGGCGCCGTCCATGTCCACCGGCGGGCTGTGCAACTGGTACAGGTCAACGTAGTCAGTCTTCAGCCGCCGCAAACTGGCTTCAAGCGCGTCCCGCAGATGCTGGGGGCTGAAGTCAATGGCCCACTCTTTCGGCAGTTCGTCAAAGGGGTGAACCAGCGCGCCCCCCTTCGTGGCGATAATCACGTCGTGCCTCCGCCCCTCGAAAGCCTGCGCCAGCAGCGCTTCACTGTGGCCCTTGCCGTAAACGTCCGCCGTGTCGAAAAAGTTGACGCCGCAGTCCAGGGCCGCTTGCAACGCGGCCAGGCTGGTGGCGTCGTCCGTGCGCCCGTAGGCGTCGCCGCCGATGGGCCAGCAGCCGAAGCCGATTTCCGAAACGTTCAGGTCGGTGGAACCGAGCTTACGGTAGCGCATTTAGTTATCCCTCACCTTCGGCCCCGTCCGAATCAACTCCGGGGCATCCCGATAAGTCTCTCCGTACCACTTGATTGTACGCCGTAGTCCTTCGAGGAAGGGCGTGTAACTGAATCCCGACAGCGCAAGGAACTTGGAGTTATCGGTGTTCTTCCGGAGGGGGCCGCTGGGCTTGCTGGCGTCAAACGTGATGCGCTCCGGGTAAATACCTACCATCGTGGCAATCATACCGGCGATTTCCGCCACCGAGCGTTCTTCCGTTGTGCCCACGTTCAGGCAGTCGGCCCCGTCGTAATTCTCCAGCGCCCACATATATGCGCGGGCCATGTCTTTGGCGTAGGTAAACTCCCGCAGTGGCGTTCCGTCGCCCCAGACTGTCACCGAGTCCTTTGTGTGTCTGGCCGCGTGGAACCGCCGAATCAGGGCCGCCACCATGTTGCAGTCATCAAGGTTGAAGTTGTCCCCCTCGCCGAACATTCCGTTGGGTATCAGGCCGATGACGTTCAACCCGTACTCGGAGCGGTAGGCTCGAATGGCCGGGTCAATCAATCGCTTGGCGAAAGCGTAAGCGTAGTTACTTTCGTGGGGGTAGCCGTCGTGCATCGAAGATTCCCGCAAGGGCAGCGGCGCGTTGGCCGGGTACATCCCGCTGGACAGGCTCATAATGACTTTCGCAACATCGCACGCCAGCGCCACGTCCAGCACGTTCAGCGTCATTCGGGTGTTGTCCCGCAGCAACGTCGCCGGGTGTTTGGCGCTCAGGCCCACGCCGCCACTGACGGCGGCCAGGTGGATAATCGCTTCCGGGGCAACGTCACCCACCGTCAGCCTGAGGCTCCAGGCGTCGTTTAGCAGGTTGCAATCCACGCTGCGCCAGAAGGTGAAGTTATGCTGCGGGTAGTCGCCTTGAATCGCCTGAAACGCTTGGCCCAGAACGCCGCCCGCGCCGGTCACTAGAATTTTCATCTTCCTACCCCCGCTTGTACCCGCCCCGATGCTGACACAATCGCATCACGCGCCGACAGCCGTTAACAATGTCCATAGGCGTTATTGGCTGATACGTCCCGCTCACCACCGCGTCAGCCGGGCCGACTCGCTCCACGACAATATCCTCGCCAAACGCCCCATTCCGCCACCGGCAAACCGTATCATATAACCCGCCTTGTGGCAGGTGTTCTTGAACCACCAAAATTCGGCGGGCTTCCGAGTCGAGGATGCTGGCGTCAAAGGGCTTTAGCGTGTGCGCCTGTAAAATCGTCGCTCGAATTCTCTCCGCTGGCAACAACCTAATCGCCTGAACCGCCACCGTCGCCAGAGCGCCCGCGCAAAGAATGTGAACCATCGGCTCAATGGCAGTGGCTACCCGCCGAATCTTGCCCAGCGTCACCGGAGTCTCCGCCGGATAGTTCGGCTCACCATATCGCCCCAACCGCATATACGACGGCCCCTGCAAGGCCAGCAGTTGCGGCAGCAAGGCGTTGACTTCTTCGGGGCAACCCGGAGCCGTAACCGTCATCCCCGGCAGCAGACACATCAACCCCAGGTCTTCCGCGCTGTGATGAGTCGGCCCGGCGTTGGCGTAAGTGTAGCCGCCGCCGACTCCGGCGAACACAATGGGCAGCCGCATGGCGTTAACACACTTGATTTGCTCCCAGGCCCGCCCGGTGAGAAAACTGGCGATGCTGTAGCAGATGGGCCGGTAGCCTTCCAGAGCCAGCCCCGCCGCCACGTCTACCAGCGCAGCCTCGGCAACCCCGACGTTCAGGTAGCGCTTGGAGAACCGCTGGCGGTAGGCGTCAAATGTGAGATAGCCCATGTCGCCGGTGAGGAAAATGATTCGCTCATCGGCGGCGGCCAGTTGGCAGAGGGTGTCGGCAAAGGCTTTTCTCACGCCGCCAACTCCTTCAGCGCCGCCGCCAGGTCTTCGTCCGACGGAACCCGGTAGTGCCAGAGCGCGTCAGGCGATTGCTCCATAAAGCTCACGCCCTTGCCCGGCGTGGTGTGGGCAATAATGGCAAAGGGCACGCCATGCCCCCGTCGCCGCGACGACAACCCAAAATGGAGACTGCTGAAGTCGTGCCCATTCACTTCTTGCGTCACCCACCCGCAAGCCTCAAACTTGCGGGCCAACGAAGTCTTGCCGTTGACCGCCCGGTGAGTCGCCACTGACTGCATCCCGTTGGCGTCCACAATGCACGTCAGGTTGCCCAGCCCCTGCGCCGCCGCGAACATGGCCGCTTCCCACACGCTGCCCTCGTTGCACTCGCCGTCGCTCAACAATGCCACACATCGAGCCTCACTCCCCCGCAGCCGTAACCCGTAGGCCGCGCCCGCCGCGTAGCCCAGCCCGTGCCCCAGGCTGCCCGCCGACATTTCCAGCAGGAGCATAAGCCCCTTGTCCGGGTGTGACGTTAGCGGTGAGCCGGGCTGCGCGTAGGTTTCCAGCAGCGCCGGGTCAATCAGCCCGAACTCAGCCCACGTCGCATACAAGGCGGCGCAGGCGTGGCCCTTAGAAAAGTAGAGCCGGTCACGCTCCGGGTCGCCTGGCTTGCCCCGAAGCCAGCCGCCATACAGAGCCGTGAGAATGTCTACACACGACAAGGCCCCTTGCAGGTGGCCTTCTTTGCCCCGGTGGGCCATTCGCACGACGTTGGCCCGGATGCGCCGGGCGCGGGCTTCCAGGTCAGCGTAGTCAGGCATTGGCGTCCCTTTCCGAGAGGATGGGATTCCGACACGGCCAGGGTATTCCCAGACTGTTCCAGGGGATTGTGAACTGCGGAAACTCTCCGTAGTAGGTGGACTGCTTGTAGGCGAAAATGGCCTGGTCGCTCAAAACCAGGTGGCCGTTGCCAAACTTGGGCGGGATTAACACCTGGCGGTGATTCACCCCGCTGATGGTGAACGTCTCCCACTGGCGGTATTGGGGCGAGTTGGCGTCCCAATTGACCACCGCCAAAAAGATTGTCCCTATAGGGCAGTAGACCAGTTTCCATGTTTCGGCGTCGCCGTGAACCCCCCGCAGCACGTCCAGAATGGAGCAAGAGTAATCGTCTTGCACGAACTCCACCGGCGGCCGCCCAAATTCACGGAGGCGATTTTCGTCTATAACTGGCATTCCGAACGCCCGCAATGCGCTACCGAAGCTCGCCTTGTTGAAGGTTTCAATGTACTCCCCCCGGTGGTCGGGGAACGATTCTGGGTCAATCACTAGCACATCGTCAAGTGTCGTCTTGCTGACTTTCATTGAGCCGACTTCCCCTTCTGCCATTGGCGGCGAAACTTCCCGTCCGATAAAGCACGCTCAAACATCAGCCGCCAATACATGGCTTCATGCAATCCTTCCAACTCTACCCGCAGTTTCCTGAACGTCCGCACAAACCCGTATTCTCGCCCATCATCGCCGCTGACGAAATATTCACCAAAACTGGTAGAGCCACAGAGCCGCTTCCCGTTAAAATCCTGTTCATCGGCACGCGATAATTTATCCAACATTTTTTCAATGTTGGCTTGCTCGTATGCCCAGCCAGCCAATGGCGGCTCGGCATAAACCAGCACAGCGGGGGCGTGTATATCCGATTCTTTCATCATGCCCCCGCCACCACCTGGACGCCCTGAGTCTCGAACTGGAACGGCACGTGCGTTAGCCCCGTCCATGCTTCTCGAATCGCCCGGTGACGCTCCGGCGGCGCAAAGAAAAGCATAAATCCGCCGCCGCCCGCTCCCAGGAGTTTGCCGCCGGTGGCTCCGGCTTCCCGGCAAGTCGAATAGATAGAGTCAATCCGCTCAGTGGAAGCATCCGCCCACAGCCGCCGTTTGATTTCCCAGGATTCATGCAGCAATGGGCCGAAGTCTTCAACGTCGCCGCCGGTCAGAATGTCGGCCCCGTCCCTGGCCGTCTGCGCCAGGCGCTGCATGGCGGTCACGTTGGCCGCATTATCTTTGACAGCATCAAATTGGCTGGCCGGGGCGTGTCCGCCCCGGCGCNNCCGNTCNCGTAAAACAGCAAGAGCCGTTCGTGCAATGCCGCCAGCCGCGCCGGAGATAAATCGAGTTGACGAACCCTGGTTTCGCCGGCGGGATGGAAGACGATTTGATTCAGCCCACCGAAGGCGGTCAAGATTTGGTCTTGGTTGCCGACCGGCTCGCCCAGCAGGTTACGCTCAATGTTCGTCGCCTCTTTCGCCAACTCCAGACACGTCCGGTGTTGGCCCAACGCCCCATGCAGCGCCGCCAGCAGCCCCACCACAAAGGCGCTGCTGGAAGCTACGCCGCTCCGTGATGGCAGGTCGGCGGCGTGAAGAATCTCTACGCCCTCGGTGATGCCCAAATATTCCAGCGTGGCCCTGACCGCCGGGTGCTGAATGTCCTCAATCCGAGGGCATTGTTCAATCTTGGAATACACCACACGGTAGCGGTGGCTCAGGAACCGGGGCGCGTAATCCACCGTCAGCCAGCAGTATTTGTCTATGGTGGCCCCCAGCGTCATGCCGATGTGGTCTTTCACCCACCAGGGATAGTCGCTTCCCCCTCCGCAGAACGAAATACGGAATGGTGTCCGCGTGATAATCATCGGTCAATTACTCCAATGGGTGCCGCAAATTATTGCCGATACTGTTTGCTGAGAGACCCCAAATTCTTTCGCTAAAACAGCGCCACTGCCCCTAACATATTCGTTCCTTATTCGGTTCACGGCTTCAGCCGTCAACTTGGATGCAGGATGATTTTCTCCATTAAAATGTGGGGCAGCCTTGAATCGCCCCTTTTGAATACAATCTTGAGTATTATCTTTATGCGTCCCCAAAAAGAGATGGTCAGGGCGAACGCACACACGATTGTCACACTTGTGGAGAACACACAACCCGCTGGGGATTCCCCCGTTAAACAACTCCCAAGCGATACGATGCGCCATATATGTGCGTTTCTTCCCCGGCGATTCAACTAACACAATACTGGCATACCCAGAATTATTGACTGCGCCCTTGAACGCCCAACAACTTTCGGTTTTCTCCACCTTAGCCATGAATCGGTCATACAGGGATATGTCAACCTTCGGCTTAACTCCCTTTCGCCGCGCACGCTCAATATCATAAACTCGATGACATGGATAACACCAAGAATCAACGGGCTTCTTGCTCTTTTTGCCACTCTTAGGGAATTGCGCTTGTGGCAACCATTGCTGACATTTAACGCAGAGAAAAATCACTTCAGAAGATCCTCTGCCGTCAGTCCGTGTTTCTTGGCTTCGACTTCCATGCCAGACACGAAAATCCGCCCGCAGGTCAAAATCTCCACCAACCGCTCCGCCTGCGCCTTCCGTTGCTCCAAACTCCCATAGGAGCAACAGCGGTCACAGCCGCCGCTCATAACCGGATTGGCGCACGTGCAAGTTGCCCGGCAAGGGGTCACGTAATGACAGGGGCAACTACGATTGCCCCATTCGTTCTGAAGAAAATCTTTGTCTGCCTGGTAGTTATGCGCCGATTCGTTTGGCATCATGCTTCAGTCTCCGGGAAAAGTAGCATTTCGACACATTCACAAATCAGATGCTCCAGGTAGAGCATAGATTCCTGAATCCGCTGAACGCTCCCTCCCGGCGCGTGAATCACCACGTCCGCCACTAGCGCCAGTTGCCCCCCGTCCGGCCCGGTCAGAGCGATTACCCACATCCCCTGGTTCTTGGCCGCGTCCGCCGCTTGGATGACGTTCTCACTGTGGCCGCTGGTGCTAATCGCCAGCAGCACGTCGTAAGCATGGCCGAGCGCGTAAACCTGACGGGCGAAAATCTTATCGAAACCCACGTCGTTAGCCTGCGCCGTGATGACGCTGGTGTCCGTCGTCAGAGCAATGGCAGCCAACGCCCGCCGAGGTTTGTCTCGAAAGAGGCCGCTGACGAACTCCGCCGCCACGTGCTGGCAATCGGCGGCGCTGCCCCCGTTGCCGCACAGTAATAGTTTGCGACCACCCCAGAAGGCCGCGCCGATTAACCCGGCGGCCATGCCCACTGGCAGAACACACTCCGGGAATCGCTGTAGCTCCGTTTCGACTTTCTGCCAGGCCGCCCGTTCAGTCGGCAAGGTTCACCTGCTGAATGGCCGCGTAGCCTTCGGGCGTCCCCATGTCGTAAAACGGCCAGATATTTTTGACCAATGTCATGTGACAAGGCAAATCCCCGTTCAGAATAAGTTTCTCCCACGACAATGGCAATGTATTGGGCAGCATTTCTAAAACTGCCCTATCCACTACATATAATCCCACCCCTAATCCCACCCCAACTGCGGGGTTGGGTTGAAATAACACAGTCAGCCCCAGATGGTGAATCTTAAGAATCGCCGGAATATCATTGGCGCTGTAGGTGTCCCCATTCAGCACCAACACCGTCTCGTTCTCAATCAGCGGGCAAGCCAGCCGCAACGCGCCGCCCGTGCCTAGCGGCTCCGGCTCCTCGGTGTAGCGCAGCCGCAACCCTTGACGGTAAAATTCTGTCTCTCGGTTTTCGTCATGCTCCTCCCATTCGCGCCCATAGAAGTCGCCGAATACCGCCTTGACTTGCTCCCACCAGATAGCCTGGCAGATTATCACGTCCCGAATGCCCGCACGCTCCAGCCGGTCAAGTTGCCACGCCAGCATGGGCCGCCTTTGCACCGGGGCCAGAATCTTCGGCACATCCGGCACGACGGGGCGCAAACGAGAGCCTAGCCCCCCGCAGAGGATTACGGCAGTCACGTCAGGAAGGTTAGATATTGGCATACTGCCCCCGCCCCAGCATTCGGTATCCCTTAATCAACTCGGCAATCCCCGCCTCAATGCCACGCTGTGCCTCAAACCCGGCATCCCGCAAACGCTGGTTGCTGACAACGTAGTTGCGTTGGTCGGGGTCTTTGCCGGTTTCGGCGTAATGGATGTGGAAACCTGGAAGCTGCGCTTTGATTGCGTCGGCAAGCTCCATTTTGGAGAGGTTCGCCGCGTCTAGCCCCAGGTTGTAAGCTCGGCCCATCATCGCTTCCGCATTTTCAATGGCACAGATAAAGCCGGCGGCCACATCCCGGACGTGAACGTAGTTGCGCTTGAAGTGAGGCTCGTAGATGGTGATGTACCCGTCAGTGACGGCCTTGTGAACAAAGTGGTTCACCAGAAGGTCAGTCCGCATCCGAGGGGACATTCCGAACACGGTCGCCAGCCGGAACACAATGGCGTGGTCGGCGTGGGCGTCCAAGAGGAATTTCTCGGCGGCGCACTTGGACTTACCGTAGGTGGAGATGGGGATCAATGGGGCGTCTTCGGTGCAAGGCGCGTCGGTGGACGAGACGCCATATCCGCTGTTGGTGTTGGGGTAGATGATTAGCTGACTCGCCATGCTGTCATTGGCAAGCGCCACCACCGCGTCGTGGTTAGTCTCCCATGCCAGCCGCCGTTCTTGCTCACAGGCCGGAGCACCCACCAGGGCCGCCAGCGGGATAATCACGTCGGCCCGCTTTAGCAACGGCACAACGTGACGGAAATCACGGGCATCGCCCATGTGGAACTCAAAGTGAGGGTTGGCGCAAAGGTGCTTGAGGTTGCCGGGGCCATACCGGAGATTATCGAGGACGGTGACGTGGTGTCCAGCGGCCAGTAGATGCTCGCACAGGATGGAGCCAATGTAGCCAGCGCCGCCGGTGATTAGGACTCTTTGCATCGGGCAATCTCCTTGCCTCAGTTGCGCCTACTATACTAGGGCCGGGCCGCCTTTGTAAAGCCCGGCCACTCAAACCCGTCCGGCGTCAGCACGCCCGGCACGGGTAGGTCACGCGGCGCGGCCCCCTCGCCTTCAGGCAGGTCGGGCAGCCCCAGCACTGCCCGAATGTGTTCTTCATCTTCCCGAATCGGCGTCAGCGCCCGCGCCGTGACGCCCATGCCGTAGGCCGTCAGCAGGGCTTGCGTGTCCACCTTGCCCGGCTTGTGCCAGACGATTTGAGGCAGCGCCACCAGACCGGGGAAAGTGGGGGCGTTGAACCGGAACAGGAACCGCACAAGCTGGCCCTGCCAGGCTTCCACCAGGGACTGCTGCGTGGCTTCCAGTCCCAACATGAAGAAATCGGTGCTGCCCTGCACCAGCGCTTGCGTGCCAACGTTATCCATGCCCAACATCAAAAATTGGGCAAAGACGCGCATCAGGCATTCCTGCTTTTTGCGCTGGATTACGTCGGCGATATTGTATTTCTCGCCGCTCCCCCCGCCGTAGGCCGAAAGCTCCACGTCGGGCGGCAGCAGCACGTAAAGCTTTTCGTCCTGGCGGATGCCTTCCGCCGTCGCCTTCAGCGCGGTTATGTCGCCCGCCGTGTATGATTCCACTGGCTTCAAGAGTTTGAAAACGGGCATCCCGCCCACGTCGTGTTCGATGCCGATGCCCTCAAAATTCTCCAACTCCTTGAGAAACCGCCAGGGCCGAAACAGGGAACGCAGCAACGGCTTGCCTTCGGGGNTCCCTTTGCGGCCCCGCTGGGTCACGTGGACGGTTTTCGCAATGGGGATACTGATGGTTTTGCCGGTGTCCGGGTCGCGCTGAATGAAGGCTGTCGTCGCGTCGTGGGCGTCAATCTCCCACTTCCACAGGGTGTCTTGCCCGCGCGGGTCAATGTTCTGTAGCCACAGCCGCCCGTCGCCCCGACGCTCCAACGTGATTTCCCCAATGGCGAATCCCCACTCGACGCTTTCGAGCATATCGGCGACGTGGCTCCGCCAAGTCTGGTTCGCCATGTGCTGCATGTTGGCCCAGAGCCAATCGGCGGCCTGCTGTGCCACCGGCGAGTCGTCGCCGGGCGTCACGTCAAAGTCGGCGGCCAGCAGGGGGAGCTTGACGGCATCAACCACCGTGCCTATCACGGGGTCTTCCAGCATCTCTTTGTACCACTTGACGGCCTTTGACCAAGTTTTAAGCTCGGTCAGGAACTCCTCTTGCACCTGGCCGCCCAGCGACAGCAGCCCGGCCACGCCTAGCACCTGGCCGACGCTAACGCCGCCCTTTGCCGCCTGACCGTTCCGCTGGTATTCGCCGACGCTAGTGGTCACGTCTGGTTAGCCCCTCTGAATCGGATGCCCCAATTTGCAGAACATCCGCGTATAAGCGGCTTGCAATTGCGCCGCCTTAGCCAAGTCAATGTCGTGATTTTCCCAGGAGTATTTACCCATCTGGGCTGAGACAAGAATCTCAAGGGCCAGCCTGGTTTCCGTCATCGCTCCCTCACGGCATCCCTATTTTCGGTAACTCACGTCACGGGCGTTGCCCGTCGCCAGCAGGTCGCTCACACTGGCTCCGCCGGATTGATTATACCACGCCATTGCCAGCGCGTCGGCGTCGTCCGGGCTGCCCCCGCCCCGCTTCTTGTAATCGGCCTTCGGCTCCAGTTGGAGCCGCCCGTCGCCCCGCACGCTGTACCGGCGGCTGGTAAGCTGCGCCACCAGCGCTCGATTGTCGTCGGTGTTGATTGTCCCGGCCTTGTACGCCGCCGCCAGATTGAGCCACGCCTCGGTGACGGCGTTGTAGTAGCGCGACGGGTTCCGCGCCGCCGAACCCCCGTTGAAGGCGACGATATACATATTGGGGATTCGTTCTTCTCTGAGCCGGTCGGTGACGCCGCCGCCCACGCCTGTGTCGTCTACCACGATGGTCTTGACTGCCGGGTCTGCCGCCGCCAGCCGGATAAGCTGCCCGGCGACGGCCTGGGTGTCCCGCCCCTGGACTTTCCACACCAGCCGACAGTCTCGCCCGTGCCGCCGATAGACGACGGTCTTGTCCTCGCCGAACCGCGCCACGTCACAGGCCAGCACCGCGCCTTCGTTCTTGCCCGGCGGGTCAACCGGGCGGTTGACCGCCGCCAGCGCGTCTCGCAGCGCCACCAGCGCGTCCTCCAGGTTGTCGGGGAACTGGCCCAGGATGGACGCCACGTAGAGCGGCGATTCAATGCCCCACTCGGCGGCGGCCTCAGCTACCCGCTGCCGGGTTATCAGGCCGGGTATCTCCGGGGCGTCATCAGCGACGCCAGGCACGTCCTGGGCCGCAATGTGGACAGTGTGCCAGGCGTCACGCGCCTCGTAAAAGGCCGCGTGAAACTCGCCCGACGTGGCAAGCGCGTTGCCGGTCAGAAGCAAGCAGGCCGGATTAAGGCGCTTGATAGCGTCCACGTGGGACTGCGCGACGTTGTGAGCCTCGGTGATTATCACCAGCAGGTTCGGGCTGTGGTAGCCCTGGATATTTAATGGGTTGTCGGTGGCGAATCCGACGGCGAAGGTTTCCTCGGAAATCTGGTAGCGGGCGGTCTGGGCCATGACGCCACCCAACGGAACGCGGGCTTGCCGAAAGGCGGTCTGGGCCTCGCTGAACACCACGTCGTGGACTTGCCGGTGGGTGGGGCCAATGACGACTACTTTGGCCGGGCGGCGGGTTTGGAGCCACCACAAGAGGAGCCGCCCGGCGGCCCAGTCTTTGCCCGTGCCATTGGCTCCGCAAACGGCCACCCGGCTGTGGCGGGCAACGGCCTGGAGTATCGCGGCCTGCTTGGGGTAGCACACTGCCCCCAGCACGTGGTCGAAGAATCGCTCCGGGCTGCGCCGCCACAGGGCAACCGTGATCCGGGCGGTCTTAGTTGTTATCCCGATAACCGGGGGCTGTCCCGCCCGTATCTGCCGTTTCGTCGCCGTCGGCATTTTCCGCCGCTCCGTTGGCGAGCGCTAGGTTCACTAGGTCGCTCACCGTATGGACTTGGATGGGGCCTCCGCCGGGGCCAGCAACCTCACGGCGTTCTACGTAGCCCCTGTCCTTCCCCTGAGTTTTCAAGTAGAAACAAATCGCCCAGGCTTCCCCCTCTTGAATCTTTTTGTAAAGCGAAAGTTCCGCCATGTCGGTAACTTTTTCCCGTTCGTGCTTTAAGGCCGCCGCAACGGTTGGATAGCGTTTTACGTAGCTATAAATAGCGTCGGGGCTGCAATTCAGACGCGACGCCGCAATGGTTATCATCCCTTTCGCCGCAACCAGGGATGCAATAATCTGTTCCGCGTTAAAACGTTGCTCACTCATTTTCTTATACCGATTCTGCCGATTCCGCCTGATGTGTTTGGAGCGCCGGGGTCGGTGTCGCTCCGCCCTCTCCCGCATGGATAGCGGGCGCATTCGCTGCTATGCTTCCGGCGCGTTTGGGGTAGGGCTTGGCTAAGGGTAGGATTTTCGCCCGCATCTCGGCGTCCAGGGGGTAGATGTATTTGTGTTTCCCTATCGTCGGTCGGGACGCCAATCCTACCTGTGTGCCCCTGATGGAATTCACGGTGCGGGGGTGCATCCATCGGCCACGAAAATAGACTTCCCGGTCAGAGGTCGTATCTCCTACGTACACCCACCCCATTGCCTGATAGATGCCCCCGTGATGCCCCTGCTGCGGGTCGGCGTAGCTAACCAACAATCGCAACCCAGGGCAAAAATCCTGGAGCAATTTGATTGCGATGGAAGCAATCCGGCTTACTGGGGCAACGTGACGGGTTAAAGCGATTCGCACCAACTCACACGTTTCGGTCTGCGCTAACCCGTAAGGACTGCCAATCTGGTTATTAGCTCCAAGCCCAAACAAAACACACCCAACGAATCCGCCCTCTTCCCAAACCCCAACTTTCACCAACTTGCCCGCTGGCATTGACTTGGAGTAATGCCAATGCTCCACTGCGTACTTGGCCGCCGCGTGGCTACACCAGCCGAGTTTCAGGTCAACCTTGCTCACGGCGTGAACTCGTGCCCGCACTCCGGGCACGTCACTTTTGCCTTTTCGTCTAGCCGCCCTTGTTCTTCGGCCCCGACTTCCGAGAAGTCAGGCATCACGGCCCGCTCCCCATTCGCCAACGCTTCTAGCAGCGCGTTGACCGCCGGGCTGTCGAAACTGGTGTCCCGGAGCAACGCCAGCAGCGCATCATCGTCTTTGTGCGCCATTGCCGCCAGCGGGTCGAGCGTTAGGAGAATCTTGTCCGCCTCCTCCGCCGTCACGTCCAGAATTAGCACCGGAACCAACCCGCTCCCCATCACGTCGGCCCGCAGATGGCCGTCTATGAGTTCGAGTCCGTCGGGCGTCTCCCGCGCCAACAGCGCGTCGGCAAATCCAATCTCCGCCAACACCCCTTGCAGCGCGTCAATTTGCGCCTTCGGGTGACGCCGCCAGTTCTTCGGCGACGGCAGCAAGTCGCTGGCGGGAACCCGGCGAAGCTCTTTAATCCGGTCACGAATCTTCATAAGTCTCAAAAATCCCCGGCGGGCGGGCGGCGGGGAGGTTGCCCGCCGTTGCCTTTCAGCGCCTTGTCTGCCCATGCTGGCCGTCGTCCCGTTACCGAGAGCCAGGCGGGAGGCGTCACCGCGCCGGGGTCGGAATGGGTCTATCCGCCTATGATACCACACCCTGCGCCAACGTCCGCGCCGCCGCAGCCAACGCCTTCAAGACGGCTTCCAGCGGCGTATCCCCTTCTCCGCCCACGTCAATTTCATGGCCCCCGGTTGGCGCGAGCCGTTCCAATTGGCACGTCCATGCCATCGGTAA